>Ga0247808_10001379_pt1 | contig 11717 bp, 9 predicted proteins | sample UWRJL089202R1_FD_179914 | JGI IMG/M metagenome (GOLD analysis project Ga0247808, IMG submission 179914) | Plant litter microbial communities from Arlington Agricultural Research Station in Wisconsin, United States - UWRJ-L089-202R-1 | ecosystem: Environmental > Terrestrial > Plant litter >... | reverse complement strand
GGGCTACGAGCCCTTCGCCGTGGAGCCGATCGACTAGAGCCGTTCGACGGAGCCGGGGAGTCCGGCTTAAAACGTGCACTAGTGCATAAAATGAGCGGATGCAGACTCCCGCGGCTCCCCGACGCGAGCTCAACCGACGCGCGACCTGGCGGGGCATCCACGCCGCGGCCGTGACGCTCGTGCTGAGCGACGGGCTGTCCGCCACCACCGCCGACTCCATCGCCGGGCACGCCGGCGTCTCGCGGCGCACCTTCTTCAACTACTTCGCCACCAAAGAGGACGCCGTCCTGGGCACCCGTGCCCCGCGGCTCGACGACGACGACCTCGCCGCCCTCGCCGCGCCAGGCGGCGACGACTTCGGCCGGGTCGTGCGGCTGATGACCGCGGCCGTGCGCTCGGTCTTCCTCGACCTGCCCTCGTTCACCCTCGAGCACCGGCGGCTGCTGAAGCGGCACCCCGAGCTGCTCGCGCGCATCGACGCCCGGGTGCGCGAGGCCGAGGCGCTGGTGCACGCGGCGCTCGGCGAGCGGTCGAGCTCCGCCGACCCCGCCCGCTCCGAGCGCGCCGACTCCGACCGGGCCCTCGTGCTGATGGCGGGCGCCGTGATGCGCTTCGCCTTCGCCCCCGACGCCGACGGCGTGATCCACGACTCCCCGGAGGTCGTCGACGCCGCGATCGAGCGCTTCCGCGGCCTGCTCTGACCCCCGTCCCGCCCACCGCACACCGACCCGTCCCAGCCAAGGAGAACCGCATGCCCGTCACCCTCGACGCCACCACCGCCCTCATCGTCGTCGACCTGCAGAGCGGCACCGTGCGCAACCCCACGGTGCACCCGATCGACGGCGTGGTCGCCAACGCGGTGGGTCTGATCGCCGCCTTCCGCCGCCACGGACTCCCGATCGTGATCGCGACCGTCGACGGCACGCCCGCCGGCCGCAGCGACTACGGGGGAGGGGCGACGGTGTGGCCGGTGGAGATGACGGAGCTGGTCGCCGGGGTCGAGGCCGAGCAGCGCGACATCGTCGTCACCCGCCGCGCCTGGAGCGTCTTCGCCGCCACGGACCTGGCGGAGCGCCTCGCCGCGACCGGCGCGACCCAGGTCGTGATCGTCGGCCTCGCCACCAGCTTCGGCGTGGAGTCCACGGCGCGCGACGCCTACGACGCCGGCTACAACGTGCTCGTGGCCGTCGACGCGATCAGCGACATGCGGGCCGAGGCGCACGAGAACAGCGTGACCCGCATCTTCCCGATCCTGGGGCAGACCGGCACCGCCGCCGAGGTGGTCGAGGCGCTCGACGCGCGCTGAGCCGGCCGGCGACCAATCCGATCGCCGAGGGGCCGCCGAACAACTCCAGACGCCGCCGCCACCGGAGCGCCGGCACACGAGGAGGCACGATGACCGAGATCACCGCACACCACGGAATGTTCAACGACACCAAGCTGCACGTCGACGACACCGGCGGACAGGGACGCACCGTGGTGCTCATCCACGGCTGGCCGCTCTCCGGCGAGTCCTGGTCGGAGCAGGTCCCCGCCCTGACGGCCGCCGGCTACCGGGTCGTCACCTACGACCGGCGCGGCTTCGGCCGCAGCGACAAGCCGCTCACCGGCTACGGCTACGACAGCCTCACCGACGACCTGCACACCCTGCTCGTCGAGCTCGACCTGAACGACGTCACCCTCGTCGGCTTCTCGATGGGCGGCGGGGAGGTCGCGCGCTACTTCTCGAAGTTCGGAGCCGACCGGCTGCACAGCGTGGTCTTCGCCTCCGCGGTGCCGCCCTTCCTGCTCAAGACGCCGGGCAACCCCGACGGCCCGCTCGAGGCGGGCCAGGCCGCGTCGATGACCGCCGGCCTCACCGCCAACCAGGACGCCTTCTACGACGACTTCACGACCCAGTTCTTCTCGGTCGACGGGGTGCTCAAGGTCTCCGAGGCGCAGCGCCAGGTGGCGCTCGCCCTCGCCAAGCAGTCGAGCAAGGTGGCGGCGCTCGAGGCGATGGCCGCCTTCGCGTCCACAGACTTCCGCGACGACCTCACGAAGGTGTCGGTGCCCGCCCTGGTGATCCACGGCGACAGCGACGGCACCGTGCCCTTCGAGGGCTCGGGCAAGCGCACCCACGAGGCGATCCCGGGCAGCGAGCTCGTGGTGATCGCGGGCGCGCCTCACGGCGTGAACGTCAGCCACGCGGACGAGTTCAACCGCGCGCTGCTGGACTTCCTGGCGAAGTAGCGCCCGGGCGGGCGGGCGATCCGACGAGCACGTCGGCGATGGCCCGCCTCGCCTCCGCCCCCTCCGGGATCGGCAGCAGCGGATAGACGTGCAGCATGTTCGCGCGCTGGTGGAAGTCGAGCGGATGCCCCTCGGCCCGCGCCTTGCGCACGAGCGTGCGCGCGTCGGCGTGGGTGATGTCGCGGGTGCCGCTGAACAGCGTGAGGCGGCCGATCCCGGCCAGCGAGCCGTGCAGCGGGCTGACCAGCGGATGCTCGATCCCGAGGTCTCCCCGCCACAGCTCCCCGGCGGCCCTCGGTCCCGGCACGTCCAGCCAGGGGTCGCGCGGGAGGATCTCGTAGATCACCGGGTCGGTGAAGCTCATGTCGATCACCGGGGCGAGCAGCACGACGTCGCGGGGCGCGGGAACGCCGCGGTCGCGCAGCAGCATCGCGGCGGAGAGCGTGATCGTGCCGCCGGCGGAGTCGCCGAGCAGCACGACGTTCCGCGCCCCCGCCTCGGCCACGAGCCGGGCGGCGAGGTCGGCGATCACCGGCACCACCGCGCCCGCCGTGCCGCGGGGCACCAGCGGGTAGATCGGCACGGTGAACTCCGTGCCGGTGCTCGCGGCGAGACCGGCGACGAGGCGCCAGTGGAACGGCGATATCTCGTGCACCCAGGCCCCGCCGTGGGTGTACAGCGCCCGGCGCCGCACGGCGCCCGTCTTCGGGGTCACGGTGTAGACCGGCCAGCCGCCGACCTCGCGCACGGCGATGTCCACCCGCCGGTCGAGGCTCCTCGGCGGGGAGTACGACTCCGGCCGCAGCAGGTGCGCCTCGGCCCTGCCCAGCGTGACGGCGGCGGAGGAGAACTCGCGCTTCCCGCCCATCGCTCGGATCACCGGGGGCACGAGGTCGGACAGTAGGCTGCGGCGGGAGGTCATCCGCCGATTCTGCCCGATCGTTGCTGCCCGTCGGCCGGGAGCGCGAACGCGGCGGGCGCTCCCAGTGCACCCGCCGCATCCGCTCCCTCCCTAGTTGCGCACCCTCACCGCCCCGGCCAGCTCCACGTCGGCGGCGGAGCGTCCGACGTAGACGGGAACCTGTCCGGTGGGCACGACCCACGCGTGCGCGGTGGCGTCCCAGTAGGAGAAGTCGCGCCTGTCGAGCGTGATCCGCACCTGCTGGCGGTCGCCAGCACCGAGGTCCACCTTCGCGAAGCCGGCCAGCTTCAGCGGAGGGGAGCCGACGTTGCCGGGGAGCGGGCCGAGGTAGACCTGCACCACCTCCGTGCCGTCGCGGTCGCCGGTGTTGCGCAGCCGCACCCGCACGTCGACCGTGTCGTCGCCGCCGGTGACGCGGATGCTGTTGCCCACCCGCAGCCGGTCGTAGTCGAACGAGGTGTAGGAGAGGCCGTGGCCGAAGGCGAACAGCGGCTCGACGTTGCCGGCCAGGTAGCCGCGGTAGCCCACGTTGACGCCCTCCGAGAACTCGACGTCCATGCCGTCGAGCCACGGGTTCTGCACGCCAGGCGGCAGCTGGTCCTCGCTCCGCGGATACGACACCGGCAGGTGGCCGGAGGGATCCTCGTCGCCGAACAGGATCGAGGTGAGCGCGTTGCCCTCCTCCTGGCCGCCGAAGTAGCTCTGCAGCACCGCGGGCGCCTGGTCGAGCCACGGCATGGTCACCGCGCCGCCGCTGGCCAGCACAACGACCGTGTTCGGGTTGGCCGCCGTGACCTCGCGGATCAGCTGGTCCGCGTTCTGCGGCAGCTTCAGCGAGACCCGGTCGCGCTCCTCGCCCTCGTAGGTGCGCACGTACACCACGGCGGCGTCGGAGCTCGCGGCGGCCTCGGCCGCCCTGGCCACCGAGGGGGCCACCGCGTCGGCGGGTGTCGACCACTCCAGCAGGAAGGTGCCCGGCTGGAGCCCGACCAGGGGACGGTTCTGCGTGTACTCCACGCGGAGGCCGTACTCCTGGCCCGCCTGCAGCTCGAGCGCGCCGGAGCGCACGTCCTGTCGGCCGTCCTCCCCGGTCATGTCGACCACCAGCTGGTCGTCGAGCCAGACCCGCGCGTCGCCCCACCCGGTGCCGCCGAGCGTGTAGCTGCCGGTGCTCGGCGCCACCAGCGTGCCGGTGTAGCGCACCGACTGGTCGCCCGTGCCCGCCGGGCCGAGGCCGGCGAGGATCGGCGTGGGCGGCGTCTGGAACGCGATCAGGTTGGCGAAGGCGGGCGAGCCGGTGAAGCCGGTGTCGTAGTGCACCTGGGCCTCCGTGCGGGTGAGGCCGGGGGCGCCGGTCCAGTCCGCGTTCGCGAAGTACCGCGCCGTCAGACCGTCACCGATCCCGCGCTCCGGCCGCAGCACCGACGACGGGATCGCGGTCATGTCGGCCGGCTCGATCATCGTCGCGGCGTGCACCGGATCGTTGCCCTGCTCGTAGCGCACCTCGGCTCCGATCTCACGACCGCGGGCCCGCATGGCGTCGAGCAGCGAGACCTCGTAGGTCGGCTGCACGTACGCGGACCCGCCGAGAGCGGAGGGGATGGTGGCGTCTGCGCCGATGACCGCGACGGACTCGAGCTGCTCCGCGTCGAGCGGGAGCGCTTCGGCATCGTTCTTCAGCAGCGTGATGGCGTCCTCCTCCACCTCGCGCGCGACGGCGCCGTGCTCCTCGACCGGGATCGCGGTCGGCGTGTAGTCGCCGTCGAAGATACCGAAGGCGAACATGGTGCGCAGGATCCGCAGCACCGACTCGTCGACCAGCGACTCGGGCACCCGGCCCTCCTGCACCGCCGCCAGCAGGGCGTCCCCGTAGAACACATCGGTGCCGGTCTCCATGTCGAGCCCGGCCTCGATCGAGCCCTCGGTGGAGTGCGCCGCGCCGAAGTCGGTGAGCACGAAGCCCTCGAAGCCCAGCTGCTCGCGCAGGATCTCCCTCAGCAGCAGCGGGCTCTCGCAGGCGTAGACGCCGTTCACCTTGTTGAACGAGCACATCACGGAGCCGAGGTCGGCGTCGCGGATCGCGGCCTCGTAGGCTGCGGTGTGCACCTCGCGCAGCACGCGCTCGTCGGTGACCACGTTCTGGCCGATGCCGCGGTTCGTCTCCTGGGTGTAGGCGGCGTAGTGCTTCAGGTCGGCGATCACGCCGCGCTCCTGGACCGCCTGCACGTAGGGCACGACCATCGCCGAGTTGAGCTCCGGGTCCTCGCTCGCGGACTCCGCCTGGCGGCCCCAGAACGGATTGCGGGTGGGATCGGAGTTGGGGCCGAGCAGAACCTCGTGGCCCGTCTGGCGCGCCTCGTCGGCGACCACGCCCGCGTAGTCGCGGGCCCGCTGCGGATCCCAGGTCGCCGCGAGGGCGAGATTGGCGGGCATCGCCGTGGCGGTGTCCGCGGTGTCGGGCAGCAGCCAGCCGCGGGAGCCGATACCGGATGTCGCGTCGGCCATGCTCAGCTCGGGGATTCCGAGGCGCTCGATCGGTGCGTTGTAGAAGCCGGCCGGGCCCTCGCCCTGGTCGCCGGTCATCAGCTCGACCTTCTCCTCCAGCGTCATCTCCGCCAGCAGCAGTGCGGCGCGCTCGTCGGGGGAGAGGGCCGTGTCCATCCACGGCCCGTCGACGGCCGCCGCGGCTGTCGCGGGCAGGGCGGTGAGCACGAGAGCGGCCGCCGCCACCCCGACGACGACGCGGGATCCCACTGACCGCGCGCGCGAGTACAGATGTTGAGTTTTCATGAGCCCTCCACATCGAGGACGGAACCCGCGACCGGCATCCCCCGCCTGTGCCGGCGAGCCGGCGCGGTTTGGATGCCCCCTGTCGTACTCCCGTCGCGGCGAGGTGTCAACCAAGCAGCGAAAATCCTTCGCGAACTCCTGTGCGCGGGCTGCGGAGTGTGCCACAATCGCGACATCTGCGACTCCGTCGACCGGGGATGAGAGGGTGCGATGGCTGCCCGTCGAGCGGGCCGGGCGCTACCGGCGGCCCTGGTCGTGCTCGCCCTGCTGCTGGTCGCCGGGGGGATCGCGCTCGCCCTCTCCGTCGGCGGCGCGACGGAGGACGCACCGGGGGACAGCCCGGTCGAGACCTCCGCCACCCCCGACCTCGGACCGAACGTGACGATCCTCGACCCGACGATGGACGCCGCGACCGTCCAGGCCCGCGTCGACGCGGTGTTCGACGCCCAGGAGAGCAACCAGTTCGGCGAGCGCCGCGACGCCCTGCTCTTCGCGCCTGGCGAGTACGACGTGACGGTCGACGTCGGCTTCTCCACCTCGGTGCTCGGACTGGGCCGCTCCCCGGACGACGTCATGATCCGCGGCCAGGTGCGGGTCGACGCGGGATGGTTCGACGGCAACGCGACCCAGAACTTCTGGCGCTCGGTCGAGAACCTCGCCATAGAGCCGAGCGGGGGCGTGAACCGCTGGGCGGTGGCGCAGGCCGCGCCGATGCGCCGCGTGCACGTGCGGGGCGCACTCGACCTCTATCCGAGCGGGTCCGGCTGGGCGAGCGGCGGGTACATCGCCGACTCGCGCGTCGACGCTGGGGTGTCGTCCGGCTCCCAGCAGCAGTGGTTCACCCGCGACAGCACCCTCGGCGGCTGGGACGGCTCGTCGTGGAACATGGTGTTCTCGGGGGTGGCCGGGGCTCCGCCGCCCAGCTTCCCGCATCCGCCGTTCACCGTGCTCGACAGCACGCCGGTGTCGCGGGAGAAGCCCTTCCTCTACCTCGACGAGCGCGGCGGCTACCGGGTGTTCCTGCCGCAGCTGCGCCGCGACTCCGCGGGCGACAGCTGGTCGTCGGGCGGGACGCCGGGCCGCTCGCTCGGAATCGACCGCTTCTTCGTCGCGCGGCCCGGCGACGGTGCGGACGAGATCAACAAGGCTCTCGACGCCGGGCTCGACCTGCTGCTCACCCCCGGGGTCTACCGGCTCGACGACACGATCGAGATCGAGCGCGCAGACACGGTGGTCCTCGGGATCGGGCTGGCCACGCTGGTCCCGCAGGGGGGAGTCGACGCGATGACGGTCGCCGACGTCGACGGGGTGCGTCTCGCCGGATTCCTCATCGACGCGGGACCGGAGAACAGCGAGGTGCTGCTGCGCATCGGGGGAGAGGGCGCGTCCGAGCGCCACGACGCGAACCCGGTCACCGTGCAGGACGTCTTCTTCCGCATCGGCGGCGCCGGCGCCGGGCGCGCCACGACCAGCCTCGTCGTCGACAGCGCCGACACGATCGTCGACCACATCTGGGCCTGGCGGGCCGACCACGGCGACGGGGTGGGCTGGCAGGAGAACACCGCGGACACGGGCGTGGTCGTGAACGGCGACAACGTGGTGGCCACCGGGCTGTTCGTCGAGCACTACCAGCGCGACCAGCTGGTCTGGAACGGGGAGAACGGCCGCACGGTCTTCTTCCAGAACGAGATGCCCTACGACCCGCCCGACCAGGAGTCCTGGCGCGACGGCGGCACCGACGGCTTCGCCGCCTACCGTGTCGGCGAGCACGTCGCCAGGCACCAGCTGTGGGGCGCCGGCAGCTACTGCTTCTTCGACGTCGACCCCTCGGTGCGCGCCGAGCGGGCGTTCGCCGTGCCCGACGCTCCGGAGGTGCGCCTGCGCGGCGTGCTGACGGTGTCGCTCGGCGGCCGGGGCTCGATCGCCCACGTCGTCAACTCCACCGGCGACGCGGTGGGACCAGGCAGCATCGGACCGAGCTCCGTGGGCTCCTACCCCTGAACCGCGGCCGCGGCATCCGCCAGTGACATTTGCGCCCGCCGGGATTACTCTGCCTCACAAGGCCACAACCACCCGCGCCGCGCCAGGAACAACCACGAGGAGGTGCCGTCGGTGCGTCTGCAGCGCTTCCTGCTGTCTATCGACAATCCCCTCGACGGGATCGTGCCGGACTTCAGCGTGTTCGGCGTCGAGTTCACCGAGCTGTGGCAGAAGCTCATCGCCGCCATCTGGGGCATCTGCATCGTCATCGGCGTGGTGGTGCTGCTGCTCGGGATCACCCGCATGGGCAGCGCCTCCAACGCCCAGAACCCCAACGAGTACCGCCTGGCGCGGCTCCGGGTCACCTGGGCGGCCCTCTCCCTCGGCCTCATCGCGGCCATCAGCGTGATCGTCGGCGCGATCCTGGCGCTGTTCAGTTAGGCGCATCGCCGTGACCGCCGCACCGCCTCCCACGCGCCGCCGCAGTCGCGCCTGGGCCGTGGGCGCCCTGCTCGTCGTGGTGCTCGTCGCGGCGGTCGTCATCGTCCTGCGCCTGTATGCGCCCGGGCCCGACCGCGATGCGGTGGAGGGGGCGGCGCCGAGCCCGGGTGCGCCGCCGACGCCGGTCGAGGCCGCCGAGACGGCGGTGAGCGGATGCCTGGGTGGCGAGACGAGGGACGCGGCGATGGTGCAGGCAGCCCAGCAGTCCGCCGGCCACGACGAGACCGGCGCCGTGGAGGTGTCGACGGCGTTCGTGCGCTGGCTCAATCAGTACCCCTACCCGGGCGACGCCGAGCAGGTGCAGCAGTCGGCGATGTCGGCGCAGGCCCCGACCCGCGACCTCGTGGGCTTCTTCGCGACCGAGCCCGACCTCTCCGGCGGGCTGGTGGCGGCGAACGAGCCCTACTGGCTGTCCACGGTCACCGGCGTCTACGTCGTGGAGTCCGCCGAGCCCGACGCCGTGACCGCCTCGATCGGCACGGCGCTGGTGCGCGACGGCGAGCTGAGCCCGACGCTCAAGGGCTCGATCACCGTCACCGTCGCCTGGGAGGACGGCCGGTGGGCCTTCGTGCGCTCGGAGGGCACGCGCACCACGGAGGACCTGTTCGCGATCGGCGCACCGTTCAGCGGGGGCTGCTGATGCTGCGGCTCACGGTCGACGAGTTCGACGATCTCGACGACGTCGAGCAGTTCGAGCCGGTCCAGCCGCCCGGGGACGACGGCGGCATCGGCAGCATCATCGGCGGCCTCGGCGACGGGGTCAACGCGCCTCCCGGCGGCGTCTCCTACCTGTCCGACCCCTGGGGCAACACCTTCGAGATGCTGCGCGACGCGGCGGCCGGGCTCAGCAGGGACGTGCTGCCGGCCCTGACCGACGCCACCCTGCCCGACCTGAGCGCCGACTGGTTCATCGGCGCCTACCGGGTGTCGTTCGCCACCGCGATCTTCGTGGCGGTGGCGCTGCTCTTCCCCCAGTTCGTGCGCACGGCCCGCGGCCGACAGTCCGGGCGGGAGCTGGTCGACTCGCTCGGCCTCTACTTCGGGGCGTTCCTGCTCGGGGCCACCTTCGGCCCCGCCGCCGGTCTGATGCTCGTGGCGTTCTTCACGTCGCTCTCCGACGTCTTCGTCTCCTGGGGGGTGCAGGACTCCGTCGACACCGTGGTCGACCGCTTCCAGGCCATGATCACCGAGGCCGACCCCGCCGCGATGGCCGGCGGGATGCCGATCGCGGTGCTGGTGATGCTGGGGATGCTCATCGGCCTGTTCCTCGTGCTGCTGATGCTCGTGATGCAGTTCGTCACCCTGTACTTCGCCGGGGTGCTCATCCCGCTCGGCCTGGTCTGGATCATCGACCCGACGCGGCGCTCCTTCGGGCTGCGGATCGTCGGCCTGTGGGTCGGCATCCTCGCCGCCCAGCCGCTGCTCTTCTTCCTCCTCGGCTTCGCCTTCACGATGATGGACAACGCCACGGCCGCGTTCGGCACCGACCCGGGCCTGCAGAGCCTCGTCGAGCTGCTCGTCGCCGTGGTCGCACTGTTCGCCGCCGCGCTCTCGCCGCTGCTGCTGCTCCGGCTCGCCCCCGCCCTCCCCGTGCTCATCGGCGGCTCCGTGGCGCCGCAGGCCATGGGCGCGGTGATCGGCGCCGGCAACGTCTCTGACGCCACCGACCGCCTCGGCCAGCGTGTTCCCGCGGCCGAGGGCGCCGGTACGCCGGCGGCGGCGCAGGCGTCGCGCCCCGATCCCGACGTGTCGGTGATCGGCGAGCAGCCCCGTGCCGTCGCCGCGATCGGCGACGCCGCCGCTGCCCGCTCGACCGGCCGCGGAGCCCTCGCCGAGACGGAGACCGGCGGGCGCGTCGCGGTGAAGCGGGCGCCGGGAGCGACGAAGACGGGGAGCAAGCGGCCAGGCCCCGCCGGAAGGGGGAAGGACTCGTGACCGACACCAGCAGGGCCGTGGTGCGCTACCTCGGCGGGGAGACCGGGCACCGCTCGTTCTTCGGGGGGACCCACTCCCGGACGCGGGTCGCCATGCTCGCCCTGTTCATCGCCCTCGGCATCGTGCTGACGCCGCTGGTCGGCTGGCCGGGACTCGCCGCCGGCGCCCTCGGCTGCGGCATCACCCTGGTCGTGACCGCCAGCACCCACCGCGGCTCCGTCGTGGAGCGTCGCCGCGCGTCCCGCCGCTGGCGCGACCGCGGCCGGGCGGGCACCCGCGACTTCGCCCCCTACACCGACGAGACCTGGCAGCAGGCGCGGGACGAGCTCGCGGCGGCCCGCCACGGGCGGCTGCGCGGGCGGCGGGCGCGGACGGCGCAGGCGCGCCGCCGCCTCAGCGCGCTGCGGGTGCACCCCGACGGTGCGGACGGCATGGGCTGGCTGCAGCACGCCCGCGGCAAGCCGGGGATCGCGTGGCATGCGCCCGCCGGCGAGGAGGACTACCTCTCCGCGACCTTCTCGGTGAGCGGCCAGCTGCGCGGCATCGAGTCCACTTCGGTGATGAGCCGCGCCGCCGAGGGCTGGGGGCACTTCCTCGCCTCCCGCGCCCCGCACTCCTCGCTCGTCGGCACCGTGCAGACCCTCACCCGGGTGCTGCCGGCCGACAGCGCGCTGCAGGAGTTCTGGGTGCTGAACAGCCTCGACGACGACACCCCGGCCGACGCCGTCGCCTCCTACGAGGAGGTGCTGCGCCTCACCGGCGAGGACGCCATGGTGCAGCGGCACTACATCACGGTCAGCTGGCCGATCAGCCAGGCCTTCACCGACGCGGCGTCCCGTCTCGGCGAGGGCAGGAGCGGATGGCGCGCCCTCATGAACCAGGAGATCGACGCCACGGTGCGCGGTCTCACCGAGGCGCGCCTCGGGCACGTCGAGGCGCTCACGGCGCGCCAGACCGCCGCGGTCATCCTGCACCAGCAGAACCCCTCCCGCCCCATCGACTCGGTCTCCGACGCCGACCCGGCCGTGCTCGGCGTCGCCTCGCACGACGAGTTCTCCGCCCACGTCGTGCACGGCCCCGCCCCGGACGGCGCGGAGGGCGGCGGGGGCGTCGAATGGTGGCATCGCACCGCGGCGATCACGGCGAACGCACTGGTCACCGCGCCACGCACCCAGCTCTGGGTGCTCGACCTCCTCATCGGCAACGATCTGACGTTCATCCGCTCGGTGTCCTTCCACATCCAGCTCGTGCCGGCGGCCGAGGCGAAGGCGGCCGCCCGCCAGGACGTGGTGCGCGACGCCGCCGAGACGCTCGCGCGCCGCGAGGCGGGACGGATCAGCGCGGATGACACGGAGGC
>Ga0247808_10001378_pt1 | contig 11723 bp, 10 predicted proteins | sample UWRJL089202R1_FD_179914 | JGI IMG/M metagenome (GOLD analysis project Ga0247808, IMG submission 179914) | Plant litter microbial communities from Arlington Agricultural Research Station in Wisconsin, United States - UWRJ-L089-202R-1 | ecosystem: Environmental > Terrestrial > Plant litter >... | reverse complement strand
CCTTTAGAGTTTCTCTCCCTATCACAAACTCATAAAATCAGCGTCATGAACTACGAAAATCTTTTAATTTCTATCGAAGAAAAAATTGCAACCGTAACCATTAACCGACCTACAAAACTAAACGCTTTAAACAAAGCAACGATTGAAGATCTGCATAAGGCCATTAAAATTTTAGGTAAAAACGATGATGTTCGTGTTATCATTTTAACCGGAAGCGGCGAAAAAGCATTTGTAGCCGGAGCTGATATTTCAGAATTTGCAAACTATACCGTTGTTGAAGGCGCTCAGCTTGCTGCCGAAGGACAAGAACTTTTATTCGATTATATTCAGGATCTTAAAAAACCCGTTATTGCAGCCGTTAACGGTTTTGCATTAGGCGGCGGATTAGAACTGGCTATGGCATGTCATTTTAGAGTAGCATCAGACAATGCAAAAATGGGATTGCCGGAAGTAACCTTAGGTGTAATTCCCGGATACGGAGGAACACAGCGTTTACCTCAATTAGTCGGAAAAGGACGTGCTATGGAAATGATTATGACCGCAGCAATGATTTCTGCTGAAGAAGCCAAAGAATATGGTTTAGTAAACCATGTAGTATCACAATCAGAACTAATTGACTTTACAACTGCAATCGCAAAAAAAATTATAAAAAATGCTCCTTTTGCCATCAGCAGAGCTATAAAAGCTATTAACGCCAATTTTACAGATGGTAAAAATGGTTTTGACGTCGAAATCAAATCATTCGGAAAATGTTTTGGTACCCAGGATTTTAAAGAAGGAACCACAGCGTTTTTAGAAAAACGCAAAGCTGAATTTACAGGAAAATAGATTTTATAGTAAAGAGATATATAAAGATTTCTCAGAGAGTCACAAAGCAAAAGTTTAATGCAAAGCTTTGTGTAACTTTGCGAAATCTTTGCGCAACTCCGTGACAAAACAACACAAAGGTGCTCAAAATGATTTAAGGAAAACTCAGTAGCTTAGCATCTTAGTACCTCAGCAACTAATTATAAAGAAAACATGTCTTACGAACCTATATTTGCTCTTTTTTGTGAGCGCGTTAAAGAAAGCATACAAAGCGGAACCTTCGCCAAACTTACTTTAGCAAAAACCATCGGCGATACCGAAATCAAAAACATTTACTTCCGTTTGGCGATAAATGAAGACAATACCTATTCAATCGCATTAACAACGCGTTACAAAACCGAAGAAATCGAAAGTACTCATACTTTAGATGAAGCTTTATTGGTGCTTGGAACGTATATCAAGAATCCGTTTTTGACTGCGCTTTTATTCACAACAGAAAATGATGTGACCTTCAAAGTAAACAAAAAGAATGCAGGAAGCATTATCGAGCAAGAGCCAACATTTAAAAACGCCTCTCCGGTAATGTTAGAAATGATCGAGAAGGGCATTGTGAAATAATTTTTATTGGATTCAGGAGCTAATCCCGCTATCCGTTCTAATCTTTTGTGCCGAACCCCGGCACAAAAGGATTTCCACTTCTATCGGGGCTAGGACCCTTGTATACTCGTGAAATGGGTTTACATATTCGTAATCTTGTCACTTCGACGCAGGAGAAGTCTTCGTAATCAGCTCCATAAAGTATTGCCTTTTTTTGTAGATCTTAAATTAACAATATCCATCTAAACTTTGCGTCTTAGCGCCTTTGCGCGATAAATTAAAGCTTCAACATAATAAGAGGAAGCTGCTGCAATATAGTTCGTTCCATACAAAACTGTATAAAAAATCTTAGTGAACCTCTGTGCAATTCTTCGCGAATCTCCGTGAAATAGCATTAAGCCAGTTTCACAAACAAATTCGAAGCAATTTTATTAGAAATAGACAATTCACGTCCATCAACTTTAATTTTAACTGATAAATCAAAAGATTCCTTAGAAAGAAATTCTATTTGAGAACCCAGCGCAATTTCCTGCTTGTCGAGGTATTTGAGGAACTCCGATGAGGTATCTTTTACTCCCACACAAATTCCAACCTGCTGTTCTGCCAATTCAGAAAGTAAATACTTTTCGATCTTAACAATGCGTCCGTTAGCATCGGGAATAGGATCTCCATGCGGATCTTCTGTCGGATTACCCAGAAAATCATCCAGACGATTAATCAATTGTTCTGATTTAATGTGTTCCAGCTGTTCCGCAATATCGTGAACCTCATCCCAGCTAAAGTTTAGCTTTTCTACAAGAAACACTTCCCATAAACGATGTTTACGAACAATCATTTTAGCAGCCAGTTTACCATTTTCAGTCAAAGAAACACCTTGGTATTTTTTATAATGCACCAAATCCTTTTCGGATAGCTTTTTCAGCATATCCGTCACCGATGAAGCTTTAGTTTCCATCATTTCAGCAATAGCATTTGTGCTTACCTCAGCATCAGTAGAAGCCGTAAGATGATAGATCGATTTAAGATAGTTTTCTTCTGAAAAAGTCATTTTTTTATTTTTTGAGGTGCAAAGGTGCAAAGTAACAAAGGTTCAGAGTTTTTAAAATCTTTGTCCCTTTGTCCCTCTGTTACTATGTCCCTATTTTTTAACAATCAACAAAGGTATCGAAATTTTATGTCTTAGTTTATCTACTGTTGTACCAAATAAAATATCTTTTATACCAGTGTGGCCATGGGTTCCCATAACAAGAACGTCAAAAGTACCTTCATTAATTATCTTCGGAATTACAGTGTTTGGTTTTCCGAAACCAAGAGCCGTTTCGATTTTGAAGCCCTTTTGCGAAAGCATTTCTTTGTATTCCAATAAAAGCTTTTCATCGATTGTAGTCTCGTGATCGTCAACATGACCTCCATACATGAGCGCACCAACAGTTTCTACAATATGAATTAAGGTATATTGCGCGTCGATTCCGCCAAGTTCAAAAGCATTGTTGAGTGCAACTTCATCCGCTTTAGAAAAATCTACAGAAATCGCGATATTTTTTTTGCTGTACGCTTCTTTTGGAGTGTATTCCAGTTTTAAGTGATGTGGTGAGTGATTCTCGATATTCGATTTAGCTTTAGCAATAAAAGGTTTTGCAGTAATGTATAAAAGCAATCCAAGAAGCCCCAAAGCAAGCGGCACCACCGTCAGCCATAAAAATAAAGGTTGTTCGGCGCTGGCAAGCCAAGACGTTATTTCATCATAAACCAATTTAGCATTAAGTGAAACAATAATAAGCGCAATAATCCATGCAGCAACCTGTGTTATTTTAGAAATATGAAAACCCTTCATCTTGCTTTTATCACTCACAAAGTGGATGAGCGGAATAATCGCAAATCCCAATTGCAAACTCAAAATAACCTGACTCAAAATCAAAAGTTTTCCCGTTACACTTTCTCCGTAAATTAAGATCACCACAACAGCCGGAACAATGGCAATCAATCGTGTAATGATACGTCGAACCCAAGGCTGAATACGTAAATTCAAATACCCTTCCATAACGATTTGTCCGGCCAGCGTTCCGGTTACAGTCGAACTTTGTCCGGCAGCAATCAAAGCAACCGCAAATAAGATGGGTGCCCATTTAGTTCCCAATAAAGGTTCAAGAAATTGGTGTGCATCCTGAATTTCGGCTACTTCAAACATGCCGTTCTTGTAAAAGGTAGCTGCAGCTAAAATTAAAATAGCAGCATTTACAAAAAACGCCAGGTTCAAGGCAATAGTAGAATCGATAAAGTTGTATTTCAAAGCCTGCTTAATTCCCGCTGGCGTTCTGTCGAATTTACGGGTTTGCACTAATGAAGAGTGTAAGTATAAGTTGTGTGGCATTACAGTAGCACCAATAATTCCGATCGCGATATACAAAGCCGCAGAATTAGGCATAGACGGAATAAGTCCGTACATAACTTTGTCAAGTTCCGGTTCAGCAAAAATCATTTCAAAGATGAACGAAAAGCCTATTATGGCAACCAGCACAATAATAAAAGCTTCCATTTTGCGAATCCCTTTGTTGATAAGAAAGAGTAGAAGGAAAGTGTCTAAAACCGTTATAAGCACCCCTTCGATAAGCGGAATGTCGAATAAAAGGTTAATTCCGATCGCCATTCCCAGAACTTCTGCAAGATCACAGGCAGCAATGGCAATTTCGGCTAAAAAGTATAAAATGTAATTGGTAAATTTTGAATACGTTTCCCTCGAAGCTTGTGCCAAATCACGTTGCGTTACGATACCAAGTCTGGCACTTAAACTCTGTAATAGCAAAGCCATTAGGTTACTCATCAATAAAACCCAAAGTAAAGAATATCCAAATTGACTTCCACCCGCAATATCGGTTGCCCAGTTTCCGGGATCCATGTAACCTACACTTACTAAATAGGCGGGACCTAAAAAGGCTAATATTTTTCTGAATCCTGTTTTTTTATGTTCTGTTGCTACCGATTGATGTACTTCTTCTAAAGAGTTGGCCATTGTAAAAAATGTTGTTTGAACAAATATAGGGATTAATCATATTCGTGCAACAATATTTTTAGGCTTGTCTAAATCTTAATTGTTAGAATTTAAACAATTTGGGCACAAACCTGACAATGTAAAGTTTATCTCGTTTACTTTATAGTTGTGGGGAAGGATATAACTCGGTTTAACATTTTCCAGACAAGTAATTTCCAAACATTTTTCGCAGCTAAAATGTGCGTGATTATGAATATGTACACGTTGCGCATGATGATGGCATTTTGCATATTTTACAGTACCATCCAGATTGACAATTTTATGTATAACATCGTCATTAACCAAGCGATCCAGTATTCTGTAAATCGTAACACGATCACATAAATCATTCGTTTGTTTCTGAATTTCGGTGTGAGATAAGGCAATTTTTGATTGAGTCAAAATCTCTAAAACGGCCGTCTTTGCTGCTGTATTGCGTGTTGTTTTTGTTTTGTCCATAGTTAAAATTTTAATGCAACATAGTTGCGATTGAAATAAAAGCATATATTTGCAACTAAATTGCATTAATCAAAAGTACTGAAAATGAAGAAAACTACCTCATCCTTTTACGATATTTTAGGAATTTCGTCTGCAACTATTTGTTTGGTTCATTGTTTGATTTTTCCGCTGCTTACTATTTTGCCTCTAGGTTTAAGTCATAATCCTTTTGTCGATTTGTTCTTTGCTTCAATCGGACTTTTAGCCATTTTAAAAATTGTAAACAAGACCTCAATTTTAATATCAGCGATCCTTGTTATTTCGATGGGCTTAATCTGGATAAGTGTTCTAACTGACATTATTTTGGAGATTCATCTTGACCTTCTTTATATTGGAGGAGTCGGAATGATCGTAGGGCATTTATTGAATTACAAATTACATAAAAAATAGCTGCAGGAGCGGCTATAAATATAAATGAAATACTTATGAAACAAAATCATTTTGATGTTATAATTATCGGAGGTAGTTATAGCGGACTTTCAGCAGCAATGAGTTTAGGTCGTGCATTGCGACAAGTTTTGGTTATCGATAGTGGTTTGCCTTGTAACAGGCAAACGCCACATTCGCATAATTTCATCACACAAGATGGCGAGAAACCTGCAGTTATTTCGGCGAAAGCCAAGCTACAAGTCGAGTATTATAATTCCGTTCAATTTTATAGCGGACTTGCCACAGCAGCAATTAGAACTCAAAACGGATTCGAAATCACAACAGAATCTGGCAAAGTATTCACTGCCAAGAAAATATTGTTTGCCACAGGTGTTAAAGATTTGCTTCCAGAAATACCGGGTCTAGCCGAATGCTGGGGAATTTCAGTTATTCATTGTCCCTATTGTCATGGTTATGAAGTCAAGGAACAGAAAACAGCCATTATTGCCAATGGAGCAATGGGCTTTGAATACGCCAAAATGATTTCGAACTGGACAAAAGACCTAAGGATTTTAACCAACGGAAAATCAACTTTAAGCTCAGAAGAAATTCAAATTTTGAAGCAACATAATATTCAAGTTGTTGAAAGTGAAATTAATGCAGTAGAACATGTAAAGGGAAATATTAAGCAAATTGTTTTTAAAGACCAATCTAAAATGGAGATTGAAGCGGTTTATTTCCGTCCGCCTTTTGAACAGCACTGTTCGCTGATAGAATCTTTAGGTTGCGAGTTGACAGAACAAGGTTTAGTAAAAGTCGATCTTATGCAAAAAACTTCTGTCTCGAACGTTTTTGCCAGTGGCGACAATTGTATTCAGGCAAGATCAGTGGCAATGGCAGTTTCTTCAGGATCATTTGCCGGAGCGGCAATCAATAAAGAACTTATTGATGCAGAGTTTGTATAACTGATTTTACTAACGTTTTACTTTCCTAACAGGTTTTGGAAGCTTGTTAGGAAATACAATTTCGATATTTGAACTAACGTAATTCATTATAAATAAATCAAAAAGAGTTAGTTAAAAAGTTTTTTGCTTTATAAACGATATTTGTCAAATTTAATTTTTAGTTTTGTCTAAATTTAATTTTAAAACAATGAAAAAACTATTTTTGATATTGCTTTTGTTTGGTTTCCAATTTACGTTTGCTCAGGAAAAGGGTAAAATTTCAGGATCTGTATCCGGTGAAGGTCATAAATTACAATATGTAAACATTCATTTGTTAGGAACAGAACAAAAAGCTGTAACAGATAGTTTAGGCTACTTCATAATCGAAAACGTTGCGGTTGGCAATTACACACTTCAGGTTTCACAAATTGGTTTTCAAAGTTTAAAGAAAAAAGTGGAGGTTAAGAACAATTCAGTTCAATCGTATGATTTGGAATTGACCGATAATCAAAACAACTTGAATGAAGTAGTAGTTTCCGGAACTTTAAAAGCAGTGAAGCGATTAGAAAGTGCCGTTCCTGTTGAGGTCTATTCAACTGTTTTCTTTAAGAAAAACCCAACACCAAGTATATACGAAGCATTGCAGAATATAAATGGCGTCCGTCCGCAGCTGAATTGTGGTGTCTGCAATACGGGAGACATTCACATAAATGGATTAGAAGGTCCTTATACTTTGGTTTTAATCGACGGAATGCCAATTGTAAGTAGTCTTTCTACTGTTTACGGTCTGTCCGGAATTCCAAATTCTCTGGTCGAGCGAATAGAAATTGTAAAAGGTCCTGCATCTTCATTATACGGTAGTGAAGCTGTTGGAGGTTTGATTAATATCATCACTAAAAATCCAACCAATGCGCCTTTGTTTTCAGCCGATTATTTTACTACATCTTACTTTGAAAGCAATTTGGATTTGGGTATGAAATTTAATGCCGGAAAAAAAGCAACTTCGATTGTGGGTGTCAACTACTTCAATTACGATCAGGTCGTGGACAAAGACAAAGATAATTTTACCGATGTTACTCTGTCAGAAAGAGTTTCTGTTTTTAATAAATGGAGTTTTGCCCGAGATAATAATCGTTTGTTTACTATTGCGGCACGCGGAATGTACGAAGATCGCTGGGGTGGGGATGTACGTTGGGAGAAAAAACACCGAGGCGGAGATGAAATTTATGGTGAAAGTATTTACACAAAACGTGGCGAATTAATAGGGAGTTATCAATTGCCATTTGAAGAAAAACTAATGCTCTCCTTCTCTGGAAATGTACATTATCAGGACAGCCGCTACGGAACAACGTCGTATATCGCAAATCAAAAGATTGGATTTCTGCAATTAACATGGGATAAGAAAATAGGAAGAAACGATTTCCTTGCCGGAATCGCTAATCGTTATTCGTATTACGATGACAATACACCTGCAACAAAACAAGCCGAAAGTACCTGGCTGCCTGGAATTTTTGTTCAGGACGAAATTACACTTTCAAAACAAAGTTTGGTTTTGTTGGGAATGCGATACGATTACAACTCTATTCACGGTTCTATTGTTACGCCAAGATTGGCTTATAGATGGAAGAAAAATGAAAATACCATTTTCAGATTAAATGCCGGAACTGGATTTCGCGTAGTCAATTTGTTTACAGAAGATCATGCAGCGCTTACAGGTTCACGAGATGTAGTAATTCAAAATGATTTAAAACCCGAACAATCCGTAAATGTAAATCTGAATTATATTCAAAAGATTAACTTTACCAATGGAACCTTCATCGGAATTGAAACCACAGCATTCTTTACCAGATTCAGTAACAAAATCATTTCAGATTATGAAACAGATCCCAACAAAATCATTTACGATAATATCGATGGTTATGCTATAAGTCAGGGAATCAGTACCAATGTAGATGTTAATTTTCCGTCGGGCTTAAAGTTCATCTTAGGAGCAACCGTTTTAGACAATAAAAATGTAGAAGACGGTATTGCACAAAGACCTTTTTTAACCGAAAACTTTACGGGAACCTGGAGCGTATCGTATAAAATAGAACCTTGGAATTTACTGCTCGACTATACCGGAAATGTATACAGCCCAATGAATTTGCCATTGCTTAGCGATCTGGATCCGAGAAGTCCAAAGTCGCCTTGGTACAGCATTCAAAACATACAGTTTACTTATTTTGGCTGGAAGAATTTTGAGTTTTACGGAGGTGTGAAAAACCTGTTGAACTTTACGCCAAAGCAAAATAATCCGTTTTTGATTTCAAGAAGCAACGACCCTTTTGATAAAAACGTACAATATGATGCGGCGGAAAAAGTTGTGACAACACCCGATAATCCGTACGGATTGACATTTGATACCACTTATGTTTACGGACAAAACCAAACGATTCGTGGTTTCTTTGGATTACGGTATACTTTTAGGTAAATTTATAATTACTCTCAATCGCTATTGGGATCACAGAGGAAAAAGGTTAGTAGTTTTGTTTTTTTGCCACGAATTCACGAATTATCACTTTTTTAGACAAAGATTTACAATTTAATTCATGAATTCGTGGCAAATGAGAAATCCTTTATAATCTGTGGCAAAAAAACAAAACAATGAAAAAGCTGTTTTTACTTATTTTCTTCTTCGGAATCACTTCAACAGGATATTGCCAGTTGAAGGGAAGTACTTTTGAAGAAGTAGATCGTTTGCAGCACATTCAAAAACGGAAAATCATTGTTTTTATTCATACCGATTGGTGCCAGTATTGCCAAAGAATGAAATCGACAACCTTCAAAAATCAGGAAATCATCGATAAACTCAATTCCGATTTCTATTTAATCGATTTTAATGCCGAAGAAAAACGAGACATTACCTTTAACGGTCAGGTTTTTAAATACAAACCAACGGGAAACAATGTAGGTGTTCATGAACTGGCTTTGCAATTGGGAACGATAAACAAACAAATTGTTTATCCTGTTTTATGTGTTTTGAATGAAGAAAATGAAATAATACTTCAATACAGCAATTACCTTAATGCAAAGGATTTTAAAGTGCTTTTGGAGAAATTGGAACAATAAAATTTCTTATTTTTGAGAATGCAATCTTCACAAATCCCACATTTCGATTACATTTTTACAGGAACTGGTTTAGCTTCTTTAATGACCGTTTACAAAATGGTGTTGAGTGGCAGTTTTTCTGATCGTTCGATTTTATTGTTAGACGAAGATGCTAAAAAGACCAACGACCGTACCTGGTGTTTTTGGGATCAGAACCAAAGTATATGGAATTCTATTGTTTTCAAAAAATGGAATTTTGCTTTATTCGGTCATGATAATTTTAAGCAGGATTTAGATTTAAAACCCTATCAATACAATCAGATTCGAGGTTTAGATTTTTATAAACATGTTTTTGAAGTAATTTCAAATCAGGAGAATATTACAATCTCAACGGAGAAAGTAACCGATATTAATGAATTAGAAACCCATGTTTTTGTAGGTACAGAAAGCAACAGGTATACCTGCAACTACTTGTTCAATAGTATTTATACCAAAACTTTTGCTTTAAGTCAAAATAAATATCCCGTTCTGCAACAGCACTTTATCGGATGGTTTGTGAAAACTGATAACGAAATATTCAATCCTGAAAAAGCAACTTTCATGGATTTTTCGGTAGAGCAAAGGGGTAATACCCGATTTATGTATGTCTTGCCAATTTCTAAAACAGAAGCATTGGTTGAATATACTTTGTTCTCTGAAAATGTTCTGGCAAAAGAAGAATACGAAAACGAGATTCAGATTTACTTGCGAAATCTCGGCGCAGATCAATATGAAATTACTGAAAAAGAACAGGGGAGTATTCCAATGACCTGTTTTCCTTTTTGGAAGAAGAATACCAGGCGCGTGCTGAATATTGGCACCGCTGGCGGATGGACAAAGGCGAGTACTGGCTACACCTTCAAAAATTCAGATAAAAAATCAACAGCATTGGTTGAGTTTCTGCAGAGCAGATTTGCTTCAGCATCGCAGGAACTAATCAAAATGTCGTCATTTCATAAAAAAAACAAATTCTGGTTTTATGATCTCCTGCTTTTAGATATTCTTTATCGCCATAATGAATTGGGAAGCAGTATTTTTTCTTCCTTATTTCGAAAAGGAAATCCGCAACTGATCTTTAAGTTTTTAGATGAAGAAACCACTTTTTTTGAAGATGTTAAAGTTATTTTAAAGTGCCCAAAGATCCCATTTTTAAAATCGTTATTTGTTGTGGTTTTTCTTCCAAAAAAACACAACCAAAAACGATAAACTTTGAAAAACATTACTTTATGCTTTAGCTTCTTTTTAACCTTGTTCTCTTATGCTCAAGTTTCAATAAACAAAGCGCAAGATGCTATTGTTGAAGAGACTTTTAAAAACTGTGTAGACAAACACAGTTACATGTACGACATGGCCGAATATCAAAATTGTCTTGATGAAGGTTTAAAAAAAGACAGCGCCATTGCTTACTTATGGCAGCAAAAAGCGATGCCGTATTTTAAATGCAAGAAGCACGAAGTTGGAATGCCATATTTAGATAAAGCTGTTTTATATGACAAAGAGCGCTGGCTGTCGTATCGAGGTTTTATAAAATGCATTTTTTCTCATAATTACAAAGAAGCAATAGCAGATTTTGAGGAATGTATTAGGCTTTACGGAAACTCTTATGTCATGGATCATACCTTTAGTTTTTATATGGCAATTAGTTACTTACAACTTAATGAATATGGAAAAGCAGAAAAGCTTTTGGATGATTATGTAAATGATATTTATAAAAACAGAAGCAAGTTAGAACACCCCACAGCTTATTTTTATCAGGGAATTGCAAAATATGAATTACAAAAATTGGATGAAGCAATTGCTATTTTTGATAAAGCATTAAAAATATATCCTGAATTTTCAGATGCAAAATATTACAAAGCAATTTGCTGGCTCAAACAGGCAAAGCCAAAAGAGCAAATTAAGGCTCTGTATGATGTTGCACAGGAGGATGCTAAAAAAGGATATTCTATTAATGAGGATAATACAGTCTACGAAATGTATCCTTATCAAGTAAGGTTTTCAAAGTAAAAATTTTAACTTTCGACTTTATGACTTTCAACTTTCGACTAAATAAATCGAACTATAACAAAACTTTATAACTCAAATTAAGTTGGTGCGCGTAAACTTCGTAACTTTGCAGTTCAAAAGTAAAATTTAAAAATAAAGAAATATGTATCCAGAAGAAATGGTAAAGCCAATGCAAGCTGAATTAACTGCTGCTGGTTTTCAAGATTTACATAGTGCTGACGCAGTAGATAACGCTATCAAAGCTGAAGGTACGACTTTAGTTGTTGTAAACTCTGTTTGTGGTTGTGCTGCAAGAAATGCACGTCCGGGAGCAAAAATGAGTTTAGAAGGAGATAAAAAACCAGATC
>Ga0247808_10001377_pt1 | contig 11726 bp, 13 predicted proteins | sample UWRJL089202R1_FD_179914 | JGI IMG/M metagenome (GOLD analysis project Ga0247808, IMG submission 179914) | Plant litter microbial communities from Arlington Agricultural Research Station in Wisconsin, United States - UWRJ-L089-202R-1 | ecosystem: Environmental > Terrestrial > Plant litter >... | reverse complement strand
CTTGGGAGAAGGGGTTAGGGGGAAAGGAAAGTGCTGCTTGTTATTCCGGCGGTTTTGATCTTTCGGCATAGGATTACTGTTCTGTTTGAGAACTGCTAAGTCGTTACTATACGGACAATGGAGTGCACACTCATTTCCGCCTTTGAAGCTGGATGCTTAGGTAGATGCTTTGAGGCGGAATTCCTCACTGACTGGATTTCCTCAGCTCGCGAAACAAGACCCAACATTTCGGACCAACATTAATCATCTCAGAGCCAGCAATCATGTGTTTGATGAAGCTGTCTGGTCTATTGCAAAAACCTGTCAGGGTGTGACCGCTATTAGAAAGCTGAATATCAAGAAGCACCGCCAGGCTAAGCATGACTGTAGCGCGAATATAAGTCGACAGGCAGAGTCCCATACAAGAACGGATATCATTGCCCAGAACGGAGCGGAGTGGATCAAAGTTTGTATGGTAACCACCAAGCGGATGCTATGGGATTTAGTAAGTCTGCCAGAAGTCAAAGTCATATTTGGAGATCAAACCTAGCATCTAACTGCATGAAACGCAAAGCATCCTCCCTAGAGAGAGGCAAGATACTGACTGCGATACTGTCAGACAAAATTGGGCTACGGTGGCTTCCAGGGGGAGGAAAGTGATGAGGGCAGTGACTTCGAGCAAGAGGACGAACAGTCAAGGGAGGATGAATTACTAGATTTAGTTCTCGTGAAACAAGTGAAGGAGCTGATAGAAATTTCCCGGTCCAAAGTTGAGTTTCGCCGTCCGACTATCCGCCTTCTGCTGCCCAGAATTCAAGAAAGCCAAGCCCCGGCATATGTTGCACACGTCTTGAAAACAATAAGAAGCCTAGGTAAGTTTTTCTGAATTGAATACCTACGATTATATTTCCCTGCAATGTCAGCCAGTGGTATGAGATGTGTCGACTATTGCGATCCAAACATATCTCCGTTGTGGGAAAATGCTTGTCATAGTGCAAGTTGAAGTTATGATTTGAAGAGCTTGAGTCTTGGATCTCTCCAAAAAGGACTCGTCCATCTTGATTATTTTGTCAACCGCTAATGGTTCGATACTTCTAGGGGTTATTGTTCACACAAAAGACAATCTTCCAGCTTCGCCCGTAATGACAAAAGATATTGCCCTAAAGATGGCACCTAACAGATTCGGCACATTTACACATATCCTGAATATGGACTGCACTCTACTCATATCTTTCTGTAGTGATATTTCACATGGAGGAGTCGAGATTCAGGAATGGTACGCTTGATTTTCAAACTTCTAGTGTTCTTCTAGCCAGATAAAATGACTTGGAGTTTTAAGAATCCTTGATTCTGGTGACAACATGCTTCTCTACATCCTTTGCTGACGTACATCTATAGGCACAGCACTTCGACGAAAAATCACATCAAAGTCGAGCTGGAAGAGCCACTCCTTGCTAACAAAATATGGCGAGCGCTCAAGGATCATCCTTTAGTGTGCACGCGAGAAGCTTTTGACAAGCTCAAAGAGGTAGTAACCATAATCGGGACAGCTTCAGAGAAAAGAAGAGCAGTTTTGATGTTCGAGCCCGACGGTCCAGACATGACGCCGGACCAGAGAAGGAAGGAATTGCAAGAGCTATCTAATTACATTATTCCATCCACATGGAAGCTTCCAATCGTGGTAAACGACGAAAACCATGCAGCTGCGTTGAGAGCATCGCTCCCAGCCACGGTATTTGACAAGATCGAGGAGGATCTGACCGAGATGAGCGCCACGACGTGGTCAACAATATGTTATGGATGGAACGCTGAGATCACGACATTGAGCTCGAATAAGGAGGCGCTAAATAAGGTCCGGCGGTCCATTGCGAATCATCGTGGTGATGATGATTCGATTATCGGGCCTGAGGTGTGGACATTTGCGCCTGCGAGGAATCTAGTAGGGGACTTTTATGTTAAAGATCGGTCTCTCGTTCCAGATTCATGGAATTCTAAGGCAAAGTAGAGGTCGTGTGAGAATCTAGACTAAGAATCATGCGAAACTACAATCAACCGCGTTTGTCAAGCTATTTAGATTTAAACTTCTGGTACTTGTGTTATGTTGAGCTCTTGTAACTAGATATCAGAGTGTTCTCTGGTAGTTCTAATGAATTTGAATCTAACCGTGAAACGAACAACGTATTTCGTGTCAGCATCTATTAATTAGTATTACAGGCATTAATCACATAGCTTTAACGCTAATGCTAATATGGCTAGCGTGATCACCATCCAACAAGTAAGCTCACTATCTCTCTGATTTGAGATGGGGTACAACTCCACAGATATACCAGTCGAAAACTTACTCGTCGTGAACCAATCTCGGCGTGGCCCTATTTGAGTCTCTTAACTAGGCACACAAACTTATCATGCAGAGTTTTGAATATCTAAGCCTTCCAGGCCAAAATAATCATATCAGGCTGCTTGATCTTCTTCCAGGCAACTTTGAAGATTCGATTACAATTCGGATCCGCAATGTCACTCTGGCAATACCCAATGAACTTGAGTCGAAGCGGATGGATTTGGACCAGTTGAAAGAATCGCTCCCGTCAGGCTGGCGAGCATATGAGACCATCGAAGGGAAGTTCATATTTGTAGATGAAGGTAATGGGGAGCCCCATTGGATTCATCCCAATGCAGATATCGACAGGTCATTATATGAGCTCCCAGCCTTTTCTCCTCGTGTGGCAACTCCATCATACGAAGCTCTGTCGTACACATGGGGGTCGTTGGACCGCCCACAGAAGATTCTAGTCGAAAACGACGATACGCTAAATGCTGCAATGAGTGAGCTTTTCATTTATTCAAACCTGGACGAGGCATTGCGTTACCTGCGATATACTGATGCTATCCGCACACTTTGGGTCGATGCAATTTGTATCAACCAGAAAGATGAGCAGGAGCGGAATGAAAAAGTGGTCAAAATGGCGGATATATATTCCTATGCTAGTCGAGTCATCGTCTGGCTAGGCTCTACTTTTGCAAACAGTCAAGAAGCTTTCTCTGTGTTGTCACATACGGGAAAGCAATGCGAATTCAGTAGTACGTTTGAAGTACTTGGACACCCAGATGCGACTGAAAAAGATTGGCATTCAAGTATGACAGAATTGCCCTACACGGAGGATGATTGCTTCGCTATAGCTGAGCTACTTGAACGCCCTTGGTTCTCGCGGCTCTGGGTTGTTCAAGACGTCCAGTTGGCCAATTTGCAAGCAGTGATAAAATGCGGGAAGGATGAGATGCTCTGGAACGAGTTCAGCAGAGCACTTCACTGTTTGGGCCAGAATAAGAATATTTTACCTGTTCTCAAGTCGCTAATTAAGGCACAGTTATTCCTTCTCATCCCTAATACTGACCTGACCTTCCCAAACCTGATCTACCAACACTGGGGGAAGCTCTGTTCAGATGGTAGAGATAGAATATATGGACTGCTTGGACTGGCGCCAGTAGAACTACGACAAATGATAAAATTACAGTACTCGGAGTCACCGGGCGTTGTTTTTCGGGATGCATTCCTAGCATGCGTTCAATACTATCAACGATTGGAATTTCTTCAATTTTGTTACTTGATGAATCACAGAGCTGGTATTCCAACCTGGGTGCCAGAATTATCGAGTGAAAAGCCAGACTTGAGTCACCTTGAACACCAATTCTCTGCTGGCTATAGTCAGGCATTCATCACGATACAAGCCCCAAATATGCTAGAGGTTTCCGGGATTGAATGCCATACCGTTAAGTCTCTCAGCTCACTGGCACCGAAAGAGTCAAATTTAGTTCTTGAGCATATCAGATACTATGCTCCCAAGCTGATGGCTGAGGTACAAGGCAAAAGTTCAAATTCGGTTTTGGAAATATTGGCTAGAACACTTGCAGTCGATGGCCTAAGCGACCGTTTTCTCGGTAGAGATTATCCTACTCTAGAGCGCTGGATGTCGGACGTAGAACGCAGTATCCTTGATTTTCAAGATTTTCTACCTGAAACTCTTGCTTACTTCAATGAGTGGTGTGTGGTGAATCTGGCTGGTAGGCCGTTCTTCATTACTGAAGATGGAACTCTTGGGCTAGGCCCACCAGAGACAGAACCAGGTGAATGGCCATCTTCATACATATCGTAAGTGCTTAACTTACCATCCTCTAGGCGACATTATATGTGTTATCTTAGGTACAGAATCACCAATGGTATTGCGTCCAGACGGTAAATCATACCAGGTCGTTGGCCAATGCTTTGTCACTAGCCTATCAGACGCCACAGCAATTCTAGGGCCGCTCCCAAAACCGTGGCAAGTGGTGTGCACTAATTATATCGGCAAAGGAATGCATCGTTTCTGCTATTTCAACACCTCCACAGCTGAGTATTCATTTGAAGATCCGCGCTTCGAAGAACGCTTGGATGATTGGGAATCAGTACCTGCAAGGCACAGATGCCTGTCAACTACCACATTTAGAAACCGAATCACTGGGCGGGTAATAAATTCGGATCCGAGATTTGAACTGGAGAATTTGAAGACTAGAGGTGTGGAATTAAGATCATTCGCGCTAACTTGAAATTACTAAGAATACGTGAAAGCTCTGATATTGGGTAGCTAATCTATAAATTGTATTATTAAATTTCCTCTGAGATCGAGATTGCTATCGTGACTATTTTATCCGTTTTTATCTACTTATACCATCCCAACTGGCTCGGCCGGCTGCGTGCTGTAGCTATTCTCAAAAATCCCGAAGCGCTTTCTCCGTCCACTCCCACAATTGTTTAGCAAACGTCTCACTTTTCGCAATCTCATCTAGTTGATCGTTACTCAAGACACCCACCGGCCTATAGAAAGCACCATTGATTAGCTCGGACTTTTTTGCACCAGCAGCTACCCAGAGCTGACTCATCCGTCCACGCTCCTCCGTCATTAAACGTATACCCATCAGAGCATTTAATCCATAAACAATAGCTTTATGTAAGTAACCCAAGCGGTTGACAAGGTCGGTTTTCACTACGCCCGGATGCACCGAAACTGATGTAATACTGGGGTATCGCCGCGCTAGCTCGGCAGCGTAAACTATATTTGCAAGTTTGCTTTGCCTATGTACCATGTTAGTGACTGCCAGGTAATTAAAGTGAAGAGCCGGTATACCCATAACGAATCCAACCCCCGAATGCCCCATCTTGAGTAGTTTTGATGGTGGAAAAGCTCACACCGTTTGCCGGATGACCTTTCCAACCATCGGAAGTTAAGCACACGATCCGGACATCGGAACTTGGAGATTTTGCAGTGGTGAGCATGAGGGGTAATAGTTCTTGAATAAGCATCGCATGTCCTAAGTGGTTGGTTGCAAACTGAATTTCATATCCATCCTTGCTCAGCGCAGGAGGGGATGCCATAATGCCCGCATTACACATCAACAAGTCCAATCGGCTGTGGCTGAACTTTCTCGCGGCAGCTTTGACAGATGCTAAAGAGCTGAGGTCCATCTCGATAAATGTGAGGCCTAGTGTTGGTTTTGTCGTCTTGATCTCGGCTATCAGTGACCCAGCAACCTCTTTATTCCTACCACTGAAATATATGTGTTCAGGGTCATGATGCGCGAGTGCCTTGACTGAAGCGGCTCCAAGTCCAGCAGTGCCTTGGGGTTCATTAGCTTCGCGGAGATCGATTAATTTATCTTCGAATACTTCTTACCACCCGTGATGAATATCACGCGTCCGGTCTGAGATGGTATATCGTTCTCTGGGACAAAATCCACGAAGCCTGACTGTGCACCCATACTCTCTATAGTTGGATTATTTTCGGTGGTGATGACTGAAGCGTTAAGACAGAGAAGAACAGATTTAACTCAAATTGACATTTCCAGGAAAACTATACTGATAGGAGACGGAACTATGCTTTAAATACTAAATTATAACATCGAAACCACTGATCAAGGTGGTACTAGTTTTAGGTTCTCTTTCTCCTGAAGCTTTAGCAAAATATTAGCGCGTAAGCATCTTGCACAGAAAGTGAGATCTGATTGGATCAAACAGCGATATAAAGTAATATCGATGAACTCGATAAATGCCAAGATAAAATGGATCGTCGAGAAGGATTCGCGGATCACTAGCGCATAAGCATCCTGCATAAGCGAGACTTTAGTGCATGTCGATAAGGTTGGGGCGAGGCCAAGCATTCATTATATTTCCCTTAGCCTCCGTCACCACCTTTGATTTATACACTACTCCTTTTCACAACTGTAACAAACAAAGAGTTGCCATCAAGTCTTTGACCCCAGTCATAAGCAGAGTGCAGATATAAGCAGAGTGCGGATATAAGCAGAGTGCAAGCATAAGCAGGTTGCTCAAGTAACGCGCTAGGCAGAGATAACTGGGGGTAGCCCTACTCAGGTGTCATTTGATCTTGAATTATTGCCAAGATGTTTGAGGATATTCAATTGGCACCGATGAAGCAGCTGAGAGAGGTAGAGTGCTGTCTCTTGATTGCATCTGGAGCAACGTCCCGCTAAGCAGATTCATAGGCTGTTGGCAAACAAGATGATTGGACTGGCTTGACAGATCCAGCTGCGAGGAGAAAGCTCCAGAATAGGCTGCATCAAAGAGCATGGCGTAAGTACTTTGGAATTGAGAATCTTCTGCTTTGGGTGTAGAGTTCATGTGTACAACTGCCCCCCTTCTGCTTGCTCAAGATACTACTCCGTATCCCCCATTACATGTTTCTAACCAGCCAGGCTCAATGCTGGCTATGGATTTTATCACTTATCATCTCTTTGGCATGCTTTTATGAAAAACACCCGTATACTAAAGACGGTACAGGACGTCGGAAAGGTAGTCGGCCAATAACAACAATTACAGCTGCAGGTCGTTCTGATGGGAAAAGTTGTGGGATATACGAGGAGGACAAATTCATCTCAAATTTGGATATACTATTACGAACTAATACTCATTTACTTCATTCGTCGAAGGAGCCCAATGTGTCACCACCCCCATCAGACCGCAGCTTTAGAGAGCCTGCCTCCACTAATACTCTGCACGCTAGCATAGAACAGAGAAGGGCGAATCATGATAAACAGATCGCCCCTATATTACAGTACCTAAACTCAGCATATAAATCTGCTTCACCTCCACAGGTCATTTTCCCTCTCGCACCCGATCACCATCTTATCACACTAGTGCAATATAATGTTCTTCGAGCTACGATCACAAACATGGCAATCCTCAACATCCTCCATACAATACCTTCCGAATGCGCAATCGCGCTGACTCTAGGTCCATCCTACGACCCTCCAGATACAATCCCGCCATCACTTTATCCTACACCCACTCAACTCGCCATTCCCCATGATGCATGGATCGATAGCTTCCCATCCGCGCAGATGAGAGATAATCTCATCTTGAACAGAGGTAACTATGATCCCGACGAGTTATGTTTTGACACCTCCGGTGGATTGTGGGAAGGCTTTGACGTTGTGGATGTTCGAGGTATGATGATTTGGGGAGAGCCGTGGATGGAGGAGGGATGGGAGATTACCCAAGGATTCGTAGACAAATGGGCCTGGATCCTAAAAGGGTGTAATAAAATGGTTGAGATCAGTAATAAATGGAGGGAACAGAGGGGTGAGGAGAGGTTAATTGTGGAAATTTAAGAGAGGGATTACCATCACTGTAGTGTGCTTTTTCCTTTGAAGCCTCTGGTTTATACATTGTTTTCCTGATATGACCTGTTGCGATAATATATATGTAGGATGAGCTTTTGAATCGATTAATGAATTAGCAGTAACAAATTTCATTCGCCACTGTTCGCGTTTGAAATGCTGAATAGTTGTTCAACCATAGAACCCACCCTCATATTCAGCAGTTTGAATCGCAAGCCGTGTTTTAATGAGGCAAGCGAGGTGTTCACGTTCATGCCGACCAAACTCTGATGTCATAACTTTAGATTTCATTCAAGCAGTACGACAAAGTTGTTCGGGACCATGATATCATATGACCAGTTGTTTTAATACTAAAACACGCTCCTGTAGACAAAAAACATACTGATACATTGGGATTACCTCTGGTTGGCCTGCCTGTATTCTACCTAAGGTAAATCCATTTTATAGTAGAACAACAGATGTCGCAAAGGCTAAAATGGATAAGAGAAGACGGCCGTGTGTGGGTGCTAAACTGGAAATTGTATCAAGAGGCTGCGGGAGAGGAAATTAAGAGGTTGCGGGCAAGCTATCCTTCACGTTCTGCTGGAGGATCTTCTCAATATTAAAGACAGTAACAAGAAGGAAATCCAAATCTCGGTGTGATTTGAATTGACAGGAATACAATCTGAAGCTCGACCGAAAACGACGCCAGGTGCAAAAGACTAAGGAAGCGCTAAGAAGCAAATGGTAAGCTCTACACCACACCTGAGAGGCACTCAAAAAGCGAACTGATATGCAAACATCCGCGATCAGTGAATTGAAGGGTTTTGTTTGTGCAAGAGAAAATACAGCTGAAACTGCACACAAGGTACAGGCTCAATAATATGTAGCAACATAATTGGCCAACAACGAAGGTGTTGCTATGTAGATGCGCCAGCAATATCTGAATGAGACTCTACATAAAGTCCGAAAACAATATGAGGAGAGAATCAGCCAATTGGAAGGTCAATGGTATGGAGTGCTCCAGGGGTTGTCGATAGAGCACCGTGCGCCATTGACCCAGTAGGCTAACCTAGAGAAAGAAGGTATCAAAGCTGAGGGCAATGAAGCTTTAAAAACACGTCCGCACAATGGGAAATGGAAATTTATAGCTTGAGAGACGCCCAAAGAAAAGGGGCATGGGAGGCATTCGAAAGAGGATGGATCGTAATGGAGGAGGAATACAAAAAAAACGAGAAATGAAGAGGATTAAGTTGATTAGGAGTTTGACTCGGAAATGAGTTGGTGCTACGTCTTCGTTCTCTAAGGGGAACATATGAGTAGAAGAGTAGCTTGAGTAACGAGTGAACCCATTATGTAAGGTGTCTTGGTATGAATGAAATAGTATCGCAAACCAGAATCAAGGTATGGCATTTCAGAACTAGTCGTAAAATTCCAATTGGTGAATTGTGCCAATCTAGCTAATACAAGGCTCCTCCTCCTCGTATATCTTAATCCTATAGTTATAAATAGAAATAGCACACTGAAGGACGTTTCATGGCTCACCTATACGATCAGTTCAGGCTTCTTAACCTGAACTTTTACTTTGATCACGCCTTTTCAAGCCCTCGAGAGTAGCAGGAAGACTACGAGGCGTTTTTATCTCCCAGTCTCTACAAGCCTTTGCGAAGTTATTAAATAACTGCTCCGGCTTTGAAGAAAAAAAGGATATGAATGACTACATCAATGTTCCAGAGCAAGATCGCTGTTTGTAGATGCCATCATATAGGAATTTACGAGAGAGGAGGGAAGTACAGTCTTTTATCATAATATGTCAGAGCTGAGTCTCGACTTGGATTTGTTGTGGCGCAGGATTTGATGTGTTAGAAGTACTAGTAACTCCTTCGGAGGAAATGGCTTCAGATAGATCGCTGAGGGAAAACTTGTTGCAATTACATAGGATTTTACGCGGTTTTAGAGCTTACCAAAAGTCTGACACGGAGTGTTGGTCTGACATGAGATGGTCGTCACTTCTCACATTTCTCTCATCCCACCTCCTATTTAAGCGAGTCCTCAATGGCTGCAAGGTTCTCAATCCCGCCACGCATCAGCCACGATACTTTAGGCTGACTTGGTTCCTACAGCGAATTTCTACCGAGTATCCGTGCACTCATTGGCTAAAGAACTCTTCCGCTTGGGTTGGCACCGCTCCTTTGATGACGAAACTAGGCTCAGGTAATTCCCAATGTCGTTGGTTTCGATTTACAACACTCACCAAGGATTGTGCGCACCTGTAATAATTAGACGTGTAGACTCCTCCTCCTTTAGGAAGAGGGCCATATTCCACCCGCAATAGCGAACAGCATCTGCCTGCCCAGATGAAAGGAATGAGTATAGTCATAAGGTGAAATCTAGTTGCCTTCGTTGGTTCTCCCTAGAGTTTATCTAAGGTTTATAAGGAAAGAGAAGCTACTTCTCCTGACAATTTGGAATAATATTCTATCTACATTTACTAACAATACTATTAATGACATATTACTAGCTGTTCATTTCACTCACTTTACATTTTATTTGTATCACGATGGTTTCCTCTCTAACATTCTTTGCGATATTATCTTTAGCATTTAATGCGCTCGCAGAACCCATTCCAATCATCACAAGCACTGAGTCTCAGAAGCACCATCCGACCGGTGTTAATCATGTCGGTGCTGATAAGGCAAAAGAGACCAAAGCCCCAGAAGCTGGTTTAAATGCTGAAGGGGGTAATGGAATCTCTTCACCTCCTCATCTTCTCACAATCACGGTAAGCCACTCATCCGATCTCCACTCAGATTAATGAAAACTTGTCGGAACACGCTCCCAATTCTTTTACTATTCTTCTTAATAGCAATGGCTAACATGTATACTGGATAGGTTATCAACTCTCATACCAAAGCTATCACCACAGAACACTCCCGTGAACCATCAGCTCCTAGCGCAGTTTCCGGAGACATTGAACCTGGTACTCTCGCCGCTGGTTCCACGGCTACATTTGCTGTTCCAACTGGTTGGATCGGTAATGTAGCGATGAATGAAGCTGGCTCTGAGATCACTGGCGACGACACCCTTATCGAAGCCAACTTTGTTGTCCCAGCCTCGGGTGGTTATAAAATCGCAGTTGCCGATGTTGATATCAGCTATGTGTAAATTTCCCCCCTGGCGCAAATGACCAAAGCTTTATACTCACTAACTGCGCGATGATTTTAGCAACGGTTTCTCACTCCCTGCAACCTGCTCTTGTGGCGGTAAAGTTGTAAGTGGCTGTAACAAGGCCTTGTTCGAACTTAACACCTGCTCTGTAAGATCCATCCACAACATCCAAACGAAAATTTCAAGATACACTCACTTACCACTCAGTATAGACCCCCAACGAAAGTAAAGAATGCAAGAACCCTATTCGTAGCGATATGAGTGCTACAGGCGCTGCGGAGTTCTTTAAGCCTTGCGAAGGTGCGGCATGGACTTATGTTAACGATGGAGGTGCTGATGCATGGGGCTTTTGCCAAAGCGGTCAGATCAGTTGCTGTGTTGGCACTAAGTGTCCTAAGAACCCTAGGCAGCCGAATTAAGGATCTGTTGTGCCCCTAGGGTAGTTTGAAATTTCAGGCATCGGCGGGGGATTGTTGTTATCGTTTTGTTTAGATCGTAAATATTCTTTGTTGTAAGATATCACGACCATGATTGGGGCTTCATTACTACGGTTTCATGTATTTTAGCGGGGGCGTTTTCGTTCAAATATATTCTTTCCTTGTATGCTATTGATCTGTTCCGATCTTGAGTTCAACTTCCAAGTTTAATATTCGCTATACCACCTGCGCCTGAACTCGAGGGTATGTTGTAAGTGATCATTTAGGAACATCAAAATAATCAACAGCGTCATGTTAGTGCACAGATGCGAGAATTGACAAGAGTTTGGATGGATTTTGGCGTGAGTACACTGGCTTGAAAAATCAAGTTTGGAAGCATTTCCTATCAGTGATGCCTGATGCTAATCATGATATTATCTGATCACCCTGTACAATGTACTGTGGTCCAATTTACACTTCGTATACCTTGATTCGTTTCGCTTGGTACTGGAGGAG
>Ga0247808_10001376_pt1 | contig 11726 bp, 13 predicted proteins | sample UWRJL089202R1_FD_179914 | JGI IMG/M metagenome (GOLD analysis project Ga0247808, IMG submission 179914) | Plant litter microbial communities from Arlington Agricultural Research Station in Wisconsin, United States - UWRJ-L089-202R-1 | ecosystem: Environmental > Terrestrial > Plant litter >... | reverse complement strand
TGTTGGAAAATAGACGCTCAAGGTGGAAGTTTCTAAAAAACAACTCCTAAACCAATATGGCAACTCGTTAACTCGGGTTGCCAAAAGGTTTGGTGTTCCATACTCCAAATGCAGTATGCTGTTGGGCGCTGAACATAGGCGCATGAATATATTTTATGAGTTTTTGCCAAGTAAATTAAATAAAAAATTGTAAATTTATCTACTCTCTGAACTAAGAAAAACATAAAACACGGTCCATAACTTAGAGAGGTTTTGGACCTTTTTTTATTATGAAAAAATATGAATTATACGACTATCAAGAGCAGATGGTCGAGGCGACGTTTGAAAAATTAATCGTACATGATTCCGTACTAAATCAATCTGCAACCGGTTCGGGTAAGACGGTGATAATGTCTGAATTCATCAGGCGTTGGACCGAACAAAACCCAAATAAAAAGGTATTGGTTTCTGTACATCGTGACGAACTTGTAGGGCAGACATCAGACACTCTAGCTGAATTTGGAATATTAAACGAAAGGATAACTTCAAAATCAAAACCTAATTGGAATGCCGACGTGTATGTTGGAATGACTCAAACAATATGGAGTCGAAAGATGTCTCTTGATATCGGACTGCTTATAATAGACGAAGCCCACGAACAGGTCCATGTAAAATCATTTTCTTTATTCGAATCGGCAAAGCGTGTAGGCTTTACGGCTACGCCAATCATAAACAAGCGAGTCACATATTATGAATGCAGTTATTGTAATTCCCGACATGAAACCCGCGAAGTTTGCTGCTATAACGAGAAGGCTGAAAAATGGAGCGCGCCAGTACTTATGTCCCAAACTTATGAAACCATAAACATAGGACCGCCAATTAAGCAATTGATAGAACAAGGCGCCTTGGTTGATGAGGTTGTTTATTGCTATGATTATTATTCAAATCTAGAAGCAAAAGAAAATGACGATTTTGATGAAAATGAAATTGCAGAGGAGTCGGTAAAGCATGACCAAAATGTTTTGGATGAATATCTAGAGAAAGCGATGGGTAAAAAGACAATGATTTTTACAGCGTCAACAAAACAAAACCTAACCCTTGTAGATACGTTTTCAGAATATCCAATACGCTCCTACGATTCGGTAAATAACGACTCATCGGAGCGTTATAGTATAGTTAAGTGGTTTAAAGAAACTGAAGGCGCGATTCTGGTTTCTACTGGCACTTTTACGACTGGTTTTGATGTCCGAGAGGTTGAGTGTATTATCATAAACAGACCGACAAAATCGCTTTCCTTATTTCATCAAATCACAGGAAGGGGCGCAAGGACAGTAAAGGATGGTATATTTAAGGACCACTTCATTTTAATCGATTTGGGCGGAAATGTTGCAAGGCTTGGTAAATGGTCTGACAATATTGATTGGTCCAAGATATTTTATATTGGTCTACATCCAGCAAAAAAGAAAAAAGAAGTTCTGGTCCAATGCGACGAGTGCGGATATAATTGGCTTGGACAGAATAAAGAGCCTTGTCCCGATTGCGGTCACATTAACCAAGTGATAAAGGAACAGCAGTTAGTTTTGTTTGGAGAGCAACCAGAACTAGAGGTAGTTCAAAAGAAAACCATGCTTGTTTCAAAAGTTCCAATGCCAGATGGGCGTAAAATAATGGAGTATGTTCTAAGGACCACGAATAACAAAAATGATTACTTCAGAATACTAATCGAAAAATACGTTGATTTATGGAGACTGAACAATGTGCCGAAGGAAAAATACGAATTAAGAAAAAGAAACAACACAATGCGTGAAAAAATCATGTCTTATCTAAAGACTAGGTATGGATTTTCCAACAAATTACAGTATGGGGTTCCCCGAACATATGAATATTTAATCGACAAAATACGTGAAAAATTGGCTGCGTGTTATAAGTGACACGCGTAAGCCCAATAAAAGCGTGTCTTAGTGTCTTATATTTTACCTAACTCCCTATATAAAAAAACGCACTTTTACGAAAAACAAGTTTTTTAAAATAAAAATTCAATTTTTACGTTACACAACGTCACTTTTTGGTAAAAAAATGACTTAAGCACAATAAAATCAACACTTTAAAGCGTGTCTTATACCGTGTCTTATATTAATTTTTACTTTTTTATTGCATATGTCATAATAATCACTATATTTGCATTACTCTCTGAAATCTTTAAAAGCATTATACTAAATCCTTTAATGATACGGAAGTCAGAGAGCCGTTGATTTAAGGGATTTTTTATTTCTACCAAACCCAACCAAACATGATTAACCCAATAGTATCGATATTCAAAGATGTTCGGCAACCAAACAGCCCGTTCCAAAAAAATCTTTTGTATTGTTTGGACCGTATAAGGTCAGGCAAGTCAAAGGATTTAGTGGAACAGTTGAGAAAAATGTCCGACGAGGATTACGCTAAGAATAAATCAAAGCTATCTGGTTGCTGTTTTAACGGAAAGTTTTCGCAAAGGTCCGCAAGCGGATTGATTGAGCACTCGGGGCTTATAATATTGGATTTTGATAAATTCGAAACGGTTGATGATGCAACGAATTTTAAGGACTCAATCATCTCGGATGAGTTTGTTTTCGCTGCTTGGATTTCACCATCTGCGAAGGGCGTAAAAGTTTTGGTTAAGATACCCGCAGTTACAAAAAACCATAAAGCGTATTTTGAGGCATTAGAAAAACATTACAATTCCCCTAATTGGGATGAATCAGGAAAGGATGTTTCGAGATTCTGCTTTGAATCTTATGACCCTGATTTATATATCAATCATGATTCGATTGTGTGGATTGAAATGGACGAGCCAGATATTGAGGATATAGGGACAAAAGAGCCTATTGTTAGGATGACTTCTGAAAACCAAATAATTGAAAAGCTTTTGGTTTGGTGGGAAAAAAAATACGGAATGACCATCGGTAAAAAAAACACAAACCTTTATATTTTGGCGTCCGCATTTTATGATTTTGGTATTTCGAAATCCGATGCTTTGCATGAATGTCTTAAATTTAACTCTGGAGGAAAAGAAAAGGAAATTGAGTCGATTGTAAAAAGTTCCTACAACAAACAGACTCCAGCGGGTACAAAACATTTTGAGGACCATGAAACCAGAGAAAAGGTAGAAAAACTAATACGCTCTGGAAAGGCAAAAAAAGACATTGAAAAACTTTTCAAAGACGTTGACGTTTCTAAGCTAAAAGAGCAACTAGATATTGATGAATTTTGGTACTACAACGACAAAGGAAAGATAATCCTATCTACACATAAATTCAAGTTTTGGCTAGAGCAAAAGAATTTCTTTAAATACTATCCAAGCGAAAACAGCGGCACGTTCACATTTATAAAAAAGGACCAAAATTTACTTGAGGAAACAAATGATAAAAGGATAAAAGATTATGTATTGAGCGACATTCTGGAACGTGAGAATATCGGGTATGGTCCGTATGATTTTATGGCTTCAAATACTGGTTACTTTAAACCAGATTTTCTTTCAATGCTCTCAACCACAAATGTGAAGATAAAAGAGGACACAGCCAGCGAATGCTATTTGTATTATAACAATTGTGTAGTCAAGGTTACAAAAACAGGCGTTGATGAAATCGATTATATTGATGTTGACGGTTATATTTGGAAGCGTCAAATCATAAACAGGCAGTTTGCAAAGTCAGACCATCACTCGGCAGAGTTCAGGAAATTTATTTGGCTTATATCAGGAAAAGATGTAAAGAAATACAACTCATTCAAATCGGTAATCGGTTACTTATTGCATTCATTCAAAACGTCTGCTAACAATAAGGCGGTAATATTCAATGATGAAACCATATCAGAAAACCCTAACGGAGGGAGTGGAAAAGGCTTGTTTTGGAACGCTCTAAAAAACATGAAAAAGGTCGCCTCTATTGATGGTAAAACATTTGAATTCACAAAATCTTTTCCATATCAGACGGTTTCAACGGACACCCAGCTTTTGGTTTTCGACGATGTAAAAAAGAATTTCTCTTTTGAGTCATTGTTCAGCTTAATAACCGAGGGGATCACATTGGAATACAAAGGTCAGGACGCTATATCTATACCAGTTGAGAAAAGCCCAAAGATTTTGATAACAACAAACTACACGCTTGGGGGGTTGGGCGGCTCACACGAACGAAGGAAGTTCGAGGTTGAAATGTCAGCTTATTTCAATTTCAAACACACTCCTCTTGACGAATTCGGTCATATGCTATTTTCAGATTGGGACCAAGACGAATGGTTACGATTTGACAACTATATGATTAATTGTGTTCAGTATTATCTTGAAAATGGATTAGTCAAACATGATTTCAATAACCTTGAAGTTCGCAAATTTATAAAGGAAACTTCTTTTGAGTTTTATGAATGGTCCGCTGATAACGAAAATCTACCAAAGAATATAAGACTAGATAAAGGCGAAACCTTTGCAAAATTCACCAATGACTACCAAGACTTTAAGAAGTGGTTATCACAAAAGAAGTTTACACAATGGTTGGAAACTTATGGAAAGTATTATAATTTAGACACACAACAAGGCAGGACCCACTCAACCAGATGGATTAGTTTTGGACCAGCCCCAGAGTCAGACGTACCCTTTTAATTATGACCGAACAAGTTTTACAAATGGAATGCATTGCATCATTCAGGAACGCATATCAAAGATTTGGTAACGGAGTAATAATCCCAGTTCCAAATGAATTGGCGGCGAAAAGAAAAGACATTGAGATATGTGTTGGCGCATCAGATATAATAACAGTTTTAGATGTGGTCCGATTCAACGAATTAAAGGTTGGCTACAATTCTCAATCGCCAGCACAGATAAAGTTTCAAAAGTTAGTGGAATCACTCGGCTACGAATATCACGTAATCAGGTCCGTAGAACAATTCAATAAGATACATTCAATTTAAAACCATCACACCATGCAACCAACAAAGAGCGATTTAGAAACGGCCACTGATTTTGTCCAGAAAAGCCGTGCAGCACAATTGGCTTTCTATCCCGATGAATGGGATCCTATAGCAAAACTGTGCGCTGAGTACGTCCTCCACCTGGAGCGGATTGGCAAGATTCGGTTTACTGCGGATAGGCAGCAGCAAGAACCTGAGAATACAGTAAAAAATCCCACTTTCGATAAAGCTTGGTATTATAACATACGACAAAAAAGCGGATTGGTTTCCTGCGAATGCGATAGTAGTGTTATATCTTGCGAATGGTGCGTAACGTGGGAGCAGGAACTTAAAAAATGGAGACAGAATGCTTAGGGCAGGCGATAAATCCCCCAACATACCAACCAATTCGATACTTTACCGAAACAGGCAGCAGCGAGAGTTTTATGTTTGCGGTATAACCAATGAAGCCGTGAATATAAAATACACCGATACGGGTGAGTATGGGAGCATTACGTGGTTTCAGAGTCGCGACTACATGCCCTTCTGCGAGGGATATTTGATTAACAGTGAAATTAAGAAGAGATGATAAACCAAGTACACAACATAAACTTTTTGGACAATACCCTACCCGACAAATGCGCTCAACTGATAATCGCAGATCCGCCGTACTTTGAGGTGAAAGGAGATTTCGATTTCATTTGGAAATCATTCGATGATTATCTGATTGATGTTGAAAAATGGGCGGTAGAGTGTAAAAGGATATTGGCGGACAACGGGACATTGTTTTGGTGGGGAGATAAACGAAAAATAGCATACTCACAAATCATTTTGGATAAATACTTTGAATTAGAAAATTCTTTGGTTTGGAGAAAAATAGATTCTATGCAGTATCAATTCTATTCGCCTGATTTGGCAAGGACTTTTAATACGCACAATGAGCGTTTATTGATGTATTCTAATGATTTGGACATGACGGGACTAGAAAGAATCAATGAAGAAATAAAACATTTAAATCCATTTTCCATATATTTAAAATCGGAGTTTAAATTAGCAAAAGTAACAAACAAAGAGATTTCAAAACTTTTCCCATCATCAACAGGCGGATTGACTGGCTGTGTTTCTAATTGGCTAAATGGAGATAATGTAATTACAGAGTCACAATATTTAAAGATTAAAAAATATTTAAATAATAAATACTTAAGCAAAGAATATTTTGATTTAAAAAATGAATATGAGTTTTTAAGAATTGAATATGAACAGTTAAGGAAAGAATACGAAAATCAAAGGCGTTTCTTTTACAATCCAAATAAATTTGAAGAGGTGTTGGAGTTTTCCCAAGAGGGGCACAAGACAGGACAATACGACCACGACACCTGCAAACCAGAAAAACTAACGCGGGCATTGATACTTACTTGCTCAAGACCCAACGACCTCGTTGTAGTTCCATTCGCAGGCAGCGGCACAGAATGCGCAATGTCGGCAAAGGAAGGACGCAACTTCATCGCGTTTGATATCGAGAAAAAATATGTAGATATGTCAAACGAAAGATGCGCTAAGATTATCAATGCTCCAACACTTTTTTAAATTTAACTTGCACATTAAGAAATAATAATATACTTTTGGGATTATGGCGAGATATACAACTACTTCAAAACATGTAAAGAATCTCAACCCAGAGAATCAGGAATATCGTAAATTAAACGCTAGAAAAGTAAATTCTGCAAAATTCCCAGACGGACATCTGTATCTTTTAAAAATGAAGGGATTTGACATTTACAAAGTCGGTGTTAGCAAAAAACCTAAAAGAAGAATATTAGATTTGAAAGCCGCTAATCCTTTTGAATTAGAAGTTTTGTTTTGTTCTAAATTTAAAGATGTTTATAGTCTTGAGGAATTAGTTTTAGACGTCTTCAAAATGAATATAATTAAGGGCGAATGGTTCAATTCTTTTGAATCAGATATAAACGACCTTTTGTCTTGCTTAAATAACATATTGAATGTAGAGAATGGCGTATAGTGAAGAACAAAAAAAACAATCCTTTGAATATATCCTTTCTGAAATAGAGAAGGGCAGGTCTTTGCGCTCTGTTTTAGAGGATGAAAATATGCCTTCAAGCTCTACATTTTTTATATGGTTAGATGAGTCTGAAGAAAAATCGAAACAATACGCGCGAGCCACTACATTAAGAGCTGATTTTCTTTTTGATGAGCTTCTACATATTGCTTATACAACAGAGGAAGGAGAGACTATTACCGAAAAAGGCAATGGACAGACAGAGATTTCAAAGGGTGATATGCTTGGTCATAGGAGACTAAAAGTAGACGCTTTAAAATGGGCGCTGTCAAAGATGAATCCTAAAAAGTATGGCGAAAAAATAGACCACACCACAGGCGGCGATAAAATACAATCTTCTGTTCCTTCAATACTCATAATCAACCCGAATAATCCCGAATGATGGTTGTAAAACCCTCAAAGCCACAATACGATATACTAACAAGCAGGCAATCAGTAAACCTTTTTCTTGGGGGACAGGGATCCGGAAAGAGCCACTGCGCCGGATTGGTGTCCGCTACATTCATATCCAATTTTCCGACAGTCAGGGGCATCATCTGCGCCAACACATACAGCCAGTTGAACAAATCCACATTGTTCAGGGTTCGCGAGGTGTGGAAGGACAGCTTCGGCATGAACGAGTATAATCCAAAATCAGGTATCGGATGCTACGTCATAAGTCGACGACCGCCAACACATTTCGACACGTCCACTCACAACTTTGACAGCTACGACAATATCATATCCTTCGACAACGGAATGGTTATTTTCATCGGATCCCTTGATAACTACAAGGCCATTGACGGCATGGAGGTCGGTTGGGGAATATTGGACGAGACAAAGGACACGAAGGAATCCGCGGTAAAGGAGGTTATTGTTGGGAGATTGCGACAGATGGGGATGTATGTTGACGGGTTGGGGCGATTGACATCTGATGGAATTGGAGCAACCTCATTCAACCCATTGTACATATTCACATCGCCCGCAAAGATACCTTGGCTTAACGAGTGGTTTTCCCTTGATGATTACGAATCCGAGATAAACCAGCAGATATTTTCCGAAACCACCTACTTCAAGAAGTCAATAGGCAACAAATTCGTTACAATAAGCAGTACCTACCTGAACAGGGAGAACCTTCCGAACAATTACATAGAGAACCAAAAGGCCAACATGCACGGCTCATTGCAGGATATGCTTATTTACGGAAGCCCGTTCAGCAAGTCGGGGGGTGAGTTCTACAAATGCTTCGATAAGGCCAAGCATGTTGGATATGCCGATTACAACCAAAACCTGCCACTACATATTTCTTGGGACGATAACGTTAACCCTTACCTTCCATGCGGTATATTCCAGATGGAAGGCAAAAAGGTGTACATGATTGACGAAATAGCAGGTGTAACACCGAATAATACTGTTAAGTCGGTTTGTTCTGAAATAGTCAGGAAATATCAGAACCACGTCAGCGGAATGTTTATATACGGGGATGCCACGGCCAACAAATCGGATACAAAATTGGAGAAAGGGCATAATTTCTACACGCTTATTGAGGATTACCTGAAACAATTCCGGCCAGTGAACAGGGTATTGACATCGAACCCCAGCGTTGCAATGCGTGGGAATTGGCTAAATACCGTCCTTGAAAACAATATCGGGGGCGTTTCAGTCGTTATCGGTGAGAATTGCAAGAAAGCCATTGCTGACCTTATGAGCATCAAGGAGGCGTCTGACGGAACCAAGCACAAGGAAACTGAAAAAGACCCTACAACAGGCGTTGTATTCCAGAAGTGGGGGCATTATTCGGATTTGTTCGATTATCTCATGTGTTCGGCATTCAACAAGGAATTCACCGAATACGCCAACGGGAAAAAACAGCCAACGGCCAATTGGTCAGGAGCCTTCTAAAATAATTAACAATAGTAATGGTTTTTTTATAACTTTGCCAAAACCACTTCATTATGGATATTGATTTCCTGTTGCAAAACCTTAGACAGCCGACCGTGTTAGTTCCTGAAATATTCAAGTGCCATAACAGCTACTACGATGCGATAAAGTACGAGAACGAATACAACCCGAAGAAGCACGAGGTAAACAACAACGCAATCCGCAGCGACAAGACCGTTTACCTGCCTCGAGTTGACATGAGCACCGGAGAGCCAACAGGGGAGGTTTACGCATCCACTATACCGGTTACACGTATAGCATTGGCATACCAGCAATTGCTGACCAATACCGCAAATGCATTCCTAACGGGTGGAAACATATCTCTAAAAGCAAATCCACAGAGTGAGGCACAGCAGGCGGCATACGACAGGATACTGGAAATTTGGCAGGATGAGAAACTGGACTTCGTGAATAACAAGATTGGGCATGCGTTGTACTCTGAAACTGAGGTGGCAGAGATTTGGTATACAAAGAAGACCAACACAACACCTCCGTCCGTAAAGCTGAAATGCAATGTTTATTCCCCAAAGTCGGGTTACAAACTCATACCAATATTTGACGAATACGGAGACCTTATTGCGTTCGCCCGTTCGTACACCACTGTAAGCAACAGGCTTACCGTACATCACCTTGATGTGTATACTGAGGACAAACTCACACGTTACCGAAAAGAATACGGTTACGATTGGATATTGGTGCCGTTCGTTCCGTTATCCGATGAAGCCAACCAAGTTGACAGTATCCCATTGATTTACGGAAAGATTCCCGTAATATACTACCAGATTGACAAGCCAATTTGGGAAAATGCACAGCCAACAATCGAGCGCCAGGAGATTCTTAAGTCAAACCACTCCGACCAGAATGACTACACGGGAAGCCCTATGCTGTTGGCGACCGGAAAAATAAAGGGTTTTTCTGCCAAGGGAGAAACGGGTAAGGTATTGGAGGCCGAGGAGGGTGCAGACCTTAAATTTGTATCGGATACCAAAGCACCGGATTCGGTAAAACTGGAAATGGAAAACAACAACGACGATATCTTCAAGATGACGATGCAGGCCGATTTCCACGAGTTCACGAAAATGTCAGGTCAGCTTTCGGGTCCGATTATGGACAGGATGCTCACCGCGCCGCACACATTCGCAAAGAATATGCAGCGTGGGGTTTATGGGCTGGGCATACAAAGACGGTTGAACTTCTTGGTTTCTGCTGTGTGTAACATCTACCCAGAGTGCAAAGGAGGTGAAGGATTACGCATTAAGGCAGATTACGACCTCTTTAGGATTGGAGGGGACGAAGATAAGGTTAACATGCTTGTTTCAGCGGTACAAGGCGGTATAATGACCGTATCGGATGCGGTGTATCAGAACCCTTTGGTTGATGATCCGAAGAAGACTATTGAGGAGTTAGGTAGAAACACATCCATAGTAAATATTACTTGATTTTAATTTTATTCACGGCACGACGAATGCAAAGTTTCGTAATCCAATATTTACCCTCGCACAATTCTAGAATCCATTTTTCCTTTTGAAGCCAAACGTTCAAACAAGCACCCTCGTACGTGTCTTTGATTATCTCGTCGCGCTGTTTCTGATTCAATGCAGGTCGTTTCATACCTCCTTCCTTTCAAAATTATTCCAATCCCCAACGTAGCCGAAAAGACCGAAGAACTTTATTACCGTAATCGGCTTGGCCAATCCGTTTTCAATATCTGTAAGTTTTCGGCTGAATTTTGATTGACGCATACACGGGTCAATTCGCGTGTAAATCTTAAACTCTGATTCACTTTTGTTGCGTTGTCGTAAGTTGGTGCAAGTTTCTAGGTTTGTCATTTTAGTCGATATAAACAATTTCCTCAATGTTTATGAAAAGAGAAGCTTCCTTTTTTTCGTTCATGAATATCTGAAATTTTGCTGCTCCTTCTAATATTCTGTTTTTTAAGATATCTGCAACCAAATCAGAAATCTCTTTTGTTTCTCCGTTTTTAAAGTGAATGGTCATGATTTATGTTGTTTTATTTATCCGCTAATATACAACTTATCCACAATATACCAAATTTCGGGTTTCTTTTTTGTTAATAAATGCCAAACAAACGCGTTATTTTTACATCAAACTTTAAACGTTCTAAAATTATGAGTATTGACAAAGCTAAAGTGATAGCCCGGATTAAGGCACTACATCCTAAGACGAATCTATCCAACGCACGGCTTGACGAGATTTCGGCAAGACTAATCAAGAAATTAAACGATGATGCTGACGATTCGGCAATCGACGAGGCAATTGGAATAGCAGACGACTACAACCCGTTTTCAGAAATCGCCAGAAATGACGACAGGATCAGGGATTTGGAGGCTAAGGCTAAACCGGCCAAACCGACTGACGACCCGAAACCGCAAGACAAGATTGAACTACCTTCTGATACGCCCGAATGGGCTAAGGCTTTATTGAAGCAGAATCAGGAGTTGTCAGAAAAGGTCAACGGATTCGAGAAAGGCCAGCAGCACAAGTCGCTTTCAGAAAGGTTCAATTCGGATGAAAGGGTAAAAAACATCCCAGACTTCATGAGACGCGGGTACACCCCACAGACCGAGGAGGAGTTCGAGAAAAACATCACGGAATTGTCGGGGGCTTTTACAAAGTACGCAGAGGACAACAAACTCAGTATCTTAGGCAACGACAACCCAAGCGGCGCACAAGGAACGGTTACAACAAAAAAAGAGGCATCCGAACAGGAGGTTGCGGATGTATTAAAACTAATCCCTAATAATTAAAAAATGGCATTACAAACTCTAAACAACGCGCCAGTCACTTTCGACGACGGTTTGGATTC
>Ga0247808_10001375_pt1 | contig 11731 bp, 15 predicted proteins | sample UWRJL089202R1_FD_179914 | JGI IMG/M metagenome (GOLD analysis project Ga0247808, IMG submission 179914) | Plant litter microbial communities from Arlington Agricultural Research Station in Wisconsin, United States - UWRJ-L089-202R-1 | ecosystem: Environmental > Terrestrial > Plant litter >... | reverse complement strand
ATTATTATGTCCGTCGGAGTGTCGATTGCTAATGCGGTTTTATTGGTTACCAATGCCGAACAATTACGAAAAGTAAACGGCAATGCGATGCAATCAGCTCGTGAAGCGGCATCTTTACGATTACGTCCCATCATCATGACCAGTATCGCCATGATTGCAGGAATGCTGCCAATGGCTATCGGTCACGGCGAAGGAGGCGACCAAGTTTCGCCTTTAGGTAGAGCCGTAATCGGAGGATTATTATTCTCTACTTTTACTGTATTGATTATCCTGCCAATGATTTTTGCCTGGGCATTAGGAAAAACGTCCACACAGTCGGTTTCATTGGATCCGGAAGACGAAGAAAGCAAACATTACATCTCATCATTATCTCATAAAAATGAAAAATAATAGTATAAAAGTAGCCGTTCTAGCCATGTTATTTTTGGCAAGTTGTGCCGAAAAGAAAGAAGAAACAGCTCCAGTTGAGGAAGCTGCAGTCATCGAAACATTCGTTGCCCAAAAAGAAAAATTGTCAACTGAATTGAGAATGCCTGCCGAATTGGTAGGGTTCCAGCAAGTAGATATTTATGCAAAAGTCAGCAGTTTTGTAAAGGAATTAAAGGTGGATATCGGTTCGGAAGTAAAGAAAGGGCAACTCTTGATGATTTTGGAAGCTCCAGAAACCAGTTCGCAATTGGCTGCAGCCGAATCAAGGTTGCATTCGCAGGAAGCGGTTTACATGACAAGCAACAACACTTATAAAAGATTCTTGGAAACCAGCAAGGTAGAAGGAACCATCTCTAAAAACGATTTGGAACTTGCCGAAGGAAGAAAGAATTCTGATTATGCACAACTTCAGGCTGCAAAAGCATCGTATCGTGAAGTGCAGAATATCATCAGCTATCTTCAAATTCGGGCTCCGTTTGACGGTGTTATTGCCGCCCGAAATGTAAATCTTGGAGCCTATGTTGGTCCTGCCGGAAAAGGTTCGGATTTACCTTTGGTAACGATTCAACAGCAGGATAAGTTGCGACTTTCGGTATTTGTACCCGAAGCTTATACAGGTTATTTAAGCAAAGGAGATGAATTGAGTTTCACTGTGAAATCAATGATGGGGCAAAATTTCAAAGCCAAAATTGCTAGAAAATCGGGAGCTTTGGACAGCAGGCTTCGTTCCGAAAGAATAGAAATGGACGTCATCAATACCACTAAAAAATTATTACCGGGAATGGTAGCCGAAGTCATTTTGCCATTGAATGCAAAAGACAGCACTTTCGTTGTGCCTAAAACGGCAGTGGTTTCTTCAAGCGAAGGCATTTTTATATTAAAAGTGAAAGACCATAAAACCCTTCGAACAAAAGTTCAAAAAGGCAGGGAATTCGAAGACAAGGTAGAAGTCTTTGGGGACATCCAACCAAATGAAACGTTCGTCAAGATAGCTTCTGAGGAAATAAAAGATGGAACCGAAATAAAATAACTAAAAAGGCTTTTTGTAAATTATTACAGAAAGCCTTTTTACTTTATATCTTTAATCAGTAAAATAATCATAAGTTCAAGATTAAAATTTATAATTTAGGGGTTTTATTTCCCCTCAATAAAATTTTATGAACAGACGTCACTTTCTCAAAAATACAGGACAATTAAGTCTTGCACTATCATTACTACATCCAATGGCAGCATTTCTTACAGAACAAGATTTTACATCTTCCTCTAATTTCAAACCTTTTTTCAAATTGTCTCTAGCACAATGGTCGTTGCATAAAGCCATAAGCGAAACCAAGACCCTTTCGCCATTAGATTTTGCCAAAACAGCAAAAGAACTTGGTTTTCAAGGGATTGAATACGTAGCACAACTTTATGAGATAGATAAAAAAAACCAACTGGCGAGTGTCAAAAAACTAGTAAAAGAGCTTAAGCTAAGAAGTAATGATAATGGTATTGAAAACGTCATCATTATGGTTGATAATGAAGGAGATTTGGCTTCGATGGAACAAAAGGATCGGGATTTGGCCGTTCAAAATCATACCAAATGGATAGATGCCGCTGTTGAATTGAAATGCCCAACGATTCGTGTGAACCTTTTCGGCACCGAATCTGAAAAGGATTTTAAAGTTTGGAAGGAAAAGTCTATGGATTCATTATCTAAACTTAGCGAATATGCCGCGAAAAGCAAGATCAATGTTGCGATAGAAAACCACGGAGGACTTTCATCGGATGCAGGAAAGCTGATGGAAGTGATTGAAGCGGTTAATAATCCCTATTGTGGTACCTTGCCCGATTTCGGGAATTTCTGTATTAAGAGGGAAAGCGGAGAACGATGGGGTTCAGCCTGTATTGAAGAGTACGACAAATATCTTGGTATTGCTGAAATGATGCCCTTTGCAAAAGGAGTGAGTGCCAAATCTTATGATTTTGATGCAAATGGAAATGAAACCACTATCGATTACTATAAAATGCTAGAAATTGTAAAGAAAGCAAATTTCAAAGGTTTTATTGGTGTTGAATACGAAGGGAACAATCTTACTGAATTAGAAGGTATTCTTGCTACCAAGAATCTGTTGCTTAAAGTTGCGGCATCATTTTAAAAATAAAAAAGAGCAAATCCATTTTTGCTCTTTTCTTTTTGCTTGAAATTTTAAACTGTCCCTGGACCAGTATTTGTCCTTGGCTGATCTTTGGCCGATGAATGATTGGAATGCATTTTATATTTCCTGTTACCGTGCTGTTCGTGATGTCGGCGTTCATCTCTGTTTTCTTCCGTTCTATCATCTCCAGAAACAGTTTCATTAATTCCAGTCAAATCTTTTCGGGTAATCACTTCTTTCTCTTGCCCGTTTTGAACATCCCGTCCATCCGTGCTTTTTGCATCTTTATTCATAGCATTTTTTTAAGTTATAGCTTAAAGTTACGAAAGCTCAACAACCGATAAAACCTTTTTAGCGAAACATTAGGATTTAGGCATAAAAAAATCCCTTCGTAAAAAAGGGATTTTTCAACTTCTATATTTTAATGTTTTTAAATAGCAGCACTCACAATTGCAGCAAAATCGTCTGCTTTTAGAGCAGCACCGCCAATTAATCCGCCATCTACATCAGGCTTTGAGAAAATTTCCCTTGCATTATCAGGTTTCACACTTCCACCATAAAGAATGGCTACGTTTTCAGAAACATTTCTTCCAAATTTAGAATCAATTGTATTTCTGATGAATTCGTGCATTTCCTGAGCTTGTTCCGGACTTGCCGTTTCTCCAGTTCCAATTGCCCAAACAGGCTCATAAGCCAAAATGATGTTTGCCCAATCTTTTTCCTGCAAATGAAACAAACTGTCTTTTAGTTGGTTTTCAACAAGATTGAAATGATTTCCAGATTGTCTGTCTTTCAGTTCTTCACCAAAACAGAAAATCACAATCAGTTCATGTTTCAAAGCAGTATCAACCTTAGATTTTAGCAACGAATTATTTTCATGAAAATATGCACGACGCTCAGAGTGTCCAAGAATTACGGTATTTACACCAACACTTTTCAACATATCAGCCGAAATTTCACCTGTAAAAGCGCCACCTTCAGCCTGGTGCATGTTTTGTGCAGCAACATTGATATTGGTAAATTCCAAATGCTCAACAGCCGAAGCCAAATTCACAAATGTAGGAGCTACTATAATATGAACAGCAACATCCGATGGTAATTTGTCAATCAAATCATTCAATAAATCTTCTGTTTCTTCAGCATTTTTGTGCATCTTCCAGTTGCCTGCAACAATCTTTTGTCTCATTATCTTTTGTTTTTTTGTTTTAATTTCTTCAAAGCTTCGGCAATTTTTGCATCATCAGCTTCCACGGCTTTATACAGTACTATTTTTCCATTCGGATCCACAATCATATATCTCGGAATCCAATCCAAGTCAATAGATTGTCCGAAAACACCTTTCATTCCGTCTTTTGCCATATAATGTTCACCCGAAATTCTATGTTTTTCAACACCTACAATCCAGTTTTCAAACGTTTTATCCATCGAAAGAAACAAATAAACCACATCAGGATTATTCTTTTGCAACGCCTCAACTTTCGGCAAGCCTTTGATACAATCCGAACACCAAGACGCCCAAACGTCAATCACAACCGTTTTACCCTCGTATTTCTTTAGAATTTCACCAAACGTAATGTCTTTTTGCTGTGTTGTCCACATAACGTTATCCAAAGCCACCTTATCAAAACTCGTTTTTTGAGCCTGTATGCACGAAAGGGTTGAAAAGACAACCAGTAACGATAAAAATATTTTTCTCATTGTTTTAAAATTAAGTATTCAACAAATATAACATTTAGTTTTTATAATAACTTCTTAAATTTTTAGGAGCGAAACTTTTGGTATTTTACCCCGATAGCTATCGGGACCATAATCCAGCTTTCTGCTACAATCTTTTTGTTCTGAACCCCAGAACAAAAAGGATTTCCACTACTCCCGAAGCTTCGGGACTGGGCTAGATTAAAATCTTTAGGCTTCTTTTGATCCTTATATCTTGATGGAATTAAAAAATCAATTTGAGTAAATCAGTACAGTTCGTGTCTAAAGCCCAATCCAAAATTTTTAATTTTTAATTGATTATTGCAACCTGATTTTAGGATCCAGATAAGCATACACCAAATCAACCAAAATATTAATGACCACAAAAGTTGTAGCAATCACAATTACCGATCCCATAATTACAGGCAGATCCAAATTATTCAACGCCTCGACAATTTCCTTTCCAAGTCCGTTCCATCCAAAAATAAATTCCACAAAAACAGCTCCGGCAAGCATCGAGGCAAACCATCCCGAAATGGCCGTTACAACGGGATTCAAGGAATTTTTTACCGCGTGTTTTCGAATAATTTGGTATTCGCTCAAACCTTTCGCACGAGCCGTCCTGATGTAATCTTGGCTGAAAGTTTCCAGCAATGAATTTCGCATCAATTGAATGACAACACCAAGCGGACGAATTCCTAAAACAATCGACGGCAAGATGATATTTTTCCATTTTATATAACTTCCTTCGCCAAAATTATCAACCTCATAAAGGCTTCCTGTCATATTCAAATGGGTATATTTATGCAGCAAGAATCCAAAAAACCAGGCAAATAAAATCGCACTAAAGAAAGAAGGAACACTCATTCCTAATGTACTGATCAAAGCAATCAAGCGATCGAGCCAAGTATCTTTATACAAAGCAGAAATAACACCCAAGATAATTCCAATTCCAATAGCAATGATGATGGCAAAAATGGCGAGGATAAACGTATTTGGTAAAGTATTTCCAATAATTTCCGAAACTTTCTTGCCACTTTTTTGGAAACTCTCCCTCAAATAGGGAGCTTTCAAAACCACAACAGTATTTCCAACAGAAAATAAAGTGGCGCCATTGTATTTTCCTTCACTCAAAAAAGTATAATCTTCTGGATTTTCACTGTGGAATGAAAGAGGGGAGAGGTCGTTCAGATAATAAAAATACTGTGTTGAAATGGGCTTGTCAAAACCGTATTTTTTCTTGACGATTGCCAGTTGCTCAGAGTTTTCATTTTGGTCGAGCATCATCCTGGCCGGATCGCCAGGCAATACATTAAACAAAAAGAATATGACCGTGATTACCCCGAAAAGAGTAAGCAAGGCATATCCGATTTTGTTTAATAAGTATCGTATCATTTTAAAGTTTCAAATCTGAAATATCATTATAATGCAACTTCTGGGTAATCGTTCCGTTGTTTAAAACCACGATACTTGGATTGGCTCTTTCGATGGTTTTCAAAGTCGTTCCATCACAGAAATAAAAATCAAAAGTCAGATTGTTTTCTTTTTTAACTTTCGCAATTTCAGTTTCGTCAGAAGCTGTCATTCCAATTACCTTATAGCCTTTTGCCACAGCATCTTTATGTAATTTCTCCAATTGTAGCATTCCTTCTTTGCTTGATGAAGCCAAGTCGTAGGAAACAAACATCAAAAGTTTTGGTTCAACCAGTAACTCCTCTTTATAATCAGAACCGTTTAATTCCATTGTAAAATCGTGTATTGGCGGAATATATCCTTTAGAGATAACTTTATCAATTCGGTCAACAAAAACAGCTCCTTCAGGAAGTTTTCCTAAATCGTCTGGTTTAAATTCTTGGTCCACACCATTCACTTTATAGATAAACACCATTTCTACAATTGATGGCTCTGCACCTTCAGGAATTTCCATTCCTTTTTGGATGTTGGTTCCAACTTTATAAGCTCGGAAATCTTTTAAAGGCAAATGATTCAATACCCAATAGCCCATAAAAGCACATAATCCTATACTTGAAACTACAATTACATTGGTGATTTTCTTAGATAGAAATGGTCGGATTAATTTTTGGTTAACAAACAAGATGATGATAAAAAACAATAGAACAACATCTTTCGTAAACGATTCCCAAGGCGTTAATTTTAAGGCATCTCCAAAACACCCACAATCGGTAACCTTATTGAAATAAGCTGAATAGAAAGTAAGGAAAGTAAAGAATACAATCATCAAAAGTAAGCTCCAAACCGTGAACTTCGTTTTGAATCCAATCAAAAGCATCACACCTAGAACGGCTTCAAAAATCACAATGAAAACAGCAATAGCCAAAGCATAAGGAATCAAGAAAGGCAAGTTTAAAACACCTTCACTGAAATATTCTTCTAATTTAAAAGAGAAACCAACAGGGTCATTTAACTTGATTAATCCAGATATAATGAATAATAATCCGACGAAAATTCTTGAAAATTGGGTGAGTATGTTTTTCATATTAAAAGGTTGTTTCTACAAAAATAACTATAGATGATTTTTACTTTTGTTAATGAGTTGTTATTTGTGAAAATCCATTAGAATCAAAGCAAAAACAGCATAATTAAGCATATCCTGATAGTTGGCATCGATTCCTTCAGACACTAAAGTTTTACCTTTGTTGTCTTCGATTTGCTTAACACGAAGCAATTTCTGAAGGATCAAATCGGTTAGGGAACTTACTCTCATTTCACGCCAAGCCTCGCCATAATCGTGGTTTTTGGCTTCCATCAGATCTTTTGTCAATTTGACTTTCGCATCGTATAATTCGGTTGCTTTTTCAACGTTTAAATCGGGTTGATCCACTACACCAAGTTCCAATTGAATCAAAGCCATTATCGAATAATTGATGATTCCGATGAATTCTCCGGTTTCATCTTCGTCCACTTTTCGGACATCGTTTTGCTGTAAACTCCTGATTCTTTGTGCTTTTATAAAGATTTGGTCGGTTAGCGAAGGGAGTCTCAAAATACGCCAGGCACTGCCGTAATCAGTCATTTTGTTGATAAAAAGAGTTCGGCAGATGCCAACAATAGTATCAAATTCTTGAGATGTATTGCTCATTATTGGTTTATATTTGTGGAAATTTCTCCAAAAATAAGGAATTAAATAGTAGAAAGCCAAGTGTGAAAAGTCAAAAGTCAAAAAAACAGCATCAAAAATGACAATAAACTGCAAAGGACAACTTATCGATTTATCAAATCCCAAAGTGATGGGAATTTTAAATGTCACGCCTGATTCTTTTTACGATGGTGGAAAAAATGACAGTGAACAGATTATCATTGATAAAGTCGAAAAAATGCTTGCTGATGGAGCTGCTTTTATTGATATAGGAGCTTATTCGTCTAAACCAAATGCTGAATTTGTTTCCGAAGAGGAAGAGCTTGATAGGATACTTCCAATTGTAAAACTATTGGTGAAAGTTTTTCCAAAAATTATAATTTCCATTGACACTTTTAGAAGCAAGATCGCCAAAGCTACAATTGAAGCAGGAGCTTCAATTATTAATGACATTTCTGCTGGAGCATTGGATGAAAAGATGATGCAAACCGTAGCAGAATTAAAAGTTCCCTACATTATGATGCATATGAGAGGAACACCAAAAACGATGCAATCATTGACGGATTATCAAGACATTATAAAGGAAATGCTGTTTTATTTTTCTGAAAAAATAAACAAAGCGAGAAGTTTAGGAATCTCCGATTTGATTATAGATCCAGGATTTGGTTTTGCCAAAACATTGGAGCAAAATTTTGAAGTAATGAATAAGTTGGAATTATTTCAGATGCTTGATTTGCCTTTGCTTTCAGGTATTTCAAGAAAATCAATGATTTATAAAGCACTTGAAATCACGCCACAAGAAGCTTTGAACGGAACTACGGTTTTAAATACAATTTCCTTGATGAAAGGTGCCAATATTCTACGAGTGCACGATGTGAAAGATGCGGTTGAAGTTGTGAAGTTGTTTGAAAAGATAAAATTTTAAAACTGATTTTTTTGTAACTTTGAATAAATAATATTTGATTATGGATATCCAAACAAGAAAAATAGAATTCATCCAGGAATTTCTAAAGCTTCAAAATGAGGAATTAATTTCACGTTTTGAAAAATTATTGCGTTCTGAAAATAAAAATGATGAATTGCAACCGTTTACTCTAGACGAACTTAATGAAAGGATTGATTTGTCTCTTGAAGATTCTAAAAATGGAAAACTTACAAAAGCAATTGACTTGAAAGTTGAGATTGAAAAATGGATGTAGAAATTGTTTGGACTGATTTTGCCAAAAATGAGCTCAAAAGCATATTTGATTATCATAAAGAAAAAGTGAGCTTGAAAATTGCGAGACAGATAGCTAAAGCAATTGTTGAAGAAACGGAAAAATTAGTTCATTTTCCCGAGAAAGGCCAAGTTGAAGAATTATTAAAAGCGCGAAGTCAAGAATTTAGGTATATTATCAGTACCAATTACAAAATAATTTATTGGATCAATGTTCAAGAAAATCGTATAGAAATCAGTGATGTTTTTGATACACGACAAAATCCCATTAAAATTAAACGAAATCCGTAGAAAAATCCCAAATCCTAAATCACTGATGATGATAAGGTTCATTCCTTAAAATTGTAAACCCGCGATACAATTGCTCGATAAAAAACAGTCGAACCATTTGATGTGAAAACGTCATCAGCGAAAGCGAAATTTTTCCTTGAGCCTTGCTGTAAACGGTTTCAGAAAAACCATAAGGACCACCAATCACGAAAACTAAAGTTTTAATTCCAGAATTCATTTTCTTTTGCAATTCTTCCGAAAATCCTACACTCGAAAAATTCTTGCCGTTTTCATCCAATAAAATCAGTTGGTCGGTTGAGGTAAGTTTGGACAAAACCAATTCGCCTTCTTTTTCCTTTTGCTGACTTTCGGATAAATTCTTTACATTTTTGATGTCGGGTATAATCTCTAAATCAAATTTAATGTAAAATGACAAGCGTTTCTGATAGTCGTCTATCAAGGTTTGTAGCGCTTTATTGTCCGTTTTGCCGATTGCAATAAGTTTGATGTTCATTTTGAGGAGCAAAGATTTGAGGAACAAAGGTGCAAAGATTTTTAAACTTATAAAATAAATATTTCAAGAGGTTACTATTTTAAATACTTAATTTTGCATTTCAAAAATTCCAACAATGCCCATCTTAAAAGACCAAATAGGAACTACTTTCGAATTTGCACAATCTCCAAAGAGGATTATTTCCCTCGTTCCTTCACAAACTGAATTGTTATACGATTTAGGTTTGGAAGAACGGATAGTCGGCATCACAAAATTCTGTGTGCATCCGTATCATTTGAAATCGACCAAGAAGATTGTTGGCGGAACCAAGAAAGTCCACTTTGAAAAAATAAGACTCTTGCAACCCGATATTATCATCGCCAATAAAGAAGAAAATACGTTGGAAATAGTAGAGGAGTTGCGTAAGATTTGCCCAGTTTGGGTAACCAATATCATCACAATTGAGGATGTTTTCCAGATGATTACCGATTTCGGTCAACTCTTCAATTGCCGTACAGAGTCTCAAAAATGGAACGACAAGATTCAATATGCCTTAAAGGATTTTAGACAATTTATGAAAGACAAGTCAACCCAAAAAGTGGCCTACTTTATCTGGAAGAATCCACATATGGTAGCCGGTTCGGATAATTTTATCAATGAAATGCTCAAGCTGAACAACTTCATCAATATATACGACAATCCTGAAAAATTCCCAGGTCGTTATCCGGAAATAATTATTCAGAAAATGAAAATTCAAGGCGACCCAGAGATCGTATTTTTATCTTCGGAACCTTATCCGTTCAAGGAGGAGGATGCTTTTGAAATTGGGAGGTTCACGCATCACGCCAAAACGGTTTTTGTAGATGGCGAGATGTTTTCGTGGTACGGAAGCCGTCTAGCGAAAGCTTTCGACTATTTTAAAAAGATTCAAGAACGTTTATAGTTCACATTCTTCCAAAACCAATTCTTCTTTTTTAACTGTATTTATTTTTTGGGTTGAAGTAACTGCTGTAGTTTTTTCTGCTAAAATTTTAAATTCTTTCTGAATTTTTTCAATTTCATTTTTCTCTATCAATAATAAGCTCATAGGGGGTAAATTTTATGAGTGCAAATTTAAACCAACAAAACTTTATATTATCATTACAGTATGTTAACTTTTATAAGATTTCAGTAAAATATGTTAACATTACAATGCAAAAAATCCGGAACTTTTGCACCGGATTTCTAAACTCTAACTAACCAAACCAAATTTTGTATTTTATTACTCTGCAAATATCCGACATTTTTTTGCAACCGAATGTTAAGGCTATGTTATTTCTACCTAGTTGATTTCTAAAAAACTAACTGTTTTAATTTTGCTATTTTTTGTCCTGCATTGCAAATACTTTTTTCAATAAATCAGAAGTTCTTGCACTCAAATTAGTACGGATATCTTTCTCTTCAACGGCAACCATTTTAAAAACGCCTTCCAAAGCCTTGTCGGTAACATAATCGTTCAAATCTGGATTTACATCTGTAGTCAACGGAATCGCATTGTATTTTGTAATGATGTTCGCCCAAACTTTATCAGCCCCCACTTTTCCCAAAGAATTCTTCACAACCGGATTAAATTTCGAGTACAAAGCTGTTGTCGTAGAATTTTGCAAGTACATAGTTGCCGAATTATCGCTACCCATCAAAATGTTTTTAGCATCCGTAAACGTCATATTTTTCACAGCTCCAACAAAGATTGGTGTTGCTTCCTTAACCGCATCTTCAGCAGCACGGTTCAATACCTTCAAACCTTCATCGGCAAGACTGCTCAAACCAATTCCTCTCAAAGCTTTATCCACTTTCTGCAATTCTGCAGGAAGTAGAATTTTCACGGCTTGGTTCTTATAAAAACCATCAGTAGCCGTCAATTTCGAAACCTGTTTTGTAATTCCGTTGTTCAAGGCTTCCTTTAAACCTGCCGCAATATCAGCATTTCCGAGCGTTCCCAATTGTGGGTATTGATTCGCAATTTGTTGCAATTCCGCACATCCCGAAAGGGTAAAAACCAGGGCAATCAAAATAATTCTTTTCATAGCAATTCAATTTATTTTTTATCCTGCAAAGCAAACACTTTTTTCAGCAAATCAGACGTTCTGGAATTTAAATTTGTTCGAATGTCTTTCTCTTCAACTGCAATCATTGTGAAAACGCCATCCATTGCTTTTTTCGTTACATAATCGTTAATGTCAGGATTGACCTTAGAAACAAGCGGAATGGCATTGTATTTGTCAATGATTTTTGCCCAAACAACATCGGCACCCACTTTTCCGATAGATTCTTTTACAACAGGATTAAATTTAGAGTATAAAGCGGTAGAGGTAGAACTTTCAAGGTAGGTTGTCGCAGCATTGTCATTCCCT
>Ga0247808_10001374_pt1 | contig 11732 bp, 9 predicted proteins | sample UWRJL089202R1_FD_179914 | JGI IMG/M metagenome (GOLD analysis project Ga0247808, IMG submission 179914) | Plant litter microbial communities from Arlington Agricultural Research Station in Wisconsin, United States - UWRJ-L089-202R-1 | ecosystem: Environmental > Terrestrial > Plant litter >... | reverse complement strand
AGAACATCACGCGTCCTTCCAATCGTCCTCGTTGTCGTTATCATTATTATCGCGATTGCGGCACTTGTTTCATTGGCGCGGGTTGTCTTCTTCTCGGGAAGTAGCTCAACTTCAACAGTCGAAGTTGATACCAGTCAAGCTGCACTGCTTGATACATCCGTAACACACAGTGTGCGCATGATTGTTCGTGGACCAATCGTGGCTGACGAAAAATTCAAATCATACCAGATTGATATCTCTTCATCGAGCCGATCGTTAAAAACATTCAATGGCTACGGCGGAACGGTCGTTGAACAAAAAGATCTCGCAAATAACGTCGCGTCGTACGAAGCATTTGTCTATGCACTCGATAAGGCAGAACTTTCAAAGGGAACAGAGTTAGAGGGTGACAAGAACGATGTCCGTGGTGTGTGTGCAACAGGAACACTGACGCGCTTCATGATCTTGGATAATAGCGAACCTGTGAAAGAACTTTGGACCTCAACCTGTAGTGGGTCAAAAGGTTCATTAGATGCAAGTGTTGGTCAGCTCAAAGACTTGTTTGTGAAACAGATCCCTGGTGCCGAGACACTCGTCTCGACTGGCACAACCCTGAAATTATAGAAACGAGGTACAATGCCTGAACTTCCTGAAGTAGAGACAGTCCGTCGTGGACTGAGCGAACTTATTATCGGCAAGCAGATTTTGAGTGCGACAAGTGATACGCCGAAAAGTTTTCCGAACACTGTAGCTGACGTGCGACAATTCATGATCGATGCGAAAGTAACGGCGGTGCGTCGTCGCGCTAAAGTCCTTTTGATTGATCTTTCTTCAGATTATTCACTGGTGATTCACCTCAAGATGACGGGACAGCTCGTCTATGTTGATGCGCAGGCTCGTTTTGGTGCCGGGCACCCCAATGACAGCCTCGTGAATGCACTTCCTGACAAATCAACTCGCGTCACAATGAGCTTCAACGACGAATCGATGCTATTCTTCAATGACCAGCGAAAGTTTGGTTGGGTAAAATTGCTGCCAACGGCTGAAATCGTGAATTTGCCGTTCATGCAAAAAGTAGGCCCCGAGCCGCTCGATCTTCACTTTACTGCGAAACAATTCCGCGAACGATTTACGCGTCGAGCGCGCACAAACATCAAAGCTGCCATCCTGGACCAATCAGTTGTCGCGGGTGTCGGTAATATTTACGCAGACGAGTCGCTGTGGGGCGCCAAGATCCATCCGAAACGTTTAGTAGGATCAATTACCGATGCGGAATTTGAGCTGCTGTACACGGACGTACGTGCGGTCATGAATTTATCGATCGAAAAGGGTGGTTCATCAAACCGCAATTATGTGAACGCCGAGGGCAAACGGGGGAGTTATATGGACTTCGCGAATGTCTTTCGTCGTGAAGGCCTGCCATGTCCGCGCTGTGGCACAACAATTGAAAAGTTACGCGTTGCTGGTCGTGGCACGCATATCTGCCCATTCTGCCAGGTTCTCTAAGGTATACTAAGGGCTATGACACAGTGGTTTACGGGCGACAATACATTTGAAATTCAGCAGGCGGTGGAGGCGCGTATTGCTGCGTTTGATGGTGCTGCCGAGCGTATTGATGGCACGACACTTGAACTGAAGAATATTCCAGATCTTCTGATGGGAGGTACACTGTTCGCTGAAAAGCGCCTCGTTATTATCAAAGACCTCTCGCTGAATAGTGCGGTATGGGAAAAATTACCCGAATGGCTTGATCGTCTGTCTGATGATATCGAACTGATTCTGATTGATACAAAACCCGATAAACGCACGACGATCTATAAAGAAATAAAGAAGCGTGTCGACATAAAAGAATTCCCGTCTTGGGGTGAGCGCGATCAAGTCCCAGCTGAAATGTGGCTTGTGAAGCATGCCAAAACTTTGAACGTTGATCTGGATAAAAAGTTGGCGCACCATATTGTGATGCGCGTTGGATTGGACCAGTGGCAACTGGCGAGTGCACTCGACAAATTATCGCTGCTTGATGAAATCACCCCCGATGCAATCAATAACACAATTGAGCCAAATCCGTCCGAGAACGTCTTTCAATTATTCGAGTTAGCGCTTGAAGGGCGCCGCGAAGATGTCCACGATATGATTCGCACACTTGAGTTGATTGAGGATCCGTATAAATTATTTGCACTACTCTCATCGCAGGCGTTCCAACTTGCTGCTGTCGCAAATGCCGGGGCAGGGGATAGTCCATCGAAGGATTTCGCAATTCATCCATTCGTCGCCTCAAAACTTGAGCGTCACGCCAAACGACGCGGTCCCCGCGGAGCTGCACGGGTACTGCAGTCGTTCGCACAGACAGATGCTGACATGAAAATTTCAAAAGCAGACCCATGGCTGTTAATTGAACGGGCGCTGCTGGAAACAGCATTGTAGGCGACGTGATACTAAATAAAAAATAACTCCCTCGAAATGAAGGAGTTATTTTTATGCTGAGAGAAATTACTTCTTTGCAGCAGGTTTCTTTGCAGCTGGTTTCGCAGCTGTCTTTGCTGGAGCTTTTTTCGCAGCAGGTGCTGCCTTTGCGGCTGGCTTTTTAACAGCAGCTGGCTTCGCGGCAGCTTTTGGTGCAGCAGTCTTAGTTGCAGTACCGAGCTTTACGCCGGCAGCTTTAGCAATCTTTGAAAGACCAGCTTTACGACGTGAAGCAGTATTCTTCTCTAGAAGACCTTTTTTCACAGCTGTGTCGTATTCGCTTTGAGCCTTTGAAAGAGTAGTTGCTGAAGGGTTAGCAACGAAAGCTTTAACAGCGTCTTTGATGTCGCGCTTGATGCCGACATTGCGGTCGCGGCGTTTGATAGTTTGTTTGGCGCGCTTGATAGCGGATTTGATGATTGGCATGAGTTTCCTTGTCTCTTAAATGCTATACATATTCAAAGGGTGATTATAGAGGAAAAATCGTGAATTGTAAAGACCACCACATATTTGTTGACGTCAATAAAATACTTATGGTATAGTAACGAAAACGGTAATAGGCCAAAAAGAAACAAAAAAAGACATGGACGATATAAAAGCAAAACAACAGATTGTCGAGAAGATAAAGTCATCGACTAATATTCTTGTCACGGTTTCAAACGACCCGTCCGTTGATGCGTTGTCCGCTGCACTTGGCCTGACCTTATTACTTGATAAGCTCGAAAAGCACCCAACGGCTGTCTTTAGTGGAGAAGTGCCACCTGCAATCTCATTCCTCGAACCAGAAAAAACGTTTGATACAACGACCGATAGTCTTCGTGATTTCATTATCGCCCTCGATAAGGAAAAAGCTGACCACCTACGCTACAAAGTAGAAGGTGACAGTGTTCGTATCTTTATTACGCCGTACAAAACAACAATTACCAGCGATGACCTTGAATTTAGCCAGGGCGACTTTAACGTTGAACTCGTGATTGCTCTGGGCGTCGATGTCCAAGAACACCTCGACGGCGCACTCGATACACACGGGAAGATTTTGCACGATGCAACAATTATTACCGTGACCGCAGGCGAACAAGTCAGTAACCTTGGTGGTATTGATTGGCACGAAGATCAAGCAAGTAGCTTGAGTGAAATGATCGCTGGCCTAGCGGAAGCTTTGAAACCAGACAAAAAATCTCTCCTGGATGCACCAATTTCCTCAGCGTTCTTGACCGGTATCGTTGCGCAAACGGATCGTTTCAGTAATGAACACACAACTTCTAAGGTTATGACAGTTGCTGCAAATCTGATGGCCGCCGGCGCAGACCAACAACTGATTGCTGCAAAACTACAGGCATCCCGCGAAATCAGTAGTGAAGACACTTCCGTAGAAGAGACTCCATCTGAGTCTGAAGAACTGGAAACACCAGTCGAAGAAGCGCCTCGTAAAGATGTTCTTTCAATCAGTCACGATTCAAACGAGACACTTGAGCAGATGGACAAGCGTGTAAAGGCCGCCGAACAAGCTGAAGCTGCTGCAGAAGCAAACGAACAACTTGGTGAACACATTTCGAATGCAGAAGAGCCTGTTTCTGAGCCAACTCCGGAGCCGCACATTGAATCAACACCTGAACCTATCCTGGAACCAACTCTCGCAGAACCACTGGTTGAACCTGCTGTATCATTTGATTCGCAACCTGGACCAACACTTGGTGGTACATTGAACGCAACGAGTGAACAAGCCGCTGATGACGCACGTCGTGAGCAAGAGAATGATCAAAATAAGACAATCTTAACCCACGCGTATATGCAAACTCCAGCGGAAGGTGATGTACCTGCACCTGAAACACCAGCGCCTGCGCCGGTCAACCAAGTGATGCCACACGAAATTGTGATTCAGCCACCAGTAGAGCCTGTTGTTTCGACACCAGTCGACCTTGGATTGCCTATGCCGCCAGCGCTACCTGATTTCTCAGCACCACTTCCACCAACCGAAGTCGCGCCTGCCTACGCCTATGGTCCAGTAGAACCAGCGCCACAACCAGAGATTCTGGGCGATATCCTTGCGCCAGAAGCGCCAGCGCCACAACCTGTCGTCGCACCTGTTGCGCCTACCGCGCCAGCGAGCAACGATCCAGGCCAATTCAAGATCCCTGGCCAGCAATAGCCACATCTAAGGTATAATCGCTCGTATGCAAGAAGATAGTGTTCTCTTAATTGATAAGCCAGCTGGTATGACCAGTTTTGGCGTGGTTGCGCGTGTTCGCCGGAAATTATCTCAGCAACTGGGTAAGAAAGCCAAAGTAGGGCACACAGGTACCCTTGATCCATTTGCGACTGGCCTTATGATCATCGTGACCGGCAAAGAGTGCCGTAACGCGGGCACCTATTCGAAACTCGACAAAGTATACGAAGCAACGATCCGCTTGGGTCAGACGAGCTCTACGGGCGACCCAGAGGGTGAACTGACGCCAGCGGCCGACATTGTTCCAACCGAAGACGAAGTAACAGAAGCGCTCAAACTCTTTGTTGGTGAAATCCAACAAACACCCCCAATCTACAGTGCGATTAAGATTAATGGCCAACGTGCGTATAAACTTGCCCGCGACGGTGGTACAGCGGAAACGATAGAGATGCCGGTTCGCACGGTCACTGTCTATAGTCTTGAACTTCTTGACTACGCCTACCCAGATATTAAGATCCGCGTCCACGTCAGCAGCGGCACCTATATTCGAACTCTTGCCCAAGACGTGGGGATCCAGCTAGGGACTGGCGCATATTGCCCAGAACTTCGACGCACAAAAATCGCCGATTTTTCAATCGACGATTCTGCGGAACTAGACCCTGATACCTACTAGAGGAGTTTTTTGATAGACTCCAGTACATTCTTGCGTTCACCAATACGTTGACTGTAAATTGGGTTGCTTTGTGCTTGCTGGATAGATTTTTTCAAGATTGCCTTGGCATCCGCGGTTATGCCAATATCCGATTCGTTATTCTGTAATGTACGAAGGACGGCAAATAAGTAGTCCTTATCTTGGTTGACAAGTACATCTGCACCACCAAGTTTATCGGCGTTAATAGTTTGCGCGATAAAGGTGTCGAGACGAGCCTTACCAACTGGAGGAATTGGCTTAACGTTTCCATTCTCGTCAACTTCTTGGCCTTGCTTGATGTTCGCGATGATGCCAGCACCTGCAAATTTAGGCTTGTTACTGTTAGCAAGCAATGTATCCGCAAAGGTTTGACGGAAGTCCATGTTGTCGTCGCTTGGGTTGATTTCCAAGTTTTCCATCAACTTCATGATCTCGACAGTGTTACCACCACCGGCAATCTTAGCGATGGCAGCTTCACGCATATCTTTTGTAACGTTGACTTGGATGCGCGAGTCGTCAGCACGGGTCTTTCCAAGTGCAATCTTACCAATGACGTCATCGCCATAGTTGTTGTGTGAAAGGATAGTAGAGGCATTTGAAACGGCTTCGCCATGTGCTTTAGTTTGCGCTGCAATAGCAACCGCTAATGCACGTTGAGCACCGTTAGGGTCGATACCGCCAGCTTTATTCTGCAACGCAAGGTTCTTTTCAAGGATGTCTGCAAATTCATTAATTTGTACATTTTGAGCAGACTGGTTGCGCTGCTTCTGAATAGCAGTATCAATAACTTGTGAAGCCATCGTCGACTGTAGGCGGTTAAGGCGTTGGTTTCCACCCGTGTTGTATCCGCCAGCACGGTATTCAGAGTACATAGCATTCGTGCTCTCGGTTGCAGCCTCGAGGCTCGCCTTGGTTTGTTCAGTCTGAATAGCTTGAGTATTAAGGAAAGAACCACGAGTGTTTATCAAGTGTTGAGTCTCTGTGTTGCGAGTATTCTCAACGCGCTCTTTTTCAAACTTGGCACTTGCTTCTGCTTCGTGCAAGCGGCCAGCTTTCGTAGTTCGGTTGTAACGGCTTTCATTCATAGTGGCGTACAGTGCGCGGCGACGCTTGGTCGTGACGTTACTGTTATCCATTAACTGCGCAACCTTGCGGAAAGGATTCGGTCGACCCGTACGTGTCAGTGACTTCTCGCGGTTTGCACCAGCGCGGTCGTTTGCCCAGTTCTTGCTGCGATCCAGGATGCCCTTGCGTGGATCGTTGACCAGTCCAGCAATCTTTCCAAGCAGCCCACCGCTGAGGCGGAGAAGGAGAGGAGTGATCACGAGTGGTGCAACTTGAACGGCTAGTCCGAAGATAATCATGATGACATTGCTAGCGCTCTGGATGATCAATCCACCGGCGAGCTGTGAGCCACCGAAGACGAGTGAGAAGGCAGGGAAGAAGATGAGCATCGTCATGAAGAGCTCGCGCCACTTTGTGAACCACTTCTCTGTGTTCGGTAAGAGGTAGGCGACGAAGGCGAGCGGTGCAAGTACGATAAGTAGAACGATGATCGCCTGGCGAGCAGCAAGGATGATGAGGACAACCAAACAGGTAAGAACAACACCAAGCAAGATAGGAAGTAGGAGGGGGAGTGCACCAATGATGTCACCGGCAACTGCAATTCCGATTACTCCAACTGCACCACCAGATAGGACGAAGGCAGTAATTGTTGCCCAGGTTGTCGTATCTGCTGACCAGCTATCATCAGTAATGTTGAACGTTGACTGTCGAATCTGAATAAAGATGTCTTGTAGTGAGTAACCGAAGATATTAGACAAGTCGACTGCAATCGCACAGATAAAGAATGAAAGGTTCACGAGGATTGCCGCGACAATCAGACGAGGTAACAGCTTCTTGAGCCCATAGTTACTAACACCAGCGCTGGTAAGCTGCGAGTAAATGATAATGATAAAGACGATAATAAATGCGACGTTTGCAATACTACGCATCACGTTCCAGCCGACGTACAGTGGGCTGTTGGTATTTGCGACGCTGACAGGTTGGACTGCAAAGAACTGCGCAACGAAGTTGAAGATGTTATCCATGCTATCAGCCATGAAGACCGCTATAGGACAGATGAACCAACCCACACCTTGAACAGCACATGAACTGTATGAGGTTGCGTCAGATCGTGCGGTAATATCAATAGCCTTCTTACCTGTAGGGTTAGAATATTCCTTGGTCGCAGAGTAGTCATACTCTATATACGTTGCTTTTTCAGCGGTCGGAGGGTCAGTTCCTGGTGAGAAGTAAATAACATGCGCTTTATAGGCGACATCAGGGTTATTTGTCACTTCTTCAAGATAGACATAATAGTGTGTACCTGTAGTCAGGCCGTGGCTGTCGTCTTTTTTAGCGTCAGCTTGTTGGTAGTAAGGATGGTTGGCGTATAAGAGGTTATCACCGTTCCAGACAGCTTTTTCAGTCTCGGCAAAGGTAGGGGTAGCAGGGGAGAAGGTTGCCCAGAGCAACGCCGTCATCAAAACGGCTAAGACAAAGACTAAAATACCTCGTACTGAGAACCCTCGGTGCGAAGTGGACCTCAAAAGTTCCATAACTGTGCAATAATAGCATAGAACAGAGTAAAAGTCAATCCCCCTTATGGTACTTAAAATGACAATCAGCCCACTTTTTTGCCCCTATTGAAAGGTGGGGATAAATCTGCTACAATACGTCTCGATGATTACAGCAGAAAACAAAGCAGCAGCCTTCGCGCTGACGCAGACACACAAAACCGACGTCGGAAGCCCACAAGCTCAGGCGTCAGTGCTGACGACTCGTATTAAAGAAGTGACGCTACACCTTCAATCGAACAAGCACGACCACATGGGTCGCCGCGGTTTGATCCAAATGGTCGCTCGTCGTAAAAAGCTTCTGAAATACCTCGAAGCGAAAGACTTCGAAGCTTACAAAGCTACCGTCGCAAAACTTGGTCTACGTAAGTAAACCAGCAAATGAAAGAACTCCGTAAATATACGGAGTTCTTTTTTATTTTTTTATTGTGGCAATTCGTTATCAATAAAGACCGGTCGGTCATTGTCAATATAGTCTTGGATATCGATTTCCTGCAAGAAGGCGGGGAGGACGACATTCTTTTTAGGATCCAGGAATTCCGAGTGCGTCATTTCGAGGATGCCGTGTGATGTTGCCGTAAGGTCGATTGCTTCGTAGTCTTCAGTGTTTTCGATGTGAAAGAAGAATTCGAGGTATTCTTTTTCTTCATCTTCAAATTGTTGGGTGAAGAGTAGCTTGCCGACTTTCGGTGTAATGCCCGTTTCCTCGATCATTTCGCGGTGGATTGCGTCATGTAGCGACTCGCCCGGATCAACACCGCCACCGAACGTGCCCCAGTGGGCGCTTTCGCTATCGTCGTCTTGTCGGAACTTGGTGACGAGTAATTCGCCATCTCTAAAAATAATACCCCGTGTATTCACGCGTCGTGGTTTGGTCATAAGAACCTCCTGATTAGTTATATGTAAGATGGCGCGATTGGTTCGGCTCGTCCGAACGTATGCGCGTAGAGGATCCCCCGTAGGTTGAATGGATCATAGTAGACACATAATACCACGGGAGTAATGCTATAATAAAGAAGTAAACGAGCATAGATGAGGTGCTGGATGCAGGTGTTTTGATCACGAATCAAAAATTGTGAACACAAAACATGTACACCCGTTACCTTCAATCATGTCTCTTGCGAAGCACAAAGAAGAATTAACAAGAAGGAGCCTACATGGCAACAATCAACCCTTATGGTAAGGATATTATCTCAGTTACAACCGAGTTCGAGGGTCGTCCCCTTACACTTGAAGTGAATCGCGTCGGCTTCCGTAGCACCGGTTCAGTCATGGTGACCTACGGCGAAACCGTCGTACTGGGTACTGCGCAGGTCGGCACTCGTCCAGTTGTATTAGACTATTTCCCACTGTCTATCGACTATGAAGAAAAAATGTATGCAGCTGGCAAGATCAGCGGGAGCCGTTTTATCAAGCGTGAAGGTCGTCCATCCGACGAAGCTGTTCTCATTGGTCGTATTATCGACCGCCCAATCCGTCCACTGTTCCCTAAAGGCTACCGCCAAGAGGTTCAGGTTGTCGCGAGTGTCCTTTCTATGGACCCAACGTTCCGTCCTGATATGATCGGGATGATCGCAGCTAGCGCAGCCCTTATGCTGACCGGTACGCCATTCGATGGTCCTGTCGCTGGTCTTCGTATTGGCCGAGTAAACGGTGAATTTAAAGCATTCTTGAGCGCCGAAGAGCGTGAAGCAAGTGACCTCGACCTTGTCGTTGCTGGTATCGAAAGCGGCATCACAATGGTTGAAGCCGGTGCTGATCAAGTTCCAGAAGAAGTCGTCGCCGATGCACTAGCTTGGGCGTATGAACACTACCAACCTGCAATCAAACTGCAACAAGAACTGGCGGCAAAGATCGCTCCAGTTGCACAAGAATACACACTGACACTACCAAACGAAGACATTCAAGCCGTCGTGAACGAATGGGTACACGGCAAACTTGGTGAAGCAATTCGCAAGCCATACGCTGAACGTAACGAAATGGTAAACCAACTTCGTTGGGCGCTGCACACTGACATGGTAGAAAAAGTTGGTGAAGATGAATACAAAGCGATGAAGGGTGAATACGATGAAGCCTTTACATCTGCGGTTCACAAAGATGTTCGCCGTGGTATCGTTGAAGACAACCTCCGTCCAGACGGTCGTCAGTTCGACGAAATCCGTCAGCTTTCGAGTGAAGTAGGGGTACTGCCTCGAACACACGGTTCATCACTCTTTACACGTGGAATGACACAGGGGCTCAACATTATTACGTTGGCACCATTGAGCTACGCACAGATGGTAGATACGATGGAAATTAGCGACGGTGAACGCCGCTACATGCACCACTACAACGCACCTGGCTACACCGTTGGGGAAGTCCAGCGCCTTGGTGGCCCTGGTCGCCGCGAAATCGGACACGGGTATCTCGCGGAACGTGCGGTCCTACCTGTACTTCCAGCTGAAGAAGATTTCCCATACGCAATCCGTAGCGTGACTGAAATCATGAGCCAAAACGGTTCAACCTCTATGGCTGCTGTTTGTAGCTCGGTACTCGCCCTTATGGATGCGGGTGTGCCAATTAAGGCGCCCGTCTCCGGTATCGCTATGGGACTGATGATGGACGGCGACACGCCATACATCCTTTCTGACATCGCCGATGCAGAAGACTTTGCGGGTGACATGGACTTCAAGTGTGCGGGTACAACCGACGGTCTTACAGCCCTACAGATGGATATGAAGGTCCACGGACTTCCTGTCGAAATTCTCCGTGATGCACTGATGGCTGGTAAAAAGGGTCGTGCGCACATTCTTGCACACATGCTGACAACTATCGAGACACCGAACGAAGCACTCAGCGAATACGCACCACGTATCGAGAAGATCAAGATTAACCCCGACAAAATCGGTGCAGTTATCGGTAAGGGTGGAGACGTGATCAACAAGATTACCGCCGAGACCGGTGCTGAAATCGACATCAAGGAAGACGGTCTGATCACTGTTGCCGCTGCCAGTGGTGAAAAGATCAAGCAAGCCCTCGACTGGATTCGTTCACTGACAACAGAACCAGAAGTCGGAACGATCTACGAAGGTAAAGTTGTGAGCATTAAAGACTTTGGTGCGTTCATCAACATTCTTCCAGGACAAGACGGCATGGTCCACATTTCTGAGCTTTCAAACGAACGTGTTGAACGTGTTGAAGATGTCCTGACCGAAGGACAAATCGTCAAAGCCAAGCTGATCGGTGTCGACGAACGTGGCCGCCTGAGCCTGAGCCTCAAAAACATCGAGGAATAGGGCGTAGTGTAGAGTCCGGAGTGTACTTTCTGATATAGTAAGCGTAAGCATAACTTAAGGAAATACATACTATGGATAACACGCCGCAAAATCAGCCGCCGGTACCACCCGCGCCGGAACCGACACCAATTACACCGCCAGTAGAGACGCCGGTAACACCAGTTGAATCTCCAGCTGTCGAAACACCTACTGCAGCTCCTGTTGTTGAAGCACCAATTGCTGCGGCGCCTGTCGCAGAACCAGTAGCTGCACCAGCACCAAATCCTTTTGGTGGTCCTGTGACGGCGTCTGCAGAACCAGCTGCAAATCCGTTTGCGGCTGCAAACCCCGTTAGCACCGATCCGTTAACTCCAGCCGGTGTTGTTGCACCAGTAGTGGTTCCTGGCTCAACACCAGAGAGCACTCCAGAGCCAACACCGGGCAAGTCAAAGAAGAAGCTAATCGTTCTTATTTCGGCAATTGTCGGTGGACTGATCCTTCTCGCTGGAGCTGCGCTTGCAGTGTATTTCCTGTTCTTCCACATCAGTAAAGAAGACTAC
>Ga0247808_10001372_pt1 | contig 11738 bp, 12 predicted proteins | sample UWRJL089202R1_FD_179914 | JGI IMG/M metagenome (GOLD analysis project Ga0247808, IMG submission 179914) | Plant litter microbial communities from Arlington Agricultural Research Station in Wisconsin, United States - UWRJ-L089-202R-1 | ecosystem: Environmental > Terrestrial > Plant litter >... | reverse complement strand
CGGTTCAATAGGCGATGTGTTGGATCGAAGATGCCCAAGCCTAGGTTGCCCTCACCCGAAGATTCGAAAACGATGGTCGAGTCCGACTCGCGCAATAGCTTCTCCAGGTCGGCACGAAGTCCTTCTAAGTCGGGTACTCCATCGCTAGGCGGATTGACCAAAACTGTCGTGGCCGATTCGCCGAGGCCAAATCGCTGTGACTCAGACGCTGAGACTGCGCTCGCGACGTACAGGCAAACAAGTACGACTAGCAGCAGATAGGTGAACCTAGATAGTGCAAGCCCAATAGCGAAGGCAGCTCGGTCAGTCACAGAGCGCAATTGCGATGTTGCACTTCTTACACGTTCCCATGATCACTTCTCTACCACGAACCCCAAGGCGCGATATTAAATCCATAGGTGAACTTGGTCTTGTATCCAGGGTCGAGGTTGAGATCGTCCCAGTAGCCGTAACTGACTGTGCCCTTTGTGCAACTCCCTGTAGAGAGGTAGGTGTACTGGCGACCCGTGTCACGATTCCCTACGGATCCAGCGTAGAACCGCAGCCAGGCCTGCAGTGCGTGTGTTCCGTTGACGTTCGTGCACGGCCAGGTCCACGCGTCCCCGGTATACCCCAGCTGTGTCGCCCACTCGGTGCTCGTCGCCCCCCAGCCGTACGTGGAGAACGCGTTCGCTGGAGCGATGGATCCGAGCGCGATTAGCGAACTAACGGCGACGGTCGAGATGGCAATACGGGCGGATCTCTTTTTCATTTTTCTCCAGTGAGTCACCGTCAATTTTTCTAAAGAAAAACTATTGCCACTCCTCCGTCACCGTCAAGCGATTTGAGGAAAAAACAATGACGATCTCCTCTAGAAATTGCATAGCAAGTCGAGCCCAAAGCCGTGGAAGCAAAGCCGCCTACTCATACCAGTAGATTTTTGTCTCGCCGCCAGTGTTATTTGGGTTGTTCCATGAGCACTTCCAGGTCGGGAGGAAGAGCCTCCACTCGACGGAGGACGTCCCACCGGGATCCGCGTTGCTCTGGCACAGCTCGGCCGCATGGCTTCGGTTGTTTGTGGGTATGAGCACCCCAAAAACAACGACGTATGAAATTAGGATGAGCGCGATGACCCCAGAAACAATGAGAGTTTTTTTGTTTCGCATTCTCGGAATTATAGGAGACGAAGCAGGGTTGGCGTGTGCCGTTCCGACTTGTCGCGTGTTAGAAGAGATAAGGGATTGAGCGTGCGCTTCGGATCGCGCCTATCGAAACGAATCGTGGTCTAGGGCTCGTGGTCTTTCCGGGCCCCTGTTTCCAGCTTCGCTTGCAGGGCGGCAATCGCCTGTGTAACCGCCTGAATACTCGTCTTGAGTGCCGAGGACTCTTCGGGCCCGACTAAAGGCTCGTCGTTGTCGGGAGTTCCGCCGTACCCAAGCAGGTCCATCTTCTCGAAGAAGAGCGCCAGAGCGTCCTCTTCCGGCTGCGGTGGTGCGGCTTCCAGCCAGACTTTCTCATGATCTGCCGCTGCTGCGGCGGCCCGTTTGATCAAAGAACGGACCACCCTTGCGGCGGCGGCATCTATCGTGACGGCCGCTTCCGTAAGAATGCCAGCAGGACCTTCGGGGCGCGTTCGAAACCATAAGAGAGGCCACGTTCGAATACACGTGACCTCTCTTCCAGACGAGCGTTGATTGGCTTTAGGGCTTCGGAGCGTTGGCCGCTACTTGAAGAAGGAGGTCTCGTTCCTTCGTCAAATCGACCTCCCCTGGATTGTCTGCGTACGCCCAGAACCCGTCGCCGAACGCGATGCGAGCGGTGTTGTCTCTCATCTCACTGCTGTAGATGTCGATACCGCCAACGCGCTCTTTCTTGAATCCCGCGTCGACGAACAACTTTGTTTGAGCTTTGGATTCCTTCGCGCTAATCGGACTCCACGCGACGATCACTCCAGCATCGCCATCCCCCCACGCACATATCAGTCCGTTGGTCTGCAGAAATGAATAGAGAACCAGGTTCGGTTGCGAACCGATGTTTGACTTCCATTCGTCCCCGAACTCATGGAGCGATTGGGACTTCAGTTTCTCTACGGCCCCCTTGTCCAGCAAACTTGTACAAGTAGCCGGCCCGGAATAGTTGCTCTTAATCACTGGCGGCTTAGTAAACACGGGTCCGGGTTTGGTGAGCAGTTCGCCACCTTCCCAGCCTTTCGTCACTCCTGCGTGGATTATTTTCCGCTCGCCGAGAGGTTGGCGAAGTTCGAAGTAGCCACCGTCCACAGAACTTCCATTTTCGCCGCAGCGTACCGAGGGATCCGCCTGCGAGTTGACGGCGGCAATGGTGACTTCGGAATCCGTTTCATCAATCACCGCCATACCGAGGTGTTCGCCACACTCTGCTTTGAGGTTGGTTTGGTACGCGACGAATACGGTGGGCGATCCCAGATCCTTCGCTAGGACCACCCAGGGCACGCTGTCGTTGGCGTCTAGGTCTACCAACTTTTCGACGTTCTCGATATTCGCCAGGTGGTAGTACTTATCCACGCCAATGGTGCCGTCATCGACGGTTGCTTCGCTTCGCGCGGTGGCAACGTCCACGGTCGGCGATTGGCCACTCTGGGGTCCCGCACATGCTGCCAACGTAAACACCACCGCGAAAGCAGCGAACGTTGCAGTAGCAACTGTGGCCTTCTTCATCTTAATTTCCCTTTCGGAGCATGTTTCTGCTGTTGGCGTCACGGTACAGCTGTCCAACCGTGATTTTGGAAGAAAGTACGCGGGTCAAAGAAGGAAGAGTTTGTCCAATTGGTCCAATTCTTCGTGGTGGACAAATGAATGTGCACTCCGTCGGGGCACGATCCAGTCATCCCCGAGTAGCCAAGAACAGCACCTTTGGATGCCGCTTGACCAGTCGCGTTAAGCTGCGAAAGATGAGCATATTCGACGTAGACATTGTCGATGTTTGAGCGGGCTGCAATGTAGTTCCCGTAGCACGAGGACCATGGAGGGGTGGGATCCGAAACTTGAGTAACGATGATCGAGCTTGCAGTCGCGAATACTGGGTACGTCGCGGGTCCGTTGTCATTTAGATCCCAGTCGATGCCCGTGTGACTTGCGGGGCCGCCGTTCCCGCAAAATCCGCGATTCGCCACCGAAATCATGGGGTCGCCGCCCTGCGATCCATTGAACGCTTTTCCATATGTCACGGTGATGCCGCTTGGCTGTCCTACGCAAGTTATTGCCCAGGCCGACTCGCTAGCGATTCCCCCAAAAACTGGCACCAATACCAGAACCGCAAGGGCCGCAATACGTGAAGCTTTACCCCTTCGTTTGCGGTGAGCATCTCTGCGAGCGGGAGTTCTACTTATCCATGGAATCCTCATGACGTCAACCTAGTGAGGCTGTCAGAAGTATGTCAACAGAAAACCTCAATAAAATGGATCCGGAAGTCTCTCGGATGCCTGACCCCCACCCCACAAACATTTACGGCCAGACGATGTTTCCTTTGCCGTCGTCGTGGAAGCCGAACGGGCCCAGATGCTTGACGTAGACCTTCATCACGGCAGCGTTCTGAGCCTTGCCGTAGATCTTGGTTCCACTTCTTCCAGCTGCATCAAGTGCACCAGGTATGGCCAACGCTCTCAGCCGTTCGCCATATCGCTTCTTTGTCTTTGCGGCCACATGGTTACGTATTTGCCAAGCGCCCTCGTCAGGTCGCTCGATTAGCTCGAGTACAGCGACGCGCTTCGGGTCCATGTATGCGTGGTGGAGTGGTCGACGACCAAAGGTGATCGCTAGATATATCGGCGTCGCAACAGCAACGACGACAGCAAGAAGTGCAAAGTAGGCGGCGGCACCGACGATCGCTGACGCTAGAACGGCCCACACCGACGCCTGGAGGCCAAGCCCGACAGTTAGCGCGGCGACCGAAGCGACGGTGAGCGAACCGACACTCGAAGCAACCCAAACGCGAGGGCTATAACGTGCCGCCTTGACCATCCACCACGCGATTCGAAAGTAGTCACGACCGCGTGGAGCGATGTAACCAACATCCTCCGGTCGCGGCGGAACCACCCGGTTCATTCGCGCACCGCTTCGGCGCGGTCAAGTCTTTGGTGTGCAGTGAGCGCAACAACCCTGAGCACAAGAAGCACTAACTGGCGATGGCGCATGAGTCTAGATAACTAGGTTCGTGTCGTCTAAGGCGAGTCCCACTTTGAGGTGGGACTAGAACCGAGGGCGCCAAAGTTTGTGCCGCGAAATAGCGATCGGACGATTGACCGCTCAGCTCGTTGGAGGTTCACTCAGTAGGTGCCTTGAGCGTTTCGTGCGCTCGGCATGCATGGAATGACCTTCCTTGATGGTCGGCGGCTATATAGGGGAATCCAGTCGGGGTTCGCCGGCCGCATCTATCAAGGAGGTAGCTCATTCATGAGTGAATCAGCAGCACCCGGTTTTGCCCCGTCCAACGGTCAGGTCAAAACGTTCCCCGTGCGCCTAGGTGAGGATGTTCGCGCCCAGCTGGACATCATCGCCCAGCTCAACGACCGCAAGGTCACCGAGGAGATCCGCCTGGCGATTGAGGCGTGGATCGAGAAGACCAAGTCCGATCCGAAAACGCTGCAGCGTGCGGACGCCGTACGGGTGGAGATCGAGCGTGAGGCAACCACCAAACGCAATGCGATCTCGGCGATCTTCGACGGGCCGGCTTCGAAAGCGAAAACGACGTCGGCAGGTCGAGCAGCAAGCGGCAAGGAGGGAGCTAGCTAAAACACCCAGGTGACCCTGATGGCTCGAGGCAACCGTCTCGCCATCAGGGCTACCCGGCAAACACGAACAATGGGGCGCCGTCGTGCCGCGTTTTCGTGTGGGGAACTCTCCAGCCGTCCGGCTGGAGCGACCCCTCACGAAAGGAAGGTGACCGTGATGGTCACAGGCATCATCGTTCCCGGCGAAACACACAAAGCGTTACGAAAAGCAGAGTTCGCCGAACTCGTCGACTACCAGACCGCAGTCGGCGGCTCGATCGAAACCATCCAGGTGCAAAGTCACCCGATGGTGATCATCGCCAACGAAGACGGCAAACTACGCGAACTCCCGATCAACCTGCGAGCAACCCTGCTCTGGCGGGTCCTGAACCCGCAAGGCATCAGAGGAGACCTGCTCGTCGGTGACGTCGTGATCGTCGGACCGATCAGCTTCGGAGAACTCACCGAAGTAAACCCCAGGCTGATCTCGCTCCTCATCGAGACGAGACGATTCGCGATCAAAGTGAAGCTGAACGAACAATCCGATCCCTGGCTGCCGTTCGGGGACCCGATGGACGACTTCTTCATGGCTGCCGCCAGAGCAGTGCGCCTGATCGAAGACTCAAACCCACCAGCCAGTGTGAAAGTCGTAGCGGTCGCATGACCGCCTGCCCCATCTCGAAAGAGATGGGGCTTTTCAACGTCGAGCACGGTGCAGGTTCGATCCAAGGTCAGCGGTGGCTAATCTCAGAGTTCGCGCCAATAGATAAGGCAATAGGCCACCCATGTCGGGCGATTCCGATTGGCGCCAGCATTCCGTGCCACGCTCTGAGAATAAATCCGTTCGCTAGTTTGCATTCGGTTGTCGACTACCTCATCGCCCGTGCCCAGATGCTGCTTTGCATGCCCCCTATTGGGGATGCCGTTCAAATGTCATATGCCCATACGTTGAGCCCATGTTAGAAAATACCTCGCTATTGGTGGGGCCTCGTGGCGACCGGAGTCAGCAGGTCGGAGGTGGGCGTTGGTCGCGCCGCTAGTCAACTACGTGCTCTATCCACCCACGGACGCAACGCAAGCCACGGGAGGCACTTGGCCAAAAAGCTGGAAGTGGCATGAACAAAACAACAACGGGCGTGGCGGGATCGATCTGGTGGCGCAGACGCCGACTGATATCTTCAACCGCATCCTCGTGGGAGAAGATGACGTGCACGGGGACATGACATCGAGTTTCAAGACAGTCGTAGCCCGTCGCTCTGAAAACGCCCCTCAAGGGGAAAACGAAGAACCCCGCCCAGGATTTTCTCCTGGACGGGGTTCGGAAACGTTCCTTCTGGTGGGCCTTATTGCCTCGTATCGAAAAAATGACGCCGACGTCTCTCGCCTCGTGAACCTAGCGAACGTTCAGGGAGGAGGTCGGGCAAGGAGTGAGGGCCTGCCATCCCTCACCCGGGCGAAACAGCTCCGCCCGACCGAAATTGATCGAGCGATCGAGCTGTATGAACAAGGAGCAAGTATCGTCGAGATCGCGAAGGCGTTCGGCGTGCACAGGGCAACTATGAGCGAACGTCTTCGCTCATACGGAGTGACTATCCGTCATGACGATGTGACACCTGAATTAGTTGAGCAAGCAGTCGAGCTCTACCGGTCAGGGCTTTCCTGCGCTGCGATTGGCAAACAACTCGGCTTCAGCGGGAGCACGATCCTGACACATCTCGGTCGTGCAGGGGTTCGCATCAGACCTAGAAAAGGCGGGATTCGCAAATCAACGCCAGGCTGAGCAGCCTATGACCGGCTCGGATTTCGGCTAACTGAGATAAGCGGTAGGTTGATGCGCCTGTCGAAGATCGCGGAGTGCTCGTGTTGCAGTATTCGTCGGTTACGGAGAACTGGTTAGCGCGAGCAGGGCTCATGCCCGGCGCTCGAAGGTCAACTGTTCGGAGATCAGACAAGCGACACCTGTACGGCCTCACTTGAGACTCGAATACCATTCGAGAAACTTAGTCTTGGCAACTGCTTCGAACGCTCCTATGTCGATCGCCAGGTCGGCAAGGTACTCGCGCGCCCAACTCACGTCCCGCTCGACAAATTCGTTCTCGGTGTTATAGACCAATCCCGCCTTTCCTTGGAGAAGGATTAGCAGCGCTTGTGCCGTTCCGAGGTCGAGAATTAACGGAAACTTCTCACCAGGGTCTACGACCCGAGTTTCCTCGCCCAAGCCCGCCTCTCGGAGCGCACGCTCCCCGCGCACGGCGGACGCTTCGTCGAGATTGTTGACATATAGCGACCAATCTTCGCCAGCTGAGGTGTCGTGGCTCACGGTCTCAATCTCCAATTCGTATAGTCAAGTCTTTGTTCCACGTTCCGTCGCGAACGCCCGGGACCTCGAAAGCCTTCGTCTTCTGCTTCCCGATGACCTTTTTTCAGAAGCCTCCGTTGTGGGGTCCTCCGTTAGTCCGATTACCAGATTTCTTGCCGCCTGGACGGGTCATACATATTTAATCTGGTGATGAGGATCGTTGTATGCATTCTCGCTCCCTCATCGGAAGGTGCTCCGATCATTTGGGATTAGCAGCCCAGAGCGTCTTATTTTGTGCCTGAGAAGGCTTCCTAACCAACACCTCGCCCGTAAACGAGCACCCCAAGTCCGCAATCGTCGCTATAGATCAGTAAAGCTTGTCAATAGGCGTCCATCACCCGCGTAGGTGTCTACGGTAGTTCTCGTTGCAGCACCGGATCCAACTCCCGACGACTCAACGGCTAGAACTGGCTGTGCATTTTCAGTGCAATACCTAGTGCATCTACACACCATGGCCCATGGGCGTGACCCTTTCCCATTCGCTTCGAGAAGAAGTTATCTTCATTTCGAATCACGATGTTTGGGGACCTGGTGCAATTCGCCGGCTCGTGGCAATCGAAGAACTCGCCGAAGTGAATCGACCCGCCCGGAGACGTTACTTCGAAATCCGACTGATCCGCGTACAGGAATCCGTCGGCCGTCCAGCAACTCGAAGACCGGGTTCCAGAGCGTACTCTCGGTGTCCCAGATGTCCCAGGCGTTGATCAACCCCGAATATGGCGAAACACGAACCGAGGCAACTAGCTCGGCCGGGAACGCCACCGATCGGAGCCAGGATCGCACAGTTACCATCCCTCCTGAAACGCGGATTCCGAGTAGCAACGATCGACCTGCTACCACCCAGAGAGGAATCAGAATCGAGGCTATGAGGGGCGCGTCACCCATTGTCGGCTCGTTCAATGTCACGATGACGGACGAAAGAATTGCAAATGCGAAAGATGCAATGCGGACAAAATACGCAGGCTGATTGGCGTCGGTCGCCGCATGCTCTGCCGAACTCATTTGTGTCACTTTCCGCTCTTACGCTTCTTGCCTTTCAGCGCCTTCGATGTAGTGTCGCTGGCGAGCTGTTCGCCCGCCCACGCGACCGGCTTCGTCAAACGACGAACGCCCGTAGCAATGGCGCGTGCACGCCCCGTCTTTAGGCGGGCTGCGGTTACCACCTTTGAAGCAGTTATTGCACGTGACGCGGCCTTGATGGCCTTACCCGCCACGCCCCCTACCACTGCGGAGACCGCTGAGATAGCTGCGTTTTTATAGTCGCCTTGAATTAGATAGGCGGCAGACTGTACGACGCTGCACGCAGACCCAACTAGGCCAGGCACGAGGCCACACACCTCCAAAATCATACTCGTGACCGGGTTGTCAGTGATGACCTTGGCGACACCCTGAACATTTTTCCAAACGTCATTCCACCACGCTTCACCAGAAGTATCGGAGGCGTTAACTGGATCGTTGGGGTAGGTGTATGCGTTCTCGTTTCCGCCTTCGACGGGGTCGAGTGACAGGAATCTACCGGTGATCGGGTTATAGCCCCGGACGCCCATGAGGATCAGCCCACTGCTCGAAGTGGAGCGCTCCGCAGAGCCCAACCAGCCATAATTGCCGGCACCGGTCGTTGATGGCACCGCGGAGGCCCCATATTCGTCGTAGCTAGACCAGCCCGCTGGAACTGCGGTGGCATCACCCGACGCGGGAATGGGTATGGCTGCCACTACATCGCCGTGTGGGTCGGCGACGAGAATGGTCTTCGAGGCTGCTCCCGCAACTGACCGTATCTGGCCCGTGAGACTGCTGCCGAAAGATGGAGTATATCGATCGATAGTCGGGCTTGACGTTCCAGAGACCGTCTCCGAAATCCAGCTCGGGTTGTCAGAACCATCGGTGTAGTGACGCGTTGCAACGGTGCTGCCGGAGGTCTGGAGGAGACGTCGGTCGGCTGGGTCGAGTGTGAATGTCGTTGTCGATCCATTTTGCTCAATCGACCGGATGAGGTCAGTGTCGAAGTAGGAGATGGAGACCTCGGGTCCGCTGCCTGGGGTGTCCACGCCAGGAATAGTTTTGGTTCGGCCGAAGAGGTCATACGCATATGCAGCGTCGGTGATATGGGCAGTGTCGTTGGTGGATGTGCGGATCCGGTCGGACCTGTCGTATGCCCACTGTTGAAGCTTTGAATTGCCTTGCCCACATGTTTGGCCGCTGGCCGCAATTTGGGTGCTTAGTGATTCGCGGTTCCCGTTCTTGCTGAAGGCGTAGCTGCGGGTGGTGCAGTGAGCTCCCGATCGATCGATCGCGGAGACCAACCGCCCGGCTCGGTCATATGTGAACGTGAGAGCTGGCGCATCCGTGACAGATCCGTCAGCTCCTTGGAAGCGACGCTCGTTTATGACGCGCCCGAGGACGTCGTAGTCGCGAGACCACCAATACCAGGTATTCGCGGTCGTGGACGTCGTTCCTTTCAGCGTTTGCTGGATGAGTTTTCCCGCGCCGTCGTAGCGATACAACTCCTTGAGTCCACCAGGTGCTGTCTGCACCTTCAGTGCTCCTTGGGCGTCGTAGGCAGCTTTATACGTCCCTAATCCACTGACTGTCATCTCCGTAGGAAGTCCACGTCGCTCTGGGTTCGACTCCGCGTCCGTGGCCGAGTACGAATAGGTGACGGATCCTTGGGCATCGGTGACCGTCTGGACGTGACCCGCGCCAACTTGGCCGGACGGCACGTAGGTGGTTTGACTCGGTGTTGTGTCGATTGAGTTGGTGTAGCTGGTGGTTCTTCCCCACTTGTCTATTGTCGAGGCGACCGTCCCTTCGAGCGTTTGCGTTCCGCCACTCACTGTGTACGACGTCACACCGATGGCGATGCCGGAAGCCGCGTCGTAGTTCGTCTGCTTTTTCGAGCTGTTTGCGGACGCGGTATCGCCGACAAGATCCGTATGATTTGTCGAGCTCCGGCCATCAATAAGGTAGGTGTTGACGGTGGTGCGCGTAACGAGGGCCGCGCCAGACCCCGACGACTCGACGGTTGTCGTGGGGAGTAAGAGCTTTGAGTACCCAGAGACGAATGTGTCGGGCAGGTCTTCATTAGTCTGCGCACCAGCAGTGGAGGTCGTGCACAGCATGCCCGCCCATTTCACATTGGATGAGCAACGCGGGTCTGCACTTGTCCCTGTCGTGTAATACGTCTTCAAGGTTGTTGCTTCGTCGGTGCCGTCCGACAGTGGAGCGCGGACTTCAACGATGCCACCGGTGCGGTCGTAGCGCGTTTGGCGAACTATGTCATCTGTTCCTGGCATGACAACTGTCTGGACGGTTGGAGCGCCCAATGTCCAACCGGAAGTGTCGCTAATTTTGTTGACCTCATTGATGGGCAGATTGATTGGGTCGTAGCCGATCGTTGTGATGCTGAGCGTCTCTATGTCTGCCGGGATGGGCACGTTAATGTCGGATGACCCGGACGTTGCCAGGGCGCTACCGATGGTGGTTTTCGTCACCAGCCCGTAGCGGGTGCCCGTTGCATTGTTCTTTCCTCCGTTCGGAGCGTCTTTGTCGTAGTCCAGGTGAGTGTGGGCACGGACAAGCTGTTTGGTGCCGGTGACTATGGCCTCGACCACCGGTCCCCAAGTATCTGTGACAAATTTTCCCGCCGGAATGTCTACCTTGGAACCGTCGGGACCGACAGTCAGAGGTGCGTTATATCGAAACAGTGTGGCTCGCTTGCTTGCGTCGATTGTGGTGCCAGCGGCGAGGTTGTCGGCTCGAGCGTCGGCTGTTCCGCGATTGTCGAAACTTCGGACAACGTTGCCCTTGTCGTCATAGTCTGCTGCCGTTAGCTGCCAGGCGCCCGCCCCATAAGCTGCCGTGTTAACGGTGTACCCGCGTGCGTTTGTGAAGCTGAACGTTGCGTCTTGCCAGTCCGAAGCTGCGTAGTTCTCGGGGCCGCTCGCGGTTGTGGGGTGGTCCGCCCCGAAAACGGCCGCTCCGTAAGTGGGCACTGAGGTTTGACCCCATTGGGCTACCGCCGCCGCACTCACATCAGGCAGCCCGGTCACGGATGGGGAGTTAAGGTCTTCGATGTATACGAAACTGGCGATTGAGGTCGGCCCGTCTGTCGAACCCTCCGTTGGGGTGTCCCTCGAGATATTTCTCAGGCGCAGATCGTTCGCGGACTGGTTCGACCACGCATATTCGTACCAGGTCTTGGCAAGCCCGGGTTGCTTCATCGATCGCAACACGGTGAAGTTCCCAATTCCCACATAGGTGTATTGCGTCGTGAGTCCCGCTGCGTCAGAAACCGAGGTCAAGTAACCGTTGGGGTCGTAGGAGTATGTGGCGACCCGGTTTGCGCTAGATGTGCCGATCGCGGGATCGAATGCTTCGTAGTCGATTGCCGAGACGACGGATGATCCGCCGGGTCCGGCCGGCGTGTAGTAGATGGCGAGCACCCTGCAGCCCGTTACCGTGACTGCCGAGCAGTTGAGATTGGATCCTTCGGGGATGGGAGCAATGATTCGAGTTACGCGCCCATTCCCGTCTGTGACATAGGAGGTCTTTCCCAACTTGGCAGGATCGGCGACAGACTCGGGTACCCATTCGTCAAGGTTCCCGGAGGCGGCAGGCTTCCACGTGGTCACGGTGCCGTCGAGTTCCGTCACT
>Ga0247808_10001370_pt1 | contig 11755 bp, 7 predicted proteins | sample UWRJL089202R1_FD_179914 | JGI IMG/M metagenome (GOLD analysis project Ga0247808, IMG submission 179914) | Plant litter microbial communities from Arlington Agricultural Research Station in Wisconsin, United States - UWRJ-L089-202R-1 | ecosystem: Environmental > Terrestrial > Plant litter >... | reverse complement strand
CGATGTAGCCCCGGGGGAGGCATCCCGTGGCTTACGTTTTACGCCACCCGCGTGCTGGCATGGTGGGATTCGCGCCCACGCGTCACTCCCTAGATTTCCGCTCGCCTCGGGTCAAAGATGACAGATGTGACGGAACGCAACACAGCGATCAGGACGCAGCCGTGACCCCGGGCGCACGGCGGGTACAACGCATTTATCTCACCCTGACGCTCGGCAACACACTCGCTGCCTCGCTCATCTGGGGCATCAACACACTCTTTCTCCTCGATGCCGGCCTGACGAATTTCGAGGCGTTCGCCGCGAACGCGTTCTTCACGGCTGGCATGGTCATCTTCGAGATTCCTACCGGGGTCGTCGCCGACACCGTCGGGCGAAAAGCGTCATACCTGCTGGGCACAGTGACGCTGTCGTTGGCGACCGGACTGTATTGGATGCTGTGGCTGGGCCAGGCACCCTTTGTGTGGTGGGCTTTTGGTTCAATTCTGTTGGGGCTCGGGTTCACATTTTTCTCTGGCGCGGTCGAAGCGTGGCTTGTCGACGCCCTCTCATCCACCGGGTACACGGGAAGCCTCGAAGCGGTGTTTGGTCGTGGGCTCGTGGTGATGGGCATTGCGACATTTTTCGGTTCTGTTATCGGTGGTGTCGTCGCTCAGATGACGAACCTCGGAGTTCCGTTCCTGTTGCGCGCCGGAGTGCTTGTAGTGATGTTTGTTTTCGCTGCTGTGCTGATGAAAGACCTGGGTTTCAGCCCTGACCACTCCAAAGGAATCGTCGCGGCCACCCGCACCGTGCTTACCCAGTCGGTCGAACATGGGCTCCGTCAACGGTCTGTGCGCTACATGATCCTCGCGGCGCCGTTTGCGTCAGGGGTGGGCATTTACGCGTTCTACGCACTGCAGCCTTTTTTGCTCGAACTCTATGGTGACGAGTCGGCGTATTCCATTGCGGGTCTCGCCGCCGCGATCCTGTCGATCGCGCAGATTGCGGGAGGCGTCTTGGCACCGCGCATCCGTCGGCTTTTCGCCAAGAGAACCTCGGTATCGATCGGGGCGTCCGTCGTCAGCGCCGCCGTGTTGGTCGGGTATGGGTTCACCAACCTGTTCTGGCTCGCCCTCGTTCTGCTGGTGGTGTGGGGGTTTGTGTTCGCGGTTGCGGGTCCCGTCACACAGGCGTACCTCAACGGCATGATCCCGTCACAGCAGCGCGCCACCGTGCTGTCGTTCTATTCGCTGTTCGGCAGTGTGGGCGGGGTAGTCATCCAGCCCGGACTCGGTCGTGTGGCGGACGTCGGCGGATACGGCCCGTCGTTGTTGATCGGCGGACTCATCGAGCTTCTTGGTGTTCCGCTACTGGTCGCCAGCCGACGGCAACGTCATCCCGCGGACACCGAGGAAGACACGGAGGAGAATGCGGTGGCCACCGCGGAGGGGCACATGGATGACATCCCCGATGGGAAGGCGGGGGACACGAGCGTCGGAGGCGCACCGTAGCGTGGCCCGCGTCATCCCGAATCAAATGGTCTGCCCAACGCGGAGTGTCCAATCTAGCGACGCACCATGCTCCGACACCGTGGCTAAGACGGGGTCTTGACCGCGCCGCCCCAGTTTGTACATTGGGTGGCAAAGCAGGAGTCGGAAGGTGACGACGATGCGTGATGCGGAGTACTCCGGAGAGCCGCCCCAGGCCGAAACTGTGCTGGTCGACGCGCATGTCGACGTGACCGCCGTCTGCGAGACGTCTGCATGATGACTTCCACCACCGACCGTCAACTGGCACCCGATGTTGCGCGCGGCCTGTGCCTCGCCTTTATCGCCATCGCCAACGTTATGTTGTACCTTCATGGTCGTCCGTACGGGCTGAGGCAGCACATTCTTGAGCACACCGCCGGAGATCAGATCGTCGCTTTTGTGACTGTCGCCGCGGTCGACGCTCGCATTTACCCTCTCTTCGCCGTGCTGTTGGGGTACGGCATCGCCCTGCAGGGGTTACGCGGCGACCCCGCACGGTCCGCCCGCCGACTGAGGTTGCGCGGCCTCGGTCTGGTGTTGTTTGGGCTGGTGCACGGCGTGCTCCTCTTCGCCGGAGACATCCTCGGTCTCTACGGGCTCATCACGATTGCACTGGTGCCCGCGCTGCGGTGGTCGGATCGGCGCCTGCTGGGGTGGGCGGCGGTACTGCTAGTGCCGCTGTCGTCGGTGCAGGGTCTCGCGCTGTCCGAGGTTGGGCCGACCCTGCAGCGCTCGATTCTCTGGTCGATCGGTATCGCGGATCCGATGGAAGCGCTGCTGTGGCGCGTGCCGGAGTGGGTGATGGGCATGTTTGGAATGCTGGGGGTGGTTCCGGCCGCTCTTGTTGGCATCTGGGCCGGGCGGCACAACCTCCTCGCGCTGCCGAGCAGACACCGTCGACAGTTGGGTGCGATGGGACTTCTCGGAGCGACGGTGGGGATTCTCGGGGGGCTTCCATCGGCGGCGGTACTCGTCGGAATTCTGCCGCTGAACGTGGGCACAACCGCAATGGTCGTCTCGGTTGTTCACGTCATTACCGGAGTAATTGGTGGGATCGGGTACGCCGCGCTCATCGGGTGGCTGTGCGGCAACGCCCGGTTTGCCGCGTCCCGTGTGGCGGGTACGCTCACGGCCGCGGGGCAGCGGTCGCTGACGTGCTACCTGCTGCAGTCCGTGTTGATGGTGCCGTTGCTCCCGGCATGGACGCTCGCGTGGGGTGCCGCGTTCGGATCCGCGGAGGCCGCGCTGTTTGCGGTGGGGGTCTACCTCACGACGGCGGTCATCGCGCTGGTGCTGCGGCGGTTCGGCGACCGGCGTCCGGCCGAAACGCTGCTTCGTGACTTTGTGTCGAGACTGGACCGGCGCGAGCCCGTGGCGGCGTAATCGTTAAATAGATGAGGCCACCCGGATCACCGGATGGCCTCATTCTGTCGCAGCTAGTTAGTCGCGGAACGACTTACGCGGCGGGCGCTCAGCGTTACGAGCCTCGCGCTGCGCGGGCGTGGATGTGTCGAGCTGGATCTCGATCAGTTTGCCGCTGATGCGGGTGTCCTTGAGCTTGCCCAGAACGTCACCCGACAGGTCGGCCGGAAGGTCCACGATGGAGAAGTCGGGCAGGATCTTGATCGCACCGAAGTCTTCACGGCTGAGTCCACCCTCATTGGCGAGAGCGCCAACAATCTGGCGGGGCTCGACCTTGTGACGCTTGCCGACCTCGATACGGTACGACGACATTGCACGCGTGTGATCGCGGGGACGACGCTCCGGACGCTCGGCACGGGCCGGGCGCTCGTTGCGCTCCCACCCACCATCGCGCGATCCGCGGTCGTCACGCGAGGGACGGGAATCACGCGAGTCGCGTCCGTCGCGAGCCGGACGTGCGTCACGTTCGCGCTCACGGTCTTCGCGATCCTGGCGCTGCTGGTTGCGCGCATCCTGCTCGGAAAGGAGCAGCGGGGTGTCACCCTGTGCGACAACGGCGAGCGCTGCGGCAACATCGGCCTCGGGAACGTCGTGGTGCTGGACGTAGTGAGCGATGATGTCGCGGAAGGCGTCGATCCGGCTGGACTGGTCGAGCGCCGCAGTAATGGCGTCGTCGAAGCGGGAGAGGCGGGTGACGTTGACGTCTTCCACACTCGGCAGCTGCATCTGGGTCAGCGGCTGGCGGGTGGCCTTCTCGATGGCGCCAAGCAGACGACGTTCACGCGGGGTGACGAAGCTGATTGCCGCACCGCTGCGTCCCGCGCGGCCGGTACGGCCAATGCGGTGAACGTAGGACTCGGTGTCGATCGGGATGTCGTAGTTCACAACGTGGCTGATGCGGTCAACGTCAAGACCGCGGGCGGCGACGTCGGTGGCAACGAGGATGTCGAGCTTGCCCGACTTCAACTGGTTGACGGTGCGCTCACGCTGGGCCTGAGCGACGTCTCCGCTGATTGCGGCGGCCGAGTATCCACGAGCACGCAGCTTCTCGGCCAGGGTCTCGGTTTCGCTCTTGGTGCGAACGAAGACGATCATTCCCTCGAAGTTCTCGACCTCGAGGATGCGGGTCAGCGCATCAACCTTCTGCGGGTACGACACCATCAGGTAGCGCTGGGTGGTGTTCGCGGAGGTTGTGGTCTTGTTTTTGACCGTGATCTCTTCGGGGTCGTTCAGGTACTGCTTCGAGATGCGGCGAATCTGGGGAGGCATGGTGGCGGAGAAGAGTGCCACCTGCTTGTCTTCGGGGGTGTCGGCCAGAATCGTCTCGACGTCTTCTGCGAAGCCCATCTTGAGCATTTCGTCGGCCTCGTCGAGCACAAGGTACTTGAGCTCAGACAGGTCGAGGGTGCCCTTGGCGAGGTGGTCCATGATGCGGCCGGGAGTACCAACAACAACGTGCACGCCGCGACGCAGCGCAGACAGCTGAACGCCGTACGCCTGTCCGCCGTAGACGGGAAGAACGTGGACACCGCGCATCTGTGCGGCGTACTTTTCGAACGCCTCACAGACCTGCAGGGCGAGTTCACGGGTCGGCGCAAGCACAAGTGCCTGCGGCTTCTTCTGGGCGAGATCCAGGCGCGAAAGAATCGGCAGCGCGAACGCTGCCGTTTTTCCGGTTCCGGTCTGGGCGAGTCCTACGACATCGCGGCCAGCAAGAAGAGGGGGGATAGTTGCGGCTTGGATGGCCGATGGAGTCTCATAGCCGACGTCTTTGAGGGCCTTGAGAACGGCGTCGCTGAGCCCAAGCCCAGTGAAAGTAATCGTTTCGGTGGCAGCGTCTGGCTCGCTCCGCGTAGTGGTATCTGGAAGCGTCATACTCTAACGGTAGTCCTTCCAGGGGATCACTCTGTTCCCGACTGGCCATTGCGGCCGTCTTGGTGGTGCTAATCTGCCGTGTTGCGCGACAGCTGAGGGTTCTTCGCGGCAGGATGTGACCATGACGAACACCGAGACGCAGCCCTGGGTTAAGAACTATCAGCCCGGCGTTCCCTCCGATATTCAGTTGCCCACCGAGTCCCTGATCGCGATGCTCGAACGATCCGTCATCGAGGCGGGCAAACATCCGGCGCTCGAATTTTTCGGCCGCCGCACCAATTACGCCGAGCTCGGTGACCAGATCAACCGTGCCGCCGAAGGCCTGCGCCGCCTCGGTGTTGGCGCCGGCGACCGGGTCGCGTTGATCCTCCCGAACTGCCCCCAGCACGTCATCGCGTTCTACGCGGTGCTGCGTCTCGGCGCGGTGGTCGTGGAGCACAACCCGCTGTACACCTCACGCGAGCTGCGCCACCAGTTCGAGGACCACCAGGCACGCATCGTCATTGCCTGGGACAAGTCGGTCGCCAGTGTCACCGCGTTCCCGTCCGACATCGAGATTGACCACATCGTGGCGGTCAACCTTCTTGAGGCCTTCCCGCCGCTCAAGCGTTTTGCGCTGAATCTCCCGGTGAAGAAGCTTCGCGCGTCTCGTGATGCGCTCACCGGTAAAGCCACCGGAGCCTCCACCTGGAAGAGTCTTCTCTCCCACGGGGTCATCGACTCCGCGCACCCGCGCCCGTCGGTCGACGATCTCGCCGCGATCCAGTACACGTCGGGAACAACGGGCAAACCCAAGGGCGCGATGCTCACCCACTACAACCTGCACGCCAATGCGCTGCAGGGTGAGGCGTGGATGCACGGGGCCGAGTACCGCAAGGAGATCTTCTACGCGATCTTGCCCATGTTCCATGCGTTCGGGATGACGCTGTATTTGACCTATGGAATAAGGAAGCAAGCGCTGCTGGTGTTGTTCCCCAAGTTCGACCCCGACCTCGTGCTCGACGCGATGAAAAAGTCGCCCGCCACGGTCTACTGCGCGGTGCCGCCGATCTATGAGCGCACGGCAATTGCGGCGAAAAAGCGTGGGATCTCGTTGCGCTCCTGCAAGTACTGCATCTCGGGTGCCATGAACCTGCCCGACCACGTGGTTGAGCTGTGGGAGTCGGTGTCCGGTGGGCTCCTTGTGGAGGGCTACGGAATGACCGAGTCATCTCCGGTCGCCCTCGGCAACCCGTTCGCCCCCACCCGGCGTCCCGGCACAATCGGTGTCCCGTTCCCGTCGACCCTGATGAAGGTGGTCGACCAGGATGACCCCGACATCGAGGTCGAGCAGGGCCAGCCCGGCGAACTGCTCATCAAGGGTCCACAGGTGTTCCAGGGCTACTGGAACAACCCCGACGAAACTGCCAAAACCCTTCTCCCTGGCGGGTGGCTGCGCACCGGAGACATCGTCACGGTCGACGCCGACGGTTTCACCAAAATTGTTGACCGCGCCAAAGAGCTCGTGATCACCGGCGGGTTCAATGTCTCGCCGACCGAGGTTGAGACGGTGCTGCGCCTGCATCCCTCCGTGGTGGACGCCGCGGTGTTCGGCAAGATGCTCGACCAGGGCGGCGAGATGGTTGTTGCCGCAGTTGAGCTCGAGCCCGGCGTAGAACTCGACGAGGAAGCCCTGCGCGCCCACGCCCGCCATCACCTCGCCGCGTACAAGGTGCCGAAGCGTATTGTGCAGATCGAAAACACCCCGCGCTCGATGCTGGGCAAGATCCTCCGTAAGCAGGTTCGCGAACAGGTGTCGCCCCAGCTCTAACCCGATTTGCACGCCGGTGGGTTTGTGGATCCCGGATGACGCGGTGTCTACATCGCGCCGAGTGCGACGAGAGCGTGCTTCAGCGCCGGGGCGATATGGGTTGAGTACTCGACGGTGAGATGCACACTGTCGTACCGGGTCGGCAGCGTTCCTGCGAACGCCGGACACAGGTTGTTGGCGCAGGTGAAGGGCAGTGACGTAATAAACCGATCGCTGCCCTTCGCCGCGTCCGTCGCCGCCGCGAAGTCGAGCCAGGTCTGCCCAACCGGAGAGTTGCAGTCCTGCGGGCTCGACACGGGCGAATAGCACTGGCCGAGCTCGGCTCCCAGCGGGGGAGCGGCGAGATACACAATCCGACCAGCGGCGTTGTACTGCGCGGCTTCCGCGACGGCGGAGGCGACCAGGGTGGACACCGACAGCGGAACCCGTGCCGGCGTCTGGCCGAGCGCAAACGCATTGGACACCACCACCAGCTGCGGCTGGTCGGAGGAAATCTGTGCCGCGATGTCTGACTTGCGTTGCTCGCAGCTGTCCATCACCCCGGCGCCGTCGTTCTGCACGGCAACGTCGGTGAAGCGGCAGCCGTAGAGTCCCACGGTGGTGATGCGCCACTGACCGGCGCTGTCGTCGGCGATCGCTTTGAACGCCGGCGCGTAGGCCATCGCGGTCGAGTCGCCCACAAGGTACATGTGGTTCGGAGCGTCATCCGACCCCCAGGTGCAGCGGTCGAAGCGGGGTGTGTCGCCGATGTTGAAGCAGTCGCGGGCGGGGTTGTTGTTCGAGGTAGACGACATGACCCTGTCGAGCGACGGTGAGAGGTTGTCGGGCCACGCGGTGGCGGAGACCGCGGCCGTCAGGTCGGCCTGTAACTGGATCTCGGGGTTCTCCTCCGCGCCGGCGACCGGAGCGGGTGCGGCGACGGGGATGGCGTCGTTGAGGCTGGTGTTGATGGTGAAGGTCACCACAGTGACCATGGCGAGCACCGCGATGGACGACAGGATAAAACGGGTGCCGAACTTCTCCCGCCAGTCCGCCCACGCCTCACTGCGCGCTTCGGCAGAGCCATTGAACGACTCGAGCAGTGGGGAGCGCTGGAACGGCTGCTCCACGAGATAGTACGACATCACGGCGAGCAGAATCGTGGCGCCGACGATGATCGCGGTGACCTGCGGGGTCTGGTCGGGCATCAGCATCAGTAGGAACACCAGCACGGGAAAGTGCCAGAGGTACAGCGAGTACGAGATGTTGCCGATAAAGGTGCTCACCGGGTTGACGAGGGGGAAGAGATGGCGCTGCGGGCCCCCGATGCCCGCGACGATCACCGCGGCCGTGCTGAGCACGGGGAGCAGTGCCCACGGGGCGGGGAACGGAACGGCACTGGTGATCACAAAGAACGACGTGACGATGCCGGCGAGGCCCGCCCAACCCACAATGAAACGCGCAGCCCGCGTCATCCTGATGAACACAGGCGCAGCAATCGCTAAGAGGGCGCCGATGCCCAGTTCCCAGATGCGGGTGAACGTCGAGAAGTACGCAACGGTCGGCATTGCTGCTGTCTGCCAGAACGCGAAGACCAGGGACGCCGCGACGATCACCGCCATCACCGCGCCGACCGCCCAGCGAATGCGGCGGGGGTCGCGCAGGCGCGAGGTTGCGAAGAGCAGGGTGACGAGCATCACCGCGGGCCAGAGGAGGTAAAACTGTTCCTCGACCGCGAGCGACCAGTAGTGCTGCAGCGGGGATGCCGGACTCGTCGCGTGGAAGTAGTCGACGCCGACCGCGGCGAAACGCCAGTTGGCGGCGAAGAACAGGGAGTAGACGGCGTCCCAGATGGTTTCCCACGCGCGGGTGGTGTTGAAGAGAAAATAGCCGACGGCACTCGTGGCGAGCAGCACGGTGAGCGCGGCGGGCACAATCCGTCGGAGGCGACGGCCGTAGAAGCGTGCGAGGGAGAGGCGGCCGGTGCGGTCATACTCGCGGAGCATCAGACCGGTGATGAGAAACCCGGAAATAACAAAAAAGACGTCCACACCGACAAAGCCACCGGATGGCCACTGCGTGACATGGCTGGCGATAATCGCAACCACGTCGAGGGCACGGAGACCCTGGATGTCACGCCGTCGAGCGGGTCGTTCTGATCCCGTGGGCGACGTGGTGTCCGTCGTGTCCGATGTTGCCGTTGTGCCGTCGACCGAAGTCGCCCCTGTTTCCGTCACTCACCCCTCCTGAGCTCAAATCGATGCTGAGCCTACCTCGACGACGAGAGTGGGATTGGTGCGCCGGGTCCATTAGTCTCGTAGCGACCCTGATCAATGGAGTTTTTGTGACTGACCCGACCTTGCGGTTGCCGAACTCGATGTTCCGCGCAGTGCTCGATCTGGGGGAGCTTCCCCTCAGCGGGCCGCCGCTGCCCCGCCGTTTTCTCTACCCCGAGCTCGACGCCGACTGGGACGAAGAAGCGGGCATCACAGAACTTTTTGTTGGGTTCGAAGACGGAGAAGTTCACCTCGAGTTCTCCGACGGACGCATGGACCATCATTTTCATCGTCCCGATGCGGATGATGTGGTTGCGAGCCCGTGGGGACCGGATGACACGGCGTCGCTCGTCCAGTGGGCGACGCGGGTGATGAACCACCTCCTCCCCTTACTGCCGCGTCTTTTTGAAGACGCCGAGGCTGCAGCCGAGTGGCACCTTGCGGGACTTCCTGTATATGCCCGCAATACCGATCCTGTTCCGCTTCAGATCCTCGACGTGGAGATGGAGGGCGAGCTGCTCGTTCTCCCATGGCTTGGGTCGGGACACGTGGAGAGCGAACACACCGACGGCCCCGACCACCCGATCGTGCTGCTGTGGAACCCGGAGCACAACGACCCGGACATTCCGATCGCCCGCGCGTGGCTGAACCCGAAGACCGGTGAGCCGAAGTCGAAGGCGGAGTCACGGGTCGACTGGAACGCCGTGGGCATGCCCAAGGCTGAGGTGCTGTCGTGGCTCGAGGGTGTGTACCTCAACCACCACGTGCTGGAAGATCCCGCCGAGGCGATCCTGCGTTCCGCACTGGAGCGTATTGCGGGGATCAACCTCCCCTCGTAGTCGGGCTGGGGGTCGGGATGCCCGGTCAGGCGTCGACGGAATCCCGTTCCCGCACGGCCGCGGGAACCGGTTGGTCGCGGCGGTACCAGCGCACCGTGTCGCCGATCGCCCGACGGTAGGGCGTTACGGGAAGGTCACCAAACTGTGCGGTGAACCTGCTGCCGTCGACCACAAAGGGTTGTTCGAACTGGTAGACGATCTCCGCTCCCTGTCGCACCAGTGGGGACACTGCGCCAAGCACCCGCGCCGTACGGGTACCGACCGAGACCAGTCGGGTGCGGTGCCCGGCCTGGGTGAATACCTCCCGCACAAACTGGCGACCCGTTGTCGCGTGCGGGGTGGGGACGTGCCACACCCGGCCCTCCGACTCTGCGCTGCTGCCCAGGGTGACGAGTGCCCGCGCGAAGTCGTCGATGTAGGTCGGGGTGATCGGTTGGTTGGGGTCGCCCAGCCAGACCGCAACGCGTCCCTTCATCGCGGGAACGAAGATGTTGCTGCCCAGGAGCGAGGTAACCCCCGGGCCATAGAGCTCTGACGCGCGAGCGATGGTGGCGCGAACATCGCCGCGGGCGTGGGCGTGCAGGATGCGTTCCGCCAGCCAGGCGCGCAGCACCCCGGTGTTGCTGGCCGGACGTGGCGCCGTGGTCTCCGTCATGGGGGTCTCGGTGCGCCCGTACATCCACGTGTCATCGGCGTACACCAGCCGTGCGCCCGCGGACCCGGCCGCGCGAAGAATGTTGTCCGTCAGCCGGGGAAACTGGTCGCGCCAGCGGGTGAAGGGCGGCATTGCGCAGTGATAGACCACGGAGGCGTCACGGCACACCTCACCGAGATGGCTGGCGGCCGCGTCATCCACCCCCACCAGCTCCACCCCCGGAGGGACGGTGCCACGGCCGCTACGATTCACCGCCCGCACGCGCTCGCCGGATTCAACGAGATGCCGCACAACCAGGCGGCCGGTGGCGCCCGTCGCACCGATCACCACGGACAGGGGAGCTTCGTCGGGCATTGTGCACCTCCAGCACAACCGGGGTCAGATGCTTTTCACGCTACCGATTCGCTCCCTCGCGCACTACCGGCTAGACAGTAGTGCGCACGGCCACCCGAGGTCGAGCAACACCGTAGCCTTGGTCGGTGCGTCCCCTTCGAATCCCCTTCCGCTCTACCTCGACCAGTCCCCGCGAGAAGCTTCCGCGCGACGTTCTGGTGCTCGGAGTTGTCGCCTTTTTCGTCATGGTTGGGTTCGGTGTGGTTGTCCCGGTGCTCCCGGTCTACGTGCGCAGCTTCGGCGTCGGATACCTCGAGGTCGGCGCCGTGGTCTCCGCCTTCGCGGTGATGCGCCTCGTCGCCAACCCATTTGTCGGCAAACTCGTCGACTGGGCGGGGGAGCGCACCATTCTCGCGACCGGGATCGGCATCGTCGCCGCGTCGAGCGCCTTTGTGGGCCTCGCCGAAACGTACCCGCAGGTGCTGATCCTCCGCGGACTCGGTGGCATCGGCTCCGCCATGTTCTCCGTCTCCGCGATGACCCTGTTGCTTGGCTCGACACCGGCACACATCCGCGGTCGCGCCGTCGGGTTTTACCAGGGCGGTTTTCTCATCGGCGGAATGGCCGGCCCCGCGGTGGGCGGCCTTCTCGCAACGATCTCGCTCACGGCGCCCTTCTTTTTCTACGCCGGAACACTGACCGTCGCGGGGCTTGTGGGGCTTCTCCTGCTGCAGGCGAAAAAACATGTGGTGGTGGATGACGCGGCTCCCGTTATTCTGCTCCGTTCAGTGATCCGCGATCGACGCTTCCAGGCCGCCTGCCTGGCCAACCTCGCGCAGGGCTGGGCGGCGCTCGGCGTGCGTGGGGCGCTGATCCCGGTGCTTGTTGTCGAAGTGCTGCACGGCAACCCGGCGTGGACGGGCATTGCGTTTGCGGTCGCCGCGGTCGCACAGGCCCTCGCGCTCGCACCCGCTGGCCGGTTTGTCGACAAAGTTGGACGCCGTCCCGCAATCGTTGGATCGTTCGCCATCGGTGGCGCCATCATGCTGCTCATGCCA
>Ga0247808_10001366_pt1 | contig 11769 bp, 10 predicted proteins | sample UWRJL089202R1_FD_179914 | JGI IMG/M metagenome (GOLD analysis project Ga0247808, IMG submission 179914) | Plant litter microbial communities from Arlington Agricultural Research Station in Wisconsin, United States - UWRJ-L089-202R-1 | ecosystem: Environmental > Terrestrial > Plant litter >... | reverse complement strand
CAGGGAGGTTCACCTACAGTTGACGGCGTCGATGATAAAGCAGAGTTTGAGGCTCTCAAAAAGGCATTGCTGGTTATTGGTGTTGATGGTTCTCAGCAGTCCGAGATATTCAAGTTGCTTGCTGCTCTTCTTCACTTAGGAAATGTTAAGATTGGAGCTTCAAGGACAGACTCAACTCTATCAGCATCAGAGCCTTCGCTTGCAAAGGCCTCCGCAATTCTCGGAGTTGACCCGGTAGAATTCGCTAAATGGACTGTGAAAAAGCAACTGATCACTAGAGGGGAGAAGATCACATCAAACTTGACACAGCAACAGGCCACTGTCGTTCGGGACTCCGTCGCGAAGTTTGTGTACTCTAGTCTCTTTGATTGGCTAGTAGAGAGCATCAACTTTGCATTGGCTACCGAGGAGGTTCTTTCGCAGGTGAAGTCGTTCATTGGTGTTCTAGATATTTACGGATTCGAACATTTTGCAAAGAACTCGTTTGAACAATTCTGCATCAACTATGCCAACGAGAAACTTCAGCAGGAGTTCAACGCACATGTTTTTAAGCTTGAACAAGAGGAATACTTGAAGGAGCAAATCGACTGGACCTTTATCGACTTTTCGGACAACCAGCCTTGTATAGATCTTATTGAAGGAAAATTAGGTATATTATCACTTTTGGACGAGGAATCTAGGCTACCCATGGGTTCCGATGAGCAGTTCGTGACGAAGCTGCACCACAACTACGCTGCAGACAAGAACAAGTTCTATAAGAAGCCACGTTTTGGCAAATCCTCATTCACAGTGTGCCATTATGCTATTGATGTCACTTACGAGTCGGATGGGTTCATTGACAAGAATCGTGACACTGTTCCTGACGAACACATGGCTGTCTTAAGGGCCTCGTCAAACAAATTTTTGGGATCGGTACTGGATGCTGCATCGGCAGTTCGAGAAAAGGATAGTGCAGCGTCTTCATCAAACGCTGTGAAGCCTGCAACAGGTCGTCGAATTGGTGTGGCAGTCAATAGGAAACCAACACTCGGTGGCATTTTCAAATCATCGCTTATTGAGTTGATGATAACTATCAATAATACCGACGTGCACTATATCCGGTGTATTAAGCCAAACGAAAGCAAAGAGGCTTGGGTTTTCGAAGGCCCAATGGTTTTAAGCCAGCTCCGAGCATGTGGTGTTCTTGAGACGGTCAGAATAAGTTGTGCTGGGTATCCGACGAGGTGGACTTATGAAGAGTTCGCTCTACGTTATTACATGCTAACACCCTCGTCATCCTGGACATCTGAAATTAGAGAGATGGCAAACCAAATCCTTGTGAAAGCGCTCGGAACCAGCAATGGGAAAGGGCTCGATAAGTATCAGCTAGGCTTAACAAAGATTTTCTTCCGCGCAGGAATGTTGGCGTTCTTAGAAAATCTTCGAACCAACAGGCTAAACGGTGCAGCTACCATGATTCAAAAGAATCTTAAAGCGAAATACTACCGCCGCAAGTATCTCGAAGCACGAGATTCTATTCTACTCTTTCAATCCTTGGTCAGAGCCCACCTTACTAGAAAGCGTGCCGAAGAAGCCCGTAAGGTTAGAGCTGCCACAACTATCCAGAGGGTCTGGCGCGGCCACAAACAACGCCAGAGCTTTAATGCTATCCGAAACAATGTTATTCTGGCGCAAGCAGCAGCGAAGGGGTTCTTACGAAGAAGAGAAATTATGGAAACCCGAGTGGGCAATGCGGTCGTTTTGATTCAACGCGTGTGGCGCACAAGACAACAGAAGAAGAGCTGGAGGCAATACAGGAAGAAAGTCATCATCATCCAAAGCTTGTGGAGAGGAAAACAGGCCCGTCGTGGATATAAGAAAGTTCGCGAAGAAGCCCGGGACCTCAAGCAAATATCATACAAGCTGGAGAACAAGGTGGTCGAACTTACACAATCCCTTGGTAGCATGAAGAGAGAAAACAAGACTTTGGTCACTCAGGTAGAAAACTACGAGAGTCAGATCAAGTCCTGGAAGGCTCGACACAATGCCCTAGAATCACAATCTAAGGAGTTACAAAGAGAGGCAAACCAAGCTGGTATTACTGCTGCGCGTCTTACAGCGATGGAAGGAGAAATGAAAAAGCTGCAGGAAAACTTTGAGGAGTCATCAGCCAACGTTAAGCGCCTCCAAGAGGAGGAGAGAGAGCTGCGAGAGGCACTAAAGATTTCAGATCTTGAGCTTGAAAAAGTCAAGCGAGTCAGTGCTGGTCATGAGGAGGACAAGGCGGCCCTTCGACAGCAACTTGCTGAACTTGAAGCCGAGTTAGAGCAGGCAAAGCGTGCTGGCCCTGCTATGCCTACTAACGGTGAGTTGATGAATGGTACTGCACCACAGTTGCCACCGAATGGCCTAATCAACCTAGTTTCCTCAAAGAAACCAAAACGACGCAGCATGGGCGCAGAGATCCGCGAGCTCGACAGGTTCAGTGGCAGCTACAACCCACGGCCCGGATCTATGGCTGTCCCCGCAAGTAATTTCAATCGCCAGAACAGTGCTGGTTCGACGTTTGCTCCCGGGGCCGATGTCGAGTTTGAACTCGAAAACCTTCTGGCTGACGAGGAGGGATTGAACGATGAGGTTACAATGGGCCTGATTCGTAACCTCAAGATCCCATTACCAACTTCTACACCTCCCCCCAGCGACAAGGAGGTTCTTTTCCCTTCGTATTTGATCAATTTGGTCACCTCCGAGATGTGGAACAATGGATTTGTTAAGGAATCCGAGAGGTTCCTTGCTAATGTCATGCAGTCTATTCAGCAGGAAGTTATGCAGCATGAAGGAGACGACGCTGTGAACCCCGGTGCATTTTGGTTGTCCAATGTTCATGAGATGCTGTCTTTCGTATTCTTGGCTGAGGATTGGTATGAGGCACAGAAGACCGACAACTTTGAATATGATCGCCTACTTGAGATTGTGAAGCACGATCTTGAGAGTTTGGAATTCAATATCTACCATACATGGATGAAGATCCTCAAGAAGAAGCTGCAAAAGATGATCATTCCGGCAATCATAGAATCGCAGTCCCTTCCTGGATTTGTCACGAATGAAAGCAATAGGTTCCTAGGGAAACTTCTTCAGACAAACTCTACGCCAGCTTTCAGTATGGACAACCTTTTGAGCCTGTTAAACAACGTTTTCAAGGCCATGAAAGCATATTATCTAGAGGACTCTATCATTACACAGACTGTCACCGAACTATTGCGATTGGTTGGCGTTACCGCCTTCAACGACCTACTCATGAGACGAAACTTCTTGTCTTGGAAACGTGGTCTTCAGATCAATTACAACATTACCCGCATTGAGGAGTGGTGCAAGAGTCATGATATGCCCGAGGGTACCCTTCAGCTCGAGCATCTTATGCAAGCAACGAAGCTCTTGCAGCTCAAGAAGGCTACCTTGAATGACATCGAGATCATTCAGGATATCTGTTGGATGTTGTCACCCAACCAGATCCAAAAATTGCTAAATCAATATCTTGTCGCCGACTACGAGCAGCCCATCAATGGCGAAATTATGAAGGCTGTCGCCTCTCGAGTTACGGAGAAGAGCGACATACTTCTTCTCACAGCTGTCGACATGGATGATAGCGGACCATACGAAATCGCTGAGCCCCGTGTTATTACTGCTCTCGAAACATATACACCTTCTTGTAAGTTGACATGAAATACTCCTCTTAATCTTCGCGCTAACAAGTACATAGGGCTCCAAACACCACGTCTGAAGCGTCTTGCTGAAATCGTTTCAGCCCAAGCCATAGCTCAACAAGAGAAATTTGAGTATCATGAAGACGACGAGCTTAGCGAGGACGAAATATCTCCTACAACAGCAGCATAGACTTACGACTAATAGCACGCACCAGCTCGTGCTCACGAACCATTTTCACTTCGCTTGTACTATTTTTCTCCAAGTTTTCAGCGAAGAGTTCTCCTCATTGCCGGTTTGGGCACCTTTTGTATACGGCTGCTTTCGGGATTCTGTTTTTAATTGTTCAAACCACTTGTTAGCGTATGTCTTGATCGGAGAGATTTGTTGTAGGAAGAAACATTCGCACCTGCCGGAAATCTAGTGCATCTTGTACATTTTTGCAAATCGGCGTTGACATTTTTAACGATGTATGGTAGTGTGAAAGAGAAACTTTTACACTATCTCTGGTCATACGGGGCATTATGAATCGAAAAGATACCAATAGTGTGATGGCTTTAATAATGAGATTGATATCTTCGGTGAATCTAAATTTCCTGTCAAGACCCATTTGCTCCTGAACTTCTATTCGCACGGTTTGCCTAATCTCCAAACAATTGAACGCATCCTTTCCAAATGATGAAACTCAATTGATTGTTGTTGACAACTTAATAGATACACGCCCCTGAACACCGCCTTTTCCTCCACCTCGATAACGATCGGCAGAATTCCAAATATTTTCCCAAGAAACACTGTTTCCGCACACTCCAACCCGTATCTCATCATGCGCACCAAGCCAAATATTATAGTGACCGGAACCCCGGGCACTGGGAAGACCACCCATTGTGAAACCCTAGCCCAAACTACAGGTTTAAAACACTTGTCTATTAACGATGTTGTCAAAGAACGAGGCTGTCACGATGGATATGACGAGGAGTTTAAAAGCTGGATCGTAGATGAGGATAAGGTACTGCGTTGTATTCCATGTCGCATTGGTCGCTTGGGCCGTGGGAGCTAATTTGCTCATAGTTGCTGGATTCAATAGAAGATGAGGTGAAGCATGGAGGGTTTATTATAGATTGGCATGCTTGCGATCTATTTCCTAAAAGCTGGATCGATCTTGTGGTGGTGCTCCGCGTTGATTCCACGCTCTTATACGACAGGCTAAAGGCGAGGTACGTCTGCAATTCCCTTTGGCAAAAATCGCATAGCTAATAGCAGTATCTGGACAGGAACTACCCCGAAATCAAGCTTCAGGAAAATCTCGACTCGGAAATAATGGAGGTGCTCTTACAAGAAGCCAGGGATTCCTACGATGAGGAAATTATTGTTGAGCTCACGAGCAACACATCTGAGGATATGGAGTCCAATGTGGAACGGATTGAGGCGTGGCATGTGCAGTGGAAGACAAATAATTTGAGCGGAGAACAATAAAAGTAAACTATATGATTTTATGACTATGTCTACGTCTATGATGAGTCTTGCAACCAGGCCTTGAGTTTCTCCAAGGCCTTGAACCGGTGAGAAATTTTGTTTTTCATGACTTTGTCCATCTCGGCGTATCTATTAACATTAGTTTTGAGTATCTGGGCGATTGTGAGGGCTCTTACGTTTCGCCATCAACCTCGAATATCGGATCCCAGCCTAGAAAAATAGTGAGTTAATAACGTTTTGGATGGGTTGCGATAATTCTTACCAAAGGTATTAGGACCTCGCGCTGGTACTATCCGGCCCTGTATACAGTCAGTATTGTCTCGACTTGTTGACTGGCGACTACTTACATCTGTACGGCCTTGAAAGATGATAGGTTCATGGCCAGGACCCTCGCAATACGCAAAAGTACAAACTGCTTGAGCAGACTTGTCTGGATACGCGACAAGTAGATTATTTAAGCCTTCATGGCCTATAGCTTGCATAAACCATTTTCTACCAATAATTAGCTGATTTCAAAATCATTGGCATCAACTCAGGGTGACTTACATGTAGGGCCCAGGTAGCTCTTTCAAAGCATTGAAGCATAAACAAGTGTCCTCCACGAGAACAGGGCCATTTATCTATGAGGCTTTAGCAGGTATCAGATAATATAAGCTTGGAAGTAATTACAGCTTCGGCAGCTCTCCGACACTTATCAGCAGAAACCTCCTCAATCGTTCCTTGGATCTCAATCAAATCTAAGGCTTGGCTCGTCAAGTCAACACTTTCTCCCAGGATGGCTTTAACCTCAAGCAGTTTGTTCTTATTCCCCGTGATGAAATTTAGCTTTTTTATCGCCATTTTAGCTAGGAGTATAGATGTTTGGCGAAAGTGGGACGTGTTGTCTGTATGTGTTTATATCGTGTGAGACAAACAGACTCGTTCGATTTGAGCTTCTAAATGGGACTGTAAAGTTTGCTACAAGTGCCAGGCCAGGCTAAGCTTTGGAGCTACAACTGGACAGATCAATGTGGATCATTTCACCCCTGTGGATTGACTCTGGGCACCCTATCAGCCCCTCCATCGTGATCACATGACAGACCTTGATAGTTTACAACTACTTCGTATACGAAGTAATAATAGTAATAACACATTATAGGTAAATGGGGGTTGGCGTAGATGCCACCCGGACTGCCGGTAATTTTGTCTACCGCAAGCCAGGTAAATAGCGTTGGCGCACGTGCCACTCGGGCTGCCGGTTACTTTATCCACCGCGAGCTCGTGGGGGGACGATTTTGACAATTGAGACATTTATATTCTATGTAAGGAGCCACCATAACCTCCTCATAGTATGAACTCGATCTCTCACGCCATCTAATCTGACTATTTTGCCTTTTGTGATACTTTGCCCTACAGCTGTCACCATGGAAGATTTCTATGAGCCTCTGAACGCCACATCTTCCAACACTGCAGGAGGATTATTTGCCAATGGCTTGAACATAATATACAATGCGCCAATAGCTGTTTTGTTTACAATAAGCCTAGCCCCTTTACTCATTATACTTGCAACAAGACTGCTTAGTGGCTATGCATTCCATAATACACGCAACTCAGGGACGAGTGGGAGCGTGGAAATGGTGCCGTATTGGATGCCAGTGATTGGTCATGCATTTCAATTGTATTAGCCGACCAATCTCAAACCTGAAAAGAGGATTATGCTAAAACTTCAATAGTCTTTATGACCCTGTTAAATTAATGAGAGAAGCTAGGTAAGTGGTACGGTAAATTGAAGGAGAATGGTCATTTACGTATTGCTAGGGATCAGAGCTTGCATGGCATCTTTTCTCTAAATATGGGAGCAACCACTCATAATATCAGTACGTATAAGGATTAGTCTAAGACTGTTCATTTTCAAACTATCTATTATCTTTCACTGTAAAAGACAACGTGGTCTGCGTTAAAACCCTCTTATTTTGGAGTCGGTGTAAAACCACTGAAGGAATGGCTCATCGTCTTTCAAAAAGATTTTGGAACTTTAGTAGAAGAACCTGAGCGAGTCCGAAGAATTTCTTTCCTACTTTGCTCCTTTTGCAGCTTTCTAACACAGGAGCAGTTTCAAATCCCACATTGGTAAAAGGGTAAGTTAGCTTTGGATCGTGCAGACGCAGTCATTAATCGGCACAGAGTAATGCAACAAAAGGAGTCCGTTGCACAATTTATGCCCATCGGTTTTAGAGTAATGACAAAGGTTAGACACTTGGTTTGTCTAATAATCACCAATGTAAACTGACAATTTATCAGTTCTTTGGAGCTCCAGCTAGCTCCTATTCAAAATACGATGTAGCGATGGAGGTACGTTTGTTCTTGAGGTGCTTTCGCAATTTACTTACCTAGTAGGATTTTCACGCATACTCGAAATATCTGATGAAGGAACCTCATCTAAGCAATATGCTTCGGGGAACTCTGGGCTTTTTGGAACGGAACATTCCGCAAATGCTCTCTTTTACGGACAGTGAAATTGATCAACAGCCATGGGAACGCTGGGCAAATGCTTCATTTATCTCCGATTCAGAAATGGAGGTTGATCTGATGGCCATGTGTCGCGATGTACTGGGTCATGCTGCTCTCCCTGGAATCTTTGGCAGGGCTTTAATGGAGAAGTACCCAGATCTGTTACACGATATCTACGAAATGGACACAGGCATGATGTTTTTCATCATGGGTCTACCAGCTTGGACACCAATTCCTAAAGTTTACAGACCTCATTTGGCGAGGCACAGGTGTTGGCGAGCTATGGATGACTTCCAGAGAGCGCTTGATGCAAATGCTGCAGGAAAGCCTGATCCTATGTGGGGAGACCTTGACGACGTTAGTGCCTTTATCCTAGGAAGACATGAAGTATACCAAAGTAAGCCTTTTTCTGGTTACACATAATATCTCTATGCTCAGGGCGATCCAATACTGATTCTCTAAAGAGCATAATTTCGCGGTGAAGGAGCGAGCCGACCTCTCAATAGCCTGGGCGGTAGTAATCAATGCGAATGTCCTGGTCTACTGGCACATTCTACATATACTATCCACTCCTGGTCTCCTAGATCGTATTCGTGCCGAGATAGCACCTTACGCCCAGGTCGCGAAACCCTTCTCTATCGGCAGTTTTTCTGAAGCTCCAAAACTGACACTTGACCATGATGGTCTTGCGAAGCAATGTCATTTACTCAAATCTACCTACTTTGAGGCTCTGAGAATGTGTGACCGTATGTTGATTCTCAAACTCCTTCATTGACTATGGCTGATGTAGCAATGTTAGAACCGTGGTCGGTCAGGTCAGCAGCCAGCGACATCACGCTCTCGACCGATAAAAGCTCCTCAGCTTCAACATCCTTTACAATCAGAAAAGGAGAATATATAACTGTTCCTCACGACTTACACATGGTATGCTTATCCCCTCCAAAACACAACCTTTATTTGAGCTCAAAGACCCGGGGACATCTTCAGAAGTGTTCCATTTCAGCTATATAACAAGTCCAAACGATCTTAGCTTTTATGAAAACTTCCCACCTCTGAAGCATCCCACAAATCCCTAATTCTTTACATGCTAATTGTAGCATAGCGTGATCCCGCGTTCTTCTCATCCCCGGATACATTCGACCCCGAGCGATTCCTAGTTCGAGATCCCGATGGGTCGCTATCGACTGACATGGGCACCATCCGACCATATGGCGGCGGCCCCTCGATGTGTAAAGGCCGGGTGTTCGCAGAGAGGGAATGTCTGGCATGCGTGGCCGGCGTGTTGGTGATGTGGGATTTTGAGCCTGTGGGTGGGAAGTGGACCGTCCCGGGGCTGAAAAAGACGAGTGCAATCTCGTTGCCGATGAAAGATACTAGGGTTAGGGTGAAGCGGAGAGTGTTTAATTGGGATGCGTAGCTGTTATAGACTTGGTAGCAAATCATAATAAACACATGGTTTTGCTTCACATAACTTATAGTACGGTCGAACATTGGCAGTACCGAAGAACGAGGCTCAGACCACAGTAAAAACTTCCTTTCCCTATTTCCATAACTCGCCATGTTGAATTGTTACAGTAAGTAGGAATGATACCAGGTTGTGTTCCAGATAATTGGGTGGCTTTATGACCATGGTTACTGGGAACTAGGTTGGATGCTCCTGTTGCATTCAGGACAAATTATGATAAACGACAAGATATTTGCAATGTGCTTCTCATTGGGTGGTCGAGTGACTATTCTACTGACTAACAACCTAAGCGCTGTTTTCACACGGTATCTTATCCCATGTTTGACGTGGGAGCTATAAAAACTATGACTGTCTATTTCCTGCCATATTTCCCTTAGAAAAAGTGAAGGATCCATTTGCTGTACTCAGATTGGTACTGTGCCTAATCGTACAGCCGCGTCACAAACCGCGCCAAAGAAAATCCTAGTTCAGTCACCCCTGTGACCTCACCTTTTAGTGATCCGCAGCTGTTGGTTTGTACATGATTGTTGTTACGAACTATAATTGTTTAGTATATTGAATTTGTTGTTATTAGCAGAGAGAACACACCTTCTTCTTGTATCGAGTAGTTCCAGAGACAGCTAGAACATTTTGCTTGATACTGCTTGTTGCCAAATGATTGAGAACAGTGTGGTTAGGCATGGTCAAGACGCTGTTATCATCCTTCATCGGAGTAGCGGCGTTCAAAATTGGCTTTCCCATAAATCCTGGTAGACTTGGTGGTGATGGTAGCTTTTCAATGGCCCGTGCGGCATATCGGTACTCTTTTGATTCCTCTGCTTTGTCAAGATCAACCAGATATTGTGGAACTTGTGCAACGTAATCCTGGAGAGGTAAAGAATGTCTAGTTTTGGGTTGCGGTTTGACAACCATCTCCTCGACGTCCCCATGATCCCGTTTCGCTGCATCATGTTGCGGCATAAGCTCATGGTCGGGAGCACGAGCTTCAGCTTCCTCAACACTAACATGATCGTCTTTCGGTAAATCGTCGGCGCTGACTTCAATATAGTTGACCAGATTGTTTCCAAAGTCCACTGTCGTTGGTAGGTCGGGAGAGCATTGCATTAGAGAGTCGACGATAAATCTAACGTGGTGAGTTCCTGGCTTCACGGGAATAATAGCTCTGAGCAGATTTGGCTGGCCCTCTCTAAACTATATGTTAGCGATTGAAGATCTCTCGAATTGAAAGAAAACCTACACAGGATGGAGTCTGTGCTTCTTGTTCCATTGGAAGATGGTACCAGTAACATAGACCTTTTCACCGCCTCTTTTCCATTCAAAGGCAGTAGGTACTGAAGCTTTCTTCGTCGCAACGTTCAGCTCCGGAGCCTCATCTTCATCTTCCTCTATTGTGGTGCTGCTAAGTTGAGATCCATGTCTACCAAGACCATCCTCATCATCCAAATCCAATACAGGCGCGTCGATATCTGCGGGGTGAATTATGGGCGAACCAGGTGTATGAACCTCCTCCTCGATCGGAAGTGGTAGCCTAGGTGGCCGTGTAGTGTATTGGTATGACATGTCTGGTATGGTGGAAGGTCCAGACGGATCAATAGAGCGCGAATATGACCTTGAGGTCGACGATTCTGTTGCAGATGCAGGAATTGGTACGTCGACTGGTTTGCTGGGTGGACCTCGAGGGTCGGTATTCAGTTTATGCTGCGGTGCGCTGGTAGGAGAGCTATTGCTGGGGAAGGTGTTATCAAGAGGTTGCGTCGGAGAAGAGTGATTGGGGTGTGCGCCAGGACCTGGTTGGGAAGCTCGGGCTCGATGCGTGGCAGACGTTCCACGATGAGCTAGAGATGGTTCCGCAGCGGCTGCAGTCCTCTGCGATTGTATTAGGTTTCGCGGGTGGTCTCTCCTCGTAGACGATGCCCTTGACGACTCATGGCTGGCCGGTGAATGAGATGCTGAGTTCGAAGTGGAAGCCGAGGCCGAGTTTGAGGGCTTTGGGGTGGAAGGGTTGTTGCCCATGGCGATTGGTAGCTAGCAAAATGGGTGGATTATGACAGTGTTAAATACATAACTAAATGGTGTTAAATGGTGGCAAGGTACGACAAAGCTAGGAGATAAGGACACAAGGAAAGATTCGGGTTGATGGATGTTTATTTATGAGGTTGGAAACAGAAGGCCGAGCAACAGCAACAACAGAGATAGTGAAGATCTAATAGCACACGATCTCAGCGTGGGGTGAGTAGTGGTGTTGAGTGAGTTGAATGCGGGGCCTAGCGGCTTGGTGCACTGACCTCAGGCTGAGCTGTGCACTTCACCAGGGACTTGGATGTTTACATGAAGATGAAGCACCTTATGTATCTACAGCTGCATTCACCCCCAAATTGAACTGCTCACACACTATTCAGCTCTTCACACACAGCAACCTGATTGTGCTTTGCTATGCCATGTTGCTTGAAACTTCCCGGCACCAGCTGAAGTCCCAAGATGACATGGATAACTGTCATTAGTAGCATCTTCTACTATCTCGCATTACCAGTGACCTTTGTGCTTACATCACTCTATGGCTGGTTCCTGATAGCTTTGGCTCCAGTTTTGCATTTGGCAGTCTATATATTCTCTGCATTGGTCTTACCGTTACGGATTCTTGCCAAGTTTGAGGTATTATT
>Ga0247808_10001362_pt1 | contig 11789 bp, 10 predicted proteins | sample UWRJL089202R1_FD_179914 | JGI IMG/M metagenome (GOLD analysis project Ga0247808, IMG submission 179914) | Plant litter microbial communities from Arlington Agricultural Research Station in Wisconsin, United States - UWRJ-L089-202R-1 | ecosystem: Environmental > Terrestrial > Plant litter >... | reverse complement strand
ATGTTTCCTGGATCCTCTTTGATAAGCTTGGCAAGGCCACGAACGTGCGTTCGGAAATCGGGGTATTTAGCATAGACCACTACAATCTTGCGTCGCACCCGAGATGTAATAAATACGTCTAACATAATCCCCTTTTACTTAGTTCAATTATTTCCAAAACACGTTCTGTTGTTGATTTTTATTCTACACTTTTTGATGTACTTAGGTCAACGCCAATTAAGGACAATCTTGTTAATCTTCTCAACCGTTTCCTCGTGAGACGGAATTTCATTTACGTCATAGTAGTGATTTGTATTCACATAATTTGCCTTTACATCCAGAATATGGAGTTCGTCGGCAGCGACGTGTAAACGGTCAACGGCCGAGGACGAAGCAACCGGTGCAACGATAACTAAACGGGCAATTCTAATTGGTTTTAAGAATTCAATTGCCGCATCAATCATGACGCTATTGTCGAAGCCGTCGCTGACTAAAATAATCGTGTGATCACGCAACATATCGTGATCAATCAAGCCACCATCGCCCAACAAGTGGTTGATTTTATGAAACGCTTCACGCTTTTGGTCTTCTAAATAACCTCGATATTCGGTGGTATACTCATCAATTTCACCACTAGAGAACTGACTGTTATAGCTAAAGCTTCCCCCTTCAGAGACACTTCCGAAGCTCATGCTCTCACCAGGAATGGCAATATCTTCAATCAGCAACATGGTTAATACACAGTGCAAAGTAGCCGCGATTTGCTCGCCAACAATCACCCCACCGTCACTGACCGCGACTACCGCACAGTTGGCATAGCGATACCGTTCGAATAGCTCGAGAGCGAGTTGTTGCCCGGCGTGGATGCGGCTTTCAAAATACATATGCTTGTATTCTAACATGAGTAAGACAACGAATCAGCAGTCTGGGGCTATATTCTTAGACGGCTTCGCACCGGGTTCAATTGGGGCCTCTGCGCCCAATTTCACTCGGGCTGCAGATGTCGTAAGAATATAGCCCCATCCTCCTTCTTCGCACCCCACCACGTTAGACATTCGTGTTTCGAGAATTGCAGCGGGAGGGCGATATGGGTATTTTTCGACGACATCTGCAGCCTGAGTTGAATAAGGCGCTGAGGCCCTTATGAAACCCAGCGCGAAGCCGTCTCGAAAGGTACCCATATCGCCCTCCCGTCCCTGCTATACTAAAACCATGAAGTACTACGAGGTTGCCCCCACCAGGATTGTTCGCGCCGATCAGGCTACCTTTACGTACGAATCGGAAACTCCTCTTAGTGTTGGCGCGCTGGTAACGATTTCCATTGGCAAGCAAAGCTCCGTTGGTGTTGTTGTAAAGGAAGGCTCTAAGCCAAAATACGACACCAAGCCAGTTGGCGATTTAATTGAAGAATTGCCGCTGCCTGAAAGTATCGTTGGGTTGTCGTTGTGGCTGGCCGAGTATTACCGCACTCCCCTCGCGACTGTTTTGCAAACCGTCCTGCCACGCGGCCTCACCACCAAGCGTCGAGTGCAAGAACGGCTTGAAAAAATCAGCACTCGCGACCGAACACATATTTTACTCAATGCCGAGCAAACACAAGCGGTTACCTCTATTATGGGGCAAAAAACTGGTACCGTTTTATTGCAAGGTGTCACCGGTTCTGGTAAGACAGAGGTGTATAAAGAGATAGCCCGCCAAACCATCGCCAGTGGCCGTTCGGTGATTGTATTAGTACCCGAGATTAGCCTGACCAGCCAAATCATCGATGAGTTCACCCACGACTTCCCGAGCCTCATCGTTACTCACTCGCACATGACCGAAGCCACCCGCCACTTAGCTTGGAAACAGGCCCTAGAAGCGACCCAACCGGTGGTCGTCATTGGACCACGGTCGGCTTTATTTATGCCCGTCCCTCATTTAGGCGCCATTATTGTCGATGAGGCCCATGAACCAAGCTACAAGCAAGAGCAAGCGCCGCGCTACTCCGCTTTACGTGCCGCCAGCGTACTTGGCAAGCTGTCTGAATCGCGGGTGGTTTTTGGCAGCGCTACCCCACTTATTACCGACCGCTACGTCGCTGAAGCGAACAACTCATTAATTGTTCGGCTGGACAAATCGGCGCGCAGCAACCGTAAAGCCTCACATGTTGAACTAGTCGACATGACCAAACGTGAGAATTTTAAGAAGCACCGCTTCCTATCTAACAAGTTATTAGAAGCGATTGAACAAAATATGGCTACAGGCCGCCAGACCCTTATTTTCCATAACCGCCGCGGCAGCGCCAGCACCACTTTGTGCGAGAACTGCGGCTGGAGCGCCCAATGCCCAAAGTGCTACGTACCTCTGGTACTTCATGCCGATACATACACAATGTCGTGCCACATTTGCGACACGAAGCAGAAGGTTCCGACGGCCTGCCCAGTGTGCCAATCGGCCGATATTATCCACAAAGGCATCGGCACTAAGCTGATTGAATCGGAATTAAAGCGGCTATTCCCCAAAGCTATCGTGGCCCGTTTTGACGGCGACAATACCAATGCCGAGACAGTCAACGAACGGTACAAAGAATTGTATTCAGGCGAAATCAACATCGCCATCGGAACACAAGTTGTCGCCAAAGGCCTCGACCTACCAAAGCTGCACACCGTTGGCGTCATCCAAGCCGATAGCGGCCTAGCCCTCCCCGATTACACTGCCGCCGAACGTGCTTTCCAATTATTGGCCCAAGTTGTTGGCCGCGTTGGCCGCGACGAGCGCGAAACGGTTACCATCGTGCAGTCCTACCAACCAACCCATCCAGTGGTGCAATTCGGATTAAAGCAAGACTACGAAGGCTTCTACCAATACGCCCTGGCTGAACGCCAAAAAGCCGGCTTTCCACCGTTCCGTTTTTTGCTACAACTTACCGACGTCTATAAAACCGAAGCCGCTGCCGTCAAAGCCGCCAAGCAGCTTTCGGCCAGCCTTAAGTCGATTGTCCCATCATCTATCGAAGTCCTTGGTCCAACCCCCGCCTTCTACGAACGCCAACACGACACTTACCGATGGCAGCTGGTCCTTAAAAGCACCCGCCGTGAGAGTTTAGCGGAGGTTATTAAGCATGTTCCGGCCACGCATTGGCAGTACGACCTGGATCCTTCAAGCCTGTTATAGCCACAAATAAAACAAGCGCACGGCGGCGCTTGTTTTTATACTAAACGCATCTGTAGGTTAAGAAACTTTTTCGAGTTCATCCGTAGCGGCTTCAACAACTGGCGAAGCTTCTAAGAGTAATCCAATTACTTGTGGTTTAAGGTCAGGGACAGCATCATACCTAGGTCGGACGTCACGGGCGAGTAAGTCATTTCCGTAGTTCGCGCCTGGGTCGTAAAAATTGCCTTTTTCGTCGAAGATTTCAGCATTCCACTTACCGATGTCGCCAGTTTTGGACACGAAGGCGTCTACAACCGATCGCGCGACGGTCGAATCAGCCTCTATAGCTTTTGATAATTGAACGGCCTGTTCTTTCGAAAGGTTGAGGTTCAAACGAATATGCTGAGCGGTATTGTTTCCCGCCTCCGTGGCGCTGGCATCGTCACTGTGAGATGGTGCGGCGAATTCGTAATCAAAAGTATACACAGGCTCTGGGCGCTTTACGTACTCGGTGGCGACGAGCGTCCGCTTAAAGCCAAGTTTACCTTTCCAACCAGGTGCTGGAACTGTTTTTTCCACTGGTTCACGGTCCCAGGTAGGATTTTGGCGAATACCGACCTTCTCTACAGGTTGGCGACCATAATGAGCTTCATGAGATGGATTGCCCCAAGCGTTATCACTTTTGCTCTCATCATTAAGGTAATGAGGATGCGTGATGTGACCACCATAGCCATGCAGGCCAAGGCCTTCTGTACGAGTTGACACCGTGCCAGTTTCGGCTGGTGCATGATAGCTATTACCTGCTACAAAGAAATAATTTTTTTCAGAAAAATCTAACCCATCAATGGTCTCACCTACCGACTTAGTTTCAAGCGCTTCGTGAACGCCAACCTCTGCGGCTTTCAAGGCAACGATTTGTTGCGAAGCCTGATCGACTGATTCAACCTCGGACACACTAGGCACCTCGGCTACCGATGGCTGTTCTACTACAGCAAGCTCGGCGGACTCGGTAGCTTCCGGCTGAACCTCAGGTTTATAACTTGATTCGCTCTCGAAACTCGATGCGTACTTCACGGGAATATGAAAAATTTCTGACATTTAATTGGTTACTCGTTTTTTTGTTTTATTTTTGTTTTTGTAATTAACTAATAGTACCATAGCAAATTTTAGGCATTTTGTCAATAGTCACCCCTGTTGTTTCGATGTTTCTGAAAGGTTTGTGCTGAGGCTATGGCTGAGATGGAGCTATTTTGAAGTATTTGGCGCACCCAGGTGAAAGATGGCAGATTTTATAGGCCATCGAGGACTGTCTGAGCGCAGCGAGTTCCGCAGATGCCTGAAATCTACCATCTTTTGCCCTGGCGTAAGACAACCAACTTCAAAATAGCTCCATCTCAGCCAAAGCCTCAACCTATAACCCTAGCCAACCCTATACCACCTCTGATATACTTGTCTTAATGAAAAAAGAAGATATTATCGTCCTTCCAAACCCCAACCTTCGCGAGAAGTCTGCTAAAGTTGTCGAAATTAACGATGCTGTTTTAAAGCTCATCGACGATATGACCACCTCGGCACTTGATTGGGAAGCTTCGCGCCCGCACGAAATTAGCGCTGCTCTGGCTGCGGTGCAAATCGATCGTCTCGACCGTGTGGTAATTGTTCGTAGCGACTTCGATAACAAAGAATCGAACGAGTTCACCACTTTAATTAACCCAGAAATCGTAAAGTACGAAGGTAAATTAGTTGAAGATTACGAAGGTTGCCTAAGTGTCAGTAATGTCTACGGCCACGTGCCTCGCTACAGCAAGATTCGTGTCAAAGCCATCAACGTCAACGGTGAAGAGGTTCGCTTTAAAGCCGATGGCTTCTTGGCCCGGGTAATTCAACACGAAATTGACCACACTAATGGCATTGTATTCATCGACCACATTAAAGACTCACCAAAAGCTTTCTACACGCTTGATGATAAAGGTGAATTGGAGCCACTCGACTATGACACACACATTAAAGACAATCGTATTCTTTGGGACTGATGAATTTAGCGCCGTTAGCCTGCGCGAATTAATTGAGCGTGGCTTTACTATCGGCGCTGTGGTCACTAAACCCGACAGCCGCAAAGGCCGGGGCCGCGAGCTGCAGTTTTCAGCCGTAAAACAGATCGCCTTGGAGCATGGCATTCCAGTTTTGCAGCCTTTTAAGATGGTTGAAATTACTGAGGCAATTGTGGCTTTAACCGACAGTATTGGCGAAAAGCCAACTGGCGTTTTGGTGAGCTACGGAAAAATTATCCCCCAGTCTATTATCGACTTATTTGAACCGGGTATTATTAACGTTCACCCTTCGCTCCTACCTAAATATCGTGGGCCTTCCCCTATTGAATCAGCTATTCTTCATGGCGATACCGAAACGGGTGTCAGCATTATGCAGTTATCGGCCGCGATGGATGCTGGACCGGTGTATAAACAGGTTGTCTTTTCATTAAATGATACCGAAACTGCGCCACAGCTTGAAGCGACACTCGCCGCACTTGGCGCGCAAGAACTCGTTACCATCCTTCCGGGCATTATGAATGGCAGCCTACAGCCTCAGCCTCAAGACGATGCGGTTGCGAGCTATTGTAAGCTGCTCAGCAAGGACGACAGCGTCTTGGACCCACAAACACTTACCGCTGAGCAAGCCGAGCGACAGGTGCGCGCCTACCTCGCCTACCCTAAAACAAAAGTGACCATTGCTGGTCACTTGGTTGTTGTTACAAAAGCGCATATTCGGAGTGAACTAGAGGCTGCTACTGGTAGCGTGCTCGACATTCAGTGTCGCGACGGACAATTCTTAAGTATTGATGAACTTATTGGCCCGAGCGGTCGAGCCATGAACGCTAAGGCGTTCTTAAATGGTTACGCCGCTGGCTGAGCAGGCTGAGTTGGTTCGGCTGGTGCCGGTCCGTTGCCTAAAATTGCATCACGATTACTGTTAATTTCAGTTTTTAACTCGTCGAGGGTTTTAGCAACGACATTGCGGTAATCGGGACGGTTTACTTCAAGCCATTTTGTAGCTGCATATTCAGCTTTGAGTACTGGGTTATTGGCAGCCAGGCCACTTGCCTGTTGGATTTTCTGAAACACCTCCTCGGCTGCATAGCCAGGAGCATTGGTTTGAATCCAGTTACTGACAACATCTTCCTTGCGGTCGATGATTGCTTCAAACTCTTCAAGTTGCGCGTCGGTCATCCCTTCACTAAGGCGGACGCCAACCCGGTATTCAAGTTGGTCATACACGTGCTGTAGGAAGGGTTTTCTTTGCTCTTCTGGAAGGTCGGCCAAGCCGATATCCGTCAAAAATTGGTCGTCAAGCTGAAACATTAAAAAGTAATCTCCTTTATCATGTACCTAGTATACCAAATATACGGTGTTAGCGCACCGAGCGCTCTTGCTTGAAATCGTCGATAGCTTTGGCGACGATTTCTTGGATATGTGGCACTGTAAGCTGGACCCAGGCAATTGATGCAAACAGCTTAGCGGGGTTATTGCGCTCAGGGTCTGAATCAACAGCTTCTTCAAATGATTGATAGATGGCTTCGTCTTTATAATTAGGGACGTTCTTTTCAAGCCACGCAGTAATTACCTGTTCATTATCATCGATAATTGCTTGGTATTCGTTGAGCTGTTCATCGGTAAGCTCCGCACTGACCGCTTCGCCAATACGAACCTGGGCTTCATTAATAACGGCTGTTTTCTCATCGTCAGGAAGTTCGGCGATATTCAGTTGCTCAATAATTTGTTCATCTTGGTACATAAAACTCTTTCCTATCGTGTCTTCATTAACTGTTTAATATGTTCCAATTTTTTCTCGGACGTTCAGCGCCAGTAAGCCTGGCTGCTTGATACGAACGTCGGTGCCTTCATACTCGAATGAATCCGGGAAAAGGTCCGCTAACTCTTGGGCATGTTCATTCCATTTGTCTTCACTTAGGCCAAGGCTCTCGAAGAGCTGAATGCCACCGCCACCCTTTGGTATATCGTAGGCAGGGTGATCGACGCTAATGTTGAGAGCTTGAAGGCCTTCAACAGGAGCGTCTGGAGTTGCATCGAGATCAGCGCCTCCGAACCCTGCGCCACCATCAGCGTGACCAATTTCTGGTTGTGGTGCAGCACTAAAGCTTTCACCGGCTCCAGGCAATGTTGGTACTTCGTTGGCATTTTCAGCAGCTGGTGGTAGACCCGGGACGAATGGATCGGCATCAACCGGAGCTGTATCAAAGCTTTCACCAGCCCCAGGGAGCGTTGGTACTTCGTTTGCGTTTTCAGCTGCCGGTGGCACACCTGGTACGAAATCGCCAGTATTGCCATTGTCATAGCTGGTTTCTGGGACTGCGAAATGGCCTGGGCCGTTTGCAGGGGCGTTTGCGAAGCTATTGCTGTCTAGCGCTCCTTCAATGAGAATGCCCGTCTTCTGTGCTATTAGTAGCGCTGCCACTCCAGCAGTAAAGCCAATAACATTATTGCGACGATTGATAAGTTTTTGCCCCTGTTTCTGTTCTTCGGACATATCTTCGTTGATATGGCGGTTAGCTAGCCAGTTTTTATTTGAATCTTGCATAGGCCAGATAGCGGCCTGGAAATAACCATACCCGCCAAGTTTTTGAAACATCTTCACTTCTCGGCCGAACCATTTTTTTGTTCGCTGGAAACGTGATGGTTCTTGTTTGGTTTCAACTTCTGCTTCTTCAGTATTTTCCGGTTCTGCTTCGGCTTGAACCTCTGCATCTGCTACAACTTCAGGCTGCGCTTGATCTACTACTTCTGAGCCTTCTGCCGCTTCAGGCAACTCAACCTTTTCAAATTCGCGTTTAAAGGATACTTGATCGGTGTAAATAGCTTCAATCGAGCCGTCGGCTTTTTCAATTGTGTACGCTTTTTTGCCATCAGGTGTTTCGACAAAATCAAGGATAGTTACCTTCTCGCCGTTAACGTACGGCGAACCTTCTACAGGAATAAAGTCAGGGTCTTCCACGCGGGCGTGTGTTTGGTCTTCGATATGCCAGAGGGCACGATGATCAAGCCCTTTGCTCTCGTAGAGGTCGTACAGGTCGTCGTAAATAGCTTTCTTAGCTTCGAGTTCAGGACGAATTTGCTTTTCAAATTCGTCACCAGTCAACTCGCTGTTATACAAGGCGAGCAATTCTTTGCCAATCCCCAACAAGCCCTGGAGGCGAGGGTCTTTTTCAACTATAAATTCACCTTCTACGTTAGTACGAATAATTCGGTCGTAGGCTTCGTTTTTAGTCTCGTTCTCTTGCAAGGCATCATCAATAACTTCGTTCTGGTTTGCTGCGTTAAGAATATTGTCATAATGTTCACCAGCAGCTGAGCTATCGAACTGAGCTTCGTACTTTGCTTTCTTTTCCTTGATAGGACCAGTAGGAACGGCGCTATAGACACGGTCATTATGGTGGTAGTAGTCACCTGTTTCAGCGGTTGGGCGCTGTGCAAGGTATTGTTCGTACGTCAATTCACCTTCAGGGACATCCTCGGCCTTAACTTCATCATTAGCACCAAACAGGTCTTCTTGTTGCTTTACGAAATCCTTGCGGTTGAGTTTAGAGGTAGCCTCGGTGGCAACTTCTTCTTTGTCGGCTTCCTTAGGGGTGATAGTTTCATTTTTTGGTGCTTCTTCGGCCAGAACCACAGGGGTGGTCTCTACAGGTGCCTCAACAGGTGTCGCCTCAACAGATTGCACAGGAGCCTCAAAAGTAGCTTCTTCGAACTTATTCTCAATAGCAGCTACCTCAAGTGCAATAGCCTCTGCTTCAGTTGCAGTCTCTTCTGCAAGCGTACTCGGCTGTTTGTTAAGCCCAGCAGCAAAATGGTCTACATACGGCTCTGGTGCGAGCGGCGTCTCAACAGGGGTGTCACTTACATGAACCTCAACAGCCTGGGCTGGGGAATTTTCTACGTCTAAATCGACATGCGTCGGCAGTGCACTAATGTCTATGGGCTGAGTAGCCTCAAAGTTGAATATATCGGCAGGGTTCGGGCCGTTTAGCAGCTCTGGTGCCTTAAAGACCTCTGTGTCTCGCTGAGCTTCGCGGACTATCTCTAGCTTGCGCACAGCCTCCCGAGAATCCTCGTCGGATGGCTTGGCTGGTTGTCTCTCGTTCTGGTTTGATCTCGTCATAATGAGCGATTCCATTTTTGTTAATCCTTGTTTCTATTTTTGAGGCGCTATTTTGCCTTAATATAACAAAAAACCTGTGTTTCCACAAGTTTTTTGCACTAGAGAGCCGTCAGATGAACCGACTTTGAGCTCCTATAAATGTCGCTCAACTACTTCGCGGGTGAAGAATTCAAGCTTGTCGCCAACTTCCAATAAAACTTTCTTACGAGTTTTAAGGCTCAGTCCACACATGTCGCCTTCGAATACTTCTTTTGATTCGATTTTTTCACGTTGCAGGTTAGTAATTTCAGCTTCACCAAGAATTTCAAGGGTTTGGCCTTTGCCGCGTGTCATCCGAACAAGAACGTTCGGTACAACTTTACCACTTTTAACCAAACCACCAGCGATGATTTCGTCTTTCATTGTGCGGAATACACCCTTAATTTCGAGGGTACCAATTTGCGTTTCAACAACTTCAGGGGCAAGTAGTTTTTCCATTGAAAGGCGGGCGTCGTCGAGTAGTTCGTAGATAACTCGGTACAAACGAACTTCAGCTCGTTCGCGAGTTGCCAGTTGCTTCACAGCTGGAGGTAAATCAACGTTGAAACCGTAAATAACGGTGTTTGAACCAGCTACTAAACGGATGTCGTTTTCAGTCATGTTGCCCACACCGCTACTAATAACGTGTAGGTTAACTTCCCCACCGGTATCGATAGTTTTAAGGCTATCAATTACAGAGGTCAACGAACCTTGAACGTCGGCTTTAATAATAACGTTAAAGTCGGCAGCTTCTTCTTTTTGCGTCATCAAACGCAGCATGTCAGCGCCGGTAACGTTGGTGCTTGCGGCGTTTTGTTCGCGTTCGATACGCACAACACTAGCTTTTGCTTTCGCTTCTTTTTCGCTTTTGACAACTTCGAAGATATCACCAAATTGTGGCAATTCTTTAAAGCCAGAAATAGTCACAGGAGTTGATGGACCAGCCGTTTTAATTGGCTTGCCAGCGAAGTCTTGAAGAGTACGGATTTTGCCGTAAGCAGTACCGGCAACAAGGAATGAACTTGGTGTAAGGACACCTTGTTCAACCAAAAGGCCAACAACCGCACCGCGGCCGGTTTCCATGTGTGATTCGATGACGAGGCCTTCAGCTGGTACATCAATATCAGCTTTAAGCTCTTCGATATCAGCAACCAACAGAACCATGTCGAGAAGTTTATCAACGCCAGCACCGGTTTTAGCAGATACTTCAACCATCACGACATCACCGCCCCATTCTTCTGGGTTCAAATTGTGCTCAGTCGCAAGTTGCGTCTTCACCAGTTGTGGGTTGGCAGCTTCTTTGTCGATTTTGTTAATGGCTACCACGATTTTTGCGTTAGCCGTACGAGCAAAGCGGATCGCCTCAATAGTTTGAGGTTTGACGCCGTCGTCGGCTGCAACAACGATAATAACAACGTCCGTAAGCGTCGCACCATGCTGACGAAGGGCTGCGAAAGCTTCGTGGCCTGGTGTGTCGAGCAAGGTGATTGTGCGGTCTTTACGAACAGTTTGGTAGGCACTAATGTGCTGAGTGATACCACCAGCTTCACCATCAACCACCTTTTGGGCCAAAATGGCGTCCAAAAGGCTGGTCTTACCGTGGTCAACGTGGCCCATAACGGCGACAATTGGCGGACGGGCGGTTGCAGTAGCGCTGAGTTCGTGAACTCGGCGTACGTTGGTAGCGGTTTCTTTTTTCTGCAACTCAACGTCGATTCCTAACTCCTCAACAATAATTGTTGCGGTTTCAAAATCGATGCGTTGGTTAATAGTTGCGGCGATGCCGTTTTTAAACAGCTCACCTACTAGGGTTGTTACCGAAAGGTTAAGTACTTCGGCAAGTTCACCCACAGTAATCGAATCAGCGATTGATAAGACTTTTTCTGCCATGTCAGTAATGCTCTCTTTCTTTCGGAACGTTATAGTATTTTTAGCTATGTAAGCCTTAGAGAAACAGTAGTTTAACGCGGGTTAAACTACTGTCTCGAAAGGGCTACTTAGCTTTTTTAGTCGCACCTGGAAGACCAAGTGAGATTTTGCGGTTATCTTTTTCGATGTCGAGGACAACGAATGATTTACGCTCGTTAAGTGTGAACACTTTTTCAGGGTCAGCGCTATCGCCTTCACCTAGTTCGCTTACGTGAACTAAAGCTTCGACGGCGTTGCTGATTTGTACAAAGGCACCAAACGGTGTAATACGAGTTACCGTACCTTCAACAGTTTCACCACTCTTGAATTGTTCAACTTCGCTCAACCATGGGTCTTCGCTTAATTGCTTCATAGAAAGGCTAAGACGTTCTTTGTCGATAGCGATAATTTTCGCTTCGATAGTTTGACCAACCTTTACGTAGTCACCTGGGTTGTTTACACGTTCCCAGCTAATTTCGCTAATGTGAACCAAACCTTCAATACCTTCAACGTTTACAAAGATACCGTAGTCAACTACACCAGTAGCTACACCCTTAACGGTGTCACCAATAGTAAGT
>Ga0247808_10001361_pt1 | contig 11790 bp, 11 predicted proteins | sample UWRJL089202R1_FD_179914 | JGI IMG/M metagenome (GOLD analysis project Ga0247808, IMG submission 179914) | Plant litter microbial communities from Arlington Agricultural Research Station in Wisconsin, United States - UWRJ-L089-202R-1 | ecosystem: Environmental > Terrestrial > Plant litter >... | reverse complement strand
ATCTTTGGACAAGTATGTTGGCTGCAAGAAGCTAAACCAAACGAAGCAATGATCAAAAGTAGGAAAAGTACTTTCATAGTATAGAAATCTAAGTTAAATCGATAAATTAAAGCTAATTAAAAACATTTTATATTCAAAAGTAAAATTACGATGGCTAAGGAAAATTTTAAAAATCGTTCAGGAGTGGTCTATTCTACGTCTTCAGACTTTGATTATAAATACGACGGAGAAGCCGAAAAAGACACCTTACCTCCTAATCAACAGGATCTTCGGGTACAATTGGATAAAAAATCAAGAGGCGGCAAACAGGTGACCCTGATTACAGGTTTTGTAGGTTCTGCGTCTGATCTGGAAGCTTTGGGTAAAGTGCTCAAGAATAAATGCGGGGTAGGCGGAAGCGCCAAAGACCATGAAATTTTAATCCAGGGCGATTTTAGGGATAAGATCATGCAGCTGCTGGTGACGTTGGGGTATAAGGTCAAAAAAATTGGAGGATAGTAGTGAAATAAATACACTGTTTCTCCGCTCTGTTTCTGTTTCTCTTTCTTGGGGCGTGCCCCTCCGGGTCGGGCTATCCGCTACAAGTCCTCGCTCGGAACAAAGAGATCTCGTTGTACAAACTGTACTGGCTCGCTGTGGGCTTTCCGCTTCTATCCCTCACGCAAAATCCGCGTAGTAACTTTTTATAAATACTAGGCCATATACTTCATTAATAATGTCTTAATTTTTATGATCCCGTATGAATTCGCAATTTTAAAACCCGATTGCGGGTCTGCGCCGGCGTCTAGTAATAGTTTAATAATTTCAATTGATTCGTCGCCTTCTTTTCCACCCCTATTATTATTGCTTTGAATAGAAATATCGATCGCATGTTCCAACGGTGTTAAATTACTTTCTCCTTTGAAGTCAACATTTGCTCCTCTTTCAATGATTAACTTGACACATTCTATATTTTCATTTTCAATGGCAGATTGAAGTATAGTCCAATTTCGACCACTTGCATTTATGTCAAAAATCGAATTCAAGTAAATCTTTAAGTCCTCGATACGACCTTCAAATGCTGCTTGGCAAATTCTTTCAAGATTTTCATCCATTGTTAGGAGATGCTTGAGTGATGGTTTCCTTAATTATCCCTATTAAGTATACGAACTTTCAAAGACCCCATATTCTGCTCCTTCACTTCTATCGTACTTTTTTCCCCAATAAATTCGCCCGCCGTATACGCATCATAAATTTTTCCATGGACTATTACTTTTCCCGAAGGCCTCAGGTCTGTAAAGGCCGTTCCGCTTTGTCCCACGAGGTTTTCAATGGTATTTACCGTATAGCCGTCTGCACTCCATTGTTGTTCCTGCAACGTGATTTTTTTGAAGTAAGTACTCTGCAAAACCTTTCTGCCTAAAGTGAAAAACAGAATGAAGACAATACAGGTACTGGCGCCTGTCATCAACAGCAGCAGTTCCAAATCCGCTTCGGCAACAAAGGTGAAATCAAACAGCTGATTGTTCACCGAAACCAATACCAAAGAGGCCAGCATGCAGACAATACCACTCACTCCTATAATGCCAAAGCCAGGGATGATGAAAAGTTCTACCGCCAGCAAAGCCACGCCGATAAAGAAGAGTACGATTTCCCAGTTTTCGGATAAGCCGCTTAAGTAAGAGGGTACAAAGTATAAGATAAGACCGGTAATCGCAGCGATCAAAGGGAAGCCAATACCTGGTGCCTGCAATTCAAAATAGATCCCGCCGATGATTAATAGAATCAATAAACTGCGCAACAAAGGATTCATGAAAAAGGCAACCACCTCATCTGTCGCGCTCGGCGTATAGTAATGGAGATTAGTGGTGCTGAGGTGATTTAATGTTAGGATTTCTGCTATGCTGCTGACTTGTGCTTCACAAAAATGATTTGCAATGGCTTCGGCTGTCGTGTAGGAAATCACATGTCCGATTGTACTGCTGTCCTGTGCCAGTGGTCGGCCGACCATGCCTTCTGCAATCAAAGGATCGCGTTGACTCACCTCTGCGGTGGAACGCATGAGGCTTCTCATGTAAGCCTGGTATTTATCCGGCGCCGGTTCTCCGTCTCCATTGACCACAGTGGCTGCACCGATGTTGGATCCTTGCGCCATATATATTTTATCACAGGCTATGGAAATCAATGCACCGGCGGAAGCCGCGTTTTTATTGATGAAGACCCATACCGGAACTTTCGTATTGATCAGCAGGTTTCTTATTTTCTCTGCATCTTCCAACGCCCCTCCAAAGGTGTTCATTTGAATAATGAGCTGCTTGGCGCCTTGTGTTTCTGCTTCTTTCAGTCCTTTAGCGACATATAAACTCATGCGCGGGTCTATTTCTGCATCTATGGAAAGCACCCAAATCACAGGCGATCCGGAAGAAGCGGCTCCATGACTTTGGAATGTGGATAAAACGCATGCGATTATGAAGCTTAATCCGTATAGAATATGCTTGCCGTTTTGGTACAACCCTTTCAATGTCTTATTTTTGAGTTAAAATAAGGGATTAAATTGTCAGAGTCAAAGCTTTCATCTTTTTTACTCCATCAAGCCGAGCAGGTCATTAAAGTGATTCCTGTGCCGGAGCTGAATACAATACTTGTACAAGGTGTGGCACAAGGAAAATCAGAAAGCACCTTGTATGCCTTTCAATTGCCTGTTCCCAAAGCTTTGTGGGAAGTATCACTGTCAATTCACATACCTGGCTGGCCTTCGCTTCAATCGGTGATCGATGGCAAGGCTTGTTTCAGTTGTTTTCCTGATCCTTCATTGCCCGCTACGGAAGGACTCTATGTCTTCGACTTGCGCAAGCAACAATGGATCATCAAAGAAAAAGAATATTCCTTCATCAAAATCGAAGGAAAGAACTTGCTGATCAGAAAAGCGGGTGACGAAGAAAACTTCTACCTGCTTGATCTCGCTACCTTAGCTGTAAACCTTTATCCACGGATAAAGTCTATGCAATTGACGAAACCCAGTACAGAAGGAATTTTATATCCTTATCATATTGGAGAAGAAAATCCGTTATACCCAGAGCTGTCTGCCTTTGTGAAAGAGAAAGCGGCACATTCTTTGGTAGGGATGGTGGAATACCTGGAGTGGAAAAACGAGCGTATAGTGCTTTCTTACTATATTGAAGCAGGAAAAGAATTGGATCAGTATCTTTTGATCACGGATAAAGATTCTGAAGTGCTGTGGCAGGAACGAATCGATGATCAATTAAAAGGAATGGCTCTTGATGTATTTATGATTGTACAACAACAATGCATTTACGTTAAGGATAAAAATCAACTTCGCATTTATGATCTTAGTTAATATGAGAAAAACAATTGGTGTAGTTTTAATGGCGTTGTTTCTTTTGTTGAATGCTCAGGTATCTCAGGCCGGTGTGCAGGATTCTATCGGAGTAGAGAAAAAAGACGGTAAGCGTTTTGTCTTACACCGTTTAGATGCCAAAGAAACCTTGTACGCGTTGTCCCGCCGCTATGGCGCAAGCGTAGACGATATTAAGAAAGCCAATCCGGACGTGAACCTGAACGAATTGAAAGTAGGGCAGGTGTTGCGTGTTCCTTCTCCTGAGAAATCAGTAAACAGTACAAAACCAAGCAGCTCTACACATATCGTGATCACTGGCGAAACGTTGTATTCCATTGCAAAGAAATACAATGTGAGTGTAGATGAAATGAAAAAACTAAATCCCAATGCAGCCAACGGATTGAGCATCGGTGATGAATTATTGATACCGGGTAAAGCACCAGTAGAACAAGTGCTCAAAAGAGGAGATACCCCAACTGCTGCCACCGTTACCAATCCTTCCAATACTTCACACACCGTAGCCTCAGGAGAAACGTTTTATAGCATTTCAAGAAAATACAATGTTTCTGTCGACGACTTGAAAGCATGGAATCCTGAAACCTCTGCCGGTCTCAAAGTAGGACAAGTATTGAAGTTGACTCCTATTGTTGTGAAAGTTGATACTCCTCCTGCAACAGAGAAACCAAAGCCTCCGGTCATTGTGGTAGACGAAGTGAAGAAAGATCCGGCAGTAGTTGTGGAGCCGAAAAAAGAACCGGTCCAACAAACCACTCCTCCTGATACGATACTCACGAAAGAACAGGAACAAGAGAAAAAGTATTTAGACAGCATGGCAAAGATACGCGTGCAGCCGAATGGAGAATTTAAAAAAGTAACAGAAACAGGTTTCGCTGAAATCATTGATGGTGGAGATACAGACAAATATTTGGCCCTGCATAAAACAGCACCGGTTGGTACCATCATTCAAGTGATCAACGAGGGCAATAACCAACGCATTTTCGTGCGTGTCATCGGCAAGCTACCCGCCAATGGATTGAACGATCGCGTTGTGTTGAAGATTTCTAAGAAAGCATTTGAAAGACTGGCCGGAGTAGATAAGAAGATTCCGGTGACGTTGTCTTACATTATGTAATACGCCTTTCGTATGGCATCCAAGGGTCTTGCCCCAATCCCCTGAAGGGGACTTAAGGTTGAGATAAAATAAGAAGCTCATCACATATAATATGCGATGAGCTTCTTTGTTTCCTATGAAGTAAAGTCCCCTTCAGAGGATTTAGGGGCAAAACAGAGTGTTAATAGAAATAGTTACTACCATTCCACATCTCCTAAATTCTCCATGTTCCTTCGAATCCAAGCATGACGCCCTTGCAAGTACGCCGTCGGTCTTGTCGGTGAATATTTTCTGGGATTAGGCAGTATACACGCCAGCCACGCGGCCTGGTCCTTGTTGAGTTTGGAAGCAGAGCAACGAAAGTATCTTCGGGAAGCAGCTTCTGCACCGTAATAGCCATCGCCCATTTCAGAAACATTCAGGTATACTTCCATGATGCGTTCTTTTGACCAGAAGATTTCTATCAATACCGTAAAGTATACTTCAAAGCCTTTGCGGATATACGATCTGCCCGGCCATAGAAATACATTCTTCGCGACCTGCTGGCTGATGGTGCTGGCGCCGTGTAGGGTTCTTTTTCTTTTGCGTTGATTGTTCTTGTAAGCTTTCGCAATCGCATCGGTGTCGAAACCCCAGTGTTTAATGAATTTTTGATCCTCGGAAGCCATCACGGCAAGTGGAATATTTTTTGACAGTTCATCCAGGCTTTCCCAATCTTTTACCAAACGCGCCGGTTTTCCCTTTCCCCATTGTTCACAGACTCTGATGATCATAAGCGGCGTAATAGGTATCGGAACAAAGCGAAACACGATCACCGAAAGAATGCTGGCGATGAAAAACACGTAAACTGCCTTTTTCAAATAGGGTAGTACCTTGCGGACTGTGGTAAATAATTTTTCTTTGAAAGACATGTGGCAACAATTTCATGTAAAACTACTCCATCTTTTCATGCTTTGGTATTATTTGATCGTACATTTATCAATAGTTTTTCTATTTTTAGACCATAAACCATTTGCTATGTCCACCGTTTTAATTACAGGGGCTTCCTTTGGATTGGGAGCAGATTTTGCCGCGTTATTTGCGGCAGATAAATACGAGCTCATTCTTGTGGCACGCAGCGAAGATCGTTTAGTGGACCTGCAGGAAAAGCTGAATGCAAAATACAAGACGAAGTCCTATGTCATCGCTTGTGATCTTGCCACGCACAATGCAGCCTTTGATTTGAAGAGCGAACTGGACAGGAGAAACTTACAAGTGGATGTATTGATCAACAATGCGGGTTTCGGTGAGTTTGGTTTATTTTACGAAATCGATGCGGTACGTCAACAGCAAATGATCGAATTGAACATCACTACGCTGACCAGTTTAACGCGTTTGTTATTGCCTGACATGATCAAACGTAAACAAGGCAAGATTCTCAATGTCGCTTCTACAGCAGCTTTTCAGCCGGGTCCTTTAATGGCCGTTTATTTTGCCACAAAGTCTTATGTGTTATCCTTCTCCGCCGCATTGGCTAATGAGTTGAAAGGAACAGGTGTTACTGTGACTACATTATGTCCAGGAGCTACAGAAACACATTTCGTTCAGCATGCAAACCTCGGCGATTCAAAATTATTCAAACGCATGAAACCTGCTTCATCCATGGATGTTGCGAAGTTTGGCGTCAACGCTTTACATAAGGGGAAAGTGGTTGCAGTACACGGTTTCTTCAACCGCCTGTTGTCATGGTCCGTTGTGTTTTTCCCGATTACCTGGCAAACTGCTATGGCACGTAAAATACAAGAGCGCGTATCATGACAGAACTTAAATCACCTGGTTTTTATTTCTGGTGTTGCCTGGTGCAATCTACAGTGATCATTGGTCTGGCATTTTACGCCGGTCATCAAAAGTCAGAGAAGGAAGAGTTGTTGAAAGAAAAAGAAATGTCTTCTTTTGCCTTGACGGTGCGGGAAGCAGAAGTAAACAGACTCAGAGCCATTGTAGATACTTGTCATGGCGAAAAAAGATAAACTGGAAGACATTAAGAAGCTGTTGGACGATTGGGTAGAACGTTACAATAAACCTTCTTTCATTGACGATGATCCGGTCAGCATCCCGCACTTGTTTTCCCGTCAACAAGACATAGAGATCATGGGTTTCTGGGCCGCTACACTGGCCTGGGGACAGCGCAAGACGATCATTAATAAATCAAAAGAGCTCATCGGCTTAATGGAAAACAGTCCCTATGAATTTATCATGAATCATAACGACGCCGACTTGAAGGCGTTTGAGAAATTCGTACACCGTACCTTCAATGCTACCGATGCTTTATACTTTATCGATTTTTTTAAACGCTGGTATACAGAACATGATTCTTTAGAACAAGCCTTCAGTTTGGGAATGAAGAAAAAAGACCTTACGATTGAAAGCGGACTCAATCACTTTCGTCAAACCTTTTTCAATGTAGACTATGCGCCGCAACGTACGGGAAAGCACATCGCTTCTCCTGCGCGCAACTCGGCTTGCAAGCGCATCAACATGTTTTTACGCTGGATGGTACGTCAGGATAAAAAAGGAGTAGACTTCGGCATCTGGAAAGAAATCAAAGCGTCTCAATTGATATGTCCTCTGGATGTACACGTGGAAAGGGTTTCCAAAGAACTGGGCCTGTTAAAAAGAAAGCCCACTGATTGGCAGGCGGCATTGGAACTGACAGAAGTGCTGCGAAGCTTTGATCCCAAAGATCCGGTGAAGTATGATTTTGCTTTATTTGGAATGGGAGTCAACTCGAGAGATCAGAGATCTGATCTCTGATTCAGTACTTAGCTTTCTGATGCTTAGTTTTGATTTTTATCCGATTGACTTTTATACAGGTGCATCACCTGTTGTAAATCTTCATTTGCCTTGGTGACAAGCGTAAACGATTTTTGGTAAGCATCTACTGCTTTATCCTGGTAGGAGAGCTGAGTGCGGAGATGCTCGATTTCTTTTTTTAAGCTTTCATTTTCGTTCATCACCTTATCCAGAACTGTCATCTTAGAATCACTTTCTCTCAGCATGTCTCCTTCTCCAAACAATAACCAGTTCGGAGATAAATCGGGCAATACCTCTAGCAGAAGATAGATCTTATCCAGGCCAAACTTCTTTCCTTGAATAATATTGACGATTTGCGTACCGGAAGTTTTGGTTAATCTTCCCAATTGGTTGATTCCAATCCCTTTGAGCTTTAAATAGCTATCAATTCTTTCTCCCACTTTAATTAATTCATTCATCGATCAGCCAATTTTTGTTCTCGTATAAACATTCCCTCGTACCAAGTTCTAGGTATAAAAAGTAAAATCATAATGTTTATTTAAATATATGGTCAAACAGTGTTTTTGTTCGACGAAGTTGAAAAAATGATAGATTTGTTTAAAATTGTAAATCTTTATTTACGATTTCTTTTTTATCCCGTTAAAACAAATTTTTATTTATGATTCATTTACTAAACATTCAATACATGAGTTCATCCTTCACTTTTAGAAAATGGGCGAAACACTATGGTTGTATTCTCGGACTAGCCTGCTCCCTTTCATCACCGGGAAGGGCACAGGGAATAAATCAACCGCCCGTTATCTCGATTCGAAATCTTAATTTTCAAACCGAATACATAGAGCCTGCTACTATTTTTTTACAGGCGGATGCTTTTGATAAGGATGGAGTGGTTACGAAGGTTGAATTTTACATGTGCAACACGGAGTTGGCGGAACTGCAGAACAAACCGTATAAAATTATTTTAAAGGATCTGCCAGCGGGGTTTTATTGTATTACAGCTATAGCAACAGACAATTCAGATTCAATAACTGAATCGTTTCCGATGGGCATAAAGGTAGTCAGTGCGGATACCAGCTGCGAAAACACCGCCTCTTACCTGGAAAATGGTGGCTATAGCGCGGGAAGCCGAGTGGTAAACGGAAGCAAACAATACGAATGCAAACCTTTTCCCTATTCGGGTTGGTGCAACGGTGCCTCCTGGGCCTATGCACCGGGTACTGGAAGCAATTGGCAGGACGCATGGATCGATCTTGGAACTTGTGAGGCTGAGACGGAACTTTCCTGCATCAATACACCAGCGTACTTCGAAAATGGAGGCTACGCACCAGAGAGCCAAGTGGTCAATCAAGGCATCCAATATGAATGTAAACCCTGGCCTTATTCAGGTTGGTGCAACGGGGCATCCTGGGCTTATGAACCAGGTGTCGGAAGCAATTGGCAGGACGCCTGGATAGAACTGGGAGCTTGTTCCGAGTTTGGATTTTCTAAGGGGGCAGCTGCGAAGATCATCGCCAATCCTCATCCTTTTGAGGGTATTACCACAGTGAGGCTGGATAGGGAAGAGAACATTGTTTCGTATGTACTCTACAATAGCAATGGAGTCAGGATGGTTGCGGCTACTCATCTGGATGAAAAAGATATCACCCTGGGAGACCAGCTGGCTTCGGGATATTATATTTTACATGTCACCACGAAAACAGCTACCTATACTAAAACGATCATCAAACTGTAGTTTGTCTGAAATTTTTACCTGGTGTAATTTATAATTTATATAATTTGTGTTTAACCATATAAATAAAGTATTTTATAGAGTTTGATACCTTGTTTATATGTTTTACGTCTTTTTAAGCGCTTTTTTTAATTTTACAGGTCGGTTTTTATATTGACTATAAATTAAAATTTATAAAACTGCTTGTTATATTGGTTTTGATTCACATATTTGGACAATAATTCAATTGTTTGTATTTGTAATCGTTAGCCCTTTTCATTTTTCAGTCGGAGCAGGTTCGCTAAATCTCTTTTATTGAAAAACACACAGGTTATCTTTTTAACCTGATTCAGTCGTCTTCGTCAGATGAAAATATTTTTCACCTAAAAATAGCCGAGCCTATGAAGCATCCACCCTAAACCTTTCGCCAGCCGGTCACCGGATCGTGCGCAGGTTGGTACCTTACGCATTCATTCTTTCTTTTTTAGAAACAGAATTTTTACTTATTGTTTAATTTAAATGTATTCACATGAAAAAGTTTTTTTCTACTACCATGAGGCGATGTTTTCTCGCCTTGCTTTTTACAACTACTCTAGGACTTGCCAACGTTTGGGCGCAAGCTATTGTAGTAAAAAGTGATTATAATCCTGGTTCTGTAACGGTAGTTATAGATGCTGCAACAGGTACAAGTGATGCCTGTTTGAAATATACTACTCAATCGACTAATACTGGAGAAGCAAAAGATTTTACAGTAACCAGTATTACCGGCGTAAGTGGTCCTTTTACCTATAGCTGGTCAATTAAAGGCGGTGCAGAAATCGTAGGTTCCACTACAGGATCCACTGTGACTGTAAAACCTAAGATTGTGAACAATCGCTTTAACAAAGCCCGTTTGTTCCTGACCTATACAGCTACTAAAACGGTTATGGTTCCTGATGATTGTACGACTCCTCCGGGTCCTGATAAACCGGTCACGGTCGGTACAGACGGACAAGTATATGTGGACTTGTACCAACACTTCACCTATACAGATCCGATCGTGGGAGAAGAATGTATCGATGCTTCCATTGATTATGCCTTCTCGATCCGAGACATGGTGAGTGGAAATGCTGATAACATCGGTATAGATTCTTATGTTTGGGATTTGACAGACATTGAAGATTTTTTACCTCCCATTAGCCCAACTCCGCCTAGTCAACGTCTATACACTTCAGGAGATGAAAGCGCCATTGCCCTTGATTTCACTTTGGACTTATCTGAAACCAAAGAAATCAGCGTGATTCCCGGCAGATGTAACACAATACCGGTTGTGCATACCTTCAGACGGAAAATGCCTCCGGCAACCTACAGCATCACGGGTTATGCTGATTGTATTCCTACTTCAATACATCAGATTACCATCTCAAACGATGATGTAGATGCTAATATCAATTACAGCTGGGAGTTCAGCAACAGCAATTATACTTTTGTAGCTCCGTCTACCTCTACCAGCGCTGCGGGGATTACAATAAACATCGGTACGGAAGCCGGCTTCATTTACCTGAAATCCACTCCTGCTAACAGCACTTATTGTTCTGGCACGCTGACAGGAGAAATTATTCAGATCATAGAAATCAAACGCAGTCTGGATGCAGGGGTATCTATCTCAGGTCCTAGTTGCGTATTGCCTGGCGGTCCTTACGAGTACAAACTGAATCCGAATGTGAACACAAAGCTTTCTTGGGATCTTCCAGAAGGATGGACGATTGACGGAGACAACATCAACGCTTCTACTGTGAACATCAGCGTAGATGCTGAGGCAGAAGAAGGTGAAATCGTGATTCATACACTGGGCTGCACAGGCGAGACGGTGAGCAAAGAGGTGTTCATTAAGCCGGGTACGCTTGGGTCTATCTCTACCGCGACTGCTTGTCTTACGTATGGCAGCACGAGTGAAGTGGTTGTGAGTGTAACGGCCATTCCAAATACAGTACAATATGTATGGAATATCGGAGGCTGGAGCTTTAAACCAGGCACCGACCAACATGCAGCAAGTGTGACGCTTATTCCAAACGGAACCACCGGCGCACTGATCAGTGTATATGCTGAAGGATCTTGTGAAAACAGCAATACAGTACAATTGCAAATGAAAGTGACACCGAATACTCCGGGTACGATTACCAGAGATCCTTCCGGTTGTATCAACAAAGGATTGGAAGATCTGGTAAACTTCACGGTAACCAATGATCCGAATGCGGAATCGTATATATGGACGCTTGGTAGTATCGGAACAGGTAGTTCAACTACCAACACGATTGCTGTTACAACGGTAGGCACCGGCGGTCCTTACCAGGTAAAAGTGAAGGCGGTCAACAGCTGCGGCAACAGTGCTGACCGTTCGTTGACGGTAACCTTTGCAGGAAACGGAACGATTGCTATCGCCAAAACAGATCTTATGATCGACGAGGAAAAAGTGGGTGAAAACCTGGAAGCAGAATTTACTTCTAACACCAGCTACCAATGGTTTAAAGACGGCAATGCCATCGCAACAGGTCGTCAACTGGATATCTATGATTTGGACGATCCTGTAGTGAATCATAGCTACTGTGTGGTCGCTACGAACACCAATACCTGTATCACCAAGACCTGCACAACCTCAGATTACAACTACAGTGGCAGGGTATCTCAACCTCAACTGGAAAAGAACGTGGCTGTATTCCCTAATCCAGCCGAACATTTGGTATCCATAGAGGTGAAAGTGAAGTTTAAATCTGGAACAATTACGCTCTTCGATAAAAACGGCACGCAACTTTCTAAGTCTGCCATTACAAGTTCAAACAACGTTATCGATGTGTCGAACCT
>Ga0247808_10001360_pt1 | contig 11801 bp, 8 predicted proteins | sample UWRJL089202R1_FD_179914 | JGI IMG/M metagenome (GOLD analysis project Ga0247808, IMG submission 179914) | Plant litter microbial communities from Arlington Agricultural Research Station in Wisconsin, United States - UWRJ-L089-202R-1 | ecosystem: Environmental > Terrestrial > Plant litter >... | reverse complement strand
GCCCTAACCTGGCTTGTATCACTAAAGATACAGTGGATGTGATCTCTATCGATCAAGGTGCTCCTGCGGATGCCGGTGACGATACACTTTATGTGTGTAACGATGACGAAAGAGTATTACAAGCAGTAGGAGCAGGAACATGGTCTATACCTAGTCCTAATTCCAATCCATCTGCCACGGCATTTACTCCGGATGCCATACATGCCAATACAACGGTTACTGGTTTGGTAACAGGTACCTATTCTTTTGTCTGGACCATTTCATCTGTAGTGGGATGTCCATCTACTGCTACAACAACCGATACCGTAAAAGTAATTGTAAGATCTGTAGCTGCGCCATTAATAGACGGTGATACGACTGCTGTATGTTCGGCAAACAACTCTAATTACAATGTCACCAATTTCAATGCTATAAACAGTTATTTGTGGACGACTTCAACTTCCGATCTTACCATAACAGGTGCTAACAATGCCTCATCGGTAGTGGTTAACACCAATGGCAGCGGCAGATTGACCGTTACGGCAACAGCTCCTGGCACAGGCCCGGTTTGTGCTGTTTCTTCGTTTATCGATTTGAGCCTCTTACCAAATCTTCCTCCTCTGGCCGATACCGTGAAATTGGCAACCTGTATCTTCGGAAATTACAGTATAAACACCAATGTGTTTGATACGACTTATTTCGACGGAACATGGTCTTCTAGCAATGGAGCGATTACCTTTACTTACCATCCTGAAGATTCAACCACTACAATCAGTGGTTTAGTAGATGGAGTGAATGATACATTGACCTATACTGTTTCCAGTCTTTGTGGTTCGATAGATTTTATTTATGTATTGAAAGTAGGAGGTTACTTCACAGACCTGGAAGCTTCAGGTCCAAGCGATACGTTGTGTGTAACGAAAGCCAGAAACTTAAATGCCCTGGTGAGTCCTGCCGGAAACTATACGTACTATTGGGTTTCTAATTTGGATTATAATAATCCGGTTATTAATTCCAATGCACATATCGATTCTACTACGGTGCCTACTTATTCGATCACTCCAAGTGGACGAAACAATGTTTACTTTGTGTATGTAGTGGATAAAGCATCGCAATGCAGAACGGATATAGATACGGCTTATATCCACGCAGTAGAAGGACAGGACTTGAATGTACCTAACCTGATTACGCCAAACGATGACAACATGAATGATCATTGGGTGCTAAAAGATAAGACAACAGGAAAAGACATTCTTCCAGGGTCTCATTTTGAATTGTACAACCGTTGGGGACAAAGAGTATTTGTAATGGACGATTATGATAACCGATTCAAAGCAGATCACATTTCTGACGGTATTTATTACTTCAATGTGAAAAGCGGTTGCGGTGACAAAGAATACAAAGGCTGGTTACAGATCCTGGGTAATAATAATCCTTAATTTATAATTGCTCATTTTAGAAAAAGGTCAGGTGCATACCTGACCTTTTTTAGTTTAATGAAAGGAGAAGATCGTATGATGTGCTGTGAGAAGTAAGAGAACGAATGCCAAACGTTGGAAGATAATGGCGTTACCGCCAATCCATGATCAAAGGTTATTCCATCTCTGATGGGCGGTCGGGCTCTCGTTCCAAGTCCGGCTCCCCGCAAATCCTTCGCACTTCGGGCTTTCCTCTCGATCCCTAACGCAGGCACATTTTATATTCCTTGCCCTCCTAAATTCACAGGACAACAGGGAGTGGTGATCAGGCCGCAACACCTGACACTGTGGGTCATTCGTAACGAATCTTATTTTATGCCCTCTGACTGATCAAAGACTTGACGCCCAAATCAGAAGGTTAGCTGTAATTCTTACATGGGTTAAAAAAACTTGATCAGCCCATTGAGGTTTTTCTTTTTTTATGACTATTTTTAGAGCTTCTTATTACGACTCTAAACACATATTAAGCTTTTCGAATATGAACAATACCGATCTTGCCAGAAGATACGAGAAAGTACCTACGGAAATATTTGAAAATTCAGTAGATGCCTCTAAGAAAGTAGCCCAAGAGATTGCGGATCTCATCAAAGCGAAACAAAAAGAAGGTAAAAAAGCAGTGTTAGGTTTAGCTACCGGCTCGACCCCTAAGAAGGTATATGCTGAGTTACGCCGCTTGCACAAAGAAGAAGGCTTGAGCTTTGCAAACGTGGTAACGTTCAACCTGGATGAATATTATCCGATGCAGCCGGATGCGCTTCAGAGTTATGTGTACTTCATGAAACAACAATTGTTTGATCATGTAGACATCAAACCTGAAAACTACAACATTCCGGATGGAACATTAAAGAAAGAAGATATTGCCGCTTTCTGTGATCAATACGAAGCGAAGATCGCAGCAGCAGGTGGTATAGATATACAACTACTAGGTATCGGTGGTACAGGACATATTGGTTTCAACGAACCCGGTTCTCAGATCACTTCCAAAACACGTTTGATTGCATTAGACTACAGCACGAGAGCTGCAGCTGCTGCGGACTTCTTTGGTTTGGCGAACGTACCGACAAAAGCCATCACCTTAGGTGTAAGCGCGATCATGTCTGCAAAGCGTGTGATCTTGCTGGCCTGGATGGAAGGCAAAGCGGGTGTCGTGAAAAAAGCAGTAGAAGGTCCGGTAACGGAACGTGTACCTGCTTCTTATTTGCAACAACATCCCAATGCTGTATTCATATTGGATGAAGGTGCCGCTTCTAAATTGACACGTATCGATACCCCATGGGAAGTAGATACGGTAGAGTGGACGAACTTCAACGTGAAGAAAGCGGTGACTCGCTTGGCGCAAAAAGAAAAGAAGCCGATTCTGAAATTAACAGATGACGATTACAATGAAAACGGTATGAGTGATTTGCTGGCTACACATGGTCCGGCACATACGGTGAACATCAGCGTATTCAATCAATTGCAACATACCATTACCGGATGGCCAGGCGGCAAGCCGGGTGCAGAAGATTCTACTCGTCCTGAAAGAGCAACACCTGAGAGAAAGAGAGTGATTATTTTCTCTCCGCATCCTGATGACGATATCATCTCAATGGGTGGTACATTCATTCGTTTGCACGAACAAGGACACGATGTACACATCGGTTACCAAACATCCGGTAACATCGCGGTAGCGGATGATGAAGCGTATCGTTTCGCGGACTTCGTAAGCGATTACAATCAGAAATTCAGTTTAGACAATAAACCTGCTGAGGGTATTTTCAAGAAAGTAAAAGACTTCCTGAAAGGTAAAAAGAAAAGCAGTGATAAAGACACCGACGAAGTACGTCAGATCAAAGGGATGATCCGTAAGGGGGAAGCGAAAGCGACTTGCCGTTACGTGGGATTGCCGGATGAGAATGCACACTTCATGAACCTTCCGTTTTACGAAACAGGACAGGTAGAGAAAAAACCAATCGGTGAAGAAGACATTCAAATCATCGCTGACCTGATTGACAAAATTAAACCGCATCAAATCTTTGCTGCCGGTGACCTGGCCGACCCACACGGTACACACAAAGTATGTCTGGACGGTATCTTCGCAGCGGTAAACCGTTTGAAAGGTAAAGATTACATGAAGGATTGCTGGGTATGGTTATACCGTGGCGCATGGGCGGAGTGGGATATCCATGAAATCGAAATGGCGGTACCCATGAGCCCGACTCAGGTATTGCAGAAACGTTATGGTATCTTCAAACACCAGTCTCAAAAAGACGGCGTAGTGTTCCAGGGTTCTGATTCCCGTGAGTTCTGGCAACGCGCAGAAGATCGCAACAGCGAAACGGCTGAGTTGTACAACAAGCTGGGTTTGGCCGAGTACGCAGCGATGGAAGCGTTTGTACGTTGGAAATATTAGTTGTTAGACAATAGTCGTTCGTTATAAGTATAAAAAAGAGGTTGCCATAAAATGGTAACCTCTTTTTTTATAGTCGTATGCCCGCGTGAGGGATAGGAGCGGAAAGCCCACAGCGAGCATGAGCGCTGGATAAAGATATGACGTCTGATCCGAGCGAGGACTTGTAGCAGATAGCCCGACCCGCCTTTTCCGGCGGGGCACGCCCATATTGTTACTACTCTGTTCTTGTTCATCAGAGATAATCTATTAACTTCATTACCTATATTCCATCCATCAACTATTTCAAAATAAGTAATAGTCTTATGAAAAATCTACACCTACTTTTATCCTCTATTTTTTTATTCTCCTCCTGCGCCTCCGAAGTAAAAGTGGAACAAGCAGAAGTAAAAGACAGTACGGACTTCAAGTACCATGCAACGAGTCATCAGTCGTCTCATCCGGAGGATTCTGCAGCGAATCCATTTAACGGAAAAGAGTTGACGGCGGAGGCTTATGAAAATGGTGAGCTGGGTTGGGGATATTCCATTTCCATTGATGGGAAGAAAACGATCAACCAACCGAACGTACCGGGACTAGTGGGTAAGAAAGGTTTCAAAACCAAAGAACAGGCATTGAAGACCGCTGATTTTGTGATCTATAAAATCAGACACAATAGTTTTCCTCCGAGTGTAACGGCGAAGGAATTGGATAGTTTGGGAGTATTAAAATAGTGGTCAGTTGTCAGTGATCAGTAGCCAGTTAAAGTAACAGATACTTACTATTTTCATACTGATCACTTTTTCCCCACATGTGTTGTCCATACCCACAGAACTTATTACCTTGTACCATAGACTATTTGCTGTACTATGGAAAGTTTAACCCTATGGGATTATGGAATCATTGTTAGCTACCTGCTGGTGATGTTATCCATTGGTTTATTTTACAGGAAAACGGGAAGCAGCAGCATTGAAGCCTTTTTTATTTCCGGTAAGAATTTCCCCTGGTGGCTGGCTGGCGTTTCTCTGATCGCTACCACCTTTGCGGCGGATACACCATTAGCCATTACAGAATTGGTCAACAACAAAGGAGGCATCGCGGGAAACTGGATGTGGTGGAACTTCCTGGCGGGCGGGATGTTGACGACTTTCTTCTTCTCGAAATTATGGTACCGTGCCGATTTAGTCACGGATCTTGAATTGGTGGAACTTCGTTACTCCGGCAAAGGAGCCGCTTTTCTAAGAGGCTTTCGTTCAATTTACTTAGGGATATTCATGAATGCCTTAGTCATCGGTTGGGTGAATATTGCCTTAGTCGCTATCCTCCAGGTTTTCTTTGACCTCACCACGCATGAAGCATTGCTTTACTCGGCCGGAGCCATGGTCTTTACTGTACTGTACTCCAGTTTGGCCAGCGCGTTAGGATTAGCTGTTACCGATTTTATACAATTCTTTGTGGCGATGATCACTACGATCGCGCTGTCTCTTTATGTATTGGATGCTCCGGAAGTAGGAGGTATAGATGGCTTGAAAGAAAAGCTACCCGATTCTGCACTCGGCTTCTTCCCTTCTTTAAGCGATTTTAAATCGGAAGGCATCGGAGGTGCTGCAAGAACAGTTGCTCTGTCTGTAGGTTCTTTCCTGGCTTACATCGGCGTGATGTGGTGGGCGAGTTGGTATCCTGGTAATGATCCAGGTGGCGGTGGTTATGTCGCGCAACGTATACGCCGTACGAAGAATCAACAGCATGCTATTGCAGCTACTTTGTTTTTTCAGGTGGTAAATTATTGTTTCAGACCCTGGCCATGGATCATTGTAGGCTTGTCGGCAATTATCCTGTATCCTCAGTTGGGCGTAGACGATAAGAAGTTAGGTTATGTCATGGCGATGCGCGATTATTTACCTAACGGCTTGAAGGGTTTATTGATTACTGCTTTTTTTATTGCTTACATGAATACTGTTTCCAGTCAATTGAACTGGGGGACAAGTTACCTTGTCCATGATTTATACAAACGATTCATTAATCCAACAGCCAATGCCAAACAGATTGGATGGGTGACCAGGCTTTCTTTCGCGGTCATCATGATTGCTGCGTTAACTATTTCTCCTTTCATCACGTCCATCGAAAAAGTATGGTTCCTGGTTTTGGAATGTGGAGCGGGATTAGGATTGGTGCTTATTCTTCGCTGGTACTGGTGGCGTCTCAATGCCTGGGCAGAACTCACCGCTGTGGTCGTTCCGCTGATCATGTATGTGGTGTCTAACTATGTGCTAGGCTGGGAATTTCCGAATAGTTTTTTCCTGACTGTAGGCGTAACAACCGTATGCTGGATCTTGGTGATGTACTTAACGAAACCGGTAAGTATGGAAGTTTTGCAGAAGTTTTACAATAAAGTAAAACCTGATGGTGCCTGGGACCCTGTGAAAAAATCCATGAACATCTCAGAGAAATCAGAGAACATAGGACCTCTGTTGCTGTGCTGGATGTCTTCTGTCACCATGACCTACGGTATTTTATTCCTGATCGGGTACCTGATCTTTAAACAATGGAACGATGCCTTTGTAATGACGTCTATGATATCGGGAAGCTTTGTGATTCTCGCTTACAATTCGAGGAAGATTAAGATATTTGCGAATAAGGATTAATAGTTGTTAGACGTTAGTGGTTAGTTTTATTTTTTCATATGTACATTTTATTTTTTATGATTAAATAATTTGAGGACCTTATTGCTTGGCAAAAGGCACAGGATTTGGCCATTGATGTGTAGGTGAATTTTCATCTGTTAAACATTATGGATTTAGAGATCAGATTACAAGAACTTCTATATCTATAAGTAATAATATTGCTGAGGGCTTTGATAGGAATAGTAAAGCGGACTTTGCAAGATTTTTATATTTTTCTTTTTCATCCTGCAGTGAAGTAAGATCAATGTTATACTTGGCAGAAAAACTAAATTACATCAGCAGCGATTCTAGAGAAACTATTATGAGCAAAGCTAATGAGGTTTCAAAAATACTTACAGGCTTAATAAAAAGCCGTAAAAACTAACCGCTAACGTCTAACGACTATTCTATTTCGAGGGCTTCATCGCTCTTAAGGTCGATTGCTCAAAGTCGTCATTGCGAACAAAGGTTGAACCTTTGATGGCATAAAAAATGATGTAAGCGTAACAGAGAATTAAAATCAAAAAGGCCATTTTATTTGAACCTGTACCAGCTGCTGAAAAGTTTACTACGTTAAACGGAATAATTCCTCCGCCTACATGTGCCATCACCATGATCGCGGCACCTTGCTCGGAAAAGCGCCCCAGTCCTTTCACGGATAGAGACCAGATGGTAGGGAATAAAATAGAATTAAAGAAGCCAATAGCAGCCACCGCTGTGAAAGAAACCAAACCTGTTGTGAAGATGGCAAAAAGCAGTAGTAATGATGCTCCTATGGTAAATGACAAGAGCATTTTTCTTGGTGAGATATAAATAAGCAAAGTAGACCCAATCAATAATCCCACTACATAGCCTGTCCAATACAGATAGGTGAAATCACTGAAATAGGTGACCAGGTACTCGCTCAATGCCACTTCCGTTCCGATGTAGGCAAAGACAGCGAAAGCTCCTAAGCGCAATTGTTTAAAGTGCATCACGTGTATTTTTTTGTGTCGCTCCTCAAATTTGTTCCATGGTTTTAAAAGCTGCGTTTCAAATTCCGGCATATTTAAGAACACGAAAATTACCGTCAGGAAATACATCAGATTGCTCATGATAATGAAGGGAGTACCAATGTATAAAGACAAAGACTTGATGTATGTATTCATGTCCATATCCGCTGTAATGCCCCACAATTCTTTGATCCATTCTGATCCATAAAGAGGTGCAAGCAAACAACCTAAGGCATAAAAGCTATGCAGGAAGGAGAGACGGGCAGCCGCTCTTTTATAATCTCCGAGTAAGACGATGTATAAATTACATACCACCAATAACATGGTGCTTCCTACAGCCATCACAAAAAGAGAAGTCATCAGCAAAGGATAGGATGCTGTATTGATGCCAAAATAAAACATCATACATCCTAATCCTGTAGTAAAGTAACCGATGATCAGACTGAGTTTATACCCCCATACTCTTACGATGCGGCTGGCCGGTATAGAAGCAATGATATAAGTAGAAAAGAAAGTTAAATGAATGAGCGAAGAAATAGAATAAGACAAGCCAAAGATTTCCTTCAAGTGCAAGATAACTACTGAGGTCAGTGTACTGAACAGCCCGTAGAAGAGCAACCCTATACTTAGGGAAATAAAAACGGGCGTTTTACTGATCTGTACTTGCATGCACCTAAAATTAGAAGAATTATGTTAATAATCCTCTGATTTTTAAACGAAAAGGAATTTTTTTTGTTTCAATTTAAGGGAGCGGGAAATTGCAAGTGATAAGTTGTAAGGCGGCTGACTGAAAGAGTGCTTCCTGCGAGCCGTAAAATAATGAATGGGAGGTGAGAAACAGAAACAGAGCACAGAAACAGTGTTATTACTTTGGAACTTTTGTTATCTTTGAAAAATAATGCCCACATGTTGAAATTGGTAGACAAGCCATCTTGAGGGGGTGGTGCCTTTAGTGGTGTGGGAGTTCGAATCTCCCTGTGGGCACTTTAGTTTCAACGAGCTGTTTGTTTAACAAATAGCATCTGTTTTTAGTGGTCAGTGGACAGTAGTCAGTGGTCAGTTTATTTTTTTATATGTTTATCATGAAAGTACAAAAGTTTGAAGATCTTATTGCTTGGCGGAAATCCCAGGATGTTGCAGTGTCAATTTATTTCGAATTTAATCAACTGAGAGATTTTGGATTTAGGGATCAGATTAGAAGGGCTGTAGTATCTATTTCTAATAATATAGCCGAAGGTTTTGAACGGCGTACAAAAGCTGATTTTATTAGATTTTTGCACATTGCGTTAGCATCTTGTAGCGAAGTTAAATCCATGTTGTACCTTGCTGAACGACTAAATTATATTTCTGAAGACTTTAAAATAAAATTACTTCAGATGACAATCGAAGTTTCTAAAATAATTACAGGTTTAATTAAATCTATACAATTTTCCTGATCACTGACAACTGTCCATTGACCACTTAAAAAAATGAACTCCTTCTTCGCCCTGCACCCTCTAAGTAAAGCCCTATCCGTAGAGTTGAAGGACGCTGTAGTGTACGAAATCTATAGACAGACGAAGCAGAGCATAATACTGTGCTTTGATCAAGGAGCCGGCCATCCTTTTTTTATAGAAGCTTTTTTCTCCGCTGAAGAATGCTTGTTTAATTTCCCGGAAGAACAATCCAAGTCACGCAAAGCGGTTTCTTTATTGAAAGAAACATGGGGTCTGAAAGTAGTGTCTGTGGAGCAAGCAGAGAATGAAAGAACATTTGTGCTTCATTTAGAAAAAGGATTGAGCATAGTGTTCAAGTGGTTTGGAAGGCAAAGCAATATTCTGTTATGGAACAAAGGTGAAGTGATCTGGATGCTGCGTAATAAATTGGAGAATGATTTAGAGTACCATGCATCTGTCATACACAAACCAAGAGCATGGTCACAAGAAGAATTTATTGAAAAAGGCGAAGAACTGAATGCTTTTATTCCTCAATTGGGAAAGCAAGTGATGGAAGAATGGGCGAGGTTTTCACATTGGGATGAGGTCACTCACCCGGAAGATAAATGGAGAAAGGTAAAAGCGTTGTTGCATTACCTTGAACATCCGACATTCTATATTCTGCAGCAAAACAACAGAGCCAGACTTAGCTTGTTTTATTTTAAGGAAGAAGGATCAAAGCTTTTGTCAGAGGAAACAAATCCGCTGAAAGCCGCTCGTCTTTATTTCCAGGCTTTTTACCGCTACAACAGGGTAGAAGCATTGAGAGAAAAACTGACGCATCATTTTAACAGTCGCATCACACATCTTTCCAAACAAATCATTCAAATTTCAAAAGGCATAGAAGCTTTTGATGCCGTTATTCCACCGCAACAATTGGCGGATCTGATCATGGCTAACCTGCATGTTTTTGTAAAAGTGAAAGAAGCGGAGGTCCTTAATTTTTATACCGATGAAACGATTGTAGTAAAAATCAAACAAGGCATGAGCGCGGCAGATTATGCGGGAGTGTTGTATAAGAAATCAAAAAACAGACAAGCAGAGAAAGGCAACATGCTGGCGCGCTTGGAACAATTGAAAGCAACGAAAGAACATTTATCGAAAGAATTAGAATCTGTGTCCTTTGCAGAAGCCAGGTTGCTATTGAGTTTACAGGAAAAATATTTGCCGGTATCCGTTGAAACCAAAAAGAACAAAGAAGAAACGGAAGGTCCGGAGTTTAAAGAATACGATTGTCAAGGCTATCAAATTTTTGTGGGCAGAAATGCAAAGAACAACGATGAACTGACCTTGCATTTTGCACACAAGGAAGATTTATGGCTGCATGCGAAGGATGTATCAGGTTCGCATGTGATCATTAAGCATAAGAACAATGGAGTATTCCCTAAGCCTGTTATAGAAAGAGCTGCGGAATTGGCCGCCTTTTATTCTAAACGGAAAACAGATAGCTTATGTCCGGTGATGTATACACTCAAGAAATACGTAAGGAAAGTAAAAGGCGCGGCGGCGGGAAGTGTGAGGGTAGAGAAGGAGAGTGTGTTACTTGTAGAGCCGAAAGAATAGAAAAGAAAGTTGATCAAGCACTGTTTCTCCGCACTGTTTCTGTTTCTGAATTTTTAATGGTGATATTTCTCTCCTTTCAAAATCGTAAAACTCCGATACAACTGTTCAATAAAAATCAACCGTACCATTTGATGATTAAAGGTCATAGGAGACAACGCGATTTTTTCTTTACTGGCTTCGTAGACCTGATCTGAAAAACCATAAGCACCTCCCATAGCGAAGACCAATTGCTGGATGCCGCTGTTCATTCGTTTTTGCATCCACTGTGAAAATTCTACCGACGAAAAGCTTTTTCCTTTTTCATCTAACAATACTAAATAATCAGAGGGAGCGAGTTTAGCGATGAAGCGTTTCCCTTCTTCCTGTTTCAATTGTTCGGGCGTCGGTTTGCTGATGCCTTTGACGTTAGGAAAGTATTGGGTTTCGAAAGGAGTATAGTGAACCAGTCTTTTTTCGTAGATGCCGTATGCTTCTTTCAGCCACTGATCATCGGTAGGGCCGATGGTCCACAATTGTACTTTCATGATCAGAGCGTAAGTTGAAGTCCGTCGTATGCAATTTCAATGAAGTCCGGTAATTCTTTAGATACCTGATTGTGCAATCCCATCAGGTGACTTAAATGGATGAGGTAAGCTTTCTCCGGTTGCAGTTCGGTGAGTAAAGCAATGGCTTGTTCTAAGTTGAAATGAGAGATGTGCGGATCCTTGTGCAGGGCATTCAAGACAATTACTTTAGACCCTTTGATCTTCTCTTTTTCTTCTTCGGAAATGTAATTGGCATCGGTGATGTAGGTGAAATCTCCGATGCGGTATCCGAATACCGGCAATTTATAATGCATCACTTCAATAGGAAGAAGTGTTGCATCGCCGATAACAAAGGGGGCATTCTTTACTTCGTGCAATTCCAGCGAAGGAATGCCCGGGTACTTGTGTTCACTGAATACATAGGAAAATTCTTTTTGCAGAGCATCCAATACGCGCTTGTCGCCATACACCGGCATGTCACGTTTTTGAAGGTGATTGAAGGCTCTGACGTCGTCTAAGCCTGCTGTATGATCTTTGTGTGAATGGGTAAATACAACGGCGTCTAGTTTGCCAACACGTTCGCGCAGCATTTGCTGGCGAAAGTCCGGTCCGGTATCAATGACAAAAGAAGTGTTGTGTTGTTCGATGAGAACAGATGTTCTCAATCGTTTATCACGGTAATCCAACGACAGGCAGACGGCACACCGGCAGGCGATGACAGGAATGCCCTGTGAAGTACCGGTTCCGAGAAAGGTTACT
>Ga0247808_10001359_pt1 | contig 11810 bp, 11 predicted proteins | sample UWRJL089202R1_FD_179914 | JGI IMG/M metagenome (GOLD analysis project Ga0247808, IMG submission 179914) | Plant litter microbial communities from Arlington Agricultural Research Station in Wisconsin, United States - UWRJ-L089-202R-1 | ecosystem: Environmental > Terrestrial > Plant litter >... | reverse complement strand
TGTCCATTGGTAGCAGCCATAGAATTTATCCATTCCTGAAAGATCCAGGTAAAATTCATCAATGCTTGCCTTTTCCAGCACCGGCACTTTTTGCTGAATCACCTCAGTGACCAGATGCGACATATTGGAGTAGTACTCCATATCTCCCTTGATCACCCTGGCTTCAGGACATAATCTCAACGCCATCTTAATAGGCATTGCCGAACGGACACCGAATTTTCTTGCTTCGTAAGAGCAGGAGGCTACCACGCCACGGTCTCCACCGCCGATGATGATTGGCAATGTTTCCAGCTGTGAGTTTTTTAGTCTTTCACAGGACACAAAAAAAGTGTCGAGGTCCATATGTGCAATTGATCTTTCCATTGGACAAAATTAGTTACGTTTTGAAACAAAAAATGTATATTTGTTGTTTCAAATTGTAACAATGTCAATATTCTCTGATAACATCGTACTCCTGAGAGGTAAAAAAAATATGACGCAGCAAGAGCTGGCGGATGTATTAATCCTCACCCGATCAAGATATGTCGCCTATGAATATGGGAGGACAGAACCTCCCATAGATGTCCTGATAAGAATATCGAACTATTACAATGTCAGCATTGATCTCCTGGTAAGAGTTGATATCAGAAAATATCCTGTGGACAATATGATGAGACTGCCTGAAAATCGAATCGTATTACCGGTCACTGTCGATTCTGAAGGAGAGAATTACATTGAGATCGTTTCGCAGAAAGCATCTATGGGTTATCTCCAGGGTTTTAGTGACCACGAATATATCGAGAAACTGGCAAGGATGAAACTTCCTTTTTTACAAAATGGAAAATACAGGGCATTCCTTGCCGATGGTGATTCGATGCCGCCATTTGCAGACGGATCTTATATTATTGGGGAATACGTAGAACAAATTGAGGATCTGAAGTCAGGTAAGGAATACATCTTTATTACTTCGGAAGGTATTACTTATAAGACATTTGTTAAGCAGACTGTAAAGTCCATAATCGTATCAGCAGACAATACGTTTTATGAACCTTATGAGATTCTTCTCGAAAATATTTTGGAAATATGGAAATATGTCCGGGGCATCCTACCGGAAAATTACCACCCAGGAAAGACGAGCGAAAAAGCTATCAATAAAATTTTACAGGAACTGAAGACCAGTATCAAGGAATTGGATGACAAGGTCTCTGTCCTTACATAATTACTTTAAAATTTACTGAACTTATGACGCAGCTTAGTTTATTTGACGCCGTAGAATTTTACGAGTTTCCAAAAGATCTGGTAGACTACACCGAGCATTTTTTGACAGTTGAGGAAGCGGACCGGCTTAAAATACACCTACTCGAAACTGCCCCGTGGAAACAGCGGACTCAGAAAATGTATGACAAGACAGTCATAACACCACGTCTGACCGCCTGGTATGGTGACCGGCCTAAATCATATCAATCTGGTGGCAGTGATCTTGAATTTAATTACTGGACGCCCGAACTCCAGTCATTAAAAGAGAGAATCGAAAAAGAGTTTGGATATCAATTTAATGGAGTGCTGCTCAATTTATATCGTGATCATAATGATTCGGTGGCCTGGCATAGAGACAAAGACAACAGATATGGTAACCGACCAGTCATTGCTTCGATCAGCCTGGGTCAAACCAGAAATTTTGACTTTAGAAAAATAGATCATCATCAAAGCAAATACAGCCTGCCGTTACCCAATGGATCACTTCTTATTATGAAAGGTGATCTTCAAGAAAATTGGGAACATAGAATTGCAAAATCAAATGTAAGGATGGAACCAAGAATTAATTTGACATTTCGCCTGATCAAGGAACTGTAGTTTAAACAAAAAACTAAAAGATTTAAAAAGCAACTATTATGGCTATTTCGTACTATGATTTTAAAAATTTATCTGGTCAATCTCAACAGGAACTTGTCTTATCTGAAGGAAGGGTGATAAGCGAGTCCAGTAAAGACGGATTAAAAATTTTACTGTATGACATGTCCTCTTTCTGCGTAGAAATTGTATCTCAAATCAACAGTGATAAGATTTTAAGTATAAGTGCATTTCAGAAAAAAGGCGTTAATGACTAATTGAAAATCTTATTCCAATTTGAGGATCAATCAAATTAAGACATAAGAAAAGGAGATAAAAAAAATCACATTATTTTATCTCCTTTTAAATTTTACGTTGACGTATATATATCTGTCAATAAATTCTTTAACTAAGACTTTCTAAAGTCTCAAATTTAGCATACGATGCTTTTAGGTGATGAAGCTGGTCTAAAACTAACGATGTGCTTTCAGGACAAAGGTCTCCGCTATCCAACGCATCCTGGTATGCATCTATCGCTGCTTTTTCTCCAAACACAACATTTTCTAATGTAGACTCTTCCTTATCTGAAGCAAATGTATTTTTCACATCGATCCATGCTCGGTGAAAAGCTCCTGAAACGCTGGTGCTATTGTCAGCTTCTCCACCTTTTGTATTAATAAGGTTAATAAGGTCATTTTTCATGTCCGTGGATCTTGAAACCATATCGTCGTATGCCGATTTTAAATCGGAATGTGTTTCCCATACTTTGTCTTCAACTTTTGCGAAGCCCGCAATTCTGTCATTGGTAATGTTTAATAGATCGTTAAGTACTGAAATTGTTTTGTCGTTGTTCATAATATTTTTTATTTAGTGTATCCAAAATTTTGCAAGAATGATGCCCTGTAAATCTTTATAATAACCTTTATGAAAATTTTATATATTCTTAACAATTTAACTTTTATTTCTGGTCCCGATTAGATAGGTTAACAATAGACTGTTTATTAGTTTATCTAAAGTGAAAAATGTCCCTAATATATTCAGGGACATTTTCTACTGCAAGTTAGAGCACTTCAATTCTTAATCTGCAACAACTGCAGGAAGTTCAAAATAGAATGTTGAGCCTGTTCCATATTCGCTTTCAGCCCAAATTTTTCCGCCATGAGCTTCGATTATTTCGGTGCTCAGGTAAAGGCCGATTCCGAATCCTGCAATCTTGCTTTCCTGTTCAACCCTGTAATATCTTTCAAAAAGTTTTTGAAGATTTTCAGGTTTAATTCCCATTCCTTCGTCTTTCACCATAACTCTGATCTTTTCATTTGACATTTCGAATATTATCAGGACGTTTGTTCCGTTGTTAGAGTATTTAACTGCATTGCCCACCAGATTATTGAGGACCTGCGCAATTTTTAATCGGTCAGCATTTATTTCTATATTTGGTACGTCAGCGAATTTAAGATGGTGATTAGGGTATTGGAGCTGGTAATCTTCCCGGACTTCTTCAATAAGTTCTGATAAAATAAAATCTTTTTTATCAATATGTAACTTTCCGGATTCCAGTCTTGAGACATCAAGAAAGCCGTTGATCATATCTGTCATCTGTTTGATCTGATTAAGTGATCGGATATATATCTTTTTCAGCGATTCGTCTTCAGCCTTCTCTGCTTTTCTCAACAATAATTGTAAGTAGATATTGACAGATGTAATTGGTGTTTTCAGCTCGTGCGATACCATTCCGATGAAGTCATTTTTACGCTGTTCTTCTTCCTTCAGAGTCTGTATATCTGTCGTTGATCCTACCCACATGGTCATCTGACCGTTCTCATCGAAAATAGGGGAGGCTATGTTAAGATGCCAGATGTATTTTCCTTCTTTATTCTTGAAGCGCATTTCAGAAAGATAAGGTTTTCCGCTGGCTGCTGCTTCAGTCAAACCTTTCTGAAATTTTTCAATCTCATCAGGATGCATCATTTGATGATAACCAAAATCCCTCATATCTTCGAAATTCATTCCTGCGAATTCCAACCATTTTTTATTGAAGAATGTAACCTCACCGGTAGGAAGTGCATTGGAGATCTTAGCTGGCACAAGTTCAGCGAGCATCTTAAAATAGGCTTCACTTCTTTCTATGACTTTTCGCGCATTTACCTGCTCTGTCACGTCAGCAGCTACAACTAATATATCTGCCACTTTTCCCTGTTGATCTGCAACAGGCTGATATACCACATTAAAAAATATCTCCTTCATTTCATCCTCATGCATCAGCATTGCTCTGATTTCATTTGCGTAGAAAGGTTTTCCAGTTGTATAGACATCTTCAAGTAAACCGAGAAACGGCTGGTCTTTTATTTCAGGAAGTGCATCTGCTAATGTTAGACCTACAATAGATTCTGTTTTCCCCCACACTTCCAAAATCTTCTTATTGGCGGATTCTACAATAAAGTCTTTTCCTCTCAGCAGACCAATCGCAACTGGTGCCTTTTCAAATACATATTTGAATCGAGACTCACTTTGTAAAAGTTCATCATTAACGATAGACAGCTGGTTATTGGCTATTAAAAGCTGATCAGCATATTTTTCTAATTGCCTTTTAGCAAGTATCCGGTCTGTAATCTCAAAGGACATAACGAGGACACCGTCCCGCTTTCCGTCCAATCCTACCAGTGGCTGGTAAGTGTAATCCACAAAAGTTTCACGAATCGTTCCGTCAGCTTCGGTAAACATCACAGGACTTTCTTTGACATCAATGATCTCTCCAGTTGCCATTACTTTTCGTAGCTGACCGGCAAAAGGCTGGTCAGCCAGATCAGGTAAGATCTCTAAGAATGGTTTGCCTACAACTTCCTCTCGTGTTTTTTTCCAGTACGCAAGATTTGCATCATTGATCATTTCTACCACAAGATTGTCGTATCTGATAATGACCACCGATGCAGGAAGCATATTAATGATCTGATTCAGATTATTGCTGGTTCGCTCTAAATTATTTTTGTCGTCAATATTGTTTGTCACTTCAGAAGTAAATACAAATATGCCATTGACTTTTCCAAGTGAGTTGAATCGTGGTATCAGACGATAGGTAAAATATCGTTGCTCAATGATTCCAGATTTATTAGACAGCGGAAGAAGGCTGTCGGTGAAATTTAATGGAACTCCTTCACTAAGTACTTTTTTTAATGAACGGTCTAGTTCTGAACCAGCCAATTCAGGATGGGCTTCAAAAAAAGGTTTGCCTAACAGTTCCCTGTCAGGTACAAGATTTTGGTAACTGGGATTGAGTAATTCAAATTTTAGTTCTTCGCCTGAAAGTATAGCAACCGCAGAAGGAATTTCATATAATAATGACGCACTATGGTCTCGCTTCTTATCTGTTAATGTATTGCCATTGCTAATCTTAGAATCTTCACTATGCTTATTTTCAATCATCCACACAGCAACTTCCGTAATCTTTCCGTTTTGGTCTGATACAGGTGAATAAATTGTAGTAATGGAAATATTTACTAAGTGACCATCAATAAATACCTCCAGATCAACGGGAGAGGACGTGATACTTTTGTTATGGATTGCAGCATCTTGAATTGATTTTTTTTCTAAGTTGTGACCTTCAGTAATGAGTTGGTCAACTGGAGTTCCAAGTATTGAATTTTTAGTCTGACCATAAATCTGGGCATATCTGTCACTTAGCATTTCGATTGTTAATAATTCTGCATTTATAATACAGATTCCAATCGGGGAAGTTTCAATAACGTTCTTGGGAAATGTGCCGTGAGTTAGGTTCATAGTTAAATTAAAATGCTAAAATAATAAAAAACACTCGCAATATTGTATCACAACTATAAGTAAAATCTGAATAGTGATGACTACCTCATACGGAAACGCACTCATACGATTTCGGAAATTCACTCATTTAAGATTCTGAAAAGCACTCTTTATAATAGAATATCGGTGACGTTAGAGTAGAATACTTCCTTGTTTTCGGAAAACTACTCATTGTCGTACAATCAGAAACTGTATTGAGGGATTATTCTTAGCAGTGATTCACTGATTTCGGAAAACTACTGATTGACAATAGGGGGAGGATTCGGAAAACTACTGATTTAATTTTCGGAAATCCACTGATCACAAATGCGGAAATTCACTCATTTTAAAATGGTTCAAAAGTCCTTTCTATAAACTAAATACGCCCCGTATTTAAAAGAATATATAAAAGAAAACAAAAGTTTTTTTTTAATTAAAAAGCCTACAGTATTATATTGCTTTTAAAAAGAAAAAATAAGATCTCATATTCATTATTATGTTTAAGAGCGATTATTAGATGTTTACTTTATTATTCCGGGATGAATATATCTGTCAAATCAATTCGAACTGATGTCTTGCTTTTTAATAATGCAAATGTAGTACAGCATCACGCACTCAAAAAAATATTTTTGGGTTTCTATAAAAATTCTTTGCACAAGCTCCAATAATTTTTTCAGATACTCCTGATTCCTGCGGACAAAAATATGGTAAAGAATATAAGAAGCTTACAGGTCGTATTTTTACATTTAATGCATTGGAAAATATTGATGACTCTTTTCCTCATAAGTCAAAGTTTTATTTAGAATTATGAAACGAAGATATGCAACTTTTTTAAAGGTAAATACCTGAGGTTCTGTCAGAAATAATGCTTCAGAAAAATTTTCTTTCTTAATTAACAGTTGTGCTGCAGCACGAGCCACATCAATTGAAGCAATCCATGGTGATTTTGCATTTCCGGAACCCATTGGCCATGAAAATCTTATTTTGATCTAAAATTTCATCTTTCGAATACCGCAGTAGATTTTGATAAAAAAAAACACTTCTCAAATTAGTCGTTGAAATTCCTGCCCCAAGAGAATATCTGTTCAACAAGAAAACTTTGTATAGCTAATGGACTCGGACTTAACTGTAGGACTTTGAAAACATCTTACTGTTTTTCAAAGTTGATTAAATTTAATAACTTTACATAATTCATCATAAAATGGCAGAAAACGAAAAGAATTACAATAGCTTTAAAATAGCTGTTCCGGAAGACTATGAAGAAGTTTTTTCTCATTTTTACTTTGCTGAAAATTCAACCCCTGACACAATTACGAAAACATTACTTCCTTCTTACCAAACAATACTCATCTTCAATTTCGGAATACCTGCTCTTCTTTATTCTAGTCAAAACACAGAACTGAAGATTGATAAGTGTATAGTTTTAGGACCTTTAAAACAGACTTTTGCCTATTCTTTACCCCCAAATTCTTCTATTTTGGTTGCTAATTTTATAGATGATGCATTTTACAATTTCTTTGGCAATGCTGCCGTAGCAGAGCATTTTCCGATCAATCCCGATGACTTATTAGATGAGAATTGCTTCACTTCTTTATGGACACAACTCAACAAGATAGAGGATGTTAATAGTAGGATGGAATCTATTTTAGAATTCTCAAAACCATATCTCAAGCAGAGAAATGTAATTGCTGAGCAGCTGGCCAATTTTAAAGATGGAAATTTGAACCCTATTAAATTTATAGCAAACACTCAAAACCAAACCGAAAGAAATATCCAGCTCAACCATAAGAAACATTTAGGATATACTGCCAAAGAAATTAACCGTTACCAAAGGTTTTTAAAAGCTGTTGAACACATACAAACTTCTGCATCTGTTTCTACTAAAATAGATTGGTTTGAAATCATCAACGAATGTGGATTCTACGACCAAAGTCAGTTGATTCACGATTTTAAACATTACATCAATCTGAGTCCTACAAAATATCTCAAATTTCAACAGGATATTTGCAATCCAAAGGCTGAATAAGCCACATTTCGTTTTCTTACAATTTTAGCAGACTTCGCACATCTACTTTTGTTCTATCAAATTAAAACAATAGAACAATGAAACATTTAATTATTTATGCCCATCCAAATCCAGAGAGTTTAAACAGCTATTTAAAACAGACACTGGCAGAACATCTTTGGGATACAGGACACGAAGTTGTTATAAGGGATTTGTACCAACTTAATTTCAGCCCGGTTCTTTCTCTGGAAGATATGCAGGGACAGCGAATGGGAAAAGTTGCAAAAGATGTAAAACAGGAACAGGAATATATTTCCTGGGCAGAACACATTACCTTTATTTACCCTATCTGGTGGACAGGAATGCCTGCTATTATGAAAGGATACATCGACCGTGTCTTCAGTTACGGTTTTGCTTATCGGTACGACCAAGGGGTACAAAAAGGCTTACTTACAGGCAAACAAACAACCATAGTCAATACGCACGGAAAATCAAAAGCTGAGTATGAAGACATTGGAATGGATAAAGCTTTATCGCTGACATCTGATAAAGGGATTTTCACTTACTGCGGACTTGAAATTAATCAGCACTTCTTTTTTGAAAAAGCGGATAGACCATTACCCGAAAGCATAGAAAATTGGGTAAGTCAGATTATATCTAACTTTATATTTAAGTTATTATGAAAAGTAAAAGGCTTAAAAATATCATACTTGGAGTTGGTTCTTTGCTTTTTGTAATTTCTATGACTGTTTTTTCACTTGAGTATTTCAGTACCTACAACACATCAAAAACAATTCATCTTGATGCCCCCGTAATCACAAGAAAGAGCATTGTAATTAATGCACCAGCCGAAAAGGTCTGGAAAGTTTTTAGCGATATCAATAATTGGGATGCCTGGCAAACCGAAATTGTAGAACCTAAAATTAATGGTGCATTTCAACCCGGAACATCGTTTAATTGGAAAAGTAACGGCTTAACGATAATTTCTACATTACAGACAGTGGACACTAATAAAATGGTTAGCTGGTCAGGTCCGGCTTTTGGCTCATTTGCCATACACACCTGGTATTTTACTGAACATAATGGTCAAACAACCATACGTGTAGAAGAAAGTATGGAAGGCTGGCTGGTCACATTATTGAAAAGTACCTTTCAATCCAGCCTTGATACCTCAATAGAACATTGGCTTAATGCATTAAAAGCTGAAGCTGAAAAATAATTTATTTAACAATAATTAAAAATCAAAAAAATGGAACAAACAACAAAAGTACCTTTCGACAAATCGGTTTACAATCCGTTATTATTTAAAAGCTATAAAATAGCAAAGAAAATTCTGAAATATAGTTTGTATGCTGTGGTGCTATACTTTGCATACGAAGGATTTATGGATTGGGAATAGTTAAACAAAATTGGGCAACTCTAAAAAGCTATTAAAAAAGAGAATCCGTCTCACAACTGAGGCGGATTTTTTTGGTTATTATTTTAGTTTTTTGTATATTTATAACTGACAATCAGATATTTGTATATGAATTTCAAGCATTATAATCAAAATCAGACCGTGTTATTTCCGTATAGTTTTGAGGAGTTGATTCCCGGGAATCATCCTGTTCGGATCGTCAATGATATTCTGGAGAGGATCAATATAGACCCTCTTCTAAAAGCCTACAGCAAAGAAGGAAATCCCAGCTATCATCCCGTGATGATGCTCAAGGTAATGGTTTTTGCCTATATGAACAACATTTATTCCTCCCGGAAAATCGAAAATGCACTTCGTGAAAATATCAATTTTATGTGGCTCTCCAATATGAGCATCGTAGATCATAATACCGTGAACAGATTTCGGACTCACAAGCTTGAAGCTGCCTTTAAGGATATATTCTCGCAGGTGGTTTTGCTTCTTGCCGAAGAAGGTTTGGTAAGTTTGAGACAGGTTTTTGTGGATGGGACCAAGATCGAAGCCCAGGCAAACCGCTACACTTTTGTGTGGGCGAATGCCATTAAAACCAATAAAGAAAAGATGCTTCGGCAACTGGAAGATCTTTGGAAATATGCCCAAAGTGTCGCCCGGGAAGAAGATAAAGACCCTGAACCACCGGACTTTAAAGAAATCAGCAAAGAAAAAATACGGCAAACGGTAGAAAATATCAATGCCAAATTGAAAGGCTGCGACGGCAAAACCGATTCCGATAAAAAAGCCAAAGCCAAGCTGAATTACATTAAAAACAATTTTGAGAAAAACCTCGGTAAATACGAAGCGCAGGAAGCGATTTTGGCAGAGCGGAATTCTTATAGCAAGACCGATGAAGATGCCACATTTATGAGGCTCAAGGATGATCATATGCAGAACGGACAGCTCAAAGCTGCCTATAATGCGCAGATTTCTACCGAGAATCAATTTATTTTAAATTATACGATTCATCAAGAGACCAACGACTTCAATACGCTGAAGTCTCATCTGGAAAATTTCGAGAAATTATATGGCGAAAACAGGATGGATGAACTGGAAGAACTCACTGCCGATGCAGGTTACGGAAGCGAGCAGAACTACGAATTATTAATGCAGAAAAACATTACTCCATTTGTAAAATACAACACCTTCGACAAGGAACAGGATGCCCATTATCAGACGAAACACAAGACCTTCAGCAAAGAAAATCTGCATTACAACGCTGAAAAAGATTTTTACGTTTGCCCGATAGGACAAAAAATGGAGAAAACGCACGAAAGCACCCGGAAAACCAAGACCGGTTACCCACAAAAACTCTCGCATTATCAGGCAAAAAGCTGCGAAGGATGCCCAATACGAAGCGTTTGTCACAGTTCCCAAGAAAACCGGAGCATCGAGCGAAACCATCATTTGGAGGATTACAAAGGAAAAATCAGGCAACTTTTAAACAGTGAAGAAGGCATCAAAAAACGCAGACAACGCTCGGTTGAAGTAGAACCTGTGTTTGCTCATCTGAAACATTGCAATGGTTTTAAGCGATTTACGCTCAAAGGTTTGAAAAAAGTAGAATTGGAGTTCGGACTACACGCTTTAGCACACAATTTAAGAAAGAAAGTTGCCTGAGGAGGACAACTTTTTATTTTTTCTCAAAGGGGACAATGAAATGTATTGAAAATAAAAATCCGCCTCAGTTTTTGTTGTGAGACGGATTCTTTATAATTTATCTAATTCCATTCTTAGATCTACTAATAAACCGTTAATAGCAGGTTCTAACACTAAAGATGTACAAACGTGATAAGGTAGTATCGAAAAACTACGACTACTTTTTGGTAATTTTAATACTATAGACCGTTATCAACACAGCGGCAAGTAGAAATAAAGCACCAATCCACGGTGTGTTTTCCAGCCCTAAGCTGGAGGTCACAATCAGTCCGCCTGCATAAGCTCCTATGGCAATTCCCACATTGAATGCAGCAATATTGATGGCAGAAGCAACATCTTCGGTTCCGGGAAGTTCTTTTTCCGCAATCTGAACAACCAGCAATTGTAAACCCGGAACAGACGCAAATGATAAAATACCAACGAAGAATAAAGTGATAATGCTAAGTATAGGATTGCTCATTGTGAAAAAGAAAATTAAGAGGACCAGCCCCTGCAGACCAAACATCCAAAGCAATGCTTTCAGCGGATTTTTGTTGGCAACTTTACCGCCTATCAGATTTCCGATGGCGATTGCAATTCCATAGAGTAGTAAAATGATGGTTACAGTTGCTTCTTGTAAACCGGTAATTTCCTGCAAAATAGGTGATAGATATGTAAAAACCACGAAAGTTCCGCCATATCCAAAAGCCGTCATCAGGAAAGCCAATATCAAACGTTTGTTGGCGAGTACTTTTAGCTGGCTTTTTAATGAAGTCGGTTCGCCGTTCTTTAAATTTTTTGGAACCAATGCCATACTCGCTAGAAGTCCGATAATTCCCAGAATGGCAACCCCTATAAAAGTGGCTCTCCATCCAAAATGCTGACCGATGAAAGTGCCCAACGGTACACCGGTTACAATAGCGAGCGTAAGTCCGGAAAACATAATAGAAATCGCAGTGGCTCTTTTTTCTTCTGAAACCAGAGATGCGGCAATGGTAGCACCAATCGAAAAATAAACACCGTGGGCAAATCCTGTAACAATTCTAGCAATAACCAATGTATAAAATCCTGGTGCAATTGATGCCAAACCATTTCCTATGATAAACAATATCATTA
>Ga0247808_10001358_pt1 | contig 11811 bp, 11 predicted proteins | sample UWRJL089202R1_FD_179914 | JGI IMG/M metagenome (GOLD analysis project Ga0247808, IMG submission 179914) | Plant litter microbial communities from Arlington Agricultural Research Station in Wisconsin, United States - UWRJ-L089-202R-1 | ecosystem: Environmental > Terrestrial > Plant litter >... | reverse complement strand
ATCGGCAGCAGCTCCGACATCACCAACGGCAGCGAGAAGCTCACGCTCGAGTACGTGGCACTGCGTCTGATCAACGTCGAGAACTTCGCTGACCAGGCCGGCGGCGCCATGACCAGCGGCGCCGACGTGCGCAAGGTCGACCTGCAGCGCAGCCTCGAGTCACGCCTCGGCGCGGCCAACAAGATCAACAAGCCCAAGGTGTTGCGCAACATCGGCCCGAGCATCGGCTACAAGCTGCGTGATGCCGCCGGGCAAGCCCGGGAATATCAGAACTACATGGTGCCGGTCGACACTGGCGATGGACAGCCGGTGTTCCTGCTGGGCATGCGCGAACGGCCTGAAGACCCCTTTCGCTATCTGCGCGTGCCGTCCGATGAGAACGGCTCGATGGACGCCTTTTTGCGCATGCGCACCGCCCTGGCCGATCCGGCGGTGCGCGCCCGCGCCGTGGAGCGGTACATCGCGCGCGCCACCGACCCGCAACGCCCGGAGCTTGCCGAGCAGCTGCGTGCCTCGGCCACCCGCGCGCTGGCGCTGTTCGCCGGCACCGAGCGCGTGAACGCCGAGGCGACCAGCAAGGGCGGCTGGCAGGCCATCGCCGAGTTCATGGAAGTCAACGTGCCCGAGGCCGAGCGTGCCCGCGCTGGCGCGGTGCTGGTGCGGATCCTCAACGAGGTGCTGTTCGACGTCCTGAATCTGAGCCGTGAATCGGCCGGTCTGGCGGCCCTGCCGGGCGACGAGAAGTCGCAGGGGTTCCTGACCCAGGCGGTCCTGGCCATGAGCGATGCGCACTTCTACCCAGCGCCCTTCGCGATGATGATGACTGACTTCAAGCAGGTCCAGGCCAGCGTGTTTCAGGTGGCGCGGGCGCCGGGCAAGAGCGTGGTCTATCTGGGCTGCCTGTTGCTGATCATCGGCATCTTCGCCATGCTGTACGTGCGTGAGCGCCGCCTGTGGGTGTGGCTGGCACCCGAGCCGGCAGGCGGGAGCAGTGCGACCATGGCCTTCTCGGTCAATCGCCGCACCATCGACAGCGACCGCGAATTCGACAACCTCAAAGACAAGCTGCTCGCCCTCCAGAAAGACTCGGCGCCATGACCACCACGACATTGACCCTCAACGACAGCTGGCTGGCACGCCGCAACGCCTTCGACTGGGTGTTCGCGGCGATCGTCCTGGCCGGCGGCCTGTTCGCCTTCTCGCGCTATGCAGCTTCGATGGACGTCTACGAAAAGGCGATCCTGCTGGGCACCATGCCGGCCATGGTGTGGCTCGGCTGGTTCTGGCGGCCGCTCCAGTTGCTGGCCGTCGTGGTCGCCGCTGCGGCCGTGCTGGCCATGACGTCGTACCAGGGCGACCTCGGTCGCGCCGACACCGTGTTCTGGCTCAAGTACTTCCTGTCGAGCCAGTCGGCGATCCTTTGGATGAGCGTGCTGTTCTTCATGAGCACGATCTTCTACTGGTTGGGTCTGTTCGGCGGCAAGCAGGGCGACGCGATGGAACTCATCGGTTCACGCATCGCCTGGGCGGCGGTGACGATGGCGCTGATCGGCACCATGGTGCGCTGGTACGAGAGCCACCAACTCGGCCCGGACATCGGCCACATCCCGGTGAGCAACCTCTACGAGGTGTTCGTGCTGTTCAGCTGGCTTACCGCGGCCTTCTATCTGTACTTCGAGTCGGTGTACCGCACGCGCGCCATGGGCGCCTTCGTGATGCTGGTGGTGAGCGCCGCGGTGGGCTTTCTCCTCTGGTACACGCTGGTGCGCGAGGCCCACGAGATCCAGCCGCTGGTGCCGGCGCTGCAGAGCTGGTGGATGAAGCTGCACGTGCCCGCCAACTTCATCGGCTACGGCACCTTCGCGCTGGCCGCGATGGTGGCCTTCGCCTACCTGATCAAGGAGCAGGCGAACGAGACGCGCTGGTACAAGCTGACGCCGATCTGGCTCTTGGGCGTGGCGCTGTGCTTCGTGCCGGTGGCCTTCCGCCAGCGCGTGCAGGAGGCGGGCGGCAGCTACTGGGTGGTCTACGCGGGCATCTCCGCGCTGATCGCCGCCGGCATTTTGCTCGGGCGCAAGCGCATCGCGGCGCGGCTGCCGGCCAACGACGTGCTCGACGACGTGATGTACAAGTCGATCACGGTCGGCTTCGCCTTCTTCACCATCGCGACCGTGCTCGGCGCGCTGTGGGCGGCCGACGCCTGGGGCGGCTACTGGAGCTGGGACCCGAAGGAGACTTGGGCGCTGATCGTCTGGCTCAACTACGCGGCGTGGCTGCACATGCGCCTGGTCAAGGGGCTGCGCGGCACCGTGGCGGCCTGGTGGGCGCTGGGCGGGCTGGCAGTGACGACCTTCGCCTTTCTCGGCGTCAACATGTTCCTGAGCGGTTTGCACAGCTACGGCACGCTCTGATCCAAAAGCGCGGCCGCTGCGTAACCTTTGCGGGTCCCGAGACGAAATCGAGGGTGACCTCCTCCTGCCCATCGAAAGGCGTGCCATGCTGATTCGCTCCCGTGACAACGGCTTCATCCACCCGGTCTCCAGCGAGATCACGACCCGCAGTGCCTACGAGGGCCGGCGTGACATGCTCAAGCTCGTGGCCGGCGGCGTCGCCGGCGCGGCGCTCGCCTCCTGGGCCGGGCGCGACGCCCTGGCGCAGACCGTGCCGCCCGGCAAGCTGGCTGCGCTGAAGGGCGCCAAGTCTACGGTCGCCGGTGCGCAGACGGTCGAGAAGCTCACCGACTACAAGGACGCGTCGAGCTACAACAACTACTACGAGTTCGGCACCGACAAGGGCGATCCGGTGAAGAACGCCGGCACGCTCAAGACGCGGCCCTGGACCGTCGAGGTCGAAGGCCTGGTCAAGAAGCCGGGCAAGTACGGCATCGAGGACCTGCTCAAGCTGAGCGCGCAGGAAGAACGCATCTACCGGCTGCGCTGCGTCGAAGGCTGGTCGATGGTTCTTCCCTGGGTCGGCTATTCGCTGGCCGAGCTGATCAAGAAGGTGGAGCCGCAAGGCAATGCCAAGTACGTCGAATTCGTGACGCTGGCCGACCCCAAGACGATGCCCTTCGTCGGCTCGCGCATTCTCGATTGGCCTTACGCCGAGGGCTTGCGCATGGACGAAGCGATGCACCCGCTCACGCTGCTGACCTTCGGCATGTACGGCGAGGTGCTGCCCAATCAGAACGGCGCGCCGGTGCGCATCGTGGTGCCCTGGAAGTACGGCTTCAAGAGCGGAAAGTCGATCGTCAAGATCCGCTTCGTCGAGAAGGAGCCGAGCACCGCATGGAACAAGTCGGCGGCCAACGAATACGGCTTCTATTCGAACGTGAATCCGAACGTCGACCATCCTCGCTGGAGCCAGGCCACCGAGCGCCGCATTGGCGACGGCGGCGGCCTGTTCGCCAAGCGCCGCAAGACCGAGATGTTCAACGGCTACGAGGCGCAGGTCGGCCAGCTCTATGCCGGGATGGATCTGAAGAAGTTCTATTGAGCGCGGCCGTACGGCGATGAACAAGCTGCTCCTCCACCCGGTCGCCAAGCCGCTCGTCTTTCTGTTGTGCCTGCTGCCGTTCGGCTGGCTGGCCTACGGGGCGTTCACGGACGGCCTGGGCGCCAATCCGGCGGAGCACCTCATTCGATCGACCGGCGACTGGACGCTGCGCTTCCTGTGCATCGTGCTGGCGGTCACGCCGCTGCGCGTGACCTTCAAGCTCAACGCGCTGGCACGCTACCGGCGCATGGTCGGACTCTTCGCCTATTTCTACGTGGCTGTCCATTTGCTGAGCTACAGCTGGTTCGACATGGGCTTCGAGCTCGCGGACATCGCCAAGGACATCGCCAAGCGGCCGTTCATCCTGGTGGGCTTTGCCGCCTTCGTGTTGCTCACGCCGCTGGCGGCAACCTCGTTCAATCGCGCCATCAAGGCACTGGGCGCCAAGCGCTGGCAGCGGCTGCACAAGTTGGTCTACCCGATCGCCGGTTTGGGTTTGCTGCATTTCTTCTGGATGCGCGCGGGAAAGAACGACTTCTCGGAAGTGTTCGTCTACGCGATCATCGTGGCGGCGTTGCTGGCGTGGCGTGTCTGGCATTTCGTGCGCCAGAAGAAGGCGGCGCAGCCGTCGGCAGCCCTGCGGCGCGCGCAGCCCTCGAAATGAACGCGCAGCAGGACGGCGACGGCATGCTGCGGCAGTGCCGCGTCAGACCTTCTCGCTGAGCAGCTGGTCCTCGATGCTTTCGCGGCGGCGGATGAGCGTGGCGCGGTCGCCGTGCACCAGCAGTTCGGCCGCGCGGCCTCGGGTGTTGTAGTTGCTGGCCATCGCCATGCAGTAGGCGCCGGCCGAAAGCACGGCCAACAGGTCGCCCGCGGCGACGTTCAGCGCGCGGTCGCGGCCGATCCAGTCGCCGCTTTCGCAGATCGGGCCGACCACGTCGTAGGTTGCGGGCGCGCCGGGCTTTGCCGCTTCCAACAGCGGCACGATCTGGTGGAAGGCCTGGTACATCGCAGGCCGCGGCAGGTCGTTCATCGCCGCGTCGACGATGCAGAAGTTCTTGTCCTCGCCCGGCTTGGTGTAGAGCACCTCGGTCACGCAGACGCCGGCATTACCCACCAGCGAGCGACCCGGCTCCACCACCAGCTTGCGGTCGCCGAAACCGCGCGCGTCGAGCCTTTCGAGCAACTGCTTCCACAGTACATCGGCCGCGGGGGGCGTGTCGTGGTTGTAGTCGATGCCCAGGCCGCCGCCGAAGTCCAGGTGGTGCAGCGGAATGCCGGCCTTCTCGATGGTTTCGACCAGGTCGAGCACGCGTTCGAGCGCGTCGAGGTAGGGCGACACTTCGGTGATCTGCGAACCGATGTGGCAGTCGATGCCCACCACGTCGAGCCCCGGCAGCGATGCCGCGTGGCGATAGGCCGCCAGTGCGCGGTCGTGCGCCACGCCGAACTTGTTCCCCTTGAGGCCCGTCGAGATGTAGGGGTGGGTCTTCGGGTCGACGTTCGGATTGATGCGGATGCTGATGCGCGCGCGCCGGTCCTTTTCCAGCGCCACGGCGTTGAGCACGTCGAGTTCGGCCTCGCTCTCGACGTTGAAGCAGGCGATGCCTGCCGCCAGCGCCTGACGCATTTCGCCGCGCGTCTTTCCCACGCCCGAGAAGATCACCTTGGCAGGGTCGGCGCCTGCCGCGAGCGCGCGTGCCAGTTCGCCGCCGGAGACGATGTCGAAGCCGCAGCCCGCCTCGGCGAACACGCGAAGCACGCCGAGCGAGGGATTGGCCTTCATCGCGTAGCAGACCAGCGCGTCGCGGCCCTTGAAGCCGCGCTGGTAGGCCGCCAGTGCATCGAGCATCCATTGCTTCGAATAGACGAAGAGCGGCGTGCCGTGCTCGCGCACCAGCGCATCCAGCGGGACCTGTTCGACATGCAGTGCACCGGCACGGTGGGCGATGTGCGGATGGCCGGGGAGGCCGGGGCGGGACGACGGTGTCGTCATCGCGTGCTTCCTGCGGCGCCCGCCGGTGCGCTGCTGGCGGCGGCCGGCAGTGGTGCGCGTTCGGCGTTGCTACCGACCGAGGGCGTCAGCAGGCTGGGCAACGTGGCGCGGTTGGCTGCGGCCGGGTCGGTGGGGAGGTAGAGCGGACCCTTGAGGCCGCAGCCGGCCAAGCCGACCCCCAGCGCACAGAGGCCAATGGCGCTCACTAGAATTTGGCGGACGTTCAACATCGTGAAATTGTAATGACCGACCCCGAGTACATGGATCGCGCGGAAGCCGCACTGGCTGCCATCGAGCAGGCCTGCGACCGCATCAACGACGCCACGGAGGCCGATATCGACAACCAGCGGGTCGGCGGAATGATCACGCTGAGCTTTCCCAACGGCAGCCAGCTGATCGTCAATCTCCAGAAGCCGCTGCAGGAGATCTGGTTGGCAGCGCGCTCCGGTGGCTACCACTACCGCCACGACGGCCAGGCCTGGGTCGACACCAAGACGGGCGAGGAGTTCTTCGGCAACCTTTCGCGCGAGGCTTCGGTGCAGGCCGGGCAGCCGTTGAAGTTCTCGGCCTGACGAAGGGAGCCGAGCCGATGGGCCCGGCTCAGTTCCTGAAAAGATCGAGGATGCGGTTGCGTTCCTCGGGCGGTGGCGGTGCACCGATCGGGGCGCCGACCGTCGACTCCGCAGACACCGGTGCCGCCTCGACCCCCAGACTGGCAACGCCGCGGCCCGGGCCGTAATCGTCGTAGTACCACTCGCCGCCCACGTTGAGCACGCCGGCGGGTGGCGTCAACTCGGCGACCGGCACGCCCTTGATCGCGGTTTCCATGAAGCTGATCCAGATCGGCAGGCTCAGGCCGCCACCGGTTTCGCGGTCGCCCAGCTTGCGCGGCGTGTCGTAGCCCATCCAGGCGACGGCCGTCATCGTCGGCTGGAAACCGGCGAACCATGCGTCGAGCGAATCGTTGGTGGTGCCTGTCTTGCCGTAGAGGTCAGGGCGCTTGAGCGTGGCCTGGGCCTTGGCCGCCGTGCCGCCGCTGGCGACCGACTGCAGCAGGCTGTCCATGATGAAGGCGTTGCGTTGCGGGATCGCGCGCATCGTCTCGTTGAGCAGCGGTGGCTGCGTCTCGACCAGCACCTTGTCCTTGTGGTCGGTGACGCGGGTGATCAGGTAGGGGCTGACGCGATAGCCGCCGTTCGCGAACACCGAGTAGGCGGTGGCCATCTGCATCGGGGTGACCGACCCGGAGCCGAGCGCCATCGGCAGGTAGGCCGCGTGCTTTTCACGCTCGAAGCCGAAGTTGCCGATCCAGTCCTGTGCGTAGCGCGTGCCGATCGATTGCAGGATGCGGATCGACACCATGTTCTTGGACTTCATGAGGGCCCGCCGCATGGACATCGGCCCTTCGAAGGTGCCGTCGTAGTTCTTGGGCTCCCAGGGCTGGCCGCCGGTGGTGCCGGCGTCGAAGAACAGGGGGGCGTCGTTGATCACCGTCGACGGCGAGAAGCCTTTTTCCAGCGCTGCCGAGTAGATGAAGGGCTTGAAGCTGGAGCCCGGCTGGCGCCAGGCCTGCGTGACATGGTTGAACTTGTTCTTGCCGAAATCGAAGCCGCCCACCATCGCCTTGACCGCACCGTCGCGCGGATCGAGCGCGACGAAGGCGCCTTCGACCTCGGGCAACTGGGTGATTTCGAAAGCGTTCTTGGGCGTGCGCGTCACGCGGATCACCGCGCCTCGACGCACCTTGACGTTGGGCGGCGCCTTGTCGGCCAGTCCGGACTGTGCAGGCTTCAAACCCTCACCGGTGATCTGCAGCACGTCGCCGTTGGCGCGCACCGCGGTGATCTCCTTCGTGCTGGCCTTCAACACCACGGCAGACATCACGTCGCCGTTGTCGGGATGCTCGGCCAGCGCGTCGTCGACCGCTTCGTCGAGTTCCTTCGGATCGTCCGGCAGATCGACAAACTTCTCCGGGCCCCGGTAGATCTGACGCCGCTCGTAGTCCATGATGCCCTTGCGCAGGGACTTGTACGCAGCCGCCTGGTCGGCAGCCACCAGCGAGGTGTAAACCTTCAGACCCCGGGTGTAGGTGCTGTCGCCGTACTGGCTGTACATCAGCTGGCGGACGGTCTCCGCCACGTACTCGGCATGCAGCCGGTTCGGGTCCGCCGCGTCGCGGAGGTGCAACTCCTCTTTCTTGGCTTCGGTGGCCTGCTCGGCGTTGATGAAGCCGGCGTCGCGCATGCGGTCGATGACGTAGAGCTGCCGGCCGCGCGCGCGTGCCGGGTTGCTCACGGGGTTGTTGGCACCCGGTGCCTTGGGCAGCCCGGCGAGCATCGCGGCCTGGGCGATCGTGATTTCCTGCAGCGGCTTGCCGAAGTAGGCCTCGGAGGCCGCGGCGAAGCCGTAGGCGCGATTGCCCAGATAGATCTGGTTCAGGTAGATCTCGAAGATCTGGTCCTTGCTCAGCAGATGTTCCAGCTTGAAGGTCAGCAGGATTTCATAGATCTTGCGCGTCAGCGTCTTCTCCGAACTCAGGTACACGTTGCGCGCGACCTGCATCGTGATCGTGGAGGCACCCTGGCTCTTCACGCGGTTCATGTTGGCCAGCCCGGCCCGCACGACACCCTTGTAATCGACGCCGCCGTGATCGTAGAAGCGCGCATCCTCGGCGGCGAGCACCGCGTCCTTCATGACCTTGGGGATCGTGGCGATCGGCGTGAGATTGCGCCGTTCTTCGCCGAATTCTCCGATCAGCGTCCCTTCGGACGAGAACACGCGCAGCGGCAGCTTGGGCCGATAGTCCGCCAGTTCGGAGATGTCGGGCAAATTGGGATAAGCCACCGCGAGGGCCACGGCGATCACGCAGGCGAGTGCCGCCATGCCTGCGAGCACGATGCCGCCGCTCCAGAACAGCAAACGGAGAAGCCACGTCAGCCACCAGGGGCGGGTGGGCGCGATCGGCTTGGAGCGCCTGTCGGCGCGGGGAGATTGGGGCATGGAGGGAGGCGGAGTCACCGCGCATTATAAAAAATGAGCTCGTCGGGAAGGGCGTCGCCGGCCAAATAAACAGGCCCCGTGACGCAAGTTGCAGAACGCTACGTTTACGTGAACTTTTGGCAACGTTCTGTCGAGAGGACACGCTCCGGACCTTGGTTCAGTCGACATGTTGCTGCTAGCATGCAACCATACGCATATTTTTCCAATCGTTACAAACGGATGGGATCGAACTTGACTGCTTTGGGATCGTTGTTTCGCCGTCAGCCCGCGCCGTTGGTGGGGTTGGATGTGAGTTCGTCCAGTGTGAAACTGGTCGAGCTGGGCCGCGACGCGGGCGGCAAGTTGGTGCTGGAGCGGTGCGCGATCGAGCCGCTTGAGCGGGGCTGGATCACCGACGGCAACGTCGAGAAGTTCGACGAAGTGGCCGAAGCCGTGCGCCGTGTGGTCCGCAAGAGCGGCACCCGAACGCGGAATGTGGCCCTTGCGCTGCCCCCTTCTGCGGTCATCACGAAGAAAATCGTGCTGCCGGGTGGCATGAGCGAGCAGGAGCTCGAGCTCCAGGTCGAATCCGAAGCCAACCAATACATTCCCTTTTCTCTCGACGAAGTGAGCCTAGACTTCTGCGTCATGGGCCGCAGTGCGGGCTCGGTGGACGATGTGGACGTCCTGATTGCAGCTTCGCGCAAGGAGAAGGTCCAGGATCGCCAGGGTCTGGCGGAGGCAGCCGGCCTGAAGGCCATGATCCTCGATGTGGAATCCTACGCATCCCGGCTTGCCACCTCGCGACTGATCGAGCAGTTGCCAGGGCAGGGGCGCGATGCCGTCGTTGCCCTCTTCGAGGTTGGCGCATTCACCACCAGCATGCAGGTCCTTCGCAATCAGGAGGTTCTGTATGACCGCGACCAGGCCTTCGGCGGCGCGCAGCTCACGCAGTTGATCGTGCGTCAGTACGGTTTTTCTGCCGAAGAGGCTGAAAGCAAGAAGCGCAGCGGCGATTTGCCGGATGACTACGGTTCGGGTGTTCTCAAGCCCTTTGTCGCCAGCATTGCGCAGGAAATCGCTCGTGCCTTGCAGTTCTTCTTTACCAGCACGCCGCATAACCGGGTCGACTACGTGCTCCTCGCCGGTGGATCCGCGGCCTTGCCCGGTCTCACCAGCGCGGTGACCCGCCAGACCTCGTTTGCCTGCTCGCTGGTCAATCCCTTCGACGGCATGGAAATCGGTGCCGGCATCCGTGAAAAGAAGGTGCGCCGCGAGGCGCCGTCGTACCTGACGTCGTGCGGTCTGGCGATGCGGAGGTTCCTGCAGTGATCCTTATCAATCTGTTGCCGCACCGAGAGGCGGCTCGCAAACGCCGGCGCGAGAGCTTCTACGCGACCCTTGGCGCCGCAGCGCTGCTTGGCGGCCTGATCGCCGGTGCCGCGTACGTTTGGTACCAGGCGCAGATTTCCAGTCAGCAGTCGAAGAACACCTACCTCCAGTCCGAAATCAAAAAGCTCGAATCCGAAATCAAGGAAATCTCGACGTTGCAAGCCGAAATCGCTGCCTTGAAGGCGCGGCAGCAGGCCGTCGAAGATCTGCAAGGCGATCGCAACATGCCGGTGCATCTGTTGAATGAACTGGTGCGGCAACTGCCGGACGGTGTCTACCTGGCGAGCATGAAGCAGAACGACAGGACGGTGACCTTGCAAGGCATGGCGCAATCCAACGAGCGCGTTTCGGAACTTCTCCGCAATCTCGGCAACAGCAGCCCGTGGCTGGTCAAGCCCGAACTCGTCGAGATCACGGCTGGCACGGTCGCGCTGAGCCCGCGCGATCAGCGGCGCGTGGCGAACTTCACGATGCGCATCGGTCTGAAGCGGCCCACAGATGCGCAGAAACCCGCGGCCGGTGCGGCATCGGCGGCGGTCAAGGGTTAAGGCGGTCTCGATATGGCAACCACACGATCTGCCCCCAAAGTCGATGTCGTCGCTTCCTTGCGGCAATTCGGCGCGCAATTTACCGGCCTCAATCCGAACGACCCTTCCGTCTGGCCGGCGGCGCCGCGCTACGCGCTGTACGTCGCCGTCACCGCACTGGTGCTGGTCGCGCTGTGGTTCGTCTGGCTGACCAATTCCAACGATGAACTCGAGGCGGCGCGTGCCACCGAAGTCACGTTGAAGGCGGACTATCAGAAAAAGGTGGCGCAGGCTGCCAATCTCGAACTGCTGAAGAAGCAGCGCGAGCAGGTGCAGCAGTATGTGACGCTGCTCGAGAAGCAGCTTCCGAGCAAGGCTGAAATGGACGCCTTGCTCTCGGACATCAATCAGGCCGGTTTGGGCCGGAGCCTGCAGTTCGAGCTCTTCAGGCCGGGCCAGGTCGTGGTCAGGGACTACTACGCCGAGCTGCCGATCGCTTTGCGCGTAACCGGGCGGTACCACGACATGGGTGCTTTTGTTGCGGACGTGGCCAACCTGTCGCGCATCGTGACACTCAATGAGTTAACGATTTCGCCCCAAAAGGACGGTGCGCTGACGATGGACGCCACCGCACGTACCTACCGTTACCTGGACGACGAGGAACAGGCCAGCCAGAGGCGCGCCGCCGCCGCCGCGGGAGCGAAGAAGAAATGACCAGCCTGAAAGCCTTGAGCCTGTGTGCCGCCGTCATTGCGCTGACGGGCTGCTGGGGGTCGGAGCAGGAAGACCTTCAGCAATGGATGGTCGAGGAGCGCGCGAAGGTGCGCCCGTCTGTCCCGCCGATCACCGAGCCGAAGAAGTTCACGCCTCAAGCCTATGCCGAGGGCGAGGCCTTCGAGCCCTTCAACAGCCAGAAGCTCACGCAGGCCCTCCGGCGCGACTCGGCGCAGCCCAGTACGTCCGGCCTGATCGGCCCGGAGCTGGCGCGCCGCAAGGAGGCACTCGAAGCGGTGCCGCTGGATGCCATGGCGATGGTGGGCAGCATGAACCGCAGCGGGCAGCCCGTGGCGCTGGTGCGCGTGGACAAGCTGCTGTACCAAGTGCGGGTCGGCAACTATCTGGGTCTGAACTACGGGCGGATCACCCGTATCAACGAAACCGAACTCGCCTTGCGTGAAATCGTGCAGGACGCCGCCGGTGAATGGATCGAACGCGTGGCGACGTTGGAATTGCAAGAGAGGTCGAAATGAGTCAGCAGAAATCAACGATGGCACAGTGGCTCCGCGCCGCAGGCCTCACCCTTGTCACGCTGGGCGCCGCCTTGGCAGCACAGGCACAGAATGCGATCGAGGCGGTGACCACGTCGATGCAATCGGGTGCGGAAGTGATCCGCATCGACCTGACGCAGCCTCTGGCCACGGC
>Ga0247808_10001355_pt1 | contig 11821 bp, 17 predicted proteins | sample UWRJL089202R1_FD_179914 | JGI IMG/M metagenome (GOLD analysis project Ga0247808, IMG submission 179914) | Plant litter microbial communities from Arlington Agricultural Research Station in Wisconsin, United States - UWRJ-L089-202R-1 | ecosystem: Environmental > Terrestrial > Plant litter >... | reverse complement strand
TGGTCTGCACATCCAGGTTCATCTCGGTGTCGCTGCATTCTGTAAGATGTTTTTGTCCACACCTGTTGGAGCTCAGAACGGTCCATCTGTAAAATATTTTAGTATAGTTCGCAAGGGGCTGAGGAAGCATGAGTCTGACGGACCTCAAATATTTTCTTGCCTCCATTGCGAATGACGAGCTTCTGCTTGGTGACTTCTGGGACACGTCCAATCTTCCGGACCATACCGAGAGGCGGGCCACATGTTGCAAAGCATCGCATGAAGTTGACTTCATCAGATTTGCGGACTTCAAACAAATTAGCATAACGAGAACTTCAATTATAGCGAAGCTATCGGAGTTGGACATGTCAATCCTGAGCCAATCAGGTAATGTGATCACCAGCTCTAAAATTACCCATTCCCCTTCCAAAACCGGAGTGGTTAAATAAGAAAAAGGAGTGCACAAACCTTGGAACACAGCACCGAGTTCTTCTGAGAACAGGGCGCCAATCTCATTATCTAAAGTGGATGCTTTGGCTACACCATCAAGCATGATTTCAGCACCGCATCGACCTGCAAAACACATTTCTGCGATTGTTGTAAGAAGACCACCATCAGATATGTCATGGTACGCTAAAACAATGCCTGCTTGGTGTAATTGTGGAATGGCGTCAAAAAAGTCGATGAGAGTATTTGAGTCTCGAAGATCCGGTGAGGCATCCCCGAGATGGCCAAATGCCTGTGCAAATGCCGATCCACCCATGTTTTTGTGGCCTTGCGCGAGGTCGACATAGATAAGTATGGTCTCGCCAACGTCTTCCAGTCTCCGCAGTGTTGGCGTCCAGGTGTTTCGCACGTTGGCTACCGGAGCAAATGCTGAAATTACAACGCTCACAGGAGCGGTAACTGCTTTTTGTTCTCCGGATTCCTCGTCTTTCCAGGAGGCTTTCATGGAAGTTGAATCCTTTCCTGATCGGGAAAGTCAGTAATCTATTCCTCAATTGGGCGATATTTTGAGAATAAACATACCGACTGGGATACTTATTCCTAGTGCTGGGCACAAAACTTCTCCAATCGCATGAACTGCGTCGTACAAGGCAGCCCCTTCGCCGGGGTGATTGACTGCGGCCATCCAATTTGCTTTCAACTAATTAGCAATATTACTTATACTAAAGATGTGAATGATAGCTGCTGCGCGTAGATTAGACGAGTCCTCGGGCTACATATAGCCGCTTGGCCCACCTAACCTGCCAGAGCTTTACATATACTCAAAACTCACCAGACAGTCTCACACGAGACAATTCACCCAGGAGATCTGCAGCAGCCAGGTTCATCAAAGATTCTGCGACTGCCATCCTAGCGGAAGCAGCAGGAGATATCAACGCGAGCGTCGGCTTTTCCCCCATAGAAAATGCCTCGCCGGTCTTCAGATTGTCGCCCATATTGAGTGATGTGGCTGTTACAGCTACATCAGCTACTGGTGTTTGCCAAGGGCCAACTATAATCATATGGTCAGCTTCCTTCTCATAAATCTTGAAAATTAAAAGGGCCCTTTGAGCCATCTAATCTCCAGAAATATATCTTACCCATTTGATCCCGTACTGTCTTCCCACCGACAGTTCTATCTGCAATAGTAATGAGGAAGCTCTTGCTACCCACAGCTGGAATTGACAGTACACGCTCAACAGCTTTTGTAATGAGCTGATTTTCTGGGATCTGAGGGTAGCTGTTTTGAAGAACGTTAACACTATCAAATGTTTTGAGATTTGGTTTTCTTGATTGGACAATCCTTTCGAGTTTTCTATCTTCTGGAAACAGTGTTGTAAAGGGGAGATCTATAGGAGTCGGATAGTCTCTTGATTCTCGATCCTGCAATATAAGTCTGGGAACTCCTTGCTGTTGTTGTACAACGCGCCCAACATCGGAGAAACCGCATCGCTCTCGATTTGCAACTATTGATCTGGATTAGTATATCATTTTGTGAATGTGGAAATACTCGAAGGCTAGGTGGTTCATCCGTTCCGATAATCAATTTAGCCAGTTTTTTCGAACTCAGATGACATATCGGCGATGACGGAGCAGCTAGACTCCAAGATTTCTAGACTTCTTAGACATTGGAATTGACATACTGCTGATAAACTTGTTTAGCCCATCAGGATTTACAAGCATAACGTAGCGTTCTTGTGCTTCGCTGTTCAATTACTTAGTATGATACCTCGAAGTTAAGGACGAAGCGTATTACTCACCAACACCAGATCTCCAATGGACTCATGCTTTTATCTGCATTTTCAATTTGGCGAAGCTCGAACTTCCCACCAAACCCTGCATCTTTCACGAGCTCCGGAAGTGCGTTGGACAACCCTCCGGCTCCGACATCGTCTATTAGTCTCATTAGTACAGTTCATATCTAAACACTAAACAACTTGGGAGAATAAAGAAGTCTTATCAGTGCAAAGAGCCATTTGCGCTGAGTGCTGAGTGACTAGCTCTAGGACGATTGATAGGTTCTCATATTGCTCCTATTCAAAAATAAGGTGCGAGAATCACACTTACGAATGAATGCGATTGGATTGGCATCTCCCAGAGCTACGCAGCCATCTATAACCATTTGCGCTCTTCGCTCCTGTTCTGGGTTTCCTCCTGTTTCTAATTAGCAAATGTAATGAGAGAAGAAAAGAGGGGTTGAAGGGTGGTTTAAGGTGCCATGAAGCTTCTTAGTAGGTTTTATCATAAAATCAGTATTCCAGGGTTTGCCCAGATACTGAAAGATATAGAGAAATAAGGAAAGGTGGAACGAACTTTGAACGCTGGCGAAATCCAGTGCAGCAGATCCTTCAGATGAATTCGAAGAGGCAGCTCCACCTCCTAAGCCTAAATCACAGTTTAATCAGTTTTGCTTCATCAATTTAGCTTCGAAGTGACACGGCAAGCCACTAAATCTTTTGCCTGTTCCTTAGAAGAGCCTCTTTTGTGGTGGAAGGTTATTGCTTCAAGTATCCATATTTTAATCCAGCAGGAAAGGGAATTCTCGATCGAGCTAGCTTACCAATGAGCATTGCTGGCCCACCAAGTACGATGACATGGGCTCCTTCTCTGTTAATTTGTTAGCTTGTAATATTGCCTTGCGGTGGGCCTCGTTCGCTAAATTAGCGCGAAACGATTCTGAATACTTCCTAGATGGAAAATAGCTCTGGAAGAAGGCGCACTTACTCAACATCGTTCCCATTCTTAATGGCATGCTGAGGACGAACAGTTCCTACTCCACCTGCGATCATGATAGGCTTGACAAAGCCGCGAACCTCTTTCGCGCCGTTTTCATCATCGACTGCTACAGAGAGTGTTCGGAAAACACCTGTCAGGCATGGTCTTCCGAACTCATTGTTGAACCTGGCGCTCCCAATTGGTGCTTCTAACATTATGTCGAAACTGCTTGCATAATGTGCAGGCTTTCCATAGTCGCTCGATTCCCAAGGCTCATGGTGATCTGGTATTAACAAGTCAGACACCCAGAAGCCTGCAAGTCCAGCCTTAGGGGTTGACCCTCTTCCTACGGCGCCTTCATCTCTGATCTCTCCACCTGAGCCAGTGGCAGCACCTGGGAACGGACTGATTGCAGTTGGGTGATTGTGTGTTTCGACTTTGATGAGAAAGTGGACTTGTTCTTTCGTTTGTTTCCAGCTACCAGTTGAATAATCGGGCGCCCAGAAACTCGCGGTTTCGCCCTGAAGAACTGCAGCGTTATCACTGTAGGCGCTTACAACATACTTCGGGTTCTTGGCGTGGGTATTTCTGATCATACCGAATAGGCTCTTACCCATAGAAATACCGTCGATTGTCCAATTCGCATTAAATTGTTTGTCTTTTCGAAGTCAGTATTGAAGTAAATAGCAAATCCTCAAAGATTTTGGGAGTAAACCGTACGTCGACAATGTTCGCTATTTACCTGACCAAACATGAAGATTTCAATATCAGTAGGGCTTCCTATAATCCGTAGGTTAGCGTCATTCTTAGAGGCGTGAAACGAATTGAAAGCTTGAGGTTGTCTCAAGCCAGAGCCCATGGTCATAATCCAAAGATACTCAAGCTTTGAAATAGCAGTACTACTATGAAAGTGGAACATACTTCCGAGTCGAGCATATTCTTCCACTAGATACTCCATTTCAGGCTGATCCAGTGAAAGTCCATGCTTCTTGTTGTATGCTTTCAGAACTTCTATTGGAGATGTGCCGCTCTTAAAGTCAATGACCTCTAAAGGAGCTGGTTCACCATGAGCGAACATTGCATCAAGATCAGGCTCTCCATGGACAATGTTTTCAGTCATCCTGTCGTAAATCACATCTTTGAAAGGAATCTCGCTTTCGTTGTAATGTTCAGAGAACTTTATCATGACAGCTCGACCTCTTTCGATACGATGTAGCTTTAAACCACACACGTGAGCGATACTGGTTGCTTTGGAGCCTAGTACGATATTCTGTCAGCACTCCATTTGAGAATCACTTTCGCAATGAGAATCTAATGTCAAATATCACAAGAACTGGAGAAAAGGAAGCTTCTCACTCCATGGCGACAATCCTCTGGGTGTGATGTGATATATCCTCGAGCTACTAAGCTCTCCATCTAAAATTGTAGTGTCAAAGTTAGGAGGTAGAAGCTCTGTTAATTTTGCCTGTAGAGTGTGAGTGGTCTTCCTGAGGCTGAGGCACGTGGTGCTTCAAGATCCAAGAACTATATTACTTACCTTCGTTGCGTTCTGATCCTCCGAGGAAATCAAGTGCGTGTAGTAGAAGTATATTCCTCGAACTTCAAGAACTTTAGGTCCTCCTAGCTTGTTGATACCGATTCTCAACTTTTCTGCCTCCGAGGGGGTAAAGCACTGCTCCCCAGGAGAGACCATAAACTGGCCAAGCTGAGCCATTTGGACTGCCGTGTTCGATATGGTTGGTAGGCTATGTTATAAAGGTGCTGTATAACGAAGCCGAGTGGCAAGCTGGCTTGTTGATGTAACAACTGGGTCTTGTGCTTTTGACGGGACGTTGCCACTGCACTTTATGTGCTTATACAAAGATAGGTAGTATGACTGACATGGCGGGGTCTTCACGGTAATGTTCAGAATTTTGTCCTGGACCCCACCATGATGCGGCCGCCGGCACTACTAGTTCTACCGAAGCTGTATGCATACATAGTACAGTAGGGAGTGGATATACTGGCAGCTGGGGTGTAGTTAGCGAAAGCGGTCTGCCTGGATTCACGTCTCCCTTTTTCGAGGCTGACAGACACAGCTGGACATCCAAATTAGAGTCTCCACTGCCAGATTTCGAGTCCTCAATCCCCCCCAATTTTTCACCCCATGCAGACTTAGAGTTATTTTCAGACTCTGTACAAACCTATTATTCTTATGGACTCAATATAAATTGCATCTCACTATCTCTCCTGTATATTACTCTCCCATCGCCAACATGGGCCTCGTGTCATTTATATCTGGCTTTGTAGCCCCTTTATTCATCATATTGTCACCATTGACCTCCTATGCGGACCAGACAATTGCCATACACAGGACGAAATCTAGTGCTGGGTTCTCTCTGGACATTCCTTTGATCATGTTGGTGGCTTCGCTCCTCCGGTATATAATTCACTTCAATATTGATCGAATTGCGAATAGCTGATGGTGAACAGAGTATTCTACTATCCTGGAGCCAAATTCGACACTTCTCTTCTCATCCAGTCATTCATTATGATTGGTATTCAGTCCGTGTTATTGAAGGTTGCACTGGACCACCGCCCGGCTCCATCATCAAAAGGAGGCGAGATGGCAACACCGTTCGCTGCTGGAGAACTCGGTGCGCAGAGACCATACAACTTTTGGCAGTGGCGGTCACCAAAACCGTAATGTTCCCATTCCAGCTGCTTGCGGGTTCTTTCACTGACCTCATACTCCAGATATTGGCAATTCCTCCTCTATCTCTTCATCACTCTGACGGCTTTGGAGGTCGTTCTTAGTCCTATGCCTAACCTCTACGCCCTCTACTCCTCAGCCATTGGTTATATCGGGCTTTCTGTTGAAGCTACGCTCCCCATCCCGCAAATCATGTCGAACTACCGAACCAGATCCACAAAGGGCTTCCGTGTGTCAGTGCTCATTTCGTGGATTGCGGGAGATATGATGAAGATGTTTTGGTTTTTCACCGCAACGTCCGAGATCCCGTGGGCATTCAAGCTGTGTGGTATGTTTCAGGCATGCTGTGATTCGTTTCTGGGGATTCAATATTGGATGTATGGTGATGGTCCTCCGGCAACCACTGGCCTAGGGCTTGGTTTGAAGGATCACATAAGTCCTGTTGATGGACTCAATATCCCATATCGTGAAAACGGATATGAATTGGGAAGAAGAGCTTAATAAATCTCAAAGAACACGAGTTTCGAGGTTCATTGAATAGGGGAGTGGAAAGAGAAAGCTGTCGTTCGCCAGATTTAGACAGAGACTTTGCTCTACGCGAGCTAACAAGACCGCGAAATGGCTATTTACTGCCTGTTTACGCGGAATGAGCTCATGTATTTGCTGGTCCTCTCTAACCTCAATAAAAACCACGACTGAGTCAATCCCGGAAGATTTTCTCAATACGACGCTCTGGTGCAAGGCATCAGGTGTAGTTTAACGTTGCGCAAGATTCTAAGATCTACAGGAGGCACATGCTTTAATCCAGCAGAATATCGGCCCTCCGCAGGATTTAGGCCACTGGGCAACGCTCAAGCCAATCATTGTGCTCAATTGTATATACTCTTGGATCGAGAAGTCGCGGTGGAAATTGATATTGTAATGATAGAGGCGATTCAGTTAATGTAAAATTTAAACACGTAATAAACCAATATCTCATATTGAGGCTATTTTGAGCCTGTCTTGCTCTAACACTACTCCTACTTCTTTTAAGGTATCATGAACTGAGAACTCCAGGAGTCATACGGCGAATATCACAGTCAGGTTCTATTCAATACGAATTCCCTTCCATACATTAAAGGTCGTAATACCTAAAAGCTGCGACGTGCACTTCTATCCACATCCGTGCTTCTACTTGATGCACAGTAGGCTGAAAGTAAGAATGGAATATTCCCGACTAAGTCACCTCAGTAGGTTAGCCTGTGGGTGAAACGCAAGGGATTCGAGGCAAACAAACACAGTAGATCCGGGCCTTAAGAGGCGAAGAAGTCAGGAGAGAAGTTGGCGGAGGGAGACCATTCATGGGTGGCTGGAAAATGCTAAGCGATGCCAAGACCTATGTTGTGACGACTTGTGAATTTAAACACTTCACCATATTTCTCCAACCAGCAATCACAACTCCAATGGCTCCAAATTCAGTGATAAATGACGTATAATTATCTAGACAGCAATCAAAAACTTCCAAACACTGATTTTGGTCCAATTTAGGTCATTTTATACCGTAAAGTACCCAAGTTAAACCCTGCAAGTTTGTAACTAAAAACGAGCGCCTCACATAAATGCACATTTATTCACTGAACTTCGCGTAGCTACCACTTCTAGAATGCTCCTATGCTTAATGGTGTGATCTTAGCGTGATTTCCTCAACCCAGGCGCCCTAGAAATTTGATATATATAGCACCGCCTCGCTTGATTTTCCACTTCTCTCCTCATCCAACTACAAGCACAACTTCGACAACTATTGGCAACGAACAATCTTCAAAAACAACACTTCTACGGTGAGTAGAACATCTATTTTGGAACACTTCCGTTTCAAAAACCTCTATGCTATTCATGTGTCCCGTACTTCCTGCTGATTTCAGTACGGTCAGATATTAGCAAGGGAGCGCTCGTACTCGACGAAATTCACCGTAGATAACACCTAATCTTCCCAAAGGTAAGCAGCTCTTTCTTTGAAAACGGAACAAATTCTTTTAACTCCTCCTCTACTCGTCAACAAAATCGTGTCGCCATGGTCAGTAATTACGAACTAGTCCACCAACTTGTCCTTAGTGAGATTTACTTCTCGCTCCTCTATACGCAGCAAGAGGCTCTAATTGGTCCCGTGGCTTTGCATGTTAATATAAGCGAGTGACTCGTCAGTCTTGACATGGAAAGAACTCTGACCATTGCCGTCTAATTGTGCAGTTTTTCTCTCACCCTCATCGCCAAACAGCAGAATTCCCACATTTCCTCTCAACACTAACACCTAACAGGTATTTGAATACGACTCAAAACACTTGTCATTACCCTAGATTTCCTTCAAATCTTATTACCAAATCCTAACCACTCAACTAACTGCCCATAGAATCAACAACACCGCAATCATGCCAAACTGGAAGACTTACGAAGCTTCGACCCGCCTCCTTTCAGCGATTATTGCTGCCCATCCCGATGTGAAGCTTAACTACAATGGTAAGCGCAAACAAGTTTACTATGCCGCACTCAATCTTCTCACACTCTCTTGCCACGAATTTCACTTGTCATTATCGAAATAAACTTCTATTGTTTTATGCGGTTATGTAGATGCTTTTATGTTCCGCCTCCTCCTCGTGTACGCTTGTTGAAGGTATCGTTTACAGATATTGCTCGTTATCTGGGCGGAGGCTTCAACAAGAAGGCAGTTTGGTCACGTTTCACCCAAATCAACCGCCATGCAGCTGCTGTCAAGACTATAGTTGACAGAGGTCGTGGAGATCCCTGGAATCTAGAGTTCGACGATGCCCATTACGGCAAAGCTCACAACGACGCTGAGATCGAAGGCATGGCACATTCTGTTTTCTTTATGTTGTATCCTCTGACTACTTGAGGTTTTAATTTCATGTCTCTTGCAGGAATTGCTAAGGCAATGGGCAGCGATTGTACACCATCTGCCATCGAGAACAGATTCCGCAAACTCAAAGTTGAGGCCAAGTGGATTGAGGACGCCCTAGAGAATGGAAAGGATCCACTGGAACTTAAACTTGGCGCATCAAAGTGTCAGACAATTTCCTAGAGTTTCTGTTGCTGCTTGTCAAGAATTGACAATTTCAGAGATCGTTCGATATTATGGAAAAGACCTGAACAAAAAGTGTCTTCAAAATGCCCTTTTCCGGCATTTCAACCCGATAGTCAAGCAACTCCAGGTTGAAGCTGACGGAACTGGTACATATTTCTGCAATGATTTGACGTTTTTGACAAAAGTACAAATGTACATGGACAAGACAAGCATCATTTCCCCACTACACTGCATGGCCTTTACCCAAAGTACTCGTTGTATTGATTATTCTTATTGGCAGACGTTCAAAAGCACTATGGCTCGGATGCCACTCCTGGTGGAATCAGATTCCAATTTGCCACTGTCATCAAGAAGAATGCACAAGCCCTCAGCAATGCAGTCATGACTGGAATTGATCCTAAGCAGGTTGATCTCAACCTTGGCAAGAGTCAAGGTGGCGAAGGTTAAAACTTCCTTTCCTAAGCGCAAAACTTCAAACAGCGACTTGAAAATTGGGTTTGAGTAATTTTCTAGAGATTTGGACTCGAGGCAAGTGCTTCGAGACAAGTGAAGTGGCGTCAAGATATGACTACCCATATGTCAGATCTAGGACTGTTCATCCTATCAATGCGTCAAAACTGCTCTACCTGTATCTGCGGTTGTTTCAAGCTGCTTCTAATTACTGTTCTCAGATATTATTTTCCACATGGGTGATGATGTTACTAAAAAGTCCATCGAGATGCATCTATCTCAGAACATTCGCCCAATGGGGCGACTCCAGAAGGCTGCTCGTGTATCTGGAAACGATCCCAAGGACATAACCCTCAAGGTTAACCACAAGACCTTCGATGGTCAGGAGCCCTATTTCCTTGCCTGGTCAATAGAAAGTACCAGAAACATCACCATCACTTCTTTACCCTAAACCATGGCACAGACAAGAATTAGCGAAGACTATTGTTCTGCGCGTTCCGCCTGGTATGGAATATCCAATTGGTGGTCATGTCGATTGGAAAATGCTTCGGAAAGTCTTAGTTGAACAGTTTGAAAACGTCTGATCCGCTATCAAACTTCAGATGGTTGCGCGGCAGCAGGATGCGACCCCAAGCTAGTTAAGTTTGGCGTTACATCTGAATCTGCCTCAGCCAGAAGCATGGATTTCTTTGATTGTTTGTCCTCTCTCGTAACATTTTGATACAAAGATCATTAATTGGTTACGCAACAGAGATATCTCGATTAATGGGCGGAGACTGTACTGCTTCTGTACTCAAAAACCGAGTGGTAGACAAGTTTATGGCTGTAGGAAAGTTGCAATATACAGCTTTGGCAGCCGGACAGGATCCTGCAACGATCGATGTCAATGTTGACCGCAAGAATTTCAAAAGTAATAGACGTCTAGTTTCTCTATTACAAACACATAGTTGCATATCTGGCCAACATGATCTTACATTGACGAAAGCCTGACAGATATTGCGAATTGCATGGGCTCCGACGTTACCAAGGGCGGAGTTGAGTTTCAGCTCAGAGACAAATTTAGGCCTATTGCAAAGCTTCAGCGTTATTGTCTTGATACTGGTTCCGACCCAAAGGGCGTTGATCTCAATGTTCTAGCCAAAGATCTTCGAGGCCATGAAATTGGCGGTCAGAAGGCAACTTTCATTTTGTTCTTGAGAAACATAGCACAGCACGTTTTCTTTAATTTTCACAATCTCAAGAAACATCCAAGTTGATTGATATCATATAGATATGGCAAAATACATGGGCTCCGATGTTACCAAGGGAGGCCTAGAGTGGCAATTTCGCAGCTATAAGCAAGGCGCAAAGCTCCAAAAGCATGCTGTCGCCAATGGTATCGACCCCAAAAATGTCAACGTTCAAGTTAATGTCAAGGGAGAACCAGTCGCAGCTGGCCCTCGTTCTTGTACAGACCTCTCTTTCTATCCTCAGCACATACTACATAATATCTTCCTTGCTATCTCGCACTCAGTTGGAACTATTGTATTGACTTTCAGATAGAGCTTGCCCACTACTGTGGGGAGGATTACACGGCATACTCTCTCCAGCATCGTTTCAGACAAATCAAGAAAGATGCCATCGAGTTAAGAGGTTGCTAGCGCCACCTATATTTGTTTCCAAACATGCCATACACACAGCACAAGCCCAATCACAATCACAAGTTTGAGATAAGTTGGCTGACTTTATAGCAATTTCCCGCTGCTTGAACGACGGAACCAGTGCATCTGCGTTAGAGCATCGATTCCGTCCACTCAAGAAGGAGGCTCTTGAAATGCAAGCTGGTACAACTTGTGAAAACTATCTCGCCCCTCCACATCGACATTTCCTTACGTTACCAAGCTTCCTTTCTGTTACCACAAGCCATTTTACTTCGATGAAACACCTACTAACAGTTTTACAGCCATTGCAGGTGCATATCAAGGTGGTAACGGCGGCGACGCAGGTGACGGTGCCGTTGGCACCCCATCCAAGAAGGGAACTCCCCGCAAGCGTGCCAGCAAGAAGAAGGCTGCGGCTGGAGATGACGACGATGAAGAGATTTCTGATTTTGGTTCTGCCAAGAAGGGAATGCTGAACAAGGTCAAGGGCGGACGTGTCACCAAGGCTCGCGGCGGTGGTAAGGGAAACATCAAGCAATCGGACTCCGATAATGAGGGCGAGGAGCTTGGCAGCTTGTAAGTCTTCCCATATTAATAACGAATTTGTAAAATGAAGCTAATGAATATGTAACAGTGTTGGCGGCAATGGCTTCAACGGCAACGGCGGCGGCTACAATGAGAGCTTCGATGAGGACCACGACGACGATGGTGGTGATGACTTTTTCTTCGACGCTGATGTCTCTCATGAGGCTTAATTCGGCTGTCTTAGCTTCCCATTACGAC
>Ga0247808_10001354_pt1 | contig 11821 bp, 9 predicted proteins | sample UWRJL089202R1_FD_179914 | JGI IMG/M metagenome (GOLD analysis project Ga0247808, IMG submission 179914) | Plant litter microbial communities from Arlington Agricultural Research Station in Wisconsin, United States - UWRJ-L089-202R-1 | ecosystem: Environmental > Terrestrial > Plant litter >... | reverse complement strand
ATTGCTGTTTTAGGCGTATTAAAGGAAGCAAAAGTGAGAAAATCACTAGAGACAAAAGTTGCCGGAGAGTCGCTATTTAATGATGGGGTAGCGGTAGTGGTATTTGCTGTTATTTTACAGTTAACACAGGGTACGGATATGGAAATTTCTTTCAGCCACATCTCTTGGCTTTTAATTAAAGAGGCTGCCGGCGGTTTTATTTTAGGGGCCCTGTTAGGTATTGGCGCATCGAATGCTATTCGTAAAATAGATGATTATAAAGTTTCTGTACTGATTACGCTATCTGTAGTAATGGGTGGATACCTTATTGCACATGCTATGCATATTTCTGGTCCATTGACAATGGTTGCTGCTGGAATTGTAATTGGCAATTATGGCAAGAGAACTGCAATGTCTGAAACTACAAAAGACTACCTTAATAAGTTTTGGGAATTGATAGATGAGATCTTAAATGCTGTACTTTTCTTATTTATCGGCTTCGAATTGTTGATTATAAAAGACATCACGGTATATTGGTTAATCGGTGCGGTCTCCATCTTAATTGTACTTTTTTCTCGCTTTCTATCTATTTACGTCCCTGTAAAAACTATCCCATTCAAGAATAAATTTAGCAGGGGCACGATAAAAGTATTGGTTTGGGGCGGTTTGAGAGGCGGGGTATCAATTGCCTTAGTTTTATCTATGGATGAAGGGCCATATAAACCTGTGTTATTGGCCATTACCTATTTCGTGGTTGTATTTTCTATCATTATACAAGGTTTAACGGTTGGCAAGGTGGCGCAAAATGCACTTTCTAAAGAGGAAGAATAATTTGGGGAGTCGGGAAGTCTGAAAGTCCGTTCCCCTCGACAGTTGAATTGCAGGGGAAGGGATTGATTGAGAGTCCGGATGTCCGAGAATCCGAAAGTCCGTTCCCCTGGGCCGTAGCCATTAAGCCTACTACTTTCAGGCTTTAAAAAAAATATCTACTATTGTTCAATGACTATAGATACTAATCAAAAACAACAAATTTTAAGTGGCCTGAAATGGCTATTGGTTACTTTTTTTATTTTTCTGATTGGGATAGAAGTGTACACGATTTCAATTGAGCGCTATAGTTCAGTGCAGGAAAGAAGAATATTGTTGTTCTTGGTTTTGATTGGCATCTTCTTATTTAAAAACAGATATACCTACTTATTGGCAATTACACTATTCTTATCTTGTTTGTACTACCTGATCGTGGTTAGCTCAAAATATTCAGATTTCGTAGCGGTAGATTTTATGGGATCACTTTTTAGCTTATTAAATCCTCATACCAACAGTAAAACAGCATTCTTTCTTTTTCAATTCCCCATTTACTTTTATTTTCTTGCTTTCATGAGTTTTACAACACCGTTGGTCAGAAAATGGTATAAATTTTACACTAAAAAACCACCTGTTAAGAAATCTTATCTGTAAAATGTTTTATCACTTTAAGCTTGCATTTTTTCATTTTAAGCAGAAAATCAACAAATTACAATGCAAGCATAATATTCATACCGAATACCGATTTCATATTTAGTCTACGACATACAAAGTTGTCAAGGCAAATTATGCTATTAAAAGAAATTATATTTTATTTAATTGACACAAAACAGAATATAATTTTTTTTCATTTATTTTTCATTTAGTATTGCTTGTTTCTGAACTAAAAACTAAATTGGTTTTTATAAAACAGCGACAATGTACAACCCCAAAATTCTAAGTTTAAGTTTAACAAATAACGTAGATCTACTTTCTACCTTATCTGTCATTCTTATTCCTATTATTCTGCTTCTGATTAAGCAGCAGGGGTCGCTATAACATGAATATTTAATACTCACATTATAAAGGCGTCCCCATAAAAAAGGGACGCTTTTTTTAAATAGAAAAATAAAATGAACCTGATCATTTTATAAGGCTCAGGAAAATTAAATAATAGGCAATAGTGAATAATAAACCAATTAACACGACAGCTCATCTCACCATTGAATGATAAAAAATAACAGATGAAATACTACGATTCAAGTACGGTAATTTATTTAAACGGTCGCTTTGTAAAAGCTGCAGATGCAAAAACAGATTTGTACGGTCAATCCCTACATTATGGCTTAGCAGCATTTGAAGGCATTAGAGCTTATAAGACCCACAATGCTACACGGATATTCAAAATCAGAGAGCATTATGAAAGGTTACAACGTTCATGTGAACTGGTTGGGATACCCTATAATTGGGACAACAGTGAGCTAATTAAGCAAACTTACAGGCTACTTGAAATCAACAATTTAAAGGATGCTTATATCCGTCCACTTGTTTATAGTGAACCAAATATGACTTTGATTGCACCTGAGAACGTATCGATCATGATCTGTGCTTGGGAATGGGGCGCTTATTTAGGCAACAAACAATTAAAAGTGGGGATCTCTCCATTTCAGCGTCCAAATCCAAAATCAACTTTTGTTGAAGCAAAAATTAGTGGACATTATGTGAATTCTATACTAGCTACCACAGAGGCTAAAAAAAGAGGTTTTGATGAAGCACTGTTGTTAGACATGAATGAAAATGTGGCTGAAGGTTCTGGCGCAAACATCTTTATCGAAAAAGGTGGAAAACTATATACTCCAGCATTGGGCAATATTTTGGCTGGAATTACACGTGCTACCGTAATCGAACTTTGCAGGGTTTTAGATATCGAAATCACTGAAAAAGCTATCAGTGTTGACGAATTAAAAAATGCGGATAGTGCTTTCTTTTGTGGTACAGCGGCAGAAGTAATTGGAATTCATACCATCGATGATACCGTTTACAAACAAAGATGGAGCGATAGCATTGGATATACCATTCAAAGAGCTTATAAAAATTTAGTGCTCGAAAAAGTTAACTATGAGGTGATTATTTAGTGGTTAGTATATAGTACTGAGTAGTTAGTATATAGTACTGAGTATAAAGACATAGTTCAAGAAACATTGAGCTTAAAGAAAGTGCTTAGGAGTAGTTAGTATATAGTACTGAGTATAAAGACATAGTTCAAGAAGCATTAAGCTTAAAAAGTAAGTGCCGAGTAGTTAGTATAGAGACATAGTTCAAGAAGCATTGAGTTTAAAAGTAAGTGGCGAGTAGTTAGGTATAGAGATATAGTTCAAGAAGCATTGAGCTTAAAAAGTAAGTGCCGAGTAGTTAGTATAAGGACATAGTTTAAAAACATAGATGTTTAAACCAGAAATCAATTAACCAAACAGAATTAGCAAGGGGATTATCATTGCTAGAAAAAATAATATAATTAGTACAACACAACGAACCAAAAGATGAACGAAATCAACAAGTACAGTAAAACCTTTACACAAGATCCTACTCAACCGGCTGCACAGGCAATGCTTTATGGCATTGGTTTAACTGATGCAGATATGGAAAAAGCACAGGTCGGGATTGCTAGCATGGGCTATGATGGCAACACCTGTAACATGCACCTTAACGATTTAGCAAAACTAGTAAAAAAGGGTGTTTGGGAAAGTGATCTGGTCGGTTTGGTCTTCAATACCATTGGCGTAAGTGATGGTATGAGTAATGGTACGGAAGGAATGCGTTATTCTTTGGTTAGTCGTGATATTATCGCCGACTCTATTGAAGCCGTTTGTGGTGGCCAATACTATGATGGGTTGATTACCATTCCTGGTTGCGATAAAAATATGCCAGGATCACTAATGGCAATGGGTAGATTAAACAGGCCATCTATCATGGTGTATGGCGGTACGATTAAACCTGGCCACTATAAAGGTGAAGATTTAAATATCGTTTCTGCGTTCGAAGCTTTAGGTAAAAAGATTGCTGGGCAACTAGACGACATTGATTTCAAAGAAATTATCAAACATGCTTGCCCAGGTGCCGGAGCTTGCGGAGGGATCTATACGGCAAACACAATGGCTGCTGCTGTGGAGGCCTTGGGAATGAGTTTACCTTTTTCTTCATCAAACCCAGCTTTGAGTGAGGAAAAACAAGCCGAATGTTTAGCTGCAGGTAAAGCAATACGCATTTTATTAGAGAAAGATATCAAACCAAGTGATATCATGACCAGAGCAGCTTTCGAGAATGCCATTGTAACCATTATGGTTTTAGGCGGTTCTACAAATGCAGTTCTACATTTAATTGCAATGGCAAAAAGTGTTGATGTTCCGTTAACACAAGATGATTTCCAGACGATCAGCAATCGTATTCCTGTATTGGCGGATATGAAACCAAGTGGAAAATACATGATGGAAGATCTTCATAAAATTGGTGGTGTACCTGCTGTAATGAAATATCTATTGAAACTAGGATGGTTACATGGAGATTGTTTAACGGTAACTGGAAAAACAATTGCTGAAAACTTAGCCGAAATTCCTGATTTAGATTTTGAGACCCAAAAAATCATATTCCCGATAGAAAATCCGATCAAAGCTACAGGGCATTTACAGATCCTTTATGGAAACTTAGCCAAAGGTGGAAGTGTTGCCAAAATAAGTGGTAAGGAAGGCGAATTCTTTGAAGGACCAGCTCGTGTATTCAATGGCGAATTTGAATTGATTGCAGGGATCTCAAGTGGCAAGGTAAGACCTGGCGACGTAGTGGTTATTCGTGATGTTGGTCCGAAAGGTGCACCTGGCATGCCTGAAATGTTGAAACCGACTTCAGCTATTTACGGTGCTGGTTTAGGGAGCAGCGTGGCATTGATTACAGATGGCAGATTTAGCGGTGGAACACATGGTTTTGTTGTTGGCCACATTACACCAGAATATTTTGATGGTGGATTGATTGCATTTGTTGAAGATGAAGATCGTATAGAGATCAGTGCAAAAAGCAACAGCATTACGCTGAAAGTTCCGGAAGATGTGATTGAAAAAAGAAAAGCAAATTGGAAACAGCCTGATTTGAAAGTAAAAAAAGGGGTATTGTACAAATATGCCAAGACTGTAACAACAGCTGCAGAAGGTTGTGTAACAGATCAAGATCTTTAGTTAAATAATTAGAACCAGTTTATAAATAGTTTTATGGAAACTGCACAAGATATTACAATAGAAAAAACAGCAGCACAGGCTGAGACTTCAACAAAAACATTTAAGGGTACCGGATCCCAAGCACTATTAAATGGATTAATTGACGAAGGTGTTCATACGATTTTTGGTTATCCTGGGGGTGCTATCATGCCAATTTACGATGCGCTTTATGATTACAATGATCAATTGAAACATATTTTAGTCCGTCATGAACAGGGTGGTATTCATGCTGCTCAAGGTTTTGCAAGGGCTAGCGGTGAGGTAGGTGTTGTTTTTGCAACGAGTGGTCCAGGGGCGACAAATTTGGTTACTGGCTTGGCTGACGCACAAATAGACAGTACTCCCCTAGTTTGTATCACCGGACAGGTATTTGCCCATTTGTTAGGTACCGACGCTTTCCAAGAAACAGATGTAATTAACATTACTACACCTGTGACTAAATGGAACTATCAGGTTACTGATGCAAAAGAAATTCCTGAAGTGTTGGCAAAGGCATTCTATATTGCAAAAAGTGGCAGACCAGGACCTGTGCTGATTGATATTACCAAAAATGCGCAACTACAAGTAGAAGAATTTCCGGCATATAGCAAATGTAACCACATTCGGAGTTATAGACCAAAACCTAAAGTTCGGATTGAATTTATCGAACAAGCTGCTGCATTGATCAACGCTGCAAAAAAACCTTTTGTATTGTTTGGTCAGGGCGTAGTGTTGGGTAAAGCCGAAGAAGATTTTAAAGCATTTATCGAAAAGACAGGAATTCCTGCTGCCTGGACAATTTTGGGTGAGGGGGCAATTCCTACTGCTCACCCACTAAATGTGGGCATGCTTGGGATGCATGGTAATTATGGCCCTAATGTTTTAACGAATGAGTGTGATGTTTTGATCGCCATCGGCATGCGTTTTGACGACCGTGTTACCGGAAGACTTGACAAATATGCAAAGCAGGCAAAAATTATTCATCTCGATATTGATCCCGCTGAAATAGATAAAAATGTGAAGGCAGACGTTGGCGTTTGGGGTGATTGCAAAGAAACACTTCCGTTATTGACAAATCTAGTAAGTGCCAATAAACATGAAGAATGGTTGGCTAAGTTTAGAGATTATAACCAACAGGAAATTGATCAGGTGATTACACCAGAATTGTATCCTGCGGGGGATGAGATGACCATGGGAGAAGTTCTACGCAATATCAACGAAATCTGCAATGGCGAGGCCATTATCGTAACTGATGTTGGTCAGCACCAAATGGTTGCCTGTAGATATGCCAAATTTAATAATACACGCAGCAATATTACTTCAGGCGGATTAGGCACTATGGGATTTGGATTACCAGCTGCGATTGGTGCTAAATATGGTGCTCCTGATAAAACGGTAATCGCAATTATAGGTGATGGAGGGTTCCAGATGACACCTCAAGAGTTGGGTACGATTATGCAGTTTGGTGCTGCCGTTAAAATCTTAATCTTAAATAATCGTTTCTTGGGAATGGTGCGTCAATGGCAACAATTGTTTCATGAGAAACGCTATTCCTTTGTAAATATCACTAGTCCTAATTTCGTGGCACTTGCAAAATCTTATTACATAGATGGGCAAATGGTTGATGAGCGTGCAAATTTGAGAGCAGCGTTAGAGACCATGATCAATCATGATGGTGCCTATTTGTTAGAAGTGATGGTGGGAAGGGAAAATAACGTTTTCCCAATGGTACCACAGGGTTGTAGTGTAAGTGAGATTAGGCTTAAATAGGACGGTTGGAAGGTTAAATGTTTTAATGTTGCAACGTTACATGAACATTACAACCTTTCAATATTCAACTTTAAAATATTAAAAAAAGAAAGATGAGTACAGAAAACACCATAAAACATAATCCTGCGAGCGCTGATTTTGAAGGCAAACAGGAGTATAACATCATCGTTTATGCAGAGAACAGGATTGGTTTGCTAAACCGTATTGCCATTATTTTCTCTAAACGTAAAATCAACATTGAAAGCCTAAACAGTTCAGCCTCTGAAATTGATGGGATCCACCGATTTAACATCGTTATTCAAGAGAGTTTTGAGGTGGTTAGAAAGCTTGCCCGGCAAATTGAAAAACTGGTAGAGGTACTTAAAGTTTATTACAATACCAATGATGAGATTATCTGGCAAGAGCTGGCTTTATATAAAGTATCCACTGACGAAATTGCCGAAAAGGTAACTGTTGAACGCTTATTGAGACAGTTTGGAGCAAGTGCGGTAGTGATCCGTAAAGATTACACTGTATTTGCGGTGACTGGTCACCGAGAAGAAACTGATGCATTGGTTAAAGCATTAGAGCCTTATGAACTGATAGAATTTGTTCGCTCTGCAAGGGTTGCTATTATTAAAGATAGCGCTGGTTTCCATGAGAAGCTTAAAGAATTCGAAGCATTTGAACCAGGAGATGATCTTATTGAAAACGAATTTTTAGATAAGGGAGAGAAGATTTTTACGATGTAAGATATAGCATGTGCCAAGGGCATCCCTTTGGGAGAAGATGGAACATGTAGCATGGGAAATTTCCCAACTTAAAATGCGACTAAAACAAATATTAAATAATAAAACGAACCATATATAACAACATCTGTGTAATCGCTTTAATCAGTGAAATCACCTTAAAAAATCAATAAAAAAACAATGGCAAATTATTTTAACACATTACCACTTAGAGAAAAACTAAACCAATTAGGTGTTTGCGACTTCATGGACAGTTCAGAATTTCTGGATGGTGTAAACGCATTAAAAGGTAAAAAACTGGTAATCGTGGGCTGTGGCGCACAAGGACTAAACCAAGGATTAAACCTTAGGGATAGTGGTTTAGATGTTTCTTATGCTTTACGTAAAGAGGCGATCGAAGGCAAAAGAGATTCTTGGAAAAACGCTACAGAAAACAACTTTAATGTAGGTACATATGAAGAGTTGATTCCAAATGCTGATGTGGTAATTAACCTTACGCCAGACAAACAACATACCGCTGTGGTGAATGCAATTATGCCCTTAATGAAAGATGGTGCAACACTTTCTTATTCTCATGGGTTTAATATCGTAGAAGAAGGCATGCAGATCCGTAAAGACCTTACGGTAATTATGGTTGCTCCGAAGTGTCCTGGAAGTGAAGTTAGAGCAGAGTATGTACGGGGTTTTGGTGTGCCAACTTTAATCGCTGTACACCCTGAGAATGATCCTCAGGGAAAAGGCTTGGCACAAGCGAAAGCTTATTGCGTGGGTACTGGTGGGCATAAAGCTGGTGTGTTGAAGTCATCATTTGTTGCAGAAGTTAAATCTGATTTAATGGGCGAGCAGACGATTTTATGTGGTTTGTTACAAACTGGTTCAATTCTTTCATTCGATAAAATGGTTGAAAAAGGAATTGATGCGGGCTATGCTTCTAAATTGGTTCAATATGGTGTTGAGGTGATTACCGAGGCTTTAAAACAAGGTGGTATTACCGCAATGATGGACAGATTGAGCAATCCAGCTAAAATCAAAGCTTTCGAAGTTTCTGAGGAATTAAAAACCATTATGCGTCCATTGTTCCAAAAACATCAAGATGATATCATGAGTGGTGAGTTTAGCAAAACCATGATGGAAGATTGGGCAAATGGAGATAAAAACCTATTGGCCTGGAGAGCAGCAACAGGTGAAACAGCTTTTGAGAAAACTCCGGCGGGAGATGTTAAAATTGGTGAGCAAGAATATTTCGATAACTATACGTTAATGGTTGCTTTTGTAAGAGCTGGTGTTGAATTGGCTTTCGAGACTATGGTTGATGCCGGTATCAAGCCAGAATCAGCCTATTATGAGTCTTTACATGAAACTCCATTAATTGCGAATACCATTGCCAGAAAGAAATTATTTGAAATGAACCGTGTCATCTCTGATACTGCAGAGTATGGTTGTTATTTATTTGATCAGGCTTGCAAACCATTGTTAGGTGATTTCATGAAAAAAGTAGATACTGATTTAGTAGGTAAAAACTTTAACGAAGGTAAAGATGGGGCGGTGGACAACAGAACTTTAATTGCGGTAAACGAAGTTATCCGTACGCATCCTGTTGAAATTATTGGTGCAGAGTTAAGAAAAGCAATGACCGCCATGAAGGCGATTAAAACAGCCTAATCCAAAACAACCTTATAGGTCTATAGACCTATAAGGTTTAATATAAGAAAATATGTCAAAAACACTAGTAGAAAAAATTTGGGATGCACACGTTGTAAAAAGTGAAGAAGGCTTTCCTGATATTTTATACATCGATACCCATTTAATCCATGAAGTAACCTCTCCACAGGCTTTTGATGGCCTGAGAAAAAGAGGGTTGCCTGTATTTCGTCCGAAACAAACTGTAGCTACAGCAGATCATAATGTACCGACCCTAAATCAGCTTCAACCTATTAAGGAAGAACTATCAAGGTATCAGGTTGATATGCTAACGAAGAACTGCGCAGAATTTGGGGTTGAATTATACGGATTAGGACACCCTTACCAAGGAATTGTACATGTTATAGGTCCTGAATTAGGGATTACCCTTCCAGGAAAGACAATGGTATGTGGAGATAGTCATACCTCCACTCATGGTGCTTTCGGTGCCATTGCTTTTGGGATTGGCACTTCCCAAGTTGAGCAGGTTTTTGCAACACAATGTTTATTGCAGCAAAAACCTAAAACCATGAAAATTGAGGTTAATGGACAACTTGGCAAAGGCGTTGGCGCTAAAGACATCATTCTTTACATCATTGCTCAAATATCAGCTGCAGGAGGCACAGGTTATTTTATTGAATATGCAGGCTCAACGATTGAGGCTCTAAGTATGGAAGCCAGGATGACCATTTGTAATATGAGTATTGAAATGGGCGCGAGAGGCGGGTTGATTGCACCAGATCAGATTACCTTCGATTACATTAAAGGAAGAGAATTTGCTCCTGCGGGCGAAGAGTGGGACAAGGCATTAGCTTATTGGAAAACTTTATACAGCGATACTGATGCAAAATTTGATAGCGTTTTAACCTTTAATGCTGAAGACATTGCTCCTATGATTACCTATGGCACAAATCCAGGAATGGGGATGGGAATACAGGAACATATTCCAGCCACTGATGCTCAACCAGAAAAGGAACAACTTTCGTATCAAAAGGCCTTAGATTATATGGGATTTGACGACGATGCCTCACTTGTTGGAAAAGAAATTGATTATGTATTTATTGGCAGCTGTACCAATTCTAGGATTGAAGATTTACGTGAGGTTGCTCAATTCGTGAAAGATAAGCGCAAGGCCGATAATGTCACGGTTTGGATTGTTCCTGGATCAAAACAGGTAGAGCAACAAGCAAAAAACGAAGGCTTAGATAAAATCTTTGAAGCTGCAGGTTTTCAATTACGGGAGCCTGGATGCAGTGCCTGTTTAGGTATGAACGAAGATAAAATACCAGCTGAAAAATATTGTGTTTCTACATCAAATAGGAACTTTGAAGGAAGACAGGGACAAAATGCCAGAACTTTATTGGCTAGTCCGCTTACCGCAGCAGCAGCAGCAGTAACAGGTAAAATAACGGATGTTAGAGAATTGTTAGCTCACTAAGCAAATGATTTTAGAGGTTGCCATACTGAATATAAAAACGGGACTTTCGGCTGAATTTGAAAAAGCTTTCAATGTTGCAGAAAGTATCATCTCTGGAATGAGTGGCTATATCTCACATCAGTTACAAAAATGCATTGAAGAGCCAGACAAATATATCTTATTAGTGAATTGGGAAAGCTTGGAAGCACATACAGAAGGATTTAGAAATTCACCTGGCTACCAAGAATGGAAAAGGTTACTACATCATTTTTATGATCCCTTTCCAACCGTTGAACATTACACAATAGTTAAAAATTAAGGCAAAAAAATCAACTAAAGCGATAGCGCAAGATGGAAACATTACAAGAAATACAAAAACAGTTTAACGCGGTGTCTGAAAAGTACGATAGGCAACGTCGTTTTCTGATTCCTTGTTTTGACGATTTCTATGGAACTGCTTTGACTCTATCTGAAGAGGTAACAACAGTAAAGCATATTTTGGATGTTGGGGCTGGAACAGGATTGATGAGCGCATTTTTCCAAGAGAAGTATCCCGATGCAAAAATTACTTTAGTTGATATTTCAAAAGACATGCTAAAAAAAGCAGCCGAGCGTTTTGCGGGGAATGAAAACATCGAATTTCTAAATGAAGATTTTGCGACTGTTGATTTACCAGCAAACCATTTCGACTTAGTAGTTTCCGGATTGGCAATTCATCATTTGCCCAACGAGCTCAAACAACAACTATTTAATAAGATAGCAAATACTTTAAATCCGGGTGGTTGGTTTATCAATGCCGATCAGGTTTTAGGGGAAACTACACTTGCGGAAAAGGTTTATACGGATTATTGGAGAGCTCATGTATTGGCACATCCTGATTTAACAGCAGAAGAAAAGCAAAGTGCTTTCGAGCGAATTAAAGTAGATATTATGGCTCCTTTAAGTTCTCAACTGAAATGGATTGAAAAGGCAGGAATGAAAAATGCGAATTGCTATTACCAGTTCTACAATTTTGTAGTTTTTGCAGCAAATAAATAAAGTTAGTGAAATCACCTTAATTGGTGTAATTCTTATTACAAAATGAAAAAGTTCGAAAAATTAACATCGGCCGTTGTGCCTTTAAACATAGAAAACATAGATACAGATCAGATTATTCCTGCTCGATTTCTAAAAGCTACTACAAGGGAAGGTTTTGGGGAAAATCTATTTTGCGACTGGCG
>Ga0247808_10001352_pt1 | contig 11827 bp, 12 predicted proteins | sample UWRJL089202R1_FD_179914 | JGI IMG/M metagenome (GOLD analysis project Ga0247808, IMG submission 179914) | Plant litter microbial communities from Arlington Agricultural Research Station in Wisconsin, United States - UWRJ-L089-202R-1 | ecosystem: Environmental > Terrestrial > Plant litter >... | reverse complement strand
CATTTTAAATAATACAAAAGCGGTGCTTGCATCGCTTTATTTTTTTTAAATTTATGAAGAAAATTATTAATATAATCTTATTGTTTTCTAATTGCGTTCTAATGTCTCAAATCAATCAATCAATAATGGATACAACTATTATTTCAAGTAATAATGAAATAACAGACGAAGAAATTCAAGAATATTTATCAAATCCCCAAGGGCATGAAAGAAAAGGTACAGATATGACTCATTTTAGTGCAACATCATTTGATGATGACGAGATTTTTGAGAGTACTATTACCAAAAGAATTGTTGTTTACAATTTCTGGTATGCTAGCTGTGCTCCATGCATAGAAGAAACACCAATGCTTAATGCTTTACAGAAAAAATACAAAGACAAAGCTGATTTTATAGCTGTTACATTTGAAAGCAGGGAGAGAATAGATGAATTTTTAAAAAATCATCCTTTCACTTTTAAGCATGTGTACATGGATAGAACAAATATTGACCTTTTAGAACTTACTATGGGCTATCCAACTACGCTAATAGTTTGTGATAATAAAATAGTATATTATAAATATGGCGGACCTTCTGACAAATCGTCTCCTTATTATGAACCAATGCTCAAGGGAATGTATAAAAAATATTCAGAGATCATTGAAGCAAGTTTAAAAAGTTTTGAATGATCTATATAATTACCAATTCATTTAATCCAATAGCTTGTGGAGTAATTGACTGGCTTAATTTCTATGACCTTAAATTCGAAAGAATTAACGACTACATAAAAGAATTTAACAAAATAGATTTTTGCTTAGGGAGCAATAAAGACAATGAACATTTTTATTGGATAAATAGAGTAAGATCCGATGAACCTGATAATGTTGATCATCAGGTTTATTGCCAGTTATTGCATGAATATCATCAAGGTTTTTTTAAAAATTTAAATTCAAGAAATGTATTAGGTCAAGCTTTGTATGTTTCAGATTTAAATAAATTTAAAGTTTTAGAAATTGCTGAATCATTGGAAATAAAGATTCCTAAAACCATTATTACTAATAAAAAAAGTCATGTATTGGAATTTATAAGCAATCATAGACTCATTATTACAAAATCTTGTCATGATATTTTTAATATAAATATTGATAATAGATTATTTCGTCCATACACGTCATTGTTGAATGATGACAATGTTAGTTCTTTAAATGATGTTTTTGGAATTTCAATGTTTCAAGAAAATATTAAAAAAATATGTGATATCAAGGCATTTTATTTAAATGGAAAGTTTTATCCGCAGGCAATATTTTCACAAGCAAATCATGATACCAAAATAGATTTTAGACTTTATAGTAAAGAGAAGGCTTCAAAAATAACTCCATTTAAGTTGCCTAAAGATTTAGAAAAAAAAACAAAAAAATTACTAGAATCATTATCATTAAATATAGCGGTAGTTGATTTTATGTTAAGCACTAATTATGAATTATACTTTCTTGAAATCAATACCGATGGTGTGTTTGACGGCATATCAGTTATGTGTAATTATAATTTAGACAAAAAAATAGCAAACTATCTATATGAAAGAAAAAAAGGACAAAATCAAATATAGTATTTTTAATAAAAGTGACTTTCTCTTGCCTGTTTATTTTGATAATCTTACAGAAGTATTTAAAAATAGTGATAAGGTAGTAAAAATTCAAATAGTATCTTCGGATTTTCATCAAACCAATTTGCACATCCCATATTCATTTTATAAACCAATATGTCGCATTACTGATGAGAGATAATTCTTTTTTGCAGTTATATTCTAATATTATCCCTGTTAGAGGATTTAATAGGTCTGTGCTGTTAGACTTTCAATTTGAGCGTCTATTTTTTGTGCCAAATGAAATTTATGACCTTTTAACTATTGACTATTGTGATGTGGAAGTTTTCAAAAAAAAGTATAAAGGAAGCTTAAATGCAGGTATTGAAAAATGGGTTGATTATTTGATTGAAAAAAATATTATTCACTTTACAGGTCATCCGGAGTTTTTTCCTAAACTGGATTTGGAATTTCATTTTTCTTCTAAAATATCAAATATGATAATTGAATTAAGTACAATTAATTTTAAAGTATTAAATCATAAAGAAAAAATCCTGATGATGGAAAAAATAGGTTGCAAGGCACTAGTTCTAAATTTTTTTGATCTTCCAGCTAATAAAGTAATTAACTATCTTGATTTATTTTCCAAAAGCAGTATTGACCATATAGAATTGTATTTAAATTTTAAATTTTTAGATATTGAAGAGCATGATCTAATAGAGAAATTCTGCGAAAACTTGAGAATTAAGAGTACAACATTTTATGCATGTGAAGAGAAAAAAACAGGTTATGAATATAAAGATAGAATGCAATTATCATTTCTATTAACTGATAAAATTAATTTGAATTGTGGTGTTACAAGCATCCAAAATAGCTATGTAAACTTAAAACTCTTCACAGAATCCCTCAACCACAACACCTGCCTAAACCGTAAAATCTCCATAGACAAAGACGGCAACATCAAAAACTGCCCTTCAATGGCACAAAGCTTTGGTAACATAAAAGACACCACACTCGAAGAAGCCCTTAACCATCCTGATTTTAAAAAATATTGGAACATTACCAAGGACCAGATAGAAGTTTGCAAGGATTGTGAGTTTCGCCATATCTGTACTGATTGTCGTGCCTATATTGAGGATCCCGATAACCAATATTCAAAGCCTTTAAAATGTGGCTACAACCCCTACACCAATGTTTGGGAAGAGTGGAGTACAAATCCCTTAAAACAAAAGGCGATTGAATATTATGGCATGCAGGAATTAATAAAGAAAGATGCCTAAAAACTTCCCCTTCTACCCCCAACCCACGTCAAAGACTGTGGCCCAACCTGCCTAAAAATAACAGCAAAGCATTACGGCAAAACCTTAAATATCCAACAACTTACAAGTATTAATTGATAATCAAATAAACTTAAGTACAATTTAGTTATTGGTTGACTTATTTAGTTACGTAATGACTTATTTAGTCAACCACGGAATAAGCTTTTACTTAAAAGCCTTTTAACTTTGAAATAATAAAAAAAAATGAATTTTCATCAGATGAACAATAAAATAATTTTTAAGGAAGTTGGAATTATATTTTTGTTGTTTTTAGTCTTTTCCTGCAAAACAAAAAATGAAATTGCTGATGTAAAAACAATAGAAGATGTAAATTATATCCCTTATTATTTAAAGGTATATGAAGCAGATAGTTTATTCATTATAGGTGATTATGAACGTTCACATGGAATTTTGGATAGTTTATTTAAAAAATTTGAGCCAATTGAAATTCAAGGATATTATGAATATAGTAACTATGTCTTTGCAGCAGTTTTGACAGGTAAGACTGAAAATATAAAAAAAATTGCCAAGAAAGCCTATACTGACAATGGCGGTTTAAACAGTCAGCAATTAAAGATTGTAAACAAATTAGATTCTATAGAACGCATTATCGGTTTTTCGGAAAAAGAAAAAAATGTTTTCATTGCAAGTTATAATGGTAAAATAAACAAGGAGTTAAGAAAACTAGTAGATAAAACCTTGAAAGAGGATCAATCGGTTAGGGCTGAAAATTTTAAGACTGTAGAGGAACTAGGAGAAATGGCTAAAGCTCATGAACCTGTAATAAAAGGAATTTTCGACAAATATGGCTATCCTAGTACAAAAAAAATAGGATTTGGAGATAATTTAGTAGCTGTATTTATGCATGCAGACTTAGGTTTTAAAGAAAATTATTTACTACCAAAGCTTTTAGATTACATTAAGAAAGGGGAAGATACTCCAGATGCCTATACAAACACTTATGATAAGTGGCATCTACATAAAACGGGAAACTATTACTATAGCAATAATAGTTCTATTCTTCAAGGTAAAGAGTTGGATAGTGCTAGAGAAAGCATCGGTCTTCCTCATAAAAATTATGTAAGATGGCGAAACAAAATGATATATGATGAATATAAAAAATATGAAAGTAAATAATAACCTTTAAATTTAATAATTATGCAAAAATTAAAATCGATTAAGAGTTTTGAGAATGAGATCTTAGCATCTGAAAAAATGATTAACATCTTAGGTGGATCTGGTAAGCCTGTTGGCGGAATTTCTACAAGATATGTTACTTCAAATACAATGGATAAACTTACTAATTGTTCAGATCAAAACGGTAGAATTGATACTGACCAAAATGGTGGTGCTTGGCTAAGGGGTCAAGAAAGTCAAATCTGTCAAGAAACACCTAGCACAGAACCTTGTTGGTAAAAACTAAGATTTGTCAATTTTAAAGACTGTTTAGTAATTAAGCAGTCTTTTTAATTTTAATTAGATGGTATTAATAATTTCTGCTAATAGCGACAAAAGCACCACTCATGTTATTGAATGGCTAGATAACTTGCATAAAAAATGGATTAGGCTCAATGAAAGTGATGTCATAGATATTGCTTTTTTAGGGGATGATATTAGGTTCGTTCAAGGTAACGATTGTTTTTTATTGAGCGAAATAACTTCATATTGGTATAGACGAGGCTATATGAGGTTTAATTTTGGGAAAATTTCTGATATAAGCACCTTTAGAATTCTACAAAAGGTCGAAATTGAATGCATAGTAGAATATATTTATTATTCCTTATCACAAAAAAGAAGTATAAATTCTTTTTTAAATCGAGATGTAAATAAATTGATAGTTAGTTCTGTCGCTAGAAATTTAGGAGTTTTAACACCAATAGATTTTTTGTTTTCTGAAAAAAATAGTTTATTAGAAAAAACAAATAATCAAAAATGCATAACAAAACCCATAAGCGGAGATTCCATTCAAATTATCGAGGATGTTTCAATCTTCAACTATACTTCTATACTTGATACAGGCCAGATAGAAACCGACACTTTTTTTCCTTCATTTGTTCAAAATTATATTGAAAAAAAGTATGAGTTACGTGTTTTCTATTTACATGGAAAGTTTTACGCTATGGCTATTTTTTCGCAAAAAGATAATCAGACCCATATAGATTTTAGACAATATAATGAAATAAAGCCTAACAGAACTACTGTATTCAATTTGCCGAAAGAGATAGAAATACAATTAGATATGCTTATGAAGAAAATTGATTTGAATTGTGGTTCAATTGATATGATTGTAACTCCAGAAAACGAATTTGTTTTTCTTGAAGTGAATCCTGTAGGGCAGTTTGGTATGGTATCAAATCCATGTAATTTTAATTTAGAAAAAATTATAGCAGAATATTTATGAAAATTGAAAAAGTTAAAGAAATAATTCAATCTCAAAAAAACAGTTTACCATTATCTTATTCTGAATTGGTATTTAGAGAAAACGGAAAAGAAAAAGCAAAATTAAAAATTACCTTATCAGACTATTATAAAGATGACAATTATGTGTTGTTTCCTTTATTCAAAAAAATATCGAGATTAATATGAGAAGGAAGTATTTTAAAATATTCTCTGGTTGTGTAGTTATAAAAGGAAATACAAGAAGTTTAATTGTAGATCTACAAAGGGAAAATTCTCGTTTGATACCTGATACAATGAGTAATGTGATTGACTATTTTCAATCAAAAAAAAGTGTAAATCAAGCTTACGCTTATTATGGTAGAGAAAATAAAATTACAGTTGATGAATATTTGGATTTTTTAATTCAAAATGAATTTGGATTTTTCTGTGAGGAAGATGAATTTGATTTATTTCCTGAAATGAGTAATTCCTTTGAAACAGCATCACCTTTGACCAATGCAATTATTGAATTATCCGAATCGACAATTATCCAAATTGAAAAAATAATATTTTATTTGGAACAATTAAAATGCCAACATATCCAGTTGGTTTCTTTCAATGAGTTACCACAAACTACTTTCGTTAAGATTTTAGAAAAATTAAAAAATACAAATTTTAAATCAATTGATTTAGTTTTAAAGTATAATAGAGATTTCGATGATAATTTCATAAAAAAACTAGATACTTATAATTTTAGAATAACTAATTTACTTTTACATACATCTTTGAGGGATAAGATTTATGAATATTCAGAAGTAGCATTATTCAATATTGAGTTTTCTCAGAAACAAATTACATCGTTTAATCATTGTGGGATTGTTGATGCAAAGTATTTCAACACAAACTTACCTAAAGTCCTAGAATCCCTCAGCCACAACTCTTGCCTTCACAAAAAAATCTCCATAGACAAAGACGGCAACATCAAAAATTGCCCCTCGATGCCTCAAAGTTTTGGCAACATAAAAGACACCACACTCGAACAAGCTTTAAATCATCCTGACTTTAAAAAATACTGGAACATCACCAAAGACCAGATAGAAGTTTGCAAGGATTGTGAGTTTCGTCATATCTGTACCGATTGTCGTGCCTATATCGAAGAGCCAGAAAATCAATATTCAAAACCGTTAAAATGTGGTTACAATCCTTACACCAATGTTTGGGAAGAATGGAGTACAAGTCCCTTAAAACAAAAGGCAATCGAGTATTATGGTATGCAGGAATTAATAAAGAAAGATGCCTAAAAACTTCCCCTTCTACAAACAACCCGACGCCAAAGACTGTGGCCCCACCTGCCTAAAAATAATAGCCAAGCATTACGGCAAGAACCTAAACATCCAGCAACTTCGAAGTTTATCCGAAACTACCCGTGAGGGAAGTAACCTATTAAACCTCTCAGAGGCGGCCGAGCAAATTGGTTTCAGGACTTTGGGAGTAAAACTGTCGTTTGAAAAATTAAAGGAAGCCCCGTTGCCTTGTGTCCTGCATTGGAATTCCAATCATTATGTAGTGGTATATAAAATTAAAAAGGATAAGATTTCCATATCTGATCCTGCCTTTGGTTTATTGGAATACAATAATGATGCTTTTTTAAAATCATGGATTGGCAACAATGCAGATGAAAACACCGAAGAAGGCATTGCCTTATTATTAGAACCAACACCTAAATTCCAAAGCCCCCTAACCCCCGAAGGGGGAACTGAAAATGAGGGTGAGAAAACTTTTGGTTTTGGGTTGCTATTCAGATATATTTTTCCCTACAAATCTTTTATAGTTCAGCTCATAATTGGATTGCTGGCTGGAAGTTTGTTGCAATTAATTTTCCCTTTCCTAACCCAAAGCGTGGTAGATGTTGGGATCCAAAACCAAAATATCCACTTTATCTACATGGTTTTGGTAGCCCAACTTTTTCTGTTTTTTGGAAAAACTGGACTAGAACTTATAAGGAGCTGGATATTGTTGCACCTTTCAACAAGAATCAACATTTCCCTGATTTCTGATTTCTTTATCAAATTGATGAATCTTCCGATATCTTTTTTTGACGTAAGGATGACGGGCGATATCATGCAACGTATCAATGACCATCATAGGATAGAGCGGATCTTGACCACTTCGTCATTAAGTGTATTGTTCTCCATGATCAATATGCTCATCATGGGAGGTGTCTTGGCTTATTATAATTTGAAAATATTTGCAGTCTTTTTTGCTGGAAGTTTTTTATATTTTTTATGGGTTACGCTTTTTTTAAAACGCCGTGAAGCCTTGGATTATAAACGCTTTGCCGAAGTAAGCCAGGAACAAAGCAAGGTGATGGAACTCATCAACGGGATGCAGGAAATAAAGCTCCACAATGCCGAAAAGCAAAAGCGATGGGGTTGGGAATATGTTCAGGCAAGGCTTTTCAAGGTTTCGATGAAAGGATTGGTTTTGGAACAGACCCAAAGCATCGGCTCCAACTTTATCAATGAATTGAAAAACATCATCATCATCTTTCTATCGGCCAAATTGGTCATTGACGGCCAAATCACCCTTGGTATGATGATGGCCATTAGTAGTATCGTGGGAAGTTTAAATGTTCCAATATTTCAATTAATTGGTTTTATTAGGGAAGCCCAAGATGCAAAAATTTCACTTGCACGTCTTTCAGAAATCCACGAAAAGGAAGATGAAACAACTGCCATTGCAGAAAAAACGAAAGACATTCCCCAAGATGCCGATATTGTCATCAAGGATTTGTCATTCCGCTATATCGGGTCAGATGTGAATGTATTGGAAGATTTGAACCTGATCATTCCTGCCCATAAAGTTACTGCAATCGTAGGAACAAGCGGAAGCGGCAAGACTACATTGATGAAGCTGTTGCAACAATTCTATGAACCCATTTCAGGACAAATAATGGTTGGCAGGGCCTCGTTGAGCACGATTGCCCAGAAATCATGGCGTAGCCACATTGGCTCGGTCATGCAGGAAGGCTATATCTTTAATGATACTATAGCCCATAATATTGCTATTGGCGTGGATATAATTAACAAGAAAAAGCTAGTTTATGCCTCAGATGTGGCCAATATCAAGACCTTTATCGAAGAGTATCCCTTGGGCTACAATACCAAAATAGGTATGGAAGGGGTCGGTATGAGTACAGGACAAAAACAAAGGTTGTTGATTGCAAGAGCGGTCTATAAAGACCCTGAAATGTTGTTTTTTGACGAAGCCACATCCGCCTTGGATGCCAATAATGAAAAAGAAATCATGGAAAAACTAAATGTGTTCTTCAAAAACAAAACCGTGGTTGTCATCGCTCATCGATTGAGCACCGTTATGAATGCCGATCAGATTGTAGTGCTTGAAAAAGGAAAAATCGTGGAGATAGGTAATCATCAGGAATTGGTGAACTTAAAAGGGAGTTATTATGAATTGGTGCGGAATCAATTGCAGTTGGGAACTTAGGATTTTAGATTTAAGAATTGAAACTCCACAAACTTGTCATCCCGACGGAGGAGGGAACTCAATAGCAGAAGTAGCTAACGAAGATTCCTCCTTCGTCGGAATGACAACTAAACCGCTTACTACAATGAAATTATTCGATTGTGTCCCTTTAGTCGGACTCGAGGGTTTTTCCGAGCAGGCGAAGAAATGACAATATTGTCTTTAAAAAAGTGAAATTAAGAGAGCATTAAAGTAGTACAAAAAATAAAAAATGCCAGAAAATAAGCAGATAGAATTAAGAAGCGAGGAAGTACATGAAATACTGACCCGGGTTCCCAATTGGATCATCCGATGGGGAAATGTTGTCATATTATTACTTTTGGTAATGGTTCTTATTATTTCATGGTTCATCAAATACCCAGACATTATTACCACCCAAATCATCATCACAACACAAACCCCACCTGAGAAATTAGTGGCCCGAACTTCGGGCAGGATTGAAGCGATATTGGTTACAGACCGACAAGATATTGCCAAGAATACACCGCTTGCTGTTATAGAAAACAGTGCCAACTATAAAGATGTCTTTTTATTGAAAAGCATTGTTGATACTTTAGATTTAAATAAAAATCCTTTTCCGTTTGAATTATTACAAGCGACACAACTTGGAGAAGTAGAAAGTACTTTTGCTGTTTTTCAAAAAGAATATATTGCCGACCAGCTGAACACCAAACTCCAACCCTACAAAGTAGAAGGTACTGCACAAGGTTATGAATATTTGCAACTCAAAGAAAGGCTTACCTTATTGGAATCTCAAAAAAGCATCACGCAAAACGAACTAATGTTGCAAAAAAGCGATTTGGATCGCCACGAAAAACTCTACAGCAAGGGAATAATCGCCACACAGGAAATCGAAAAACAACGATTGATTTATCTTCAGGCGGAAAAGAATTATAAAAGTCTGCTGAGTTCGGTTTCCCAGATGAAATCCTCATTAAATGATTTGAGCCGGAATACCAAAACCACCAAAATCAATGAAACCAAGGAGAATGTAATCTTGGAACGAAATGTTATCCAATCCTTTTATGAGTTGAAAAAAGCCATCAAGAACTGGGAACTCAACTACGTCCTTCGTTCTTCAATTGAAGGAAAAGTGACCTTCTTGCAAATCTGGACACCAAGCCAGAATGTAGCAGCTGGAGATGATGTCTTTGCCATAATTCCATCGGAAAGTAAAAACTATATCGGGAAAGTAAAAGCATCTGCCCAAAATTCCGGTAAGATTAAAACAGGTCAGGATGTCAATATCCGCTTGGCTAATTTTCCTGATCGGGAATTTGGAATGCTCAAAGGGACTATTCAGAACATCTCTTTGACGCCAGATAAAGATGGGAATTTATTGATTGATATTTCCTTGCCAGAGGGATTAAAAACCTCCTATAAAAAACAAATCGCTTTCCAACAGGAAATGTCAGGAACTGCCGATATTGTGACTGAAGATTTGCGGTTGATTGAACGATTGCTGTATCAGTTTAGGGATGTTTTTAGGAGGACTTAAATCAGAGTTAATAATTAGGAAATCTAATTAAATTTCTATTAAGCACAAAAAATAGCCTTTAAGACTAATTAAGTTAACCTTAAAGGTAAACTTAATTAGCCTTAAACCATAGTTTACTTGGTAGTAACTATTAACTTAGTTAGCACTTACTACTAATTAAGTTGATACATAATACCAAGTAAGTTAGTAGTTACTACTATATTTATTTATAGTTACTACTAACTAAGTTTACCTTTAAGGCTACTATAGTTAGTAGTTAGTACTACTAAATATATAAATTCTGCATACTTTTTCATATGAACTTTTATATTTTACGTGAAGCGGATAAATGTTTCCAAGACACAAATAGTCTACCTCCTAGCCCTGACTGGAGGGAAAATCCTTTTTGTTTTTTCTTTAAAAACAAAAAGATTTGGAAGGAAGGCAGGAATATGGTTTCCAGAATACCCTATCGATTCGCTTCTAATTTTACGTATGGAAATGATGCTTACTGTTGAGATTTGGGCTTTGAATTGTTATCTTTGCCCAAATTATTTATAAAAAATGAAGAATCTAGTTGAAGAATTGAAGTGGAGAGGGCTTTATGCCGATAGTATGCCGGGAACTGAGGAGCAATTGCTAAAGGAAGTGACAACGGCTTATATTGGGTTTGACCCGACTGCAGATTCGCTTCATATTGGAAGTATGGTTCAGATTATCTTGCTGGTGCATTTGAAGAATTTTGGTCACCAACCGATTGCTTTGGTGGGTGGTGCTACGGGAATGATTGGCGATCCGTCAGGAAAATCTGAAGATAGAAATTTGCTGAACGAGGAAACTTTAGCGAAAAATGTGGCAGGTTTGAAACGTGTTTTGTCCCGCTTTCTAGACTTTGATTCAAAAGATTCGAACGCTCCGATGATGGTGAACAACTACGACTGGATGAAGGAATTTTCGTTTATCGATTTTGCCCGTGAGGTGGGAAAACGCATCACGGTGAATTATATGATGGCAAAGGATTCTGTAAAGAAACGTTTCAGTGGCGAAGGCGAAGGAATGTCATTTACGGAATTTACGTACCAGCTGATTCAAGGATATGATTTCTACCATTTGTATAAAAACCACAACTGTTTGTTGCAAATGGGAGGTTCGGACCAGTGGGGAAATATCACGACGGGAACGGAGTTGGTAAGAAGAATGGGGGGCGAAAACTCGAAAGCATTTGCCTTGACAACGCCATTGATTACAAAGGCTGACGGTTCTAAATTCGGAAAATCTGAAGGTGGGAATATTTGGCTGGATGCCGATAAAACTTCGGTTTATAAATTCTACCAATTTTGGTTGAACAGTACCGATGTTGATGCTGAAAAATACATTAAAATCTTTACATTCTTGGATAAGGAAGTGATTGATGGTTTGATTGAAGAGCATAAAGTAGCGCCACATTTAAGAGTTTTGCAAAGACGATTGGCAGAAGAAATCACGACTTTTGTTCACTCGAAAGAGGAATTGGAGAAAGCAATCCAGGCTTCGAACATCTTGTTTGGA
>Ga0247808_10001351_pt1 | contig 11833 bp, 9 predicted proteins | sample UWRJL089202R1_FD_179914 | JGI IMG/M metagenome (GOLD analysis project Ga0247808, IMG submission 179914) | Plant litter microbial communities from Arlington Agricultural Research Station in Wisconsin, United States - UWRJ-L089-202R-1 | ecosystem: Environmental > Terrestrial > Plant litter >... | reverse complement strand
ATCTTCGTTACCCCGAGTAATGTAACGCCGGATGCAGAGAATGTAAATCTGAATGCAGCAAGACAGCTCTCGCGTCGAAATTCATTTATGATCAAACAAAGTTATTTTGTAGGACGGATTGATACGCTGGCGCAGGAGATTACTTCAAAAGTATTACCAACCAATAAAGTAACCTACACTTTAACCTATGATCAGAATTCCTATAATTTTATCAAGGATGAAAATGATGACCATACCGTGATCCCAAGAGGATTGGTTGATTCTGTTTTTACCAGTGACTCCACAAGATATAAACATATCCAGAATGAATTTATCTACAGTTTCTTCCTGCGTGGAAAATCAAGCTCTGTGATAAAAAACGAGTTGAAACTGGATGTTGGTATTAGGCACGACTTTTATAACTATGCGCAATATTCCAGATATGCAAATCTTGAGAACTATTATGCTTACACCAATACCTTTCAAAACACCTCTTTGCTCGGGACACTTGGTTATCGCTTCAGTAATAGGGTTGACCTGAACGTAGATGTGCAGCAAATTGTACAGGGTCGTCAGATTGGTGACTTTCTTTATGAGGCAAAAAGTAATGTGTTACTGAGTAATTCTATTGGCAGAATTGTGCTTGGTGCTTATTTGCAGAATAAATCACCTGAAGAAATATATACCCGGTATTTTGGAAATCATTACAACTGGCTGAATGATTTCGAACGTACAAAAACGCTGAATATGTCTTTCAATTATCTTAACGATAAGTTGAAACTTGATGTCGGTGCGCAATATTACCTCATCAACAATTACCTGTATTTTGCACAGCAGGGCACAAATAGCATTGTTCCTGAGCAGGCAGGTAATATTAACCTGCTGAAGATCACAGCAGGCAAGAAGTTCAATTTTGGTAAATTCTATCTGGAAAGTTATCTGGTGTACCAGAAAACAGATCAGCCCGCTGTGCTAAGAACACCAGAGGTATATACATTCCATAGTTTCTATGTGGATCAAACCGTATTTAAAGTCCTGAGAACCAATATTGGGTTCGATGTAAAATATAATACACCTTTTGAATCGTATGGCTATTCACCTGCAGCAGGTCAATTCTTTTTAACCACAGCGGGTAATAAATTGAGCACACAGCCAGTAATTGATGTTTTCCTGAGGGCAACGTTGCGGAAGGCGAATATCTTTGTGAAGTATGATTATGTCAACCAGGGTCTTCAGTCGAAAGGCTATTACCTGACGGATAAGTATCCAATGCCCAACCGCATGCTTAAATTTGGCGTGCGCTGGAACTTTTACGATTAGGTTTTCTGTTGTTTCTTCTTTGCCGCAGGGAAGAGTACATTGTTAAGGATGAGCCGATACCCAGGAGAATTCGGATGCAGATTTAAATCTGTTGGCGGATCGCCTACGGCATGCTGGTAATCTTCAGGATCGTGACCACCGTAAAAGGTGAATTGCCCCTTACCAATTTCGCCGTGGAGATATCTGACTTCTGAAGCACCTTTGTTTTCTCCAAGCACGGTTACGCTTGTTTTAACCAGGCTTTTTCTGAACGCTGTGGTCTGTCCCATAAATCCTTTAATAACCTTCTCATGGTTCTGCGTAAGCATAGTCGGCACCAGATCCCATTTGGCCGAGAAGTCAAATAAGGTAAAATAATCGTTGGTCTGCGTTAAATTGCGGGTTTGCGTGACATCAATATCAGAAAATTCATAGTTGGCGGGATTGGTGTCAAGCCTGAAATCTTTAAATGCAAAGGCATTATTGAAATTCAATCGCGATTGTGCATTTGGGTCAACTCCATCGCCATCAAACATGCTTGCACAGATATCTATGCCATCTGCACTTAAGGCGATGTCAAAACTATCCGTACCTGAACACATAGCAAACAGAAATCCGCCCCCCATGCAAAAGCCCTGAATCTTCTTCGCCACCGCAAGCTTCATTTCTGAGACTTTTTTAAATCCATTTCTTTTCGCAGTTGCTTCCTGATTGACGACATCCTCTTTATACCAGGAAGCATTTCTGAAGGCGCTCCAGAACCGGCCGTATTGACCGGTAAAATCCTCATGATGCATGTGTAGCCAGTCGTAACCCGCAAGTTTATCTTTCAAAACCTCATCATCGTAGATCACATCGTAAGGGATCTCAGCGTAAGTCAGCACTAAAGTCACAGCATCATCCCAGGGCAATTTACTTTTAGGTGAATACACGGCGATTTTAGGTGCCTTTTCCAGTTTCACCATTTCCATATTTACGGATGGATCACTGATTTCGTTAAGTAAGAGCGTTACTTTTCCATCCGGAAGGATTTCGTAAGAAACACCTCTCGTTTTGCATTCATCTTCTACACTCCTGGTATATCTGATCAGGAAGCTGCCGCCCCGGTAATTCAGGAGCCAGCTCACATCTGCATTTTGCTTAATACTCCAGAATGCAATGCCATATGCTTTTAAGTGATTTTTCTGCTCTTCATCCATCTGAATCAGGATGGAGGAGGCGCGGAGACCTGAGCAAAAAAGTAACAACAGAATAATCAGATAATATTTTTTGCAGTTCATGGTTTTATTGCTGGCACTAAAATAACGTATACTGATGAATATGGAAACAATATAGTGATTAACAGTGAATCTGGGCTGTAACATCATGATGGTTTCATTTGATTTTACTAAATTTGCCTTTTATTTATATAAGACAATTATGAGCAAAGCAATAATAAAAACGGAAAAAGGGGACATGACTGTACAATTCTATGATCAGGATGCACCTAATGCAGTTGCTAATTTCAAAAAACTGGCTAAGGAAGGTTTCTACGATGGTATATCTTTTCACCGTGTTATTCCTAATTTTATGGTTCAGGGTGGTTGCCCTAACTCCAAAGATCCCGCAAAAGCACACTTAGCTGGAACTGGTGGCCCGGGATATAAAATTGATTGTGAATTAACAGGAGAGAACCAATACCATGATCGCGGTGTATTGTCTATGGCTCACGCTGGCAGAAACACTGGAGGATCACAATTTTTTATCTGCCATAGCAGAGACAATACTGCACACTTGGACAGAAACCATACCTGTTTTGGTAAAGTGATTGAAAATGTCGATGTTGTTGACTCAATTAAACAAGGAGATAGAATTTTAGCAATTGAAGTAACGGAAGATTAATTCCGTAGCTTCTTAGAAAGTAATCATTATGAATTTAAGAGGAATTGTAGCGGTATCAGGACGCCCGGGTTTATTCAAACTGGTGGGACAGAACAAAGCAGGATATGTTTTGGAGAGTCTGGACGCACAGAAAGTAAAAATTATAGCCAACATATCAAATACCAAATTAGCTTCTTTGGAAGATATCACTGTATATGGTGAGGATGAGGATCTGAAACTGGTGAATGTACTTGCAAACATTGCTGCGGTAAAAGGTAATGTGCCTGATGCTAAAGCGGATGGTGCTACATTAAAAACCTTTTTTGAAGAAGTTGCTCCAGGGCACGATTCGGAAAAAGTGTATACTTCAGATATGAAGAAAATTGTAACCTGGTTCCATTTGTTAAAGGATCTTCCTTTATTCACTGAACAGCCTGCAGAGGTTCCTGCATCTGAGGTTGCAAAACCTGAAGAGAAATCAGACAAAAAGCCTAAGGCTGCTGCAAAACCTTCTAATGCTAAAGCTCCAAGTAAAACTGCACAACCCGCTAAGAAAGCGAGTATGACAAGTAAGAAAGGCGTTTAAATTATACTGTTAAAAAAAAGCCGGATGCGATATCCGGTTTTTTTATGCCCAAATTACAGGAAATACCAGATCAGCACAAAAGCTACAATTGAGATGATGATGGCGAGTGTATAGCTTCCCTTGTATTGCGAAGTATCACTTTTGTAGTAGTATTTTCTTTTAAAATCACCGAGCATAATTCCTCCTTTTTAAATATGATGTCCTGAACTGCAAAATTCCACAACCATTATTCGTGGTGATACGGCTCTCCTTTTAATATACTAAAAGCACGGTACAATTGTTCTATAAAAAATAAACGTACCATTTGATGAGAGAATGTCATGTCTGACAATGATAAACTGGAATTTGCCCTTGCGTAAATGGATTCATCAAAGCCATAAGGCCCGCCGATTATAAAAACCAGATGCTGTACACTTCCAATCATTTGTTTATTCAGATAGGCGGAGAACTGCATTGATGTGTATTTTTTGCCTTTTTCATCCAGTAAAACAACCTGATCAGCATTGCTAAGCTGCTTCATGATGCTTTCCGCTTCTTTAGTCTTTTGTTGTGCTTCAGTGAGATTCTTTGTGTTTTTGAGTTCGGGGATTACGATAAGGCTAAAGCCTATATAATGCTTTAAGCGATTCAAATATTTCTCCATACCTTCAAGCAGATATTTATCTTCCGTCTTCCCAACTACTAACAGCGTTATTTTCATGTATTTACCAATTGTGGCCAGGCAACAATTATTTTCTGGTCATCCTGCCGTATTCCTTATATTTACGCCTTCTTCAGCGTAAAACTCAAATATATGGTAAAAACAAAAGATAGCTTGCTTACAGGTTATCAAAATCATAGATTAACACAGCAGGAATTGCTGAAAGCGCTGAAGTCTAAATTGAATAGCATATCTTTTTCGAGGCTGGGTCTGTTTGTACTGGAAATTATCCTCATCACCCTGATCATTAACTTTGGTTTTTCAGCATTATTTGGCGTGCTGCTGGCAGCTCCGTTGCTTGCTTTCATGTATCTTGTAAAGAAGCAAATCGATACGCAAAGGCTCATTGATTATCACAGACAACTCTTATGGGTTTTTGAAAATGAAATAAATCTGATTAACGGGAACGCAAATGGTTATGACCATGGTGCTGCCTATGAATCTGAATTGCATCATTATGCCTCAGATCTGGATATTTATGGCTCAGGGTCACTGTATGCGCTGATCAATCGATGTAATACGCATAGCGGACTCAATCTGCTTGCCGGCAGCCTTGGCATGCCTGCTAATGAAGCGGTCATTCTTGCCAGGCAGGAAGCAATTGCTGAAATTGTACAGGAAATAGAAAGCACTTTTTTATTCCGGGCAGAATTGCAGGGTCATCAGCCGGCTCAAATTGGCATGATTATTAAAAAGCTGAAAGAGGACTTGCCTGCGCAGCTTAAATTTACGCACCATAAATTTATCCGTCACTATACCGCAATTGTGCCATTGCTGAGTATTGGTGTATTTGTACTTGCCACTATATATGGTGGAGGATTTTGGACCGGTTTCTCTGCAGTGCTCATGTTCAACTTTATATTTACGCTATCCCAGCTTAAGAAAATAAATGCTGTCCATCTGGGATTCGGTGGAAGTTCAAAACTCCTGAATTCTTTTGCAAGCGCGGTAAAGTGGACAGAGGGAAGAGATTGGAAAAGCAAATACATAGTTGATTTCTTCGGAAACGATGCCAGTAAAGGCGTGGTCAGTATGCAGATTAAAAGACTGGCTGGTATCATCAATGCTTTTGATGCAAGGCTTAACATGATTGTAGGTGGCTTTCTTAACTTATTCTTTCTTTGGGATCTGCGTTGCGCAATCCGGCTTGACCAATGGTATGCCGCCTCAGCAATAGAGCTCGTAAATGGCCTGTATCGGATCAGTCAATTTGAAGAGTTGATTTGCTTCGCAACGTTAAGCTACAATGAACCAGGATGGACCTTACCGGAAATTTCAGGTGCGTTTAAGCTGGACGTCGAAAATCTTGGACACCCCCTCATTGTAGCTTCCCGACGTGTAGTTAATTCCTATAACTTTACAAATCAACCAACAACAGATATTATCACAGGCTCCAATATGGCGGGTAAAAGCACTTTTCTGCGCACAGTAGGAATTAATATGGTGCTGGCATTTGCAGGCGCTGTAGTTTGTGCTACAAAGATGCATACTGCTATCTTTAGTCTGTTGTCTTATATGCGGATCAAGGATTCCCTGAATGACCAGACCTCCACATTCAAAGCAGAATTGAACAGACTCAAGATGATTCTTGATGCCATAGATCAGCAGCAGGATGCACTGGTACTCATTGATGAGATGCTCAGGGGAACGAACAGTAAGGATAAGTTTCTGGGTTCCCGTGTATTTATTGAGCGACTGATAGATAGAAAAACTCCTGCGTTGTTTGCCACGCATGATCTTCAGTTGTCAGAAATGGCAGGACAATATCCTGTTAGGGTAAGGAACTATCATTTTGATATACAGCTTGCTGAGGGTGAAATGAATTTTGATTACAAACTCAAAAACGGCCCATGCCAGACTTTTAATGCAGCCATACTGTTAAAACAAATAGGCTTAACATTGACTTAATATCATATCGCCATCTTGCATAAATAGTAAAGATATGATCAAAGCTTCGGAATTTGGAACTGATTTTAATTGGGGCATTGCCACAGCAGCAGCACAGATTGAAGGAGCAGCAGATGCTTTTGGCAAAGGACCAAGTATATGGGATACTTTCAGCAAGCGTTCCGGTAAGATAAAGCATGGACACCGGCTTCACGACGCGTGTGACTTCTACCACCGGTACCGGGAAGATGTAGCATTAATCAAGTTTCTCGGGTTTTCTGTATTTCGCTTTTCTATAGCCTGGTCCAGAATATTCCCTGAAGGAAGGTCATCCGTGAATTGGGAAGGGGTAAAGTTTTATCATAACCTGATTGATGAATGTTTAGTCAACGGAATCACACCTTACATCACATTATATCACTGGGATCTTCCCGAAGTTTTAGAAGAACACGGCGGCTGGACTGCGTTCAGTATCAATACAGCATTTAGCGAGTTTGTACAGTTTTGCGCTAGACAGTATGGTGACAAGGTCAAGAACTGGATCGTTTTAAATGAGCCTTTCGGATTTACATCACTGGGCTATATGCTCGGCATTCACGCTCCGGGTAAAACAGGACTTACCAATTTCTTTTCCGCAGTGCAGCACGCAGCCATTGCACAGGCAGATGGGGGTAGGATTTTAAGGGCAGAGGTTGCTAATGCCAATATTGGCACCACATTCTCCTGTTCAGAAATTATCCCCTATACGGACAAAGACGCAGACGTTCTTGCTGCCAAACGTGTTGACTGTCTTGTTAACCGATTATTTGTAGAGCCCGCATTGGGCTTGGGATTTCCAGAGATGGACTGGGACGTCATGGAACGATTTGCCGTGCAGCATTCCACATGGCGCCATAAGGAAAGGTTAAGCTTTGATTTTGATTTTATTGGATTACAGAACTATTTTCCGTTGACCATAAAATATAATGCCTTTGTGCCTATTGTGCAGGCCTGGGAAGTGAAGGCCAAAAGCAGAAAAAAGCCGCATACAGCTATGGGATGGGAAGTGAATGGGGATAGCTTTTACAGGATCATCAAACAGTTTGCTGCCTATCCGGGTATTAAGAATATCATGATCACAGAAAACGGGGCTGCCTATCCGGATCAATTGAAGGATGGGGTGGTGGAAGATGAGCTGCGCATTGCTTATTTTAAGGAATACCTCTCAGGGATGCTTAAAGCAAAAAGCGAAGGTATTCCCATTACAGGCTATATGGCCTGGACACTCATGGATAATTTTGAATGGGCAGAAGGTTTTAATGCACGCTTTGGACTGATCCATACCGATTTTAAAACGCAACAGCGCACAGTCAAAAATTCAGGGCACTGGTTCAGGGAATTCCTGAAATCCTGATCAAAAAAAAACTCCCGCATGGAGCGGGAGTCTTAAATAGATATCTGATATAGTTAGCTTGCTACAACCTGACGGCGAATGATATTTAAAGCACCACCGGCTTTAAACCATTCGATCTGTTGTGCATTGTAACTGTGGTTAACTTTAATCTCATCTTTTGATCCATCTGCGTGGTTTAACACAACAGTTAACGGAACATTAGGCGTGAAGGTTGTTAATCCTGTAATGTCGAGTACATCGTCTTCAAGAATCTTGTCATAATCTTCTTTATTCGCGAAGGTTAATCCAAGCATACCTTGTTTTTTAAGGTTGGTTTCGTGAATCCTTGCAAAAGATTTTACAAGAACAGCTCTAACACCAAGATGACGTGGTTCCATTGCAGCGTGTTCGCGACTAGATCCTTCACCATAGTTTTCATCTCCCACAACAACAGAGCCTAAGCCTGCGGCTTTGTAAGCGCGTTGCGTTGCAGGCACAGGCCCGTACTCGCCAGTCAATACGTTTTTCACATCATCAGTTTTGTCATTATAGAAATTGACAGCACCAATAAGCATGTTGTTGGATATGTTATCCAGGTGACCACGGAATTTTAACCATGGACCCGCCATAGAGATATGATCCGTAGTACACTTACCTTTTGCTTTGATCAGCAATTTCAAACCTTTAAGGTCTGTGCCTTCCCATGCTGCAAAAGGATCAAGCAATTGTAAACGGTGAGAAGTAGGGGAAACCAATACCTGAACACCACTACCATCAGCTGCGGGTTGTTGGTAACCGGCGTCGTCTACAGCGAAGCCTCTAACTGGCAGTTCAAATCCTGAAGGCTCATCAAGCATAACCTGCTCACCTTTGTCATTTGTTAACGTATCTGTCAGTGGATTGAAGCTCAAGTCTCCGGCAATTGCCAGTGCCGTTACCAATTCAGGAGAACCTACAAAAGCGAACGTATTTGGGTTACCATCGGCACGTTTAGCAAAGTTTCTGTTAAACGAGTGAACGATGGTGTTTTTTTCTTGTTTTTCAGCACCTACACGATCCCACATTCCGATACAAGGACCGCAGGCATTGGTAAATACTTTAGCACCGATCTGTTTGAAAACATCAAGGAATCCATCACGATCAATGGTATAGCGGATCTGTTCAGAACCAGGATTAATACAATATTCAGCTTTCGATACCAAGCCTTTTTCTGCAACCTGCTTAGCAATACTTACCGCTCTTGATATATCTTCATAAGAAGAGTTTGTACATGAACCGATCAAACCAACATCAATTTTCATTGGCCATCCATTTTCAAGTGCTACCTCTTTCATTTTTGAAATAGGTGTAGCCAGATCCGGAGTAAATGGTCCATTAAGGTATGGTTCAAGCTCAGAAAGATTGATTTCGATTACCTGATCAAAATATTTCTCAGGATCAGCATAAACTTCAACATCACCGGTAAGGTGTTCCTTGATTTCATTGGCAGCATCAGCTACTTCAGCACGGTCCGTTGCACGTAGGTAACGCTCCATGCTCTCATCGTAACCGAAAGTAGAAGTGGTTGCACCAACCTCAGCACCCATATTACAAATAGTACCTTTTCCAGTACAACTCATGCTTGTTGCACCTTCACCAAAATATTCAACAATAGCACCAGTACCACCTTTTACAGTAAGAATACCAGCCACTTTTAAGATCACATCCTTTGCAGAAGTCCAGCCACTCAGTTTTCCTGTCAGCTTAACACCAATTAACTTAGGGAATTTAAGCTCCCATGGTAAACCAGCCATTACATCACAGGCATCTGCACCCCCCACACCGATGGCAACCATTCCTAATCCACCTGCGTTTACAGTGTGTGAATCAGTTCCGATCATCATTCCACCTGGGAAGGCGTAGTTTTCCAGAACAACCTGGTGAATAATTCCAGCACCTGGTTTCCAGAAACCAATACCATATTTATTAGATACTGAAGCCAGGAAATCAAAAACTTCTTTACTCTCTGTGTTTGCAGCAGGTAAATCAGTCTCAGCACCAAATTTTGCAGTGATCAAGTGATCACAATGTACGGTAGATGGAACCGCAACTTTAGGTCTGCCTGCCTGCATGAATTGTAAAAGCGCCATTTGCGCAGTTGCATCCTGCATGGCTACTCTGTCAGGAGCAAAATCCACATAGTCCGTACCCCTTACAAAAGCGGTATTCGTATTGTCATCCCAAAGGTGGGTGTATAAGATTTTTTCTGAAAGTGTTAAAGGTCTGCCTACTAATTTGCGGGCCGCTTCTATACGCGGACCAAAGTTTGCATACACCTTTTTGATCATTTCTATATCAAAAGCCATTGATAATATGGGTTAAAAGGTAATATATTTTAATAATTGTAGCGAATTTACGAAAAAAAACAGGGGTCTGCGATCATCTGTAAATCATTATATTATTTATACATGTTCTAAATAATCTCAGGTAATTAATTTTCAGCGTAGTTGCCGTTCATAACCGGACAACCCTGTTCAAAAATGAACGGTTGGCAAATTTGTCTGTCAAATAAAGTGTTGACAGATAGCTGTTTGTCATGTAAGTTTAAAAATGGCTTAGTAATAGGGTATACCTTATAATGTCTCGAAGGTAAATCCTTTTTCTTTCAAAGCCTGTAGGGCTTTGGGTAAGGCATACCTTAACCGATCAAAAGCTTTTAAACTGTCATGAAAAACAATTACCGATCCATTGGATGTATGCTTAATTACATTCTGATAGCAGCGTTCCGGACTGAGATTTTGGTCAAAGTCGCCGCTCAATACATCCCACATGATGATTTGCGTTTCAGGATACAGCGATCTGATTCCAGTAATCTGTTCCTTTTTAATACGCCCATAGGGAGGTCTGAAGAGTTTTGTAGTCATCAGTTCCTGGCAAGCCTCAAAGTTTTTAATATAAGTATCAGTTTCAGTTTTCCATCCTTTTAGATGGTTGAAGGTGTGATTACCGATCTGATGCCCATCGCTTATAATTTGCTCAAAAAGCTCAGGATGCTTCCTTACATTATCCCCAATACAAAAGAATGTCGCCTTAACATCAAACGATTTTAAAGTTTTTAAAACAAACGCTGTAACATCAGGTATAGGTCCGTCGTCAAAGGTTAAATAAATAGCTTTTTCTCTGCGGGATTTATGCCAGGTCAGCGATGGGTAATACCATTTCAGCAGCAAGGGAGATTTAACCAGATACATAGTCAAATGTAGGAATTTGTACTGGTTAGCCTTCAAAAGAAACAAGAGGAATTTATTTATACTATTTGAAATTACAATTATGAAAATGATTACTACTAATAAACTGTTCTCAAAGCTGGCCTGTATCGTTGCATTCAGCATATTTGGCGCTGCAATAAGTAGCTCTGCACAGGCGCAGGAAGTGCTGACCATCCAGCAGGCCATAGAGCGTATGCTGCAAAACAACCTGAATATTAAACAAGGTGTATTGAATGTGGCTACTGCTGATGTCAACTTATCTCAGTCTAAAGCAGCCCTATTCCCTACGGTTAATGGATCATTATCTGATAACATCAGTTTTGGTCGTTCGCAGGATCAGAATACATTCCAGATTATCAATCAGAAACTTTCCACCACAAATGGAAGCTTATTTACCAGTGTGGATGTTTTTAATGGCTTTGCCAAGGTCAATCAGATCAGGCAGAATAAAATATTACTTGAAGCTGGTGCCAGCAATCTGGACAAAATCAAGAACGACCTGGTATTGCAGGTTGTGACATCCTATTTTCAGGTGGTCTTCAATGAGGATCTCTTAAAAGCATCTCAGGAGCAGCTTATCGTAGCCCAGCAGACGTTGACCCGCGAAAATGCTTTATTGGATGCAGGTAACAAGACCCTTGCGGATATATCCCAGGCCAAAGCTCAGGTTGCTACTGCAGAGTTAAATGTTACCAATGCACAGAACCAATTGACAATTTCTTATTTAACGCTTTCACAGTTGATGGAAATGCGTGCAGATTCACAAAATTATAAAGTAGTTGCACCAACCATTCAGGATATTGTTTACGCTCAGAAAAGTTATAATGTAAATGAAGTATACAATGCTTCTTTAGCTATTTATCCGGATATCAAACTTGCCCAGCTTAACCGCCAGGCTGCAG
>Ga0247808_10001350_pt1 | contig 11834 bp, 18 predicted proteins | sample UWRJL089202R1_FD_179914 | JGI IMG/M metagenome (GOLD analysis project Ga0247808, IMG submission 179914) | Plant litter microbial communities from Arlington Agricultural Research Station in Wisconsin, United States - UWRJ-L089-202R-1 | ecosystem: Environmental > Terrestrial > Plant litter >... | reverse complement strand
GTGGTAAACATCGGATGGCCACTCAGCCCAGTGATTGGAAAGGAGCCCGTCGAGGTGTGGCTCACGACCGCTACAGTTGAGTAGAGTCCCGAGACGCTGGACGGCTCAACCGTCCACTGATCGACGAAGATTGTCGGCTAGACTTACGGTGGGATCGGGAGACTCGTGGCCCTCTGTGCTTGTTTATGCAGTATTATGCTCAGAGGTGAAGGGAGTTTGCGGAGAAGTGTCAAGATGGCCATCAGACGTTTGGGCTTCGGTCAATGGGGACATGTGGGTGGTGTGGTATGGCCACGGGGAATGTTTGGATGTGATTCAAGAGAGATGATGATGTTCGGCTAAGGCAGGGAATAGAAGCAGATATGACATGACAATGGTGGTATAGTATAGCCAGGTACGTAGAGAGAAAGAGAGAGAGAGAGAGAGGCTTGTCCCCATACAAACAGCATAAACATCCCCACACTGCAAGTCCCGGGTAGGCCGCAGCTAGGGCTTACAGGGCTTACAGGGCTCCCGTGCTACAGGGCGTATTATGGTGCTTACCACTGTATTTCCAGGGGTCAAGGGCGAGCAAACAGGCGGGAACAGGCAGGAACAGGCAGGAGATACCACCAGTCACCGCTTCCCAAGCACATCCAAGATCCGATTTACCCCTGGAATCCACCCGCCCGCTCATATTGCCTCTCGTATCCCCAATAACCACTTCATTCCTCATCTCTGCCCTGTTCCTCTACAAACACTACCACCACTACCTCCTCCTCCTCCTCCTCCTCCAACATACTTTGATGACCCACGTTATGCTCAGCGTCCCTTATGAATTTCCAGTTTAAGATAACGTTAACCCATCCATTCGCACTCGCTTGGTGCCTCGGATAATCTCATTCCCTATTCTTGGAGGGACTTGGCTTCTCCAATTGTTCGTTAAACGAACTCTCGTTGACGAGGACCCTGTTATTTCAGACTACTACATTCAATTCGTGAGCAGAGCAGAAGGATTACATTCATTCCAGCATCAAATCACATTATCCTCCTCGACACCATCGGAAGAGGTTCTTTACGCACACTTACCAACTTTCTGTGACTTGCTGGTCATTTGCAGAACCCTACATTCTTTTCCATACCACGACGCCAGGAGTGCTCGAAAACACACATTCTCTACCATTCAAATACCGCGATTACGGCCTATTCTCTACAGCATGTCTTCGATACGATCAATGCTGGCTTTGGCCGTGGTAAGGACAGTGGCTGGCGCAAAGGCGCCTGAGCCCACAGACCCAGTAGCAGCAGCGGCAGCAGCAGAGAAGAAACGACTTGCCAACCAACTCAACCAGCAATTCTATGACTACATCTTCATTATACTAGCAGGACTGATCATGGGGTTGATTATTTGGAGGGTGACGTTAGAGTCGGTCAAATACGTCCGTACGCTCGCCTGTCTCAATAACGATACCCAGAGATATTTCACCAAGCCTGCTCAGACCTGGTCCACGTTCAAGAAGAGTCTCCTATATGCGCCTATATGGGGGACACGACACAACAGGGAGTTTAAGCTGTCGGCTGCAGTCAATGTTGGGACCCTACCTACGAGATTCCAGCTGTTGTTTTTGTCGGCGTACCTAGGTACCAACGTTGCATTCTGTGTGGTTAGCATCAACTGGGATGAGGACTATGTGTCGGTTTGCAGGGCCATCAGAAACCGGACGGGAATCCTCTCTGTTGTCAACATGGTAAGTACCGGAGCTCCATTCTTCATATTCTCACGTGTGTTAACTCCTCTAGGTTCCTCTATTTATCATGGCTGCCAGAAATAACCCATTGACCAACTGGCTTAACATGTCCTTCGATACCTTCAACTTACTACACAGATGGTTTGGAAGAATCGTGGTTCTTCAAGCTCTTGCTCACACTCTGGCCTACGGATTTGGTTCTGCACATACCTCCGGTTGGTCCAAAACTTTGGCAGGATTCGTCGCACCCGGCATGAAGTTTTACGGTTTCATTGTATGTAGCCATCAATCCTTCCATCCATAACGCATTGCTAATCAATTCAGGGAACTATTGCTTTTGTTGTGATGGCCATCCAGGCTAGTTCCATTTTTAGACACGCATTCTACGAATCGTTCAAATACGTTCATATCGCTTTGGCTGCCCTGACCCTTGCTATGGTATACCTACATCTAGCTGCGCGAGCCCAACAGGCTCTCATTTACGGCTGCATCGCCATCTGGTCTCTCGAGCGCCTTGCCCGTGTTGCCAGGGTTCTTTATCGAAATGCCGGGAAAGGAGGATCAACCGCTTTGGTTGAAGCCCTTCCAGGAAACGCTTGCCGTATCACCATTGACATGGCCCGCCCTTGGGCGTTCAAGCCTGGCCAACACGCTTATCTATACATGCCCTCTGTCGGACTCCTCACATCGCATCCCTTCTCTGTAGCTTGGTCCGAGGAAGCGGAGGCACCATCTAGTGATAAAGAACTCCCCGTCGCACGGCAAGATATCCTCGCTATGCAGAAGACGAGTATGTCTTTTGTTGTCCGAGCCAGAACAGGTTTCACCAACAACCTTTTCAAGAAAGCCGAAGACTCTCACGAAGGAAAGTTCTACACCAAGTGCTTCGCTGAAGGACCTTATGGTGGCATGCACCAGATGCACTCTTATGGAACCGTTATGCTCTTTGCAGGAGGTGTAGGAATAACACATCAAGTTCCTCACGTTCGCGATCTCGTCTCCCGTTACGCAAACGGGACCATCGCTGCTCGCAAAATTGTGTTAATATGGGTGATCCAATCACCTGAACATTTAGAATGGATTCGTCCTTGGATGACAGCTATCCTCGGCATGGACAAGCGTCGCGAATGCCTACGCATCTTATTGTTTGTCAGCCGGCCACGCTCAACCAAGGAGATCCACAGCCCCTCAGCAACAGTACAAATGTTCCCCGGCCGCCCTAATATCGCTACGTTGATGGACGCCGAGATTGAGAACCAGGTCGGCGCTATGGGTGTGAGCGTTTGTGGTGGTGGAGCATTCAGTGACGATGTGAGACGAGTGGTCAGAGATCGTCAACATATTTCCAATATCGATTTTGTGGAGGAAGCGTTCTCCTGGTAACGGGTTTTGGATACTCGCTACTATTTAAAAGCGATGTTGCTTTATTCCAAATCTGCTCTGTTATTGGAATGCGTTGGTCGATATATGCCCGATTTTGGGGCAGGCTTCTTTGTAAATTTTAGGGACACATGGGGTATGGTGCTGGGCACAAGCATGAGCATGAGAATCAGCGTTAGCGTTTGGATGAAAAAGCATACTAGACACATGATTTAGGCAGCGCATATTCAATTACAGTGTGTTGCATGATTTACTGAATAAAGTGATTTCTTTCATTGTATACTTGTATTTAGCCATGTGTGTAGAAATCATGTTTTTACCTTGATTTAACATCACATTTATTCAAATAGTCGGCATCACTTCTTACATCAGATTCCTAAGCACAAATGGTCGTGCTTACTAGATAGAATAGATTAAATATTGAGAGTCGCATATGCAGATCAAAATTCACAACCAAAGTGTGTGCTCGTGCGATCACAGAGATACACAACCACCAGAATATTTTATGAACCCAACATCGTGTAGTATTGATACTTGAACCACCCCCTTTCTCCGCAACATCCAAGCGAAGCGAATCATAACCCAACTCTATTGTTGCACCAATCAGCTATTCCAACAACAACGACAAGCAATTCTAGACAAACAACCTCTCTTTCTCTCAGTGTAACAAGCTGAATAGAAAGCTTCAGCTGTCTCAGAGCTTCCCAAAAAGAAGTCTGTACTTTTCCCATGGTCAGCTGGTTCTTGCTTCGTCTCTTTTCCCCGCCATTGTTTCTTATCGTAATCGCTTCGGCCCCGCCTTGTCTCGACGGTTGAACATTAAACACAAGCAAGGTAGCGAGCGAGACGCGAGCGGCTGACCTCTCTGCCTTCCCACCTTCACGCCCATTACTCCATCACACCATTTAAGCCCGAATTCTCACAAAACTCAGCAGATCCAATAACCGAATATCTCAGAAGAAAGCAATCCCCCACCACTAGTCCGCCGTACGAACGCCCCGAAAGAACGGCCTCTACAAAGACAAAGCCCCAACCCTTGGAGATCTTACCAGGTTTGAGCATCTGCTGTCTTGCACATAAGCTGGGTAGCTAGCGAAGAGAAGACGGCAAACGAAAGATGGGACTCGCGTACAACGAGTACCTGAGCGGAGCCATCATCTACGGATGCAAGAACTGCAAAGCCCATCTGGGTAACCACGAGGACATCATATCAAGAGTATGTCTTTCTTTCTCCCCCCTCCTCTCTATTTACCTGCCTCCTACCTCCCGCGTAACTCCCCTTTCAGCAAAACCGCAGGCAATAAAATACCGAGAGCTTTGCTTTCAAACCTCCCCCAAGCCAAGCAACTAGGCTGACTTTCCCTCTCTTTTTCCTTTTAGAACTTCCGTGGCCAGCATGGCAAAGCCTACCTCTTCGGATCCGTGGTGAACATCACGTCCGGCGAGCCCTCCGAACGCAACATGACCACCGGCCGCCACGTCGTGCGCGATATAGCATGCCGCCAGTGCCACGACACGGTGGGCTGGAAGTACGACAAGGCCTACGAGCCGAGCGAGAAGTACAAGGAGGGCAAGTTTATCCTGGAGGCGGAGCTATTGTGCAAAGTATCGTGAGGAAGGGGTAGAGCGGACCGAATAGGCAATGGGAACGGGAAGATGGGATTTTCGGATTTTCACGAGGAGTTCTTCGTTGGGGGTTATAGCAAGCAAGGGCCTCTTGTCTCTTTTTTATTTTCTTTTTGGCGATGGGGAGTGGGGTTGGGCATGGGATGGAGCAACATTGGATGCGGAGTTTTTTACGGTCGTGGGCGTCTTTTTTTTATTTCTCATGAGTCAAGATAAGACACGCATACGGGATCTTTCATATGGCTGGTACAATGGATATATACAGATTGCATATTGACCTTTCGGCTTTGCCTAGCTCGTTTCCTAGAATGGATGACCTTTGGGTCCTAGTACATGCCTACTGTAGATTGAATACAGCTTCTACTTTTGTGAAAATGTAGCTGTCAAATTGAACTCAAGCGTAATCGTGGTTGACTGCAAGTTATTCTTGAAAGACCTCGGTAAATCTTTTGGGATTTTGTACGTAACTAGTATAATCTAACAATCATGCCATCAACCCGATATCAAGTATAAATAAAACAAATTTGAGAAGGTTGTATATACCTGATGCTTAATGACCTATATACAAAAAACCCAGGAGGAGCGCAACAGATAAACGCCGCGCCGATCTACATTTCCAATTATCCTATGCAATACCGCTTTCTCGCTGTCGTTGCTTCTAACCTTTGCCGGCTACAAGCTTTATGTTTCTTCTACTTTACGAGAATGGGCGAGACCTCCTTTGCCTTCGCGGCAGCAAGATCGGCTAGCTTTTGCAACTGCTCGGATCTGAGCTGTCGGAGGTAGCGGAAGAGGAGGATGAACATCAGCTCCATGCTATAGCACGGATATCAGCATCTTCACACTAGAATAAATCGTAAAAGGAAAGAAGGATTGGGGGTACGTACCGTTCTTTGGTCATCATGAGCAGACCTTGAACCAAGAGACCCTTGGATATCTGAGGTCCGATGCCCTTGAAGAGACCTAAGAGACCCTCGTTCTTGATGATGAACTGCATGACCTCGATGAAGCTCTTGAATGGCTTTCCCTGTCGGGATGGTGGTGGTTTGGATTGTAAACCTACCTTGGCTACAATCAAGGGTTGGGTGACGATTGTAGCGATGGATTTGGACATTGCTCCCAGAACTATCTCATAATTAGCCTCTCTGCAAAAATGTTGCACCCTTTCAACTAGGGGAAGACTTACGAAACGCCTCCAAAGGCTTCAAGTTCGCCTTGCCAGGATATATAACCTCTCTCAACCGTTGATAAGCACCATATGTGATCGCTGGGTTCACCACAAGCACTAAGCTGGCCTTTAATCCTCTCCAGAGCCCAGTCCATCCATCCTCGCTGTTGATTACATCTCTGGCCGTATCCACCATTCCCTTTCTCTCTATCTTACTCTGGGTCTGCTGTCTCGTTGTGATCACAGCTACGGGAATCGTGAAGACCTGCGCAACCGCTCCAGCCGCCGCTCCCAACCCCAACTCCACCAAGGTCCCTGGTGGAGTAGGTACCCGAGAGATATATAGGGTGCGTACGACGGAATACCAGTAGAAGTAGGCGAAATTGGTGGATGCGACACCAATAAGAGCACCATTTATTCCGGCGTAGAGGCCGAGGACACCATCTTCCTCGGCGATTTTGGATATGGCATCCCAGGTCGATGTGTAGTGGGGTTCAGAGGATACAAGTGCAACGTCTGTTACCTTAGGCTTTTCTTGAACTTGGAGGCGGGTTTTGACACTGTAGAGAAAGGCTATGTTAGTGATGTTCTGGTAGTAAGAGCGTGTCTGAAGCTATGAGAGGTGGGTTCTTTTGCTTGACCAGACAGCTGGGGGCATTTTACGCACATGTCTAGAGGATATACCAATGCATTGGCAATGACAGCACCGGTAGCTCCTGCTACAGCTAAACCCCAGGGAGGGATAGTATCCTGCTTTCCAGACATGACTGATTGTGTATATATAACTTGTCTTGGGTATCAAACTTCTTCGACCTAACTTTTTTCTGGAACACGCAAGCAGCTAGGGGCTAGGTAGGAAACGGCGTGGATTTAAGGGACAAGAGTAATGAATTATGGCATGAGGGTTCAAGTAGAGAAACACAATCGGTAGGAGAATGTATAACCAGCGTAATGTAAAAAATGCGAGGGAGTGGATAGGGCTGGGAAAAGATATGAGGTTGGATACACTATATTCTGCGATATGACCGTGACCGTGACCCTACCTCGGTACTTGGTTATCGAGGTTTCGGGACTTGGCAGTCAAGTGGTGGGATCGGATTAGCATGCCCGAGCAGAGCCGGTCGGATGGGAGCAACGAGGACCTGAGGCAGCTATCATTTCATACACCACCATCTAGAGCAACTAATTGTGGGAAGCTTCAGCCCGGTTCATTTACATACATCATCGTATCTTACTTCCTGAGGCATGTCCTGAAATATACGGAGATGGCTATTTCACGTGATCGCTAAAAAGAATTACCCCCTTTCTCTCATCACTTGTTTATTTGGGTTAAACTTGGAACTTTGAGCAAAAGATAGTATAGCAATGGAATCTCAGGCCCAGGTATGATCACAACTACAGCAGAAATACAGTTCCTGATACTTTCTAGGCTGCTGAGTCCATCATAAATGAATGCTCCTCAAAAGATGACGCCTTAAGACAGGCAATTCTTGCTACAGAACTGTACATGAAAGCAGTTAAACTTGCAAGCAGTGACCAGCAAAGAACAAGGCTACGGAGCAAATGCAAGGAGTTGCTCTCTCGAGCAGAAGAGATCAAGAAGGCTACTGTCTGGCCTCCTCCAAAACAAATCTTAGAAGCTCCTGCTTCGGAACGACCAGTGACTAGGACCGAAGAAATAATATTGCTTGAAGGATCCAAGCTTCATGGATTTATATTCCCACCATGGAAATGTGACCCCGAAGACTCGTTGTTTGAGGGTGAACCATATACGTAAGTTTGGATTTCATGATAGTAGTGTCGCTGTTCTAAAACCGCGTAGAGAGCCAACAGATTTAGAACTTTCGGAGGCACAGAGAGAGATATTTGCTGGGTGGAAAAGACCCAACGACACATTCAGTCGATTGGAAGATCGAAATACTGATGACGGCGAGGTCACGATGTCAGCTATAAATCAAATTGATCTTGTGCAAGACATAACCACCGACTGTTCAGTTGTGGCTAGTCTTTGTGCCGGAACCGCACGTGCTGTTAAAGGTCATGGAAAGGTATTTCATGTCTTCCATCTCAATCGGTCTATCTGCTGAAATTTCTAAGCTCTTAGCTTCTACTCTATATCCTTATGATAAGTCTCACAAACACCCTCGACTTTCCCCAAATGGGAAGTACATATTTCGGTTGAATTTCAATGGATGCTTTCGAAAGGTGACCATCGACGATCGACTCCCCGCGTCAAGCACGGCCCGAAGTCTTTATGTGATCGATAGACTAAATCCAAAACTCCTTTGGCCGGCCTTAATCGAGAAGGCATACCTGAAAGTCCGAGGTGGCTACGACTTTCCAGGATCTAATTCTGGTACCGATTTATGGATCATGACTGGCTGGATACCGGAGCAAGAATTTCTTCAAAGGCATGTCGATTCGTGATGAAGAAGAAACCAAAGCTGATTTTTCGATAGCGATGAGCTACAACCGCAGCAGTTCTGGCAAAGAGCCTTCAAGTCTTTTGGTTTTGGAGATGTAATGATTACTCTAGGCACCGGAAAACTGACGGCCAAAGAGGAAAAGGAACTTGGTCTAGCCGGAGAACACGATTATGCAGTGTTGGATATGAAGGAAGTTGGATCCCAGCACTTGATGCTTATCAAGAATCCCTGGTGCGATGGCATGGTATGGAAAGGAGCTCGAGTCCAAAACGATCCATCTGGACAGAATTGGACTAAAGACTTAAGAGAAGCACTTCCATCCGCTACAACTCCAGGGACGTTTTGGATGAATTTTGATGCTGTGGTACAGCACTTCGAGTCTCTTTACCTAAATTGGAATCCAGGCTTGTTTACGAAACGTCAAGATCACCATTTTTCATGGACAATTCCTCAAATTCATACCCCAGGATCTTTCACTCACAACCCTCAATATGCTGTCAAAGCCTCCAGCAAAGGCACATTATGGGTTGTGCTCAGCCGTCACTTCGCTAATGGAGAGCAAGATCTTGTTAAGAAGAGTCCTGCACCATCTTCAGGAGCACTTGGTTATATCAGTCTTTACGTATTCGAAGCCAACGGACGGCGAGTTTATCTCAGCGATGACGCTCTCCACCGTGGAGCATTTGTCGACTCTCCACAGACGCTAGCGCGACTCGAAATATCTCCATCTACACCACTCACCATTGTCGTAGCCCACCACGATCTTCCACTTCCCAAATACTCTTTCACGTTATCCTTTTTCTCTCGCAGCACCTTGACTATCAACCCAGCCATCGACGCCCTCGCCCACCGTACCACACATTCCGGAGCATGGACCACACATACCGCAGGCGGAAACGCCAGCGCTGCTTCATATCCTTTAAACCCCCAGTTCTCACTCACCCTTCCATCGTCCAGCGCCATAACACTAATACTAGAAACCGACGCCCCGGAGCTTGCCGTGCACGTCAAACTAGTCTGGGCAAATGGGCAGCGTGTCACCACCGTCACATCGAAAGATATACTCGGTGGATCCGGCGATTATCGACGGGGCTGCGCACTCGCCAACCTACAAAGCGTACAAGCTGGTAAATACACCATTGTATGCTCGACCTTCGAGGCCGGACAACTGGGAAACTTCACGCTCCGCGTGGGCTCCGAAGTGCCGTGTAGCGTCCGTCCCATCCCCGCCGAAACAGCCGGGCGGCTTTCTCTCCTGCTCCCCAAACTCACTCTAGAATCTTCTGATCGCATGCTCTGCCCCCTCACCCCAACACGACTCACCAAGCTCCGCATCGTGGCGCGCTCATCCTCGAGAGCCATGCTCAAGGTCTCGCTGGAGCGCGGTCAAGGGCCTAACAAAGAGATCTTGGAGACATCCCACGATGGGGATTTCAGCGATGCGCCGATGGGGATTAGGACGCGGGATCTTGATGTGAGGCCGGAGATGGGGCGGTTGGGCGGGTTGTGGATTGTAGTTGAGAGGCTCGGGGGCAGGGGAAGGGTGGACGAGGTAGAGGTGGAGATTCTGAGCGAGGCGCCTGTAAGCGTTGGCCTTTGGGGATTTGGCGAAGGTTGATCTGGTCGTCTTGCTCGGTTGTAATGATCCTCCTCTATGTTTCGTTGAATGGCACAGGAGTAAGGAATGGGTTCGATGAACGTTCATGAGGTATGAGCTTCTTTCGAAATTATGCTATGTGATAGAAGTTCACAATCTTAACCGAAGTACTTTCAAATATCAGAGAATTATAGCTTCTCAGCTCTCCCAATCCTTCCAGAATTATATCACATATCTCGAGGGGTGGAGGATTTTTTGAACTGTGAATCACCTAACACAATTGAGACCTTAATAACTCATCCTGCATTTCAGCAATATGGACAATGTCATTTCATGGGATGTAAAAAAAAACTCTTGGAGCAGCGTCCTCAGTTATCATGATTCATGGGGTGGTGTTTAAACACCAAAATTCTGTAGCTACTAGCAAATGTGAAATTATGGACAAGAAATTTCCTCCTCTCAGTCGTGCACCAAACGTGGACTGCTCGGCTTTCGTAGCTGATTTAAAAACCCCTCATCATATCCCATATCACTTTTCCATGGCTTGTTCCTTTTTCGCCCCAATATCTTTGCTGCAAGATAGTTTGTCCGTTAACCTAGTGTTCCCCGAGATCGCTCCTAATGCCCGTGCATATAGGCCAACGAAAGCAAAATAAATGAGTCTCTGGTATACCGTAAAGCTCCATACTCCAGTACCTGGTTCCTATCACCCAAAAAAAAAACTCCTTATTCAAAGCCGAAAGCTTTGTTTATCCCACTTCACCAACATAGCTCGAAAAGCGTCCAAACTCCAGACTATCCTATAAACATGTACATGAGTACTAGAGATCGATGGATTCTCTCTCAAAAATTGATCTCCAGTCACGAGTTTCCTGCTCTGCGTCTGCGTCCTCTGCTTGGTCCTTCTGGCCTCTGTGAAAGTACTTCCCTTAGCTGAGGATCTTCCCTATCTCTGTCTACGTGGTGAACTCGAACATGTCTTGACTACTGATTAGTGAATTACTCATCATAAAACCGGGTCGTACATACCGTTGAAGATTATCAGGTCTTGGATACTTGTGTTCCCGGTCGGGGCAAAATGGACAAACATAGCCTGGGGAATCATGCACGAGTCCATGTCTTATCATTTCATTTTTGCGCTTGAAGCCTTTCCCGCCTTCACTTCGCGGACAGCCCTTTACGCTACAATAATGCGGTCGATTCGACGAATGGACGTTTGCATGAGAATTTAATAGGTACTTGAGAGGAATTAGAGGTTGCACGTTGTATGGGAGGAAGGCTTGAAAACTAACCTGCGTATGGAAGGGTGCAGCTGTGCAATTGGGATATGCGCATCGGAAACCTCCAATCTGTGGGTTCGTGATGCCATCAATGCTCATGCGATCTAATATCGTAGCTGGTGTGGAGATGGAGTTGTCAGTGCTTGGGGTTTCGGTATTTGCACTGTTGTAATCGCTCGCGCTAGAATATTGCGGCGTGTCGGCGGTATTGGTTCTGCTGTGGCCATAATAGTAAGGGTGCCCTCGACCCCCCGTAGGCGATGGAAGCTCGCGACGAGGTCCAAATACATTTGTTGGTGATCTCGGAGGCGAAACATGACCCATAGGTGGGAATTGTATCGCGGGTCTATTGGGGGGAGATTGTGAGAAAGTAGATGATTCTGCCGGTGCAACAGTTTTGGGTATATGATTTAGATTACCGATCGATTCGGATAAAGATGGCAAGCTCATGGCGACTGTTCCGTTTCCATTCTGCATACCCATCTTGGGGGAATTATGACGTATAGGTGGTAGCTCACCAGCCGTGGGTGGCTTTTCCACCTTCACTGCAGGATCTGGCGAGGGCTGCCCCGAATATTCGGGTACCTGTGTCGCATTTGCTGAGGGTATAGATGGCTTCACATCCTCCAT
>Ga0247808_10001349_pt1 | contig 11835 bp, 12 predicted proteins | sample UWRJL089202R1_FD_179914 | JGI IMG/M metagenome (GOLD analysis project Ga0247808, IMG submission 179914) | Plant litter microbial communities from Arlington Agricultural Research Station in Wisconsin, United States - UWRJ-L089-202R-1 | ecosystem: Environmental > Terrestrial > Plant litter >... | reverse complement strand
GCCCGACCATCCGCGTGGTTGTGGGCGGCGCGCTCGCCCTTGGCGCGACCTTCCTTATCGGAAGGCTTCTGGGCACCAGCGGCGTGGTCTAGGCAGCGAGCTCGTCGACCTTGGGCAGCTTCGAGAGGTTGCACTCCAGCCCAACCAGCACGCCATCCTCGACCTTGAGGTAGAGGTCGTCGAGCTTGGGCGCCTTCGCCATGTCGACGGCAGCGCGCGGCGCGTTCTCGTCAACGAGCACGGTGAAGGATGCCGTCGAGGCCGACCAGTTGCCGGCGTGCTTCGCCGAGGCCAGCTGCTCGCGCAGCGCCGAGGCGCCGTCCCACTCACCCTGCATAAGAAACTCGAGCACCTCGCGCTCGTGGCTGGACAGGTCACGGATTTCGCTCATGTAGGTGCCAACTCCCTTGCGTGGTCTTCGTATTCCCGAGGCGAATGGGCCGGCTATTACGCCGGGTTCTGTCCCGGTGCTTGCGCACCATCGACGGCCATCTATCTACGACGTACATTGCTGCACGCCTCTAGCGGTCTACCCGAATGCTGGACGAGCAGCCCGTAACGCATTCTGTCTGACCTTGCTCCTGGCGAGGTTTACCTAGCCGACCGGGTCACCCCGGCCGCTGGTGGTCTCTTACACCACCGTTTCACCCTTACCGTCGTTTCCGACGGCGGTCTGCTTTCTGTTGCACTGTTCTCGCGGGTTGCCCCGGGTGGGTGTTACCCACCGCCATGCTCTACGGAGCCCGGACGTTCCTCGGCTGCGTGTCCCCCGAAGGGAAAACACAAACGCGACCGTCTTGCCGACCCATTCGCAATTCCACAGCCTACGCTGACCCTATGGACTGGGAAGCGCGCGTCGCAGCACTCTGGGCAGAACTCGATGAGCTATCCGAGGCGGAATTTCACGAACGGATGCGGCAGCTAGCCGCCGAATTCCCGGCCGGTCACGCAATCAGCACCTTCGAGCTCGCTGCTGCGCAGGACTCCACGGGCCACCCCGATGAGGCGGTGCCCCTGTACCGCGCCGCCATCGCGGCTGGCCTTGTGGGAACGAGACGCCGCCGCGCCGCCATCCAGCTCGCATCCTCGCTGCGCAACCTCGGCGAGGTCGACGAGGCGATCACTCTGCTCGAGGCCGAAATGAAGCGCGAGAGCACCGACCTGGATGACGCGGTGCGCGCCGTTCTCGCCCTCGCCTACTCGTCGGCCGGCCGCGATCGCGAAGGGCTCGCTCTCGTGCTCGAGGCACTCGCAGCGCACCTGCCGCGCTACCAGCGCTCAATGGCGAACTACGCGCGGGCCCTCGTCAGCGAATAGTGTCGCGCTTCAGGTCCATCGCGAGGTTGGCCAGCTTGTCGGCCCGCGAGTTCTGCAGCCGCGGCATCCACTCGAATCGCACCGGGGTGCCGGTGAGAATCTGACGGGCCTCGGCCGCGAGCTCGGCCATGGCGGGGTGCTTGATCTTCCAGCGGCCCGACATCTGCTCAACCACAAGCTTGGAGTCGAGGCGCACGAGCAGCTCGGCGTCGGGGTCGATTTCGATTGCGCGCTTCACGCCCGCGATCATGCCCTTGTACTCGGCGACATTGTTCGAGGCGATGCCGCCGTAAAGCGAGATCTCGGCGAGCAGCTCGCCGGTGGCCTGGTCGGCGACAATCGCGCCGCTGCCCGACTCCCCTGGGTTGCCGCGGGAGCCACCGTCGGCCTCGACCAGCAGCACGCGTGCCACTACAGGCCCGACTCGTTGGTGCGCACGAGAATGGCGTCGCTCGACGGGCAGATGATGACGTCATCCGGCGCCGTCGCGCGAATGGTCTGCATTTCGTTCTCGAGCAGCTTCACGCCGTTCGCCGACGAGACGCCGTACTGCAGCAGCGAGGCGCCGATGCCGTAGCGATCGCGCTGCTTCGTGTAGAGCGCGAGCAGGTCGGCGGGAACCTTGCTGGCAATGGTCTGGCGGTTCGCGGCCGTGTGGGTGCGCTCACTGGCGACCTCCGCAAGGGAGGCGTCGCGCTCGGCCTCGACCGCGGCACGCCGCTCGTCGATGCCCGCCATGTTCTCTGTCGCGACGGCGAGGGAGGCCTCGGCCTCCTCCAGCCGCTCCATGACGGTCAGCTCGATCTCTTCGAGGTCGTCGCGGCGCTTGCGCAGGGCGGTGAGCTCCTGTTCGAGGGCGGCGACATCCTTGACGGAGCTGGAGCCCTCAAGGCGCTCGGTGTCTCGCTTGATGCGGGCCTCGACAACCTCGACATCCGACTCGAGTCGCTTCAGCTCGAGAGCGACGTCTTCGCGGGCGCCCCGGCGTTCGAGCGCGGCGGCGCGCAGGGTCATGAGCTCGGCATCCAATGCGCTGAGCACGGCGTGCTGGGGAAGGCTCTTCGCGCGGTGGTCGAGCTGCGCAAGCTTCGTGTCGAGTGCCTGCAGGTCAAGTAGCAGCTTCTGGTCGTCGGGCGAGGCTTTCAGGGCCATAGGTTCCTCATTCTTTACTGGATCACCGTGAAGTCCCACGGGTCCGTTCGTATATCGCTGACCGTGACGGTCACGTCGGGAAGGGCGGCACGCAGCTCGGTGGCCGCCTGCTCGAGCCAGAGCCATTCGCTGGCCCAGTGGGAGACATCGATGAGTGCCGGGCCGCGACCAGCACGCGAGTTCTCACGGGACTCGCTCGCGGGGTGATGCCGCAGGTCGCTCGTGATGTAAACATCGGCGGCGAGCACGGCGGGTTCGGAGAGGAGCGAGTCGCCCGCCCCGCCGCACAGCGCCACGCTCGAGATGGGCGCGTCGAAGTCGCCGGAGACACGGATGCCGCTGGCCGTCGCCGGCAGCAGCTCACCAAGCAGGCGGGCAAGCCTGCCGAGCGTGGTCGGCTCTGCGAGCGTGCCGACCCGCCCGAGCCCCCGCGCGGGGTTGCCGCTGGAGGCCACGATCGGCACCGCCCCCTGCAGGCCGAGGCGCTGGGCCAGAATGGCGCTGGTGCCGGTCTCGACGACATCCGCGTTGGTGTGAGCGGCGATGAGGGCTGTGTGCGACCGTATGAGCGTGCTGAGCACAGAGCCCTTGTAGCCGTCCTCAGCGATGCTCGTCACGCCGCGCAGCAGCAGCGGGTGGTGCACGAGAAGCAGGTCGTGATTGGCGGCCTGATCTGCGGTGTCTGCCACGGCATCCACTGCCAGAAGAATGCTGTTCACCTCGGCCGTGGGGCTTCCAGCGAGCAGTCCGGGGGCGTCCCAGCCTTCTGCGCCGGCGAGAGGCCAGAGCTGTTCGATGACAGCCTGCACCTGCCCTACCGTCGTTGCCATGCCCCGATTCTAGTTCTCGGGCGGGGTGGCGGCTTCCTGCCGACGGATGCCGGGGATGCCCGCCACGATCGGCACAAGCAGCCCGACCAGCAGTGCGACGAACACGCCGATGTCGGTGTTGGCCAGGGCGCTGTCGAGCTTCACGCCGAGCAGCGACCACAGGAATCCCTGCCAGGCGAGCCCGGCGACGGTCGCGGTGGTGAAGCCGAATCCGATCACGGTGATCACGACGAATGCGGGCAGGTTCACCCAGTGCACGGTCGGGTAGATGCCCCCCTGCGCGAGTAGCGAGTCGGAGTGGTAACGACGGTTGCGAATCATGGTGTCTGCCGCGAAGATGCCTGCCCATGCCGCGATCGGCACGGCAATCGTCGTGGCGAGATCGCGGAACAGCATGGTGAGGTCGGCCGATCCGAGAGCGAGCAGCACGGCACCGACGCCCACCAGCACCGCGGTGACGATTGCGGCAATCGGCCGCCCGAGGCTGAGCCCGGCGGCCTTGAGCGCGAATCCACCGGAGTAGATCGTCACGATCACGCCGGAGATGAGGCTGAGAGCGACCGCAGCGATCAGCGGCACGGGATACCAGACCGGCAGCAGGCGGCCGATGGTGTCGAAGGGCAGGGTAAGGAGGCCATCCGCGAGCTGCGGGTTGGATGCCGCGAGCAGGGCTCCGTAGCTGATCAGAAGGAAGGTTGGCACCGCCGCTCCGAAGGTGGAGGACAGCATGGCACCAGCGCCGGAGGATCCGACGCGCTGATAGCGGGCCAGGTCGCCGACACTGTTGGCCCACAGCAAACCAACAAAGCTGAACACGAGGACCGCCACGCTGCCTGCGAGGAACCAGGAGCCGTCGGGGTTGGTAAGAGCGGCGGCGAGATCGACATAGCGGAAGGTCAGGGCGATGACGCCGATCACGAGGATTGCCGAGACCACGCTCACCACGAGCTGGAACTTGGCCAGCAGGCCATAGCCGAACAGTGCAACGACGAGAGCGATGACCAACCCTGCGCCGAGGCCGATGTACACCAGGATGTCGGAACCGAGGCCGCCATTCACCTCGGCGCCGGTGAGGATCTCACTCGTCGCGACTCCCACGAGCCAGAGCATGCCCGCGCCCCAGAAGACGCGGCTGAGGAAGGCGATCACCGCGGGAACGCTGTTGCCGATGACGCCGAACGCAGCACGAGAGACGACCATGGTCGGCTGACCGCTGCGCTTGCTCGCGAGGGTACCGAGGCCGAGCGGCAGGAACGAGATGGCGACTCCGGCGAGCACGCCGACGATCGCCTGTCGCAGGCTGAGACCGAGCGAGAAGAGCACGGCGCCAAAGGCGATGCTGACAATCGAGGAGTTCGCCGCGAACCACATCCAGAACATACGCGCGGCACGGCCGACGCGCTGTTCGACCGGGGTCGGCTCAAGGCCGGCGGCCTCGAGACTGAAAACCCGAGGGCTCACCAGCTTCTGACCCTCGGCGATGACGACCTCGTCGTCGGGAATCCGCGGGCTGAGCATCGGTTCTACGGGGGCGGTGCCGGGGTTAGCGCCGAGGAGGTCATCGAAGGCCGCGGGCACCTGGTCGGTGGGGTCGACGGCGTCGTCACCGTCGACATCCAACTGTTGGGGTGTGATCTGCACCGAGCCGCTGGTCACCGGCACCGCTCCCGTGAAGGCGCTGTCGAGGAATGGACCGCCGAAGGGCGAGGGAGCGACAAGCGGCTCGGGCTCGGCAGGCACAGGGTCGATGAAGATGGAGTCGTCGTTCGAGGTCCCGGTGTAGCCGGTGTCGACGGGCATCTCCCAGACGGCCGGCATGGCCGGTGGTTCGACCAGAGGCGGCGGCGTCACGACAGCCGCGAAATCGGGGATCTGATCAATGGGCTCTGAGGGAGCCTGCGGCTCGGGCTCAGCAGCGAAGACCGGAGGCGGCGCATCGAAGTACGACGGCTCGTCTACAGCGGGTGCGGCAACCTCGAAGTCGTCGGACCCTGTCGATTCGTCGCGGCTCTCCTCGGGCGCGTCGAATGCCGGAGGCGGCGCGTCAAAGTACGACGGCTCGTCTGCGGCCGGCGCGGATTCTTCGGTAACAGCAGGGGGCGGCGCATCGAAGATCGACTGGTTTGCTTCGAAGGCCGGTGGGGGTGCATCGAAGAATGGGGCCTCATCCGCTGCGGGCGCGGGAGCATCAGAATCATCGCCCCCTGTCGACTCGTCGCTGTCCACCTCGGGTGCGTCGAACGCGGGCGGCGGCGCGTCAAAGTACGCCGGCTCGTTTACTGCGGGGGCGGCAGGCTCAAACACCGGCGGCGGAGCATCATTCAGCGGCGGCCCGGTCGGAGGCTCGGCAATCGGGATGGATGACGTGGATGGCGCGACGATGTCTGAAAACTCGGGCAGCACCTCTTCGACCGCGGCCAGCGCCTCGGGAGTACCGACGGCGAGCATGGACTGTTGCCACTCGGTGAACTCGCGGGTCTCATCCGCGCGCAGCTGCATTTGCCGCTCGAGTTCCTCCATCATGCCGAGAGTGCCACCGGGGTGCTCGGAGCCGTTCTCAACGAGGGCCGCCAGCTCGTCATCGCGCAGCGACTGACGCTCAGGAATCCACGGTCGCTGCCCGGCGGGTGCCGCCGATGCCGCCAGAAATGCCGCCTGGTCGAAAGGCTCGTCCGCCTCGGCCGGAGAAGCGACTGGCACCTCGAACGGCTCTGCCACCTCGAATGGCTCTGCCTCCTCGCGGGTGGTCGTCTCCTCGTCAAGATCCCACGATGGTGCGCTCTGGCGAGCGGTGGTCTCCTCGTCGATCGTGTCGAAAGCAGACTCAGCGAAGACGGGCTCGACGAAGACGGGCTCATCAGATTCGGTCTGGACGAAAATCGGCTCCGAAGCACGGAACTGCTCGGTGTCAGCATCCGGCTCATCAAACTGCGGTTCTTCGAAAACTGGATCCGCTGACTGAGAGCTGAGATCAAAAACCGGGGGCGGTGCATCAAACGCCGGCGGCGGCGCATCGAAATACGACGGGGGCGCGCCGAAAGTTGGCGGTGGGGCGTCGGCAAGTGAGGTCGGACCGGCGAAGCCGGGGGGCGGGGGCAGATCGACCGGCACCGCGCTCGCGTCGGGCGAAGGCATCGAGGCCGCTGCCGGCTCGTCCGAAGCCTGCGGGGACTCGTCCGCCTCGTCCCTCGGGCGGATACGCGCGCCCGGCGGCGGCGGCGGCAGTTGCTCGACCGGAGCGCCCATGGGCATGACCGGCTCGATATCGTCGAGCTGATAGATCACGTTGATAGCACCCGTCGCGCTGGCCGTATTGGCGGCGATCAGGTCGGCGAGCTCGTCATCGTTGAGGGTCGGCTCTGCAGTCTGGCGGGGCACCGGCGGGGTGTACGTCGAACGCCGAGGACCAGGCGGAAGCACCGACTCTTCGGTCGGCTCCTCCCCGCGTTCTTCGTCGTCACGCAGGTCGTCGGTACTGGACATGCCCAAAAGTTTATGACGCACCTGAGGATTTGCCCGGCTGCCGAGCCGACACGAGCAGAGTTACTCCAACGAGAATCAGCGCGAGTCCCGCCCATCCGCTCCAGCGAAGCTGCTCACCAACGACCAGAATCGCCAAGGCCGCGGCAACCACGGGCTCGATCAGAGTGACCGTAGTGGCCACGGATGAACGGATGCTGCGCAGCCCAAACCCGAAGAGCAGGTAGGCGACGAACATCGGCCCAATCGCCAGATACGCCGCGATCGCCATGGACTCCCCCTGCGCAAGCAACGGCTCCCCTGTCGCGATGAGCACAGGAGCGAGCAGCAGCGCCCCGAGCCCAAACATGCCGCCCATCACGCCGCGGGAGGGGTGTCCGAGGTCAAGAAGACGGGTCGACGAGTAGGTGTAGAGCGCGTAGGCAAAGCCAGCGAGAAGCCCGAGCGCCACGCCGAGGCCAACGCTCTTGCCACTCCCCTCGTCCGTCACGCGGCCGGTGCTCAGCAACACCACTCCGACAATCGCGATTCCCGCACAGAACGCCCAGCGCAGCGACAGACGGTGCCGCTCCCAGAGCCATTCGAGCAGGGCGGCGAAGATCGGGCCTGAGCCTAGGGCGACCACGTTTCCGACCGCGACCCCGGCTTGATCCATTGCCGTGTAGAAGGCGAGCGGGTAGACGAAGACGCCCACCGCGCCGAGCACGAGCCACCGCCGGGCGCGCGGGTCGCGCAGCGTCGCCATCGAGGCGCGCGCTGAGAATGCGAAGAGCAGAAGGCCGCCGACCGTCATCGTTGAGGCACCGATGGCTATCGGGCTGACCGCATCCTCTATGAAGGAGGCTGCGGTGCCCGTCGTTCCCCAGAGAACGGATGCCAGAACGAGCGCGAGGATACCGAACCGCGATCCTGATGCCTGAGCCACCAGCGCAATCTACCCCAGCACTGGGGACGTGACAGCACGTAGTGGAACGGCCGTTTGGCCCTAGGCTTGCGCCACTACCCCCAAACTTTTCGGAGCACAGCCATGTCTGAACCCACAACAACCGACGCCAAGGGCCCCCGACTCAGCAGCCTCATCGGCAACCTTGAGCTCGTCATCGCGATTCTGCTCGGCCTCGTATCCATCGCCACGGCCTACGCCTCCTTCCAGGGAGCCCTCTACGGCGGACTGAGCGATGACTCCAACAACCTCGCTATTGCCCAGTCGACCGAGGCAGAGTCGCTCTACCTCGAGGGAAACCAGCAGTTGATGCAGGACACGCAGATCTTCAACGACCTCAGCGTGCTGCAGGTCGCGATCAACGCGGGCGACCCGCTCGCTCAGGAGCAGTACGACCAGCTCTACTTCCAGGGCGTCTCCGAAGATTTCGGAGCGGCCATCGACCGCGCCGCCGCACAGACCGAGGCCGACCCGGAGTTCTTCTACTCCCCACTCGACGACGAGGACTACCAGAACACCCTCTTCAGCCCCTACGCAGACAAGAGCGCCGAGGCTGCCGCCACGAAGGTGAAGGCCGATGCACAGGGCGCACAGGGCGACCTGCTCACCCTGTACACCGTGCTCATGGCCATCGCGCTCTTCCTCCTCGGCGTTGCCGCTCTGGTCAAGCAGCGCCGCACCCAGTACGTGCTCGTTGGCACGGGCGTAGTGCTGTCGGCAGTGGCGATCATTGCAATGCTGACGATCCCGTTCGTCGGCATCTAGTTCGCGCGCGGCCAGTCCTCCTATGAACAGACTCATCGCTGGACTGGCTGCCACCGCGGTCGTCCTCACCCTCGGCGCGTGCAGCGCCGACTCCCCCGCCGCCGATTCCGGCAGCTGGACGATCCTCACGTACTCCATCGCCGACACGGACCTCGAGCCGTACATGATGGAGGACCTCGACGAACTCGGCACCTCCGGCGGATACGACGACCTCAACCTTGTCGCGCTCGTCGATCGCTCCAGTGACTACGGCGATGACGATGTGCTCGGCCTCGACGGGTGGGAGGGCGGCAAGCTGCTCGAGATCACCGACGGTGGGGCGACCGAGCTCGAAGACATGGGCGACATCAACACCGGTGACCCGCAGGTGCTGGCCGACTTCATCGCACGTGGCGTCGCTGACTACCCGGCCGACCACTACGCCCTCGTGATCTCCGACCACGGCGCCTCCTGGCCCGGGGTTGGTGGAGACGAGTCGAGCGACCAGGACTCGCTCGAGCTGTCGGAGCTCAACGAGGCCATCGCCTCCGGTATTGATACGGCCGGCATCGACAAGCTCGACCTACTGGGCTTCGACGCCTGCCTCATGGCGACGTACGAGGTCGCCTCGACCCTCGCTCCCCTCGCCGACCGGCTGCTCGCCTCCCAAGAGCTCGAGCCTGGCCACGGCTGGGACTACAGCTCCTTCGCCATGGTGGGCAAGAACGGTGGCGCAACCGTCGACGAGCTCGGCTCGGCCATCATCGCCGGCTACGAAGCCCAGGCCGTCGAGTGGGAGGATCAGTCAGAGATCACGCTCTCGCTCACCGACCTCACCATGATGCCAGCCGTCGATGCGGCGCTCGGCGCGTTCAGCGAGCAGCTGGTGTCGCGGGTCGACGGTGTCGCTCCGGCGGTCGGACGCACGCTCGCCCAGACCCTCGGGTTTGGAAAGAGCCCCGATCCTGACAGCGACAGCTTCATGACCGACCTCGGCATCCTCGCGTCTGAGATCGGTGTCGACGCGGTTGACGTCTCTGACGAGGCAGACACGCTCGTGCGCGCTATCAACGACGCCGTCGTCGACAAGGTCGACGGCCAGGCCACCCAGGGGGCAACCGGTCTGTCGATCTACTTTCCGCCGCAGCCCGAGTACTACGTGCAGGACTACGACGAGATCACGACCGACGCCAACTGGGGTGCCTTTCTCACCGCCTACTACGGTGCCGGTGCCGCGATCCCCAGCGGTGACAAGCCCGCGGCATCGGGTGACGCCGAGCTGTCGTTCGAGGATGACGGCCTCGTCATCCGTGGCAGTTTCGGGGTTCCGGCGGCGAACGTCGCCGAGACGTACATTCGCTACGCGACGGTGAACACCGACGGATCGCTGACCTACCTCGGCAAGGAGCAGGCAGAGATCGACGACGACGGCAACGCCGAGGGCTTCTTTGACCTTGCGACGATGCAGATCACCGACGGCGACGACACCGTTGGCGCCTACCTCGAGCTGACCTACGCCGGCGACGTGACCACCTTCGACGTGCCGATGGCCTATTACGAACCGGGATCGGATGAGGCCACCTACGACGATGTGCTGCTCTCGATCACCCTCGATGACGAGTGGAACGTGCTCAGCGAGACCTACTATTCCTACGACACCGACCTCGCCACCTACGGCGAGCTGACGACCGACCCCGAGGGCGTCATCGTTCCGCAGGTGCTGCAGGTAGCCGCCGACGGAACCGAGACGTGGGTCGCCACGTCAGAGAGTGGCCTCTACGCGGACCTGCCGAACCTGCAGTACGAGTTTCCGAAGCTGCCCAGCGGCACCCAGCTCTACATCGAGCTGTCGGTGATCGACTTCGGCGGCAACGCCGCGACGGTCAGCACGACAGTGACGCTGCCCTAGCGACTACTCGAGCCCGTAATCATCGGCGCCGCGCTGAGGCGCGGCGTCGATGGGCTCGGCTTTGATGGTGCCGATAAGGGCGGTTTGGCGGGTGATCTCTATCAGAAGCTCAGGATCGGCGCCAGACTCTTTGGCTCCGGGCGCCGGCGTGGCGATGAGCTGACTAGCCGGCCCAAGCAGCATGCTCGCCGAGAGAATCGAGCCGTCTTCGATGACAACAGGAACGCTCAGCTCGGCCGAGCTGCCCACCCGGGCAAGTGCCGCTGCGTACTCGACCACCGCATCCGCGAGCTCGTCGTTGAGCAGGATGGCGTCGCCGGCGTAGTGGATGGTCTTCATGATTTGACCGTACGTCGCGGGCGTCAGATGCATCTAGGCCTTGCACCCGCGATGCTTCGCGCCTATACGACCACGCTCGTGCGCTTAGGTCGCCTGCCCGTGGTCCTCGATATCCGGAATCGCTCGCGCGACGTCGGCGATCTCCTCCTCTGGCCGAGGCGCTACGTTCTGGTCGAACTCGATCTCGGGGATCAGCGGGGCGTCAGGATCAGGTGCATCCTGCGAGTTGATGGAGGTCACGACTGGCCCTTCGATTGAAATGCTCACAGCGTAGGCCCTGGCACCGATCGAGTTATGTGTGGGCCCTACCGGGCTCGAACCGATGACATCCACGGTGTAAACGTGGCGCTCTACCAACTGAGCTAAAGGCCCGTCAAGCCGCAACCTGCGGACGACGACTATTCATCGTACGGCATAGGCTCGCGCTCATGGCAAAGCTCATCGAGAAGCAGGCGCGCGCCGAGCATCGCTGGCCCGCGTTCGTCGCGATACTCGTCGCCTTGACGCTCTACGCGCTGCTGCCGAGCAGCTTCCTGCCGGCGGTGCGCTTCTCCGTTGTCGGCATCGGCGTTCTGCTGCTCATCCCCGTGTTCGTGCTCAACCCGCTGCGCATGTCAAAGCAGACGAAGTGGTCGCGCGCGCTGTCGATCGGGCTCGCCTCGCTGCTGGTGGCGGCGAACGGCGTCGCCCTCATCCAGCTGGTCATGCAGCTCGTCACCGGCGATAAGGATGACGGGCTCACCCTCGTGCTAGCCGCTGTGCAGGTCTGGACCACACAGGTGATCGGCTTCGGGCTGCTGTTCTGGGAGCTGGACCGCGGCGGTCCCGTCGTGCGTTCAACGAGCAAGAGGGACGAGCTGCCCGAGGCGGACTTCCGGTTTCCGCAGGACGAGAACTACGACAACGTCAAAGAGGTCAAGGCCGGGTCGTCGCAGGCCTCGGGCTGGACCGCTAACTACCTCGACTACTTTTACTTCTCGGCGACCAACTCCATGGCCTTCAGCGCTGCGGACGCAATGCCGCTCACCCATCGCGCCAAGATCCTCAGCGTGATCGAGGCCTTCGGCGCCTACGTGCTTCTCGCGCTGGTGATCGCGCGGGCCGTGTCGCTGCTGGGGTAG
>Ga0247808_10001348_pt1 | contig 11844 bp, 13 predicted proteins | sample UWRJL089202R1_FD_179914 | JGI IMG/M metagenome (GOLD analysis project Ga0247808, IMG submission 179914) | Plant litter microbial communities from Arlington Agricultural Research Station in Wisconsin, United States - UWRJ-L089-202R-1 | ecosystem: Environmental > Terrestrial > Plant litter >... | reverse complement strand
GTGTAAAATTGTTTATTCAAATGAAAGTTCAACACGTCTCCATAACTCAGAACCCAATCCACCTGACTGCTGGTAGGATTGATCAGCACACCGAATCCTGATTGCAGCAGGAAATCGTCTTTCATCTTTTCTATGACAAAGCATTGAAACGATTGACCTGGCTCGGGCAAGAAAAGCTGAAAGTAAGGAAAGCCATCTGGCCCTTTAATGACTTGAGGATCTCCGCAACGGAAGCTGGCCTGCGCCAGATTTTCCAATAAAGATTTCTGCCAGTCAATATCGCGCTCGCTGTGCGGTACTTGTACCAAACGATAGATAGTTTCTGTCTTTTGAAGGTCTCCTAAGTAAGGTTCATTTTGTTTTTGTTCGCTCATATAGTGAATATAAATACGATCTACTTTTGTTTGATGTAATAAATGAAAATATCTTTTGGACCTTCTTTGCTGTTGATGACTAAAGTGTCTCCTTTAAATTTATAAATGTGATAATTTATAGCATGTTGAAATCCTCCATTGGCTGATTTGTCAGGGTCTAAATGAAGGATACGTTTGGCATTCAGTTGCCATTTTCCGGAATCGCAAACGTGTAATTCTTCTGCTCTATACTTACATTCTTTTTTGAAAGAACCATCTTGATGGAGAACGAGGTAATCTTCCCAATCCACTTGCGTTTTCTTATCATCCATGATGAAAAACTCCCATTTCCAACGTCCGGTTAGATCTAAACTGTTTTGTGTCAAGGCACTTATAGACAGTCCAAGGATGAATGTCAGTATATAATAAATTGTTTTCATAGTGTTTTTATTTGTCTTACGGTAGTATAATGCAGAAATGCTTTTTAGTTACACGGGCGACAAACAATTCGGGATTATTCTAATGGGATGATCTCATTGGTGTGATTCTGAATGTAGGGTTAGATGAAATGTTGCTGCTATCTGTCGTGATGATGGTCAACGTCGAATCTTTAATCAGCAAACGGTTGGTAAAGAAGGGACGATCTTCTCCTAATGGATAGGTCGAATCAAAAAGAAGGGTATCGTTACTTATCCTATAAGTACCTGTTGACACATCTCCACCCATCAAACTGCCGTCATGGATTTTATAGGTGTTGTCTTCAAATAATTCAATGTCCATTCCATTGATGTCACCATCATAAGAAGCACGCAGTAAAAGATCTTTTTCGTTAAACCAGTTTTTGCCATAATATAAGGCTATAACCAAACAGAAACTGCACACAAGAAGAATTAAATTAGGAATCCACAGGCGTTTATGAAGCAGCACAATAATTAAACCTGTAAGGAGAAATACAAAAGTGCCAAACCACAGAGACATTCGGATGAACACATCGAACACCATCCAGTTGTCTGAGAGTTCGAAGAATATAAAATCACATACCAGTATAGCAATGGCAACGAGGAGATAGGTGTTAAGATTTTTTAACATAGTGTGATCAATAGCCTATACTAAAACGAGGTTCTAAAGTTGTTTTGTCTCCGTTAAGGTTAGCGAGATCCAGCTCAACAGGTTCGGGTAAAATGGCTTCATAATTGGTATTCGAATTACGAAAGCCTGAAATTGCCACTGCAGTGATTTTCTTAAAGCGGGTTACTACGTTAATTTTTGTTTCCGGACAATATATACCTTCTCTTCCTTCGTACCGGAGTCCGTATTTTAAAACAAGAGCTTTCAGTTCTGGTGAATGACTTGTTGTTGTCAAGAGATGTTCAGGTGTTATGGCAAGCGTAATTTTAAATTCCTTTTGATCTGGTTCAAAAAAATACCAGCAATTGAATTCGTTTGTATGTGTCTTTCTTGCAAAGGTTAAAAATCCAAGGGATAGGATACTAAGAATGGCGAAGGCAGCAAATTTCATTTGGAACGGCTTGGCTAAACTGTCCTGCCGTGATTTGTAAAGTAAAATGAAAAGGAGTGCCGCAAGCACGATAGGGATGCCAACAAAAATCCATCTGCCCATGTTTTGTCTATCGTATAAAAATAAAAAGCTGGCGCGTTCAGCATAAAAGAATAACCAGGCAATGGAAGCAATCAAAATAATGATTGAACCGGTTTTTCTGCGGATGAAGAAAAGGCCTAGTCCTATGAATGTTGCGAGTATTAAGAAAGGAGTGTATACTACCTCACCGAATAGCATGACTAAGTATATAATAAATAGTCCATAAATGCACAGAAGCGAGGTAAGCAATGGGATGGCGTATTTCATTGTATAGAAGAATCAATTGCTTTTTATAGAATTGCCTTTGTTTTTTCTTTTTTTGATGGTAAAAAAAGCACCGGCCATCAATCCGAGGAATCCACCGAGGTAACTGCAATTGTGCATGGAGCCAACAGCTATAAAATTTTCCTTATCCATTAAGTTTTCCGGTAGCCACCAATTTACTCCGGTTTCGGCCAGGTAGAATTTTCCGTAGGCTAATCCAATAAGACCACTTACCAAAGTAATGCACATAGCAAGAACAAATGCTTGTAAGGTAACGCGAAGCATTTGTTTGTGATCACGATGTATAAGACCCATAAGTCCAAGAATAAAACCTATGATTGTTCCTACCCACCAGGTTGCCATGAAGCCCACCAGAGCAACAAGCAATCTTGTATTAGGTATTTCATGTATGGGATTTCTATCGCCGTCAAGGAATCCAAACTGAATGAATTTAAATTTGGTATAATATTCCGGGGAGATGGAATACGTGAACTGATCGTGCAGAATTCCATAGAAGCCGGCCATCAGCGATGCTATGAGAACAATCAAAGATAGTGTAACTATTTTTTTTAAGATCATGTATGTATTTTTTACCAATGGTTGACTTGTTGACGGATTTTATTTTAATTTTTTTCTACGAAGGTGTCCGGTGTATAGGTCACACGTGCAAAGTTTTTGGTGATCAATTCGGTGTCAACAATTTCACCGCTTTTGAACTTCAGTATTTTCTCTCGCCAAATTTCATTCTTGCGGTAAAACTGCCCGTCTATTTTTAAAAACTGATGCTCTTTCTCTATGACATGGTAAGCATAGTCCAGTTCTGTGTCGGTTCTTAATTCTCCGTCGAGGCACTTTTCAGTGAGCCAAAGGTTAATTTGAAAAGTATGAGCGGTGTTATTTTTAAATTGATAGTCACGGTAATTGTAAAAGACCGTAGCCCCGCTTCCAAAAGGCAACACCCGTCCATCGTCCGGGAAGGGGTCAAAGGAATGATGGTAGCGTTCTGTCACTGTCAATGGACTATGAATGACAAGCCAATGGATGAGGTTGGAGATCTGACAAATCCCTCCACCGATGCCTGCTCTGGATTCTCCGAAGGTAAGTTCCATGCCAGGTAAATATCCTTTACGTTTGGTAGGCAGGCCTACGAGCTTGCAGAAAGAAAATGTTTCACCGGGTTTGATGATTATTCCGTCAATGTTCCGAATGGCAATTTTCAAGTTGGTGACTTTATTCACCTGCAATTGCCTGTCACTTTCTCCTAATTTTTTTAATAAAACAGATTGGTGTTTTTTTATTCTAAACGGGAGATGCTCTTTCGTTCTGGTAGTCACATATTTTTTATCACCGGCATACCAATTTATATAACGTCTTATTCGCCTTGTCCAAACGGCGGCAAAGTACAAGATGGGATGGTATTGGCTAACGAGCTTTCTTTTTTTCATTTTAGCGATGAAGAAGAGGAGGTGAAATTTTCATTCAACACTTCTGTTTTTACAAGAAAGCCATTGGCGATAAAACTATCGCCTGAGTTTAATTCTAAGGTAAAAGTGATTTGTTCTCCGCTCATTTTTTCTATACTCTTCAATTTAAGATAAGCACTTTCTGCCGGAACAAAAAGTTTATCACCTGTTTGAAGCTGATCGACAGGCTGCTCTTGCATGTAGGCGTGATTAGATTTATCAGGATTAAGAGATGCCCATTGTTTATGCTCTACATAAAAAGGATGATCATCTGTTACGATAAGTTCCCGGTCTTCGAAAGTAAGTTTAAAAAGGTTTGAATGCTTTGTAGTAACCAGTTGAGTGACTTGCGTTTTTGCTAATTGTTTTGTTTGGAAGTCAAACGTTAAAACACTGTCGCCTGCTTTGATGAGTTCTATTCTTTTTTGAGTTTGGTTGGCCATTGTAACAAGTGTACCGGCAGCAAAACAATGAACATCAATTCCGTCAAAATAAATTTCAGTCAGGGCCGTCTCGTCGTATTTTTCACCTTTGTAGACTTCTATAATTTCGAACTTCATTGTCCACATCACTTTGGGCGGTCGTGATTCTAAAAGCTTGCCATTTTTGTCTCTGCGATCTCCGAGTGGTTCAAAGGAAAAAGTTTGTTCTTCTCTTGAGTCTTTCAGATTAAGAATAGCATACGGTTTATTATTGAGGTATAGTTTGAGTTTTTTGACGCGGGAATTTTCCCGCCAGGCTTTTTCTGATTTTACATAACCGTTGACCACAATGATTTCCGTAATTCGTGGACTACCCGGTCGAAAATGATACAACAAGTATTCTCCGACGCCATAACCTGGAATCCCTTCTACCCAGGCCGTTTTGTAATTTAAATCGTGTGCATTAGGCCCCGTATAGTTTATGTCTTTTGTCGGTTTTCTTTCTGATGATGCGGAAACAGAATCAGGTCCGCCACCGCAATACCAGCTGCAGCCTCCACCTATAATATCCCAATAACCTTCCTCTGTTTCCGAGCAACTTTCATAGAGCTTTTGTTCGGCTGCTGACAGTTTTTCAGGACCTCCTTCCTCCGAAATTTTTTCCCAGACAGCCTCGCAGTCTTCCTGATGTTTTTTGAATTGAAGCTCGCCTTCTGCACTCATGTCAATTAAGTGTCCTAGTTTAGGACTCATTTCTTTTAAGGCTTGCCCGAAAGAGTTGAGACTGAAAAGCAAAAGAATTGTGGTAGCGATTTTATTTTTCATTGGCCGTTATATTGTTTAGAGACATTAGGTCCGGTATGAATAACTTTTCTTGTTTTATAATCGAATACTACGTTTTTAACTATGCTCGGACAGCAATGACCATCTCGTTCTCCAAAGTTAAAATACGTCGCGTAAATTTTATTTACCCCTATACTATCGTAAAAGTAAAATCCGCTGGCGCCTTGTCCCGCAGCGGAGAAGATGCCATCTCCCATGGACGTTTCTATTTTGTATTGGTCTTTGTCAGAAATGGCCAGCACTTCTATTTGAACCCACATGGAGGCGTTGCCTCCATCGCATTGAGAGGGCATGAAGGTAACTAGCTGATCTGTTTTGCCATCCTCGTTGACATCGGCATAGGAATAGTTAAAACTTGAACTGTCCGGCAAGCCCCACATGTCTTCAAGCGTACCTTCAAAATCGTGTCTCATGATCCAGTCCGGGTAACAACTGTCTTTTGCCCACAGGTGTTTATTGGTGATTTCTTTTTTGCTCCAATCAAAAAACAATTCTTTTAGTTTCTGTTGAACCGCCTGTTCGGCTTTTTTCTCCCGCTCTTGTTTTTCGTTACAAGAAAGAAGGACTAGAGCGATTAGAATAATTAATATTCTCATAGTTTAAAAAGGGTAAAGATGTATTTGGCAAACAGAGGTGTGATTTTTATGTACAACTTCAATCTTTATTTTTTTTAATCTGTAACGAGATGGAGAGAATGATAAGTATGATGCATGCTAAGATTCCGTAACCTGTGGTATTTAAAATCGCATAAGCAATTTTGTATCCGGTTGTTTCGGTACCGTCGTATTGTTTGAAGTACGCCCAATTGATAAAGGTGTTGGCAATGAGAATCATCAGCCATACTAGCATTATCAGCATTTGCCGTCCTATTGCCTTGGAAGAAGATAAGTGAAACCTGTCTCTACAAGTCAAGAAGAATAATATAGTAATTGCAATCGTTATATAAATCATTTTCTTCTCTGATTTGTATTATTCACATGCTTTCAACTTGCGTTCCGCTAAATCTTGTTTTTTACGTCCCAGATGAAGCAATGTTTTTCTACCAGCACCATTTCGTTGTTCATGGCTTTATATGCAGCTGTGCTATGTTGACTTCCGTACAGCATTGATGGTGTTAAAAATTCTTTTTGACGTATTGTCAAATTCTAATGAAGTACCGGAAAATGAGCTTTCAAAATAGGTGTTGGTCTTGGGATCAAAAAGAAAATAGAGCTAGAGGTATTGGCGCCAGCCAACGCGATACTCTTCCTTAAAGTAGTTGAACCGTTTGTAAAAAGCAAAACCTTGGGTAATATTCCTGTACTTGCTTTAAACACTAAAAAAACAACTAATATGATGATCGTTTCGTTACATGTTGCGATGACTAAATTGTTGCATACAAAAAAGGGAGACGATGTGTATCGCCTCCCTTTTCATTTTGTGAGATAGTTTTAAGAATATTTATTCCACAACAACTTTTGTAATAAAGTGCGAGGTCTTTCCATTTACTTCTATTAAATAAATTCCTTTTTTCAACTCTCCCGTAGAAAGTGTAAACGAGCCGGGTTGTACATTTGAATACAAGTGAACCAAATTTCCAATCGCATCTGTCAGTCGAATAGATACTTCTTCTTTTATAGGAGAAAGCGTCAATTCGGCAGTGGTTGGATTGGGAAAAACAATGATGCTCGTAGCGGCTTGTGGGTCTTCTGCATCTGTTACCAAAGAGACGGGTTCAATATGAATGAAATTTATCTTTGAATTGGTAGCGCCAGATCCCGTAGCCGGCTTTATGGTAAGCTTGCCGTCGCTTACATACACCGTATCGCTGCCATAGGCATGGCGCTTGGAAGAATACACCGCTTCTTTTACAATGATTTTATTCTCCGCACTGATCGCGTTAAAGCTATCAAAATAATCGGGGTCTCCTGCCACTATGCTTACTCTGTACATCCCTTCGGGCAAAGCAATCTCCCAAAAATTATAGCCGTTGTTGTATTGCATTTGCATAAACGAATTAAAGGTAACGAGTGGCTCTGTGGTTCTCAGTCTTGCGTTGGCAGTGATGGACTGATTCCAACCGTAGGTATAGCCATTTCCTCTATCGGCATAATTATTTCCAGCATCTTTAAGGTAACCAGCGGGAGTGACCGTTGCAGGTGTTTCAAAATTGATCTGCAAGGCTGCGGGGGGAACAACGATTTGATAAGGTCCGTTGAATTGCCAGTAACACGTGTCGTAATAAGGAACACCATTTTTGTAAGCGATCACCGTGATGGTATTCGTGCCCCTCACCAACGTTGCGTTTGTCCAGCTGTAGATGTGTGTGGTACTTACTTTGGTGGCTAATTGTATCGTATTTATTTTCATCTTTACCGAATCGCAATTGGAATACACTTTTGCAGTCAGTACAGAATCGTAGCGCACGGTAAACCTTCTGCTGGTGATGTATACAAAAGGATCAGAGGACCAGTTGGCTTTATAATAATAGAACGCATCTTTTTTAACTAAGCGGTCTCTTGTTACTAAACCTTTATCATTGATCCCAGGTTGCTGTCCTTCGTTTCTTCCGTCGGAAGCAAAATCAAATCCTACCCAAACAGAAGTAGACCAAAGATAGGGGCGTGCTACCATCTGTTGCCAATGTGCCTCATGGAAAAGCGCCTGGTATTCTTCCGGATGCCATGGCCCGTAGTTTAAGGGCTCTACAGGATTCAACGGTTCGTGTTGCGTGACATTTGCACCTGCGCCGTATTCGCTAACGCCAAGAATATTGGCAGGATGAGCACTGTGTTGCGTATTGGCCCAGGTTCCGAAGTCGTTATAGGTATTGTAATACCAACCGTTGTACACGTTGCAGGAATACACATCTGAATAAAAATTCAGCGGAGCATTCGTGTGCATGGCCGCACTAGCCGTTAAGCGTGTGCTGTCGATCTGTTGTGCCAGTGTGTTCAATTGTTGCACCAAAGGGGATGGGTCGGGTCCTCCTTTGTAAGTGATCTCATTGCTCAGCCCCCAAACCACTACGCTGGGATGGTTATAGTTTTGAAGCATTAATTCCGTCAGCTGTAATTTTGCGTTGTTACTAAACGCAACAGAGGCGTCTACTTTATCGATGAGCGGAATTTCTGTCCAGGTGACAATGCCATTCGCATCGCAATAGTCGTAAGTATATTGCCCGTGCTGATAGTGAGAAAGGCGAAGGTAATTGCAACCCAGTTCTTTCAATATATCCAAATCTTGTTTTCTGTCCTGATCCGAAATGGCTCTTCCTTTATCCACCCGGTCTTCATGGTGTGCCACGCCGTGCAGGTGGTAAGAAGTACCGTTTAAAAAGAACCCGTTGTTTGCATCCACCGAATAAAAACGAATGCCAAGTGGCTGCACGACTTCATCGATGACAGATCCGCCTACCGACACTTGTGTTTTTACCGAATACAAATAGGGATTCGTTAAACCGTTCCATAAGATAGGATTGCTGATGGAAGCAGAAGACGCATAATTGGCTTGTGCTCCCGCTGCCAGACTTGCTGTGCTGGTTAAGGTTTTAATCACCGTTCCGCTGGCATCGCTGATCAGGTAATTGACGGTAACCATGGCAGCAGTGGCCTTGTCGTTTTTTACCAACGCTTTCAAATAGATATCTGCATTCGTTGCACTGACATTTTTTTGTGTAATGTATACACCCGGAGAGCCGAAATCCAAGGGTGTAATATGGATAGGATCCGTATATAAAATTTCTACTGATTTTGTTAAGCCGCCGAAAAAAGTAAAATCGGCATCTAAAGGAGCCGCTTTGATCGTGTCTATATTATTTACTTTTACAGCTAACACGTTATCGGTACCCGGGCTGTTGACAAAACTCGTCACGTCAAATACAAAAGCCGAGTAGCCGCCAATATGTTGACCTACATAACTTCCATTCACGTACACATCAGTTTGCAGATTGGCCGCATTGAATTTTAGGAAAACACGTTTTCCTGTCATGGCATTGTCAACGGCAAAATGCTTTCTGTACCAGCCAGCACCTCTGTAATAATTGTTGCCTCCGTCTTGTCCATCCATATTGTTCCAGGTATGCGGCGTCGTGACTCCGCCCCAGGCAGCGTCGTTAAAGCCTACGGCTTGTGTGCCTGTCGCGTCACATGCACAGAATTTCCAGCTGCTGTTAAAATCCTGAAGTACTCTGGTCTGCGCATTCATCGAACTCCATGCTACTATACCGTAGAGCAAGAAGATTAGTCTGATTTTTTTCATGGTCTGTTGTTTAGCGGTCTTTAAATAATTATATTTTCCCAAAATGGACCCTTGATAAAACCTTCTTCGTAAAAGAAAATTGGGCTCGTTTGATTGGTAAACAAATTTATTATTCTTACTTAGTCCCTCTTGTTCAGGGATTGTTCTTGTCTTGTTCAACTTTGAACAAGTTGATTTACAGCTATTCATAAAATGAAGAATCAGGACTACATTGAAATTTGCAGAACGCTTATCGAGAAAAAATTCGGTCATGGAAGCTATTCCCAATGGACAAACGGTGATTATGAAAAGCTGAGCGAGCTCATTTCCGATGATATAAAAGAACACATCAGTGCCTCCTCCTTAAAAAGGATCTTTGGAAAGGTAAATTATGCCTCAGAACCATCGACTTCCACGTTGAGCATTCTGGCAAAATACGTCGGCTATAAAGATTGGTACGATTTAATCAACCAACACGCTTCTCCTTCTAATGAACTACCGAAACCAGAAAAGAAAAAAAGCTTCCGACTTTTGAAATTTGCCTTGCCTGTTTTAGTGACAGGCTTTACGGTTTATATGTTGTTTCTGGTAAAGGAAGAAAAATTAGAACATACGCTCACGTTCCATACGTCGAAATCTATTGCTCCCTCTAATGTGGTTTTTGAATACGACATTTCTAAGATGTCCGCAGATACCGTAAGGATCGATTTCAACGATCATTTTGCACGCGACAGGCGGGAGAATGTGAAAGTGCTTTCTCCAAGCAATAAAACGATTACACATACGTATATGGTTTCCGGTGTTTACCATCCCATTTTATTGGCCGATGGAAAACCGATTGATACGCTTTCTATTTCGGTGTACTCAGACAGTTGGGAATACATCATTGCGCAGTACTCTTTCAGCAGCCAGGAGTTTTATCCGGTTTCTCAAAGTTCTGTTCATAAAAAGGAGGGTGTGATGACTATTCCGACTGCTGAAGTGTATAAATACACCAAGGACACCATCACCAACTACTGGCTCAAATACCGCTACCTGAAAGACTTTGGAGCAACAGCGAATCAATTAACATTTAACCTGCGCGGAAGAAGCATTTCTTCTTTTAAGAATAACTGCAACGAATTTGACATTTGGATTTTGGGCAGCAATAATAACATCATCTTCAAAATATTTGATCCTGGCTGTGGCGGGGAGTTTTCAAAAGTTCAGTTGGGCGCCAAAATACTCGACGGTAATTTTAACGATCTCTCTGCTTTTGGCCATTCGTTATCGGTATGGAGAACGATCCGTTTAAACGTAGTGAATAAAAAAGCGTTCATATTTATTGACGGCAAAGTAATTTACGAAGGAAAGATAGAAGGAGAAATAGGCGCGCTGAAAGGCTTTGTCATTCACACCAAAGGCACGGCAGAGTTTGATTATGTAAACCTGGAAGCAGATGGAAAAATGTTGATGAAAGATGATTTTTAAGAACAGCAAAATTCTTCTTTTATTTTATTCGATGTATCACAATCATCCCTCTACTTTTAGGATCAAATTCATCGAACGTTAAAGCCGCACTGTTTTTATTGTCGGAGTCTTTTTTGAACAATTCAGTGTATTGGCTTTCAATTCGCCGTTTAGCTTGTTCTTGCAGGCAGCCTATAAGAGAAGAAAAATAGTAATAATAAGGTATGTTTCATGTTATTTTATTTTTTCATAAGTATTTCCTTCGTTTCCATCTGCTCCCATAATCGGTATTACAGTCAGAAAGATTAAACTTATACCGCGTTCCGATAAATACAATTCGTTACCGGCATTTAATTTTAGTTTCAACTTATTGACGTCATATGTCCAAAAAACAGGTGCTTCTATACCAATTGTTCTTTTCTTTTTAAAGACAAAAGTACTTTCTTTAAAAACACCGAAAATATAAATAGAGTCCATCAGTTTATTTCCATCATAGAACTTTGCTTGCAGGACGTTATTGGATAAAACGGTCAACTGAATGGTTTCTTTTTTTAAATGCCCCAGCGAATCTGGTGCTGTATGTTGCTGCAGAAGAGTATTCCAGAAATGAACATGAGAGCTGCTGTAATTGGAATACGTACCATTCAAAAATTTATTTTCTGCTTTAATATTTTCAGCGCTTGTATGAGCCGCATGCAATTTTATATAAGTCGAACAGCTGGAAAGTAAGAGTACAAGCAGTAGAATAGTTGTTTTCATATACGCTTGCAATTACTTCTTTCTATTATTATGAATCCCAGCTCCCAAATCATAAGCGAAAAGACGACCATCGTAGAAGCATAGTTTAAATTAGCAGTTTGAGAGGAAGTAAAGCGAAGACAGCCCCATTCAATCTTTTCGAGGTATTGATATTGAATCATGAAGAGTAAAAAGGTAAGCATTGCTGCTATGGATCCAATTACATTTGCTTTTCGCACAGCCCTGAATTTACGCCAAAGCAATGCATTGAAAACCAGTGCGCAAAGTGGCGTAAGCTCTCCATGAAAAAATGTCAGAATAACGATCGTGGCTATCCATCCAATTACTCCGTAATGAATATAAAACCTAAGTCTGGTTTTTAAAGATGGAAAGTCCGCCTCAGGCATAAGCTGTTGGATTTTAAATAGAATAGTTCTTGTCAAAAGATGTTTAATCCCACCAAAGCCAGACGCCATGCATTTCTTTAATGGCCT
>Ga0247808_10001347_pt1 | contig 11849 bp, 11 predicted proteins | sample UWRJL089202R1_FD_179914 | JGI IMG/M metagenome (GOLD analysis project Ga0247808, IMG submission 179914) | Plant litter microbial communities from Arlington Agricultural Research Station in Wisconsin, United States - UWRJ-L089-202R-1 | ecosystem: Environmental > Terrestrial > Plant litter >... | reverse complement strand
CCATGAAGTCTGACATTCACCCCACATACGCTCCCGTGGTCTTCCGCGACCTCGCGTCGGGTGCGACGTTCCTTACCCGTTCGACGGTCTCCAGCTCGAAGACCATCGAGTGGGAAGACGGCACCACGTACCCGGTCATCGACGTGGAAATCTCCTCCGAGTCGCACCCGTTCTACACGGGCAAGCAGCGCATCATGGACTCCGCCGGACGCGTCGAGAAGTTCAACTCGCGGTACAAGGGCTTCGGCAAGTAGTCCGACCCTTCCACCACGCTTCAGGGCGACCGGCTTCGGCTGGTCGCCCTGTGTGATTTAACCCGCGTGGGTGAACGCATCGGGGTTCGCCGGTCGTCACCCGCAGTGCAGCCAGTAGAAGCTCTGCGCGCCGAGAGTCAGCGTGAGGACGCCGTTCTCGTCGAACGAGGGGAACACGGCCCCGCCGAAGATGTCGTACAACCGGGTGCCCGCCAGATCGGGCGCCTCGACCCGGAACGCCACGGGGTTGTGCGCGAAGCTGAACACGCAGAGCAGGGTCTCCGGCTGGTCGCCGAAGCTCGACCCGGAGCCGGCATACTCTCGCACAAAGGCCAGAATCGACTCGTGGTCGGTTGCCAGAACCCGCATGGTGCCGAGACCGAACGTGGGGTGCCCCTTGCGCACGTAGATCACGTTCCGGATCCAGTGCAGGAGTGACCCGGATTGGGCGAGGTGGGATTCCACGTTCGTCTGCGCGTAGTTGTACACCAGCGACTGCACGACAGGCAGGTACAGCTTCCCCGGATCAGCGGAGGAGAAGCCGCCGTTGCGGTCCGGGGTCCACTGCATGGGCGTGCGCGAACTGTCCCGGTCGGGGAGCCAGATGTTGTCGCCCATGCCGATCTCGTCGCCGTAGTAGAGGAACGGGCTGCCCGGCAACGAGAACAGCAGCGCGTGAGCCAACTCGAGTTCGGACCGCGAGTTGTCCAGGAGCGGGGCGAGCCGCCGGCGGATGCCGACATTCGCCCGCATCCGGGGATCGTAGGCGTACCAGCCGTACATGGCCTGCCGGTACTCCTCGCTGACCATCTCCAGGGTGAGCTCGTCGTGATTACGCAGGAATACCGCCCACCCGGCGCCCTCGGGGATGTCCGTGGTCTCCGAGAGCACCCGGGTCAGCTCGCCGGCCCGCTGGGACCGCAGCGAGTAGAAGATCCGGGGCATCACCGGAAAATCGAACGCCATATGGCATTCCGGTTCCTCCTCCGTGCCGAAGAACGCGGCGACCTCCCGTGGCCACTGGTTGGCCTCGGCGAGCAGGATGCGGCCCGGATACTCGCGGTCGATCAGGGAGCGCAACCGCTTGATGAATTCGTGCGTGGGCGGTTCGCCTTCCCCATTCCCCTCGTCGGACTCGTAGAGGTAGGGGATCGCATCCAACCTGAATCCGTCCACGCCCATCTCCAGCCAGAAACGCATGACGTCCAGCACCGCCTCGTGCACCGCCGGGTTCTCAAAATTGAGGTCGGGTTGGTGCGAGAAGAACCGGTGGAAGTAGAACTGCCGACGGACGGAATCGAACGCCCAGTTCGACTCCTCGGTATCGGTGAAGATGATGCGGATGTCCGGATACCTGTCGTCGGTGTCGTTCCAGACGTAGAAGTCGCCGAACGGCCCGTCGGGCTCCCTCCTCGACTGTTGGAACCACAGGTGCTGGTCGGACGTGTGGTTCAACGGCAGGTCGATCACGATGCGCATATTGCGCTCGTGGGCCTTCGTCACCAGCTCCTTGAACTCGTCGAGCGTGCCGAATTCGGGCAGGATCGACCGGTAGTCGGCCACGTCGTAGCCGCCGTCCCGCAACGGTGACGTGAAGAACGGCGGGATCCACAGCGCGTCGATGCCCAGCCACTGGAGGTAGTCGAGCTTCGAGATAAGCCCGGACAGGTCTCCGGAGCCGTCCGCGTTGCTGTCCACGAAGGACCGCACCATGACCTCGTAGAACACGGCCCGGCGGTACCACCGGGGATCCAGAGTCAACCCGGGAAGTTGGATCGGTGCGGTGAAGCTCACGGTGTTCCCTCCGGCCCTGCGCTGCGGTGGATGGGGCAGATGTAGGTGAGTCTAGGTCGATCGGCACGGGTTCTGTCCAGCCTCCTGCATGCCGCCCGCCTAAACTGGGACGGATGATCGTTCCCTCGCCTTTCGCCGACCTGCTCAGCCAGATGGACGCCCGCGCCGCCACCGTCACGGTGCTCGGCAGCGACACCCGGTACTGGGAGTACGGCGACCCCGAATCCCCGACGACGGTCGTGCTCGTGCACGGATTCCGCGGAGACCACCACGGCCTCGAAGCCGTCGTCGCCCAGCTGGACGGGCTGCGGATCATCTCGCCCGACCTGCCCGGTTTCGGCGTATCCTCGGCATTCGCAGCCCTGCCGCACACCATCGAGAGCTACGCCGCCTGGCTGGCGGAGTTCCTGCGCGTCCTGGCGGTCCCCGGCCGGCTCGTGGTGCTCGGCCACTCGTTCGGATCGATCGTCGTCGCGGCCGCCGCGGCCGGTCCGGCAGGCCTGCCCGCCCAGGACCTGGTCCTGGTGAACCCGATCGCCGCACCGGCACTCTCCGGGCCGCGCGGCATCCTGACCCGCCTCGCCGTCTTCTACTACTGGCTGGCCGCCCGGTTGCCCGAGCGCCTCGGCTTCGGCCTGCTGCGGAACCGGGTGATCGTGCGGGTGATGAGCATCACCATGGCCAAGACCCGCAACCGCCAACGGCGACGCTGGATCCACAATCAGCACGACCGCTACTTCTCCGCCTTCGCCGACCGCACCGTGGTGCTCGAGGCGTTCCGGGCGTCGGTGAGCCACGATGTCAGCGAATACGCGTCTGCCATCCCCACCCGCACGCTGCTGATCGCTGCCGACAAGGATGACATCACCCCCGTGGCCGCCCAGGAGCGGCTGGTCACCCAGTTCGCCGACGCGCAGCTCGAGGTGCTGCCTGGCGTGGGCCACCTCATCCACTACGAGGTCCCGGAGGCTGCCGCGCGCGCGCTGCGCCGTTTCCTGGCGGTGACGCCGGCATGACGGCCACGCCCGAGCGTTCCCTGCGCATCGTCTTCGACTGCCGTTACACGCGGATCGACCGTCACGACGGCATCAGCCGCTACACGGCCGGACTGGTCACCGAACTCGGCCGCCTGCACCCGGTCACGATGCTCATCAGCGACCACCGTCAGCTGGCCCTGTTGCCCGACCTGCCCTGGCAGCTCGTGCGAAAGCCCACCAGCGCGCTCGAGCCTCTCGTCGCCCTCACCGTGAACCGGCTGAAGCCCGACATCGTCTTCAGCCCCATGCAGACCATGGGCTCGTGGGGCCGACGGTACCGCCTGGTGCTCACGGTGCACGACCTGATCTACTACCGCAACCGCACACCTCCGCGGGAGTTCCCCGCAGCCATCCGCCTGCTCTGGCGGCTGTACCACCTGTCCTGGACGCCGCAGCGGCTGCTCCTGAACCGGTCGGACGGCGTGGTGACGGTATCGGAGACCACCGGTGAGTTGATCGCCAGGCACCGCCTCACCCGGCGGCCCGTTTCTGTTGTGCCGAATGCGGCGGATGCCGTGGCGCAACCCGACGGCCTGGCGGCCCGGACCGAACCCGCCGCGAAGCGGCTGATCTACATGGGGTCGTTCATGCCGTACAAGAACGTGGACACCCTGGTGCGCGCCGCGGCGGCCCTGCCCGGCTACGAGCTGCACCTGCTCAGCCGGGTGAGCGACGACGAACGGGCGCGGCTCAGCGCCCTCGCCCCGCAGGCGGCCCTGGTGTTCCACAACGGTGTCAGCGACGACGAGTACGTGGCGTTGCTGGCCGGCGCGACCGCGCTGGTGAGCACCTCCCTCGACGAAGGCTTCGGCATCCCGCTGGTGGAGGCCATGGGCCTCGGCATCCCGGTCGTGGTCAGCGACATCCCCATTTTCCGGGAGATCGGTGGCGACGCGGCGAGCTACGTGGCCCCACGGGACCCCGACGCCGTGGCGGCGGCGGTGCTCGCCCTCGATCTGCCGGGGGAGTGGGCCCGTCGATCAGGGCTCTCGCTGCTGCAGGCCGCGCGCTTCACCTGGGCCGGATCGGCCGAGCGGCTCCTCCGGGTGCTGCAGGGCACCAGGGCCGCGTCACGGCGCGACTGACCCCGCCCGCCGCATGAGCGACGCGACCCGTCAGCGCACCGACACGAAGCGTTCGAGCACCAGCCGGCCGTCCTGCCAGCGGAAGTCATGCACCGACCCGTTCGGGATCAGCTCACCGGCCGCCGGGCGTTCCCCGTTGGTGGCGTAGCGCACCAGCGTGCCGATGACCCCGCCGTGGCAGACGACGATCACCTCCTGACCGGCGTAGGCCAGGGCGACGCGCTCAAGCGCGGGCAGCACCCGGTCCAGCACGGCCTGCCGGCTCTCCAGCCCTGGCACCCGGGAGCCGTCCGGGAACCGTAGCTGGCGCTCGGCGAACGTGAGCCCCTCGATCTCCCCGTGGTGGCGTTCGGTCAGCTCGGCGACGACCACGGGGGCGGCGTGGTCCAGCTCACCCGCGATGATCCGGGCGGTTTCATGCGCCCGGACCAGGGGACTGGTGACAATGGCATCCCACCTGGCGGTGCTGAGGCGCAAGCCGGTCTCCGCGGCCTGCGCGCGACCGGTGGAGTTCAGCGGGATGTCGGTGCTGCCCTGGATGCGGGTCTGCAGGTTCCAGTCGGTCTGGCCGTGCCGCACGATCGCGAGCCGGGTCATGACTCGATCAGCCTCGCCACAAGTCCCGCGAAGGTCTCCGACGTGCCCGCCTCCAGTTTGATCTGCGCGCGGCCGTCGCCCTTGGTCACACCACGATTGATCACCACGATGGGCAGCTTGCGGCGCCTGGCCAATTCGAGCAACCGGATGCCCGAGTTCACCGCGAGCGAGGAACCGGCGATGATCAGGGCATCCGCCGCCCGCACCAGCGCCGACGCCGCCGTGAACTTGGCCGTGGGAACAAGTTCGCCGAAGAAGACCACATTGGGCTTGAGCAGACCGCCGCAGACGGAACAGTCCGGAACGACGAAGTCATCGATGTCGACCACGATCGCGTCACCGTCCGGGGCGATCTCCACCTGGTCGGGGTCGGCGAGGACCGGGTTGTGCGCCTCGAGCCTGGCGGCGATGCTGTCGCGGCCGAAGGCCTGCCCGCAGGAGAGGCAGACCACCAGGTCCATGGAGCCGTGCAGGTCAACGACATGCCGGGACCCGGCCCTGGTGTGCAGGCCGTCGACGTTCTGGGTGACGACCCCGCTGACGAGACCGGCATCCTCCAGGGCCACAAGGGAGCGGTGACCGAGGTTGGGCTCGGCCGCCCGGAAGCGGTGCCAGCCGAGGTGGCTGCCGGCCCAGTACCGTTTGCGGGCCCGCTCGTCGGCCAGGAAGGTCTGGAAAGTCATCGGCACTCGCACGGGTGCGCCTGCGCCCCGGTAGTCCGGGATACCCGAGTCCGTGCTCACGCCGGCGCCGGTCAGGACGGCCGTGCGACGGCCGCGCAGGATCGCGGCAATCGCGTCGAGGTCTTTCCCGGCTACCGCCGGTGTCGTCAGGACAGTCTCGGCCGTCATCGTGCTCCATCCTCATCACGTCGTCGCCACCGGCGCCCGGAGGGGCCCTGGCGCGGCAGAGATGTCCTCTGAGTCTAAACTGGTCAGTTTTCGGCTGTGTTACGTTCGCGAAGGAGCGGCCGGCACGACAGCCCACCGAGAACCTCCCACCCAGCAGAACATCCCCGGAAAGGCGGCCTCCGCCGTGCAGATCGTCCCGATTACCGACCTCGACCAGCCGGGACTCGCCGACTACTCCCGACTGACCGATGTGGCTCTGCGCCGGGTGACCGAACCGGCGAACGGCTTGTACATCGCCGAGTCGGCCAAGGTGATCGGCCGCGCCCTCGACGCCGGCCATCGCCCGCGCTCGGTCCTCGTGCAGGAGCAGTGGCTGCCCGACGCCACCCGTCTCCTGAAGGACTGGCCCGACGTTCCCATCTACGTGGGGTCGGCCGCACTGCTCGAGCAGCTCACCGGGTACAACCTGCACCGCGGCGCCCTCGCCGCCATGCACCGGCCCGACCTGAAGTCGGTGGCCGACATCATCCGTGGCGCCCGGCGCATCGTGATCCTCGAGGACATCGTGGACCACACCAATGTGGGGGCGATCTTCCGGTCCGTCGCCGGGCTGGGCGCCGACGCCGTGTTGATCACTCCCCGGTGCGCCGACCCGCTCTACCGCCGCAGTGTGCGGGTGAGTATGGGAACCGTGCTGCAGGTGCCGTGGACGCGGCTGCCGGAGTGGGCAGAGGCCGCACCCGTGCTGCACGAGAACGGCTTCCACCTGGCCGCCCTCGCCCTCGCCGACGACGCCGTGTCCCTCGACGTCTTCGCCCGGCAGGCGCCCGAACGGGTCGCCATCGTCCTCGGCACCGAGGGCGACGGGCTGAGCCGCAACGCCCTGTCCGCGGCGGACACGATCGTGACGATCCCGATGCTGCACGGCGTGGACTCGCTCAACGTGGCCTCCGCCAGCGCCGTCGCTCTCTACGCCCTGCGCGTGTAGGCGGCTTCGGGGCGCGCGGCACTGCTGCGCGGCCCGGACACTTCTCCTCGTTAGAATCGACGGATGTCTCCCACCCGACGCCAGGTCTACCGCCGTCGGCGACTCGCTTTCTTCGGTGCCCTCGCCGTGGTCCTCGCGTCAGCCGTCTACCTCACCAGCACGGGCCTCGCACCCGTGTCCGCACTGGACGCCAGTGTCAGCGAACCCGCTGCTCTCACCCAGGCGGCCGCGACGCCCACCTGGCCGTCCCAGGGTGCCGGAGCGATCGGCGCGATCGGGTTCGACGGCGTGCTGGGCAGCAGCGGAGACCAGTCCTCTGTGCCCATCGCCAGCATCACCAAGATGGTCACGGCGCTGGTCATCCTCGATGCCAAGCCCCTCACCGGCGACGACGAAGGACCCGACATCAGCTTCACCGACAAGGACGTCGACATCTACTACGACGCCGTCGCCGAGAACGGCTCAGTGGCCCCGGTTTCCGCCGGGATGGTGCTCACCCAGCGTCAGGCCCTGGAGACCATGCTCATCCCGTCGGCGAACAACTACAGCGTCTCGCTGGCCGTGTGGGCGTTCGGCTCCGTCGACGCGTACCTCGGCGCCGCCTCCGCCTACCTCAGTGAGCACGGGCTGACCGCCACCACGGTTGCCGATACCAGCGGCATCTCCGCGCAGAGCGTGAGCAGCCCGTCCGACCTTGTGGCCATCGGCAAGCTGGTCATGGCCGATCCGGTGTTGCCCTCGATCGTGGCCATGCCGTCCGCGGAAATCCCCACCGTGGGAACCGTCACCAACACGAACAAGCTGCTCGGCGTCGACGGCGTCGACGGCATCAAGACCGGAACCACCGACGAGGCCGGCGCCTGCCTGCTCTTCGCAGTCGATGTTCCGGTGGGGGACACGACGGTGACCCTCGTGGGCGTCGTGCTCGGCGGGAACACCCATCCCGAATTGAACACGACCGTGCGCACCCTCATCGCCAGTGTGAGCCCCGGATTCCACCAGGTCACCCTGGTGGAGGAAGGGACCGTCTACGCCAGCTACACGACGCCATGGGGCCAGTCAGGGCAGGCCGTGGCCGAGAGCTCCCAGTCCGCCGTCGTGTGGTCGGACACCCCGGTCAGCACCGACGTCGAGGTCGAGCCGCTCACCGTCGGCACCGAGGGCGATACCGTCGGCAGCGTCGACGTGACCATCGGCAGCGCCGTCGTCACGGTTCCGCTGATTTTGGACACCTCGATCACCGACCCCGGACCGTTCTGGCGCTGGACGCACCCCGGCCAGGTCTGACCCCAGCTGTCCGCGTCTAACCGTGCTTCCGCGCGGGTTCCTCCGGCTCGTCCAACCGGGTGACCGGTTCCACGGCAGGCCGCTTGGGCAGGATGTGGTCGCCGGACGACTGGTGCCGCACCCGCCGCAACACCCACGGCACCAGGTACTCCCGCGCCCAGGCGAGGTCCTCGGTGCGCGCCCGGCGCCAGGTGATGCCCGGCATGGGCTCGGGTACCAGGGGTTCGAGCGGATTCTCGACGTTCAGCACGTCCAGCACCATCCGGGCCACGGTGTGATGCCCGAGCGGGTTGAGGTGCAGCCGGTCCGGCGCCCACATGCGGGCGTCCTGGATCTCGGTCAATGACCACATGTCGGCCACGATGGCGTCGTGTGCGGCGGCGACGGCCCGGATGTTCTCGTTGTAGATGGCCACCTTGCCGCGCAGCCCCCTGAGGACGGGGGAGAAGCTCACGTCGATGCCGGTGAAGACCACCACCGTGGCTCCGTCTGAGCCCAGCAGGGTGACGGCCTCGTCCAAGCGCGCCGCGATCGCATCCGGGTCGCTGCCCGGCCGGAGCACGTCGTTTCCGCCGGCGGAGATCGTGATGAGGTCGGGGTGCAGGTCGAGGGCCGGGCGTACCTGCTCGGCGAGGATCTGGTTCATCAGCTTGCCGCGCACGGCGAGATTGCCGTAGGCGAAGTCGTCGGAGCCGAGGCTGAGCATCTCGGCGACCCTGTCGGCCCAGCCACGGTTGCCGCCCGGGCTGGCCGGTTCGGGATCGCCGACCCCCTCGGTGAAAGAGTCGCCGATCGCGACGTAGCGGGACCACGGGTGCTGCTGCTTCGTCATGCACTCATTCTGCCCCGTCGGGCGAATGTCGGCGCGAGTTGGTAAGTTCTTATGAAGTGACTACTCCACCTGACTTCGGATCCGCTTTCCGGGAACCCTCGCATCGGGAGACCACTGAACCCGGATTGTTCCTCCCGCCCTCCTCCGATCCCGAGGGGGCCGACAGCGCCCCGCGTGACAGCTTTCTGGCCGAGGTCGTCGACACGCCGCCGGTGTTCGGCCCGGCCCGCGGCCCGGCCGGTACCAGCGCCGCCGAGCACCTCTCGCCCTCCTTCCCCGAACGCGCGGCCTGGGGTACCGCCAGCAAGCTGCGGGCGTGGCAGGCCGAGGCCCTCGAGGCGTACTTCCAGCACCAGCCGCGCGACTTCCTCGCCGCCGCCACCCCCGGGGCAGGCAAGACCACCTTCGCCCTGCGCCTGGCCGCGGAGCTCCGGGCCCGCCGGGTGATCGACAGGATCACCGTGGTCGCCCCCACCGAGCACCTCAAACGCCAGTGGGCGGACGCCGCCGCCCGGGCCGGCATCCGGCTCGACCCCGGTTTCAAGAACGCGCACGGCCGTTACGGCAGCCATTTCCACGGCATCGCCGTCACCTACGCGCAGGTCGCGACCCGCGCCGCCCTGCACCGCGAACTGACGCAGTCCAGCCGCACGCTCGTGATCCTCGACGAGGTGCACCACGGCGGCGACGCCTTGAGCTGGGGCGACGCGATCCGGGAGGCCTTCGACCCCGCCACCCGGCGTCTCTCGCTGACCGGAACCCCGTTTCGCTCCGACACCTCGCCCATTCCTTTCGTGACCTACCTTCCCGACAAGCACGGCATCCGACTGTCCCAGAGCGACTACAACTACGGCTACGGCCGGGCGCTGGAGGACGGCGTCGTGCGTCCCGTCATGTTCATGGTCTACGCCGGGCACATGAAGTGGCGCACCCGGGCCGGCGACGAGATGGAAGCCAAGCTCGGCGAGGGCAACACCAAGGACATCACTTCCCAGGCCTGGCGCACGGCTCTCGAACCCAGCGGGCAGTGGATCCCCGCCGTGTTGCGCGCCGCCGACAGCCGTCTCACCGAGGTGCGGCACGGCATCCCCGATGCCGGCGGCCTGGTTATCGCGACCGATCAGACCACCGCGCGCGCCTACGCCGCGATCCTCGAGGAGATCTCCGGCGAGCCGGCCACCGTGGTGCTCTCCGACGAGAAGGAGTCCAGCGACCGGATCGACGAGTTCTCGCACAACACCCGTCGCTGGATGGTCGCGGTGCGGATGGTGTCCGAAGGCGTGGACGTGCCACGCCTGGCCGTGGGCGTGTACGCCACGAGCGCCTCGACCCCGCTGTTCTTCGCCCAGGCCATCGGGCGTTTCGTGCGCGCCCGCCGTCGCGGTGAGACCGCGTCGATCTTCCTGCCCAATGTTCCCGGACTATTGAGCCTGGCCAACGCCATGGAGCTGGAACGCGACCACGCCCTCGACCGCAGCAACCGGGACGACGGCGACGACGGCATGTACAACCCCGAGGACGCCATGGTGGCGGCCGCGAACAAGACCGAGAAGGCCTCCGACGAGCTCGGCGAGGAATTCACCTGGCAGGCGCTGGACTCCCAGGCCACCTTCGACATGGTGATGTTCAACGGCGACGAGTACGGCGAGCTGGCCGAGCCCGGCACCGACGAGGAATTCGACTTCATCGGCATCCCCGGGCTGCTCGAGCCCGAGCAGGTCTCCGAGCTGCTGCGCCAGCGCCAGCAGAAGCAGTCCAAGCGCGGCTCCGAACGCCGCACCGCCGCCGCAGCGGTGGAGGGGGCACCGCCGGAGCCCATTCCGCTCTATCGCACGCTCAAGGAGCAGCGGACGCTGCTGGGCAGCCTTGTGGGCATGTGGTCGAAGCTGTCGGGGGAGCCGCACGCCATGGTGCACGCGGAGCTCCGCCGGCTGTGCGGCGGCCCCGCCGTGGCCCAGGCCAGCGTCACCCAGATCCAGAAACGCATCGACCTGCTCCGCCAGCGACTCGGCCGCAGCTGACCCGCAGGCCCGCGTATCGCATCGCATCGCAGAAGGGTCGGCGAAATCCGACCGAAACGCAGTTGTGACGCAGTTGGTGCAGGGGGAGCTGTTGGGGTCGAAGAATGGTCGATAAACTGGCGCGCAACGAAAGAGAGCGTGTATGGATTCCAAGAAAGCCGACCTGGACCGGGTGGATCGGGCCCTGCTGCGCGCACTCTCGGTCAACGCCCGGGCGTCGGGCGCCGCCCTGGCCGCCGAGATCGGAGTGGCCGAGTCCACGGTGTCGTTGCGGCTGCGCCGTCTGCAGCAGCTGGGCCACATCCGCGGGTACCGGGCGAACATCGACCTGGCCGCCCTCGGCGCGTCGCTGCAGGCACTGATCTCGGTGCGTCTGGCCAAGCACGCCCGCGAGCAGATCGACGACTTCCGCAGCGCCGCTCCGCACTGGCCCGGCGTGATCGGTCTCTTCCACACCGCCGGCGCCGACGACTATCTGCTGCACGTGGCGGCGGCGGACGCCTCCGACCTGCGTGACTTCGTCCTCGAGCACCTGGCCGAGCATCCGGCCGTTGCGCACACGGAAACCAACCTGATCTTCGAGTACGTGGACGGCGACGGCTGGCAGGACCTGGTCAAATAAGACCACCAGGGCACCCGCGCTCCCGCGCCATACTCCACCTGGACCCCGTTCGGACAACTGCACCCGGTGTTCCGGGTGCACAGGTCCGAACGGGGGCATTTTGCGTGCGCCGGGAGTTAAAAAAATAACGCCCCCGCCGAAGCGGGGGCGTTATCGCAGCTTATGTTGAGCTGAAGCGGCTCTATTTAGAGGGCGCGGATGTTCTCAGCCTGGGGACCCTTGGGGCCCTGGGTGACCTCGAATTCGACCTTCTGGTTCTCGTCGAGCGACTTGTAGCCGTTCGAAGCGATCGCAGAGTAGTGCGCGAAGACATCGGCGCTTCCGTCGTCGGGAGCGATGAATCCGAAGCCCTTTTCAGCGTTGAACCATTTCACGGTACCTGTTGCCATTATGAAACTCCTCCAGGAGTGTTAGAAAGGCCCCGACTTTCGAGGCCGTTCGTCGCGGTATTCGTCGTCCGCTTCCGAAAGGAATAAGCCCG
>Ga0247808_10001346_pt1 | contig 11864 bp, 13 predicted proteins | sample UWRJL089202R1_FD_179914 | JGI IMG/M metagenome (GOLD analysis project Ga0247808, IMG submission 179914) | Plant litter microbial communities from Arlington Agricultural Research Station in Wisconsin, United States - UWRJ-L089-202R-1 | ecosystem: Environmental > Terrestrial > Plant litter >... | reverse complement strand
AAGGAACGATGCTTAACGCCATATGTCTCGGTTAAGTCAGGTAAGTAGGTCGCCAAGCCAATACCTCACGCCAGCTAATTGGTCACAGTCATCGGCAACAACAAGATGTCAAAAGTGAAGGGATGAAACACAGATTCCAATTAGAATTCTCAAATCCGAAAACGATTCATTATAGGAGAGTATTGTTTAAGTACATAGTAGTAATTAAGTTGTGAAAACCGTGCCACAAGTGTGACCCAGAATATTTTCAAGTGTTCAAAACTATGCGTCAAGTAAAATAGTCTAATCGTGCCAAAGTTGCTATGGAAAATATCCAAGTCACCATCGACAAATTAGGCACGCATATGATTGATCCAGTATTTGGCGGTAGCAGAGACTCAACAAGTAAAGTGAAAGAGAAATCCCAAGTTTGTAAGTGATATGCTGTGGGACAAGCTCGACAACTACAACTTATCATAAAATACCTTGTTCCCAGCTTAATTTCCAGATTAAGAGAATAGTTTTTAACTTCTTATAAGCATTAAACTTTCGCTATGTATTGACTACAGGGAATGTAAAGAGTACCGCTTCTCCACATACCAGATCACCATACCCGTCGGGTGCAGATGGAGTGTGGAATAAACTTCCTGGTGAGGCTATATTGTGTTCACTAGCGTGTAACAGCTTGGGACTAGCGTGCAAGACTAAAAGTTTGATACCGCACACGTGAGGCACTAAACTACACGCAACGCGTTTTTCCTTTGACAGTTGACTCAATTAATTTTCTTCGTCGATCACGCTGTCGTAGCACTTCTCTATCTACACCTACAACCTCCTCAACTTCAGTTCCAGTTTCAGTCCGCCATAATTTAAACCATGGACTTCCTCTATTCATCACATCATATTCTTTTACTCCCATTGCAGCGAAAATTCTACCACGTTCCCAGAGTCTCTTCATTATTGACAGCGTTCTCAACAAGTAAGTACTACAGTCCTCTCTACTTCATTGTACTACAACCTTCCAAAACGGTGTTGGCATCATGATGTCGTCAATGAACGCCTACTATCCAACCCTCGGATTGGATTGTCAAGTTAAGGGCTGTTGCTCTGTCGCTCCCGGGTTATGTGGCAAGTATTTACTAGTGTGCCGTAATGGCCAGCGTTGGGGTGCAGGGTTGGCGAAGTAAGGGCAAACCGCGTTGATCTTTGGAGAAAACGGTCTGGTTGGTCTTCCTTGCACTTTTGGTATAGTTGTCGTTATTTTCCACTCACTTAGGAGAGCTTCGGTCGGTACGGGTGACTGGTGAGATAGCCAGTACAATCGGGTTTAGAGGTTATTCTTTTTTTCTTTTCGAAGAGCGGTTGCTAACTTTTACTATACTCTATCACCTTAGGGGCAAAGCCCCGTTCGGCAGGTAAGTCCCTTCCCTCCCTTTGTTACTGACTGTGTTGCAGGGCGCTCACAATGGCCTACCTTCCCGCGGTGTGAGTGTTAATCCAAGTGAGACCAAAGGCCAAAAGAACTTTCACATCTCCCAAGAAGGTATTCGATCCCCTCTACTGAGCTAATAACACACGCTAATTTACTATAGTCTCCTCAATCATCTGCCACAAACAGCGTATGAGGGTTGCGTAGGGTCGGTTATGACATTTGGAATAAAGCCGTGGCCAGATTGGCTTGTACGAACTCATAAGCAGATCAGCCAAATAGCTTGGAAAGCAACAGGCATCATATATAGCAAAATACAAAACACGAAATGGCATACCACAATCCTCCGTATAAGATTCTATCAGTTACACCTCTTCGTGTACCCCTCTCTACCCTCTGAATATCATATGACTCTTCGCCATGCATGTTGAATGCAAACCAACAACTGTCGACGATCCGTTGCTACTCTGATACGACTCCTCTATGCACGAATACACATTCAAAAAACTGTCGAAGAAGCATTCAAACAAACCCCATTACTGAGAATCGACTATAATAGAAAATTGTTCCTTACGCTAACACAAAACTTCGATATACATTCTTGACTGCAGAAACTTTAACTTAGCAGTAGCTAGAGTCAACCTTAGCGAGATTTGAATCTTTGGGGTGATCTCTAGAGGGGGATCAAAGTAAAATGAGATTCATTATCCTGTGGTGGCAGAAATTGCATGTCATATATCGGAATATTAGCAGATCAGAATGGTTCGGAAATGGGGAGACGGCAGCAGCTACCGGTGACCGTTATATTGGAACTCAACGACTATATAATACTTTATTAGCTTGAGTAGTTGAATGTTCAATATTTTGCCAACAACATGATAGATAGATTTTTTCATGGATTTCTTAGACTCAATTTCGAGTTCTGACCACTTTTATACTATGTGATCTAGAACTCTTCGTCTAAAACCTTACTGAATTAGACCAACAGCCCTTCAAAACTGCCGGTTCTCGCTGCCGCCAAGCATAACAAACTTGACGTCTAACAAATTAAGTTAAGGTTACCCCACTCCCGCTTTCACTCCATCCTCACTATGCCCAGTTAGGCATAATTCTCTGACATCTATCAGTCCTTTTATATACAGTGTTTATCTTCTTTCATTCGTAATTTTTCAGTTTCCAAATGGTAAACACTTAGGTCGTTATGTCTTCGCAATCTAAAAATGTCGAATCTGCTACCAAGGGAACGACCAATGGAGCCACTGGCAATGATCAGGAATCTCCATATGATCCCACTTTCACTAAGATGGTGATGGAATCTATAGGGCCAAATGCAACTCCACGTTTCCGAGAAATTATGACAAGTCTTATTAAACATACGCATGATTTTGCACGGGAGGTCAACCTGACCGTTGACGAGTGGATGCAAGGTGTCGATTTCATGAATGCGGCTGGGAAAATGACCACGGCTAAGAGAGATGAGGTACAACTTGTGTCTGATGTATTTGGCTTGTCCTCGTAAGTAGCCCCATTTGAGCCCATCAATCTACCCGCATCCCTGACTCATTTGCGGCTAGATTAGTCGATGAGATTACAACCAAGCAAACAGCAGCCGAAGGCTACGAGGCAACTGCAAGCGCACTTCTCGGGCCATTCTTTAGAAAGGATGCACCGATGAAAGAAAATGATACTAGTATTATACAGCATGAACCTGATGGCGAGGTAGTTTATATGCATGGTTATGTGCGTGATGCAGTTTCTGGTGATCCAGTTGAGGACTGTTTTATCGACATTTGGCAAGCTTCAACCAATGGTTTATACGAACAGCAAGATGAAAATCAAAATGATTGTAACTTAAGAGGGAAGTTTAAAACTGATAAAAATGGCTACTATGGGCTCTACTGCCTTCGGCCAACACCTTACCCGATCCCCGATGATGGTAAACATTGTACTCCATCTGGTTAGAAGCAGCATTTATTGACACAGGATAGGCACAATTGGACAGTTGATGAAGTCACTTGACCGGCACCCATGGAGACCTGCCCATATTCACATATTGGTAAGATTAGGACTAACGTTCTATCCCTCATCGGTTGAGGCTAATCTACAATAGGCTGGCAAAGAAAAATATAGGGCTTTAACTACACAAATATTTGATCGAAAGAGTGATTATTTGACAGACGACACAGTATTTGCAGTCAAAGACTCCCTTGTTGTCGATCTAGTCCCTCTGCAGGGAAATTTACAAGCTTCTTTAGAGGTTGTATACGACATCAGTCTCGTTCCTATGTAAATGTTTTATAAAATAAACTTCACCGCTAAGTGTATTCAACGAAACTAAGTAAATAATAAAAACTCCTAAAATTCAAACCAACAAGACCTCACAACTTTTTCCACCTACCAGTCGAGCATTGATCATAAGATCAAACCTCATGAACCCTGTTAACTTCCACACATAGTCCCCTTCTGAAGCTAACAGTAATTCCTTGCAAGAGACATTAGAGATTGTGCTTGGTAGATTCAAATACTAAAATATCCTTTGCATAAACACAATCTTTAACCTACTGTCCTGACATTTTATATCAAAACTGTATTGATCCACTTCTTCACCATTCTGAAATAATCATTTAATTCTTGTTAGTTGCGTCCCATTCTGTTTCAGGGGATTTGCTCCAGCTCTTATCGGCAGAACTTGAACTTTGGTTGACCTCAGTTGTCCTAATAATTCCTTCCTCCATGTTTCCGGAGTTGTTAGTATTAGTCTTTTCGGACTCATGAGCTCTTGAATAGTCACTTCGACGTAACAATCCTCTTGAACTCCAGCCGGAACTAAGTGATTGGAACCGTTTAGTGACGAGCAAAGGACGCATAGCCGCGAGAGAGGTAGCAATGATACCGAGGCCAATCTCAACAGTAGAACTATGGCAAGTCAACTTAGATTTTGTCACAATGACAGTGATAGCTCGTACCAGATAGCCAATGGCGCCCAGTCTTTCCAGAAGTCATTTGTCTTTAGCAAGATATGAATCGGATATGATCTAGCAATAGCTGCAAGTCCACATCTACTCGCGTTTAGCTTCCCCCGCCCGCTCAGTACAAGTGATAAGACTTACAGAAGGCCGAGTCCAAGAAGAATAGAAATGCCAATCTTCCTCTCCCGGCTAATCTGTACATTCCATAATAGCCAAATGGGTATCAATCCCAGCGTCCAATCTGCTACAAAACTCAACGCCATATGTGCATATCCGGTGTTTGCCAATACTTGATGATTATTGCAAGATCCAGGATCGCCAGGAATCCAGTTCCAGAAGAACTGAACTGGATCACATTGGAAGATGACGATAAAGAGGAAGCAGAGAGAGTAGATTATCATTAAGACCATGATGATCCAAATAACGACACGTTGAGACTTTGTCGAGGCAATGCGCAGAAGTAAGAATGCCACGGAAGTTCGGAGAAATGCAGCGGTAATGATGTAAAAGAGCTCCATGAGATAGTAGTATTTAGAGCCTTCTGTCATTCCCGGGAGGGCTTCGATGAAAGTGTAAACTTGGATTCCATGGTTGAAGACATTGATATTGGCAACGTGGAATGTGAATCCTGCGTAGCAGGTGTAGCAAACCTTGTCTAATTAGTCGACGTCACATATGCGTATTGAGGATGATTTACCAAAGTTAGAATAAGAAAATAGTCGTCAACGTCAACTTTCTTCACCATAAATCGCCGGACATAGAGCCTGGTGAGGACAAAACCCCAAGACAGTGGAAGAAATACGGCTTGCGTTACCAAAGTTGCCAGTGCATGAGTGGAATAGTCCATTATTAATGTATATTAAGTGAGAACATCCGGCATACGGATATTGAAGTCTCTATGATATACTAGGTGGGAATGAAAATCTCTGGGGACATTTTGCATAGAGTGTCAAAAATAAGAGACAAAGAAAACTGTGTTCTGATACGAAGTAGCCAAAGAACAAAGTGAGCAGATGTCACGAGCACTTTCCTTTGATGGTTAAAGAAGTGTAGTAATTATGTCATTCCTTCAAATCGACAAATTATAGCTATAGGAAGGGAAGGTATTGCAATACTTAGGCGACACGGAAAAGCTACTGAGCGATAGATTGAGTTTCAATGTAGAACCGATACTGTAGTATAGCTATTCTTAATCCCCTTTTTTGATTCTTGTAGGATTGATATGAAGGGACACCCGAGGACTTATTCATCTCCTGGGAGGTGACACTTTGGGCATGGCCGAGCCATTTCCGAATCAAATTGCCCACAGGGCCAGGTTATTGATCTAGAAACTTTGCCACTTTGATCTCACGGGATGAATAGTCGTAGAGATCCGTTGTTTTTAGTGACTCTTCAGGATTTTCCTCGGCGGGGCAATATCTCTGTCGTGCTTGATTTCATCAGTCGATTTCTTCTCATGCATGAAGCCGTTCTCCTGATTGATGTTCCTAGCCGGCTCCTTCCTTGACTTGCCAGAAAGACTCAATTAACCATGAAGAGTAATGTTAGTAGTAATTCAAATGTTTAAGAGCAGTAGTCATATGAACCTTGTATGACTTACCTTTACCAGAACGGGTCTCGATAGTGGCTCTTCTCCTTCTACGGCCGGTCAAGGAGGCTTTCTTCTTATACTCATGATTGCTCTTGATTACGCCAGTATTCAAAATTGTCTTCTTGGCCGCTAAGTACCACTCGAAACCGTTTTCATTGTTTAGAGAGCACGTTTGTTGTGTTGCGAATTATGAACTTCTGGAGGCTACGGGTTGGCTACTCACTGTGGCGGTTTCATTTCCGGGCTCACGGAATGGCAATTTTTTGCCATTTTGACTTTGTGTATGTTCGAATTGTATAATTTCTCTCAGTTTGCTTTGGTGCAGAATCGAGCTTATATTGTGAGAGTTTAATGTAGGGTGCTATCATAAGAGGAATTGATAGTAGCTCGATGGGTTGGTAAGTGTGAGTGAGTGAATTGAAATTATCTCTTAAGCTTAGTCTTCGGTCATGGATGCGATTAGACTCTCGTACGTACCAAAAGCGAGATGAATTGAGGTGAATGAGTCTACTTTACACGGGGAACGTTAAAAATGATGCTATTCAAAATGCAAGCTTTGTGTCTACGGCCAGAGAAGCAGAGAAACTCTAAATAAACGTAAACCTTCTTTCACTTATGATATGAAAAATGTGTACACAACCAAGTAGCATGAATGAGATGAGGAAATTATAATCTCAATGGAGTAGTATAATATGTTGATACATTTTCTGTGTTCGAAGCCGAGGTTGTGTAGAACCTGATGCCAACAAATTTAACGTAACCTGAGCAAACCCAAACAGGTCACCGAGGAGTGAAAGTCATAGTGGTTAAAGGTGAATTAGCCAGAATAGAGAGAGGCCATTCCATCCAAGCATCCCATTCCTTGCCAAGGCTATCTGACACTTCGCGGATCATCAACACAGGTTGCTCTCTCCAGAACCACCACCTTTCACCCACAAAACCAATATTGTACAGCCCCGCTGCATACCAATGTGCGATGATAATACTTGATATCTGATCATACTGACTCGCCAGAGATAGTGCTTCGGTCGACCAAAGCCCGGCATACCGCAAAATCCACACAAGATTGTTCTCAGCCTCTGCTTTAGTGAAGTCACCTTCGGTGGTGGTAGCAATGAGGGTGGTGAGAGATTGAATGCACTCAACATAGACTTCGTAATGCACTGGTCGAGGCTTGAGACCGTTGAGCAGATTCATAAGAGCTGCTAAAGGTCCGCTGGATGGAGTTACACTTCTATAATATAGTGGCAAGGCACAAATATGCCCGAATGGGCCTTGGCGAGCTTGTTCACAGTTCTTTTGAGCGATTGAAATTGCTGCCTTAATATGAATCCAGACTCCTCTCTCTGGTTCTGATGCGAATGGGTGGAAGTCTCGACTAGAGCTGTAGTAGATTGCAAATAGTAAGGACGCTCCGACTATACTCTATGATTAGTATTTATAAAATAAGGTTAGGATATGCATGTGTAGGAGCTTACGGAATGCATCTTGATTATCGACGACATCAATCTCAGAAAACATCACGCGAATCCGTGAAAGTGCAAGGTGCAGATGGTGGCTTTCTAGCGTATGACAATCGATGCCCGATGGCATGTTGGAGTTTTCGTAAAGTTTCCGGATATGGGAAGCAGACACAGCAAGTATGGCGTGCATGAGAAATTTGTGCTTTGTACCAAGTCAGCACCGAACAGGGCACTGCCATGAAAAACTTTTAGGTAAGACATACCTCAAGGGCAATTTGTATAATGTCTCGACTCCAGCACTCTTGCGGCAGTATTAGATCCAAACTGGTAGATGCTTGAAAATGTTCTAAGAGCATTTTATCGTGCGGATCAAAGTCCAGAGACTCAACGGGTACTGGGGACAACTGCTTCCCCGCCGACCCGCTAAAAAGCTCGAAATGATGTTGAAAGTTGAAACTGGGCGACTTGATTCTGTTGGGTGGTGTATTCAGTCCGGATACAGTAGGACTGCTTTCTCTTGTGGAACTTGGCTGCGTGCACACAGAAAACACACTTGTTTTCTCCTTCCACTTCGGTTCTTCCACATATTCATAAACACATTCTCGCGTCTGCATGGTACATCGGGAGCATTTGGGACGCTCTTCGCCGCACTTCATAATGTTAGTCGTTGATAATAAAATACAAGCAACACATCTGGATGTGCCTGTAATGTTCTAGAACATGCACAAGATGCCAATAATGGTAGAGGAATGAAAGTAACTTTTGGTTCTCACCTTGACCCTTCTCTCTTTACATGCAAGACAACCAGAGCGAGATTTCCCCTTCGATGCTCGGGAACGTCTATCAAAACTTTCATCTTGTATACGTGATGCAGATCCAGACATCTTGTCGAAATCTAGCTCCTGACTTGAGGAGAGACATAGAGTACTTAACTGTACAAAGACAATACAGCTTCACTGTACGACAAGATAACTGGGTGGCTATAGATCTAGGGACTTCCATGCACCAAATGAGACAAGGCCGAGGATCTTTCCTCTCTCTTATACAAGAAAGTACACTATGACAATGTGGCGCCTATTGAAAGGCGACGTTTCTCATGTTCTATCCAAAATATCTGGACGGGGAAACGCATGGCGACCACGAGGAACAAGGATGTCAAGAGGCTTCCAAGGCTTATAACAACAGCTGGGTGACAGGAGGAATCGTCAGCTCTCGGGTAAAACACAAATAGATAGTGAGAGAGCACTCGATCAGTCGTTTCTTCAGCTAGAATGACGATTTTTGGGTAGATGGGGGCCAATAAAGTATGAAGTAAGATATTAATTAGATACAAGGTTTGTATGACACCCGGGCGTCGAGTAGGCATGATGTTAAATGTGCGATATAAGCTTAAAATCTTAAATTGTAAAAACGCAGTTCGTGCCGGTGTGCAAAGGTTGCCATATGAGTAAGACTACACGGATCATAGGGTTCAGGTCGCACTTACATATGACGGTACCGCATACTATGAGCTCCTGGTACAGTCATCATTTTAGAACCACTAATTTCGATAATGATGTAGACGTTAGAGGAACATCGAAAGACATGATATACTCAGCCATGAAGCGATGAACCTGGTGAAACTGTGGGAACATGGCGCTCCAACTTGAAGATTCCTCTACAAATTGACAACATTGTCGGTAAGTTCCCAACTAGGAGGCGAGAGAGAGATGACGGCTCATATGTGTAAGCCAATGGTCGCTGTAAACGCGAGCTTTCACTTTACATCTGATGTAAGACATAAGCAGTAAGACTGATTACAAAGCACAGGTTGAGAATGTATTTCAGGAGACTTGTCTACAACACGACATCACAAACCAAGATATTTTATTCTTCGGTTCGTGCTTCTAGAAAATGGCAGCGAAATTAGAACTCGGTGACTCGGTGGAGAAACTTCAAAAGGCTATTGCCTCAGCTCAAGTCAGAAAAAACATGCTGCTGATGGCCGGAAGGGACACTACCAATTGGAATTGGAAGCTACAGTGAAGAACCGTGAACGACGAGTAGAACATGTATTTGCAATTCGTCATGAGCAGGCCAGAAGGGAGAAGGGAACAAGGAGAATGGAGGTTGAAATGCGGCTGAGTTGTGCTCGAACTAATAAAATATGATTGGGTATCGCTTAATTAAGGCTAATTTTGATGTCCCGCATTTGGTTTGAATACCTATCTAGGCGAGGAGCTTGGAATTCATCAACAGCCTTGTCTTTCAACATCATACTACCTCCTGTACTGCATCTTGAGCCAATAACGTGCTGTAGCTCCACAGATAGTTTCCCGATATCCATATCCATTGACGTCCTCAGTATTCCACGATGGCAGACTATTCTCAACAAAAGGTTCCTGACCTCAAAAAGCTACTTGCAGAGCGAGGATTGGTTGTATCTGGAAACAAAGCGGACCTCGTTGCCCGTTTGCAAGAAGATGACAGCAAGAAGAGCGCCGGTAAACCTGGTGAGTATCCATACGCGATTGCAACAAGGCGAATCTTATAGCTAATAGATACTCACAGCTGCCGAGGATGAAATTGACTGGGATGAGGACGACAACAAAACTAGCACTGCGCCCGCCACTGCTGTCGCACCAGGTGGTCAAGAGCCCGCTGATACTCCCGCTGCAGTGTCAGGTCAGAAAGCTGCTACGGTTCCCTCGACTGCCGCAGATTTGAAGGCTGATGCAGGAGATGCGCCGAAGCCAGCAGACAATGCTGACGCGTCATCGGGGGCTCCCGCATCCGAGATAGCACCCAAAGTAGAGGCACCAAAGGTAGATTACAGCGCGGGAATCGCTAAGACTGATGCCGAGAAGGAGGCGGAAAAGCGAGCAGCGCGCGCGAAACGATTTGGAATTTCGGAGACAGCCGAGGCGACAGAGGCGGAGAAGAAGCTTGAGCGGGCTAAAAAGTTCGGATTGGATGATGCGCTGCCAGACCGGAGAGCAAAGAGAGGGCGTGAAGGAAAGGACGACGGGCGCGGAGGACGAAATGCAAAAAGGCAAACTCCAGATCGGAGAACGGAAGCACCCAAAGGGAAACCTGCAGTGGTCGCGAAGCCAAAGCCTATAGGACGCATCACAGATGATCCATCCGAAAAGGCAAAGGCAGAGGCTCGTGCAAAGAGATTTGCGACTGCTACTTGAGCGAGCAGCCACTCGTCTAGTCAGAAATTTGAGATCTTTTATTGAAGTACTGTACAAGCAAGTCTTGAGGCCCTTCCAACTAAAAACCGTTCTCCCTGATAAAATTGGTCTTGATGCACCCAAAAGGATATGATCTACGATTCTTTGGAATGTTAGCTGCGCTGTATACTAGAGACAAAATAAAAATCAAAAGACTCAGGCATTGAATATCAAAAGGCCGCTCGGTCTCCAGTAAACTCATGGGAGCTACGGGAGTGGAAGAAATCGCACAGAAAGGACACGATCATAATGAGACATGCGTGTGCAGATCCTAAATTTTTTTACAGTGTGACGAGCATTACAGACTCTGTAATTAGTGTTTACTCTTTTTTTCTACACTAGCTCCATATACGCGACCCACGGGCGAACATCACCTAGGCGAGTAATTGGCATACATAGCTGCAGTGTGGAGTAATTTATTTGATTCGCAACTACTGGCCATGCAGCCTCTGATCCTCAGATCCTCTGTTCAGTGTGCTTTGACAAGATCCGCTCAAGTTATCCGAGTTGATTAGAGGAGGCCACTGCGCTGGAGAGGTCTCATATTGCCAATGCTTTGAAGCCTATCCTTTCCAGCATAAGTTCAGCTCTCGATATCAATCTCTGAAGGAGGATCTAGCCTCATCACAGTTCATCTCCTGTTTGGTAGCACCATTCGCTATCGTCAGCTAGAGTGAGGATCTATTTAGGACTAAGGAACAGAGTTGACGGGAAGTAATGTAGCCTAGCAAGTGGCTGGCTGACTGATGTCTATATACGACATAACCTCGCCAATTCGCTTGCTCGCTCGCTCGTTCACGCTTCCTGGCACTTCCTCGCCAATTGAATGCAATATCGGTAGGTCCTACTGTCGCATCTCATATTTAAAATTTCCATGAGCATCGACTCTATGAGAAGAAACGACATGTTCGGCACTCAATGTCCCCACAGTAAGATCAAGAATGACTTGGGAGTATCGATCTTCCCAGGAATATCCTTTGGCGGAGTATTATTTCTCTCGATTTTCTTCTCCCCGTCGGCCTATCTCACATGGAATCCAAGGAATATCCTATCTACAGGATCCATATTCAATATAAGCGGTCTTTAGGGTGACTTTTAGCACGACCAACGATAGCGCAAAGCATGGAAGTGATGTTCTTATAGGCTTGTGGTCGTTTGCGGGGTGGAACGGGATGTGGGACAATCGTGTGAACTCTCTTTATCACGTCGGACCACACA
>Ga0247808_10001344_pt1 | contig 11868 bp, 11 predicted proteins | sample UWRJL089202R1_FD_179914 | JGI IMG/M metagenome (GOLD analysis project Ga0247808, IMG submission 179914) | Plant litter microbial communities from Arlington Agricultural Research Station in Wisconsin, United States - UWRJ-L089-202R-1 | ecosystem: Environmental > Terrestrial > Plant litter >... | reverse complement strand
GCCTCCGCTCGGCCTGCCCGCTCGCCCTCCGCTCCGCCTGCCCGCTCGCCTCCCCCGCACCTCACCCCGAGCGTGGGTAACCTGTCGGAATGGAAGCCCGCCCGTTCACCCGCGAGGTCGAAATTGTGCTGCTGCTGGCCTCCCCCATCTCCCGCTATGAGGGCCGCCCGTCCGATGGACCGCTTTCTGCCGTAGGCCCCGAGGTGCGCGAGTCGATCGAGATCCGCGCTGGGCTCGGTGTGGTCGGCGACCGCTACTTCGCCAAACCCGCGCACGTGCATGCTTCGGTGACGGTGATGGCCTCCGAGGTGCTTGATGCGGTGGCCGACGATCTCGGCATTGCGCGGGGGTTGGATGCTTCGGCAACACGTCGCAATATCCTGCTACGCGGTGTTGATATCGACTCCATGCGCGGCACCACCTTCAGCCTCGACACTGGGGGCGGCGAAGTGGTCTTCTTGGCCAACCGACCAGCCAATCCCTGCGCCTGGATGGATGTCACCCTCGCCCCCGGCGCCCATAAAGCGCTTCGCGGTCGTGGCGGGATGCGCTGCGAGCCACTGACCTCGGGTGTTCTTCGACTCGGCCCGGCGACACTGCGCAGTTCGATGGAGTTCGCGCTCGGGGCATCCGGCACCCCAGCACCCGGACCTCGCTGACAACCACCCTCACCCCACATCAACGCCTGGCCCAACAGGTGTTGCTCACGCCTGACCCCGATAGGTGTTTTCAACGCCTGCGTTTGTAACCGGGGCCACTAAATTTGTGGACGTTTTCGCCCGGGGCCGACCCAACTCATCCGGGGCCGAAAAATCAACGCACACTGCACGTGTTGGCCCCTGATCTGAAAACCCCTGCGCGTATCGGCCCCGGATGAAGTGGTGTCCTGCGCGTACCGGCCCCACGTGATGTCGCGCCTGCGCGTACGGGCCCCACGTAATTTCGCACCCGCGCGTTCCGGCCCCGCGTATTCGCGTAGCTGCACGTTTTAGCCCCCGGTAATCGCATACTTGCGCGTTCCGGCCCCGCATAATCTAGGTTTTGCGCGTTCCGGCCCCACGTAATCGCGCACTTGCGCTTATCGGCCCCTGGCGTGGGCGTACCAGGCGGCGACATACAGATTCGCGCGGCGCCGAGGGCACTGTCACCCGACGCCGAGGCCGCTGTCACCGGACGCCGAGGGCCGCATCACCGAAGCCACGGGAAATGTCACCAGACGCCGGGGCCACTGTCACCGGCCACCGATGCGACTGATAGGCCGCACAGAGAAACCGTCTTTAGCGTGTGCGAATGACGCCTCCCGTACTGACCCGGCTTGAGCGCCCATCCGTTTCTCCTTCGGCGGTGGATGTCTCGCGAGCGACCATCACCACCTCGATTCCGAGACCAGACGCCGAGGCGCCCACCACGCTCGCGATGCGAGTGGCGCTGAGGTACCTCGACCCGCCGATATTGACTGCGGCAGAAGCATCCGGACGCATCACCGCCTTTGTCTACGGACACCTTGTGGTGCTCGGCGCCCTGCTGGCCCTGCTGCCGACCACGGCCGTGAGCGGGCAGGGTGCGCTGACGATTGTGGGCGCCGGGCTCTCGACGTTTATCGCCCACGCGTTCGCCGACATGCTCGGGCGGCGGATTGGGCACGGGCACCGGTCCGTGCTGGGTGCGCTGCTGGGCGCGGCTCGGCACTCACTGCCGATAGTGACCGCGATGATCGCGCCCATCGGGGTGCTCGCGGTGGGCGGATGGCTCGGCGGCGACGAGACCCTTGTGCAGCTCGGCGCGGAACTGCTGATCTGCGTGCGGATCGGGATGATCGGGGCGACGGCGGAGAGGTTCCGCGGGCAGCCGAGTTCCCACCGGTTTGTTCTGGTGGGAGTGGGGGTCGCGGTGGCGGCGGCCAGCGTGTCTATCGCGAAGGTCGCGATCGGCGGCTGAGTCGAACGGATGCCGCGCAGGATCAGAGGCGCGCCTTCAGGCAAGGGCTGGAAGACTGGACCGATGACAACACCCTCCGCGTCCATCGCCGTTATTGGTGGCTCCGGCCTGTACAGCCTGTTCGACCCCGAGGCATCCGATCGCCATCGCATCGAGACGCCCTATGGACCCGCCGAGGTCACCATCGGTGAGCTGGCCGGACGCACCGTCGCCTTCCTGACCCGGCACGGCACCGATCACTCGGTCGCGCCGCACCTCATCAACTACCGCGCGAACCTCTGGGCGCTCGCCTCGCTCGGCGTGAAAGCGATCCTGTCGAGTGCCGCCGTCGGAGGGGTGAGCCCCGAGTACCCGCCGGGAAGCCTTGTGCTGACCGACCAGTTCATCGACCGCACGCACGGCCGCGCCGACACCTTCTACGACCGCGGCTCGGTGCAGCACCTCGCCGCTGCCGACCCCTTCTGCCCTGCGCTGCACGGGATCGCGCGGCGGGCGCTCATCGACGCGGGCGAGACGGTCATCCCGTCGGGCACCGTTGTGGTGATTCAGGGTCCGCGATTTTCGACCCGGGCTGAGTCGGTGTGGTTCCGCGCGGGTGGTGCGCACACCGTCAACATGACGCTCTACCCCGAGGTGCCGCTGGCCGCCGAGCTCAACATGGGCACGGTCAACCTGTCGTTTGTGACCGACAGCGACGCGGGTCTCGCCCCGGTTGATGCTGCGGATCCGGATGCCCCGGGCGGCAGCTCCGACGACGAGAGCAGCTCCGACGAACCACTCAGCGCCGGGCTGGTGTTCACCCGCCTGCGCGAAGCCCAGCCCCGGATTGTCGCGGCGATCACGGCGATCATCCGCCAGATCCCCGAGGACTACGAGCCCCGCGAGCTGATCTCTGCCGAGGCGGTGGCCGTGGTGCTCGCGCGCGAACCGGCAACTCGGCCCCGGGGCATCCACTCGTCCGAAGCCCCGGCGGCAGCCGAATGAAACTTCTCGTCACCGGCGGCGCCGGCTTTATTGGCAGCACCATCGTGACTGCTGCGCTCGACCGCGGCTGGGACGTACGGGTGCTCGACTCGCTGCGCGCCGACGTGCACGGAGACGAGCCGGTGCTTGATGGTCGGGTGGATTTTGTGCGCGGCGACGTGCGCGACGAGGCGATCGTGGCGGATGCGCTGAAGGGCATCGATGTGGTCTGCCACCAGGCCGCGAAGGTCGGGCTCGGGGTGGACTTTGCGGATGCTCCGGACTACGTGAGCTCCAATGACCTCGGCACCGCGGTGCTACTCGCCGCGATGGCAGCGGCGGACGTCTCGCGACTCGTCGTTGCGAGCTCCATGGTTGTCTACGGCGAGGGTGCCTACCGCGGACCAGCCGGGCTGACCCGACCGGCACCCCGGCGCATCAGCGACCTCGATGCTGGGCTCTTCGACCCGCGTGACGACTCCGGCGCGCTGCTCAAGCCCGAACTAATCGCGGAGGATGCCCCGCTGGATCCCCGCAATGTCTACGCGATCACCAAACTCACGCAGGAACACCTCGCGACTTCGTGGGCGCGCAGCACCGGCGGAGTCGCTGCGGCTCTCCGCTACCACAACGTTTATGGTCCGGGTATGCCGCAGAACACGCCCTATGCCGGGGTCGCGTCACTCTTCCGGTCGTCGCTGGAGCGCGGCGAGGCGCCCGGGGTTTTCGAAGACGGCGCCCAGCGTCGCGACTTTGTGCACGTGCGCGACATCGCCTCCGCCAACCTCGCCGCCCTCGAGTGGACGGCGGCGCAGGACGAGGGAACGTTCCGCCCCTTCAATGTCGGAAGCGGCACGGTGCACACCATCGGCGAGATGGCGGCGCAACTCAGCGAGCACGCCGGCGGACCGGCCCCGATTGTGACCGGCGAGTACCGCCGAGGCGATGTGCGGCACATTACGGCGTCCTCCGAACGGCTGCAGACGGAACTCAACTGGGCGCCGTCGATCACCTTTGAAGACGGGATGCGCGAATTTGCGACCGCTCCCCTGCGCGCGGCGGTGCGCTGAGGGTCGCGGATCCAGAACCCATACCGGCGCCGAAAGTACGGATCCCGAAAAGTGACGCCGGATCCGAATACGACGCCCTCCCCGAGTAGGTTTCGGCTTCCGCAAGACAGGGTTTCCCCCTCCGGCGGTACGCAGTGGGTTCCGTGAACGAAAGCGACTCTCTCCGGCGGTACGTAATGGGTTCCGTAAACGACAGCGACTCCCTCCGCCGGAATGGTTCGACCTCCGTGAACGCCAGCGACTCCCTCCGCGGTACCGGATCGGGATCCGTGAAAGACAGGATCTAAGCCCGGGGTACAGCTTTACGATCCGCGAGCGACAGGATCTACGCCCGTGGTACCGGTTCGGGCTCCGCGAAAAACGGCAACTACGCCCGGGGCACCTAGTTCACCCGCACGGTCACCGTGTGCAGTCCGCTCGACCCGTCGGGCGCGGGCGGCGCCTCCGTGCTGGTCTGCACCAGCCCCTCGGAGTCCGTCGCACGCACCTGAATCTCGTGGCTGCCACTCGTGGCTTCCCACGCGTAGGACCACTGCAGCCACGAATCCACCGTGACGGCCGCAGCCAGGGTCGCGCTCTGCCATTCGCCCCCATCAATCCGCACATCCACCGCGGCAATGCCCACGTGCTGGGCCCACGCCACTCCGCCGATCGCGACCGTTCCGGCATTCACTGACGCGCCCACCCGAGGCGTATCAATGCGCGACGAGAGCTTGATCGGGCCCTTCGCCGTCCAGCCGCGGGACGTCCAATACCCCTGGTCCGCCGCAAACGTGGTGACCTTGAGTTCGGTGACCCACTTGGTCGCCGAGACGTAGCCATAGAGTCCGGGCACCACCATCCGCACCGGAAAACCGTGTTCGAGCGGCAGCGACTCCCCGTTCATCCCGACGGCAAGCAGCGCGTCAGTGCCCTCGTCCGTAAGAACGGACAGCGGGGTGCTCGCGGTGAAACCGTCCTGGCTCGTCGACAGCACCATGTCGGCGCCCGCCGCCGGCTTGGCCCGCGCGAGAAGCTCACGAATGGGGTAGCCGAGCCACAGCGCATTGCCGATGAGGTCGCCGCCCACCACATTCGACACACAGGTCAGCGTGATGAGGCGCTCCTGCAGTGGCAACGCGAGCAGCTCGTCGAAGCTGATCTCGACCTCCTCCTCGACCATGCCCGTGATCTTCAGGCTCCATTGCGCCGAGTCGACGGACGGCACCTGCAGCGCGGTGTCGATGCGATAAAACTCGGCGTTCGGGGTGACAAAGGCTGAGATCCCCGAGACATCCAGCGTCGCATCTGCGCCGATGATCGGACCGGGGGATGCCGCGGCGGGCAGGTTCAGCGCGGCCCGAACTCCATTCACGGCTGCAGTTGCCGCACTCATCGCCCGAGCTCCCGCGCCGACAACAACACTCGCCACACCGGCACCGATCAGCATGGTGAGGAATCCCCGGCGCTCGAGTTGCCCCCGCGTCGACCCCGCCACGGCAAGTCGCGATGCGGGCATCCGGCTCCATGCAGCGAAGCGACGCACCAGCACACGCAACACAAAGATTCCGGCCACCACACCCACCACGGTGGGCACCGCAGCCGACAGCCCGGCGTCGGCGCGCGAGGTGGCGGCGACCACACCGATGAGGCCCACGACCATCAGTAGCGTGATGCCAAATGGCGGTTTGTGCACCTGGAGAAGGCCAACACCCGCGGCGAGCGCCAGCACAACAACGGCCAGAACAATAAAGAGGAAGACCTTGTCGCCGGTGCCGAACACGTCGATCACCAACGTCTTGAGCCACCCCGGTGTGAGGTCGATCACCATCGATCCGACGGCGAGGATCGGGTTGCCCGCGCCTCCCATCAAGAGCGAGACGACCTCGGCAGCGGCGAGGGTGATCATGGCCGTGACCACACCGATCAGCGCGGCGAACAACATGTGGGTTCGCGGCGCGAGTCCGGTCGGGACGAGGGTGCGCTCGGGGGCAGTAGTGGACACGGCTACAGGATAAGTCTCCAAGGTGGGCAGTGCGCTGAGTGGCCAGTGCGCTGTGTGGCGGCCGACCGGATCCGCTCGCCCGCCGCCCGCACCGCACGGCGCCAACCCCCGCAGCGCAGACTACTGTCGAGGGGTGCAGCATCCTTTCCCCTTCGTGCCCCCGCCCGGCTCCCCCCTGGTCGATGTCATCTTCCCTTGCCTCAACGAAGAGGCCGCCCTGCCGTGGATCCTCGACCGCCTCCCCGAGGGCTACCGCGCGATAGTCGTCGACAACGGCTCGACCGATCGCTCCGCCGAGGTCGCCCGCGAGCACGGCGCCCTGGTTGTCACCGAGCCGCGCCGCGGGTTCGGCTCGGCCGCACACGCTGGTCTGCTCGCCGCGACCGCCCCGCTGGTGGCGTTTTGTGATGCGGATGCCTCGATGGATCCCCGCGACCTGCCGCTGGTGGTGGATCCGGTTCGGGATGGCACCGTCGATCTGATGCTGGGTCGCCGACGGCCGACCGGCCGGGGTGCGTGGCCGCTGCACGCCCGCATCGCTAATCGCGCGCTGGCGCTACTGATGCGTCGCGCGACCTCTCTGAAACTCACCGACCTCGGCCCCATGCGCGCTGTGAGTCGCGAAGCCATGCTCGGGCTCGACCTGCACGACCGCCGCAGCGGATATCCACTGGAGCTCGTGTTGCGCGGCAACGCGGCGGGCTGGCGCATCGCCGAGGTCGACACCCCGTACTCCCCGCGGGTGGGGCGATCGAAAGTGACGGGCACCATTCGCGGCACGATTGTTGCGGTCAGCGACATGTCGCGATTGCTCCGCGCCGAACGCTAGGCTTTCTCCAAGGCAGACTGTTCCTTTCACTGCACAGAGTGAAACATGTTCAGGGCAATCCGACTGGCGTTGGGCAACGAACACGAGAGGTACAGCGATCCTGCTGAACCTGACTGCTCTGGAGCACGAATGACAAACCTGGTGCTCATCGCGAAGGAAACCCTTCCGGGCAAGGTCAAAACCCGCCTACACCCGCCGCTCAGCCTCGAGCAGGCTGCCGAGCTCGCCGCCGCCTCCATCACGGACACCCTGGCTGCGACTTCCTGCCTGCACGCGACGAGCCGCATCCTCGCCTTCGACGGCGACCCGGCCAATGTGCCCGCCGGCTCGGAGCACTTCTACGTACTCCCCCAGGTTGAGGGCACCCTCGACATGCGGCTCGGCGCCATCTTCGACGCCTGCCAGGGCCCCACCGTTCTGATCGGTATGGACACCCCGCAGCTGTGCACCAGCGACCTCACTCCAGCCTTCGAGTTCTGGCCCGACGACATCGACGCCTGGTTCGGCCCCGCCTCTGACGGCGGCTTCTGGGCCCTGGGGCTCAAAAACCCAACAGGTGACTTGCTGCGCGGCATCCCGATGTCCCGAAGCGACACCGGTCGGCTGCAATTGCAGCGATTGGTGGATGCCGGGTTGCGAGTCGGCATGCTGCGAGAACTCACCGATGTCGACACCATCGACAACGCCTTTGAGGTCGCCGCCATCGCCCCGAACGGACAGTTTGCGTCCACTCTCGAGAGCTTCCGCCTCGACAAGGACTTGCTCGCCAGCGGGGATTCCCTCGTCAACCAAGAATCTCGCGTCAGCGACGACTCTCTCATCAGCGAAGACTCCCTCGTATGAGCATCCTCGACACCACCCGCGAATCCGGCGGAGCCACCTTTGGCTCCGGCGGCGGGGAACCCTACGCCCGGGCACTACGCCACAGCGACACCGGCTCCCTCTTTCTCCACGAGATCACGAGCGGTGAACTCGGCGACAGCGCCACCATGGACTTCGCGAAGTGGAACGCCGACGCGGACGCCACCGACCTGAGCCTGCTGCGCGCCGTTGTGGGCCCCGTGCTCGACATCGGGTGCGGCCCGGGCCGGATGGTGCGTGCCGCGATGGACCTGGGACTCAGCGTTCTGGGCATCGACGTCTCCCCCACCGCGATCGAGCTCGCGACAGAGCTCGGGCTTCCCGTGCTGGAAGGGTCCGTCTTCGACACCCTGCCCGGCGAGGGACACTGGCAGACCGCCCTCCTTGTGGACGGCAACATCGGTATCGGCGGAGACGTTCCCGCGATGCTCGCTCGCTGCCGCCAGCTGCTGGCCCCTGCCGGGGAGATTGTGGTGGAACTCCACTCCGATCCCACCCGCCACCACACGTTTACGGGAACCCTTGTCGACACCCACGGTGCGCAGAGCGCCGTCTTCCCCTGGGCTGAAGTGGGCCTCGACCGCGTGCTAGAGATGGCCGGGCCCGTTGGCCTCGAGCTGACCCAGGCGTGGAAGCTCGACGGCCGCAGCTTCTGCCGTCTCGCCAAGGCCCGCAAGTAACTCGCGCACGCACTCGCGCCGGCAGCTAACTGGCGCACGCGGTCGCCGAGTGGTTACGTAGGGAGTAATTTACTTACGGTGACAAACATGACCCGAATCGCCCCGCATGGATGACCGCATCCAGCGCGCCCTCGCCATCACTCCGTCGTCGTCGGCCTCTGACCGCACAGTGGACATCACCACCATTGGCGCGAAGACCGGACGTGATCGCCGCATCGAGATCTGGTTCTATCGCGTCGACGACGAGATCTATCTCACCACTCAGCCGGCGAGCCGCAGCTGGTACGCGAATCTGCTCGAGCACCCGCAGTTCACCTTCCACCTCAAGGGCTCCATTCGCGCGGACCTCCCCGCGACGGCAGCGCCAGTGCTGGATGACGAACGCCGCCGCCGGATCTTCGACGCGATCATCGCCGATCTCAATCAGCCACGGCACCGTGCCTATATCGCGCAGCCCGTTCAGCCCATCGACGAATGGATGGCCGGTAGCCCGCTGATGCACGTCACGTTTACGCAGGACTAATGACGGCTCGGCGGGTCAGAGCCGCCGCGCTCGGGCCGCCGAACTAACGCGCACGCACCCGGCGCAGATAGACAACCACCGCGAGCACCGTCACCGCGATCAGCACCGCGCCGAAGACCACGAGGTTCACCCCGTAGTTCAGCGGGAGAATCGTTGGGTTGGCAGTACCGATGGCCTGCTTGAGCTGCTCGGGAACAACCAGCAGAGCCGTCATTGCACCCACCACCACGGCGCCCTGCACAATCAGCAGGGCTCCCAGCGGGATTCGTTTTCCGGCCCGGCGCAGCATCAGGCTGACGACGAAAACAACGGGCGCGAGGATTCCGTCGTGCAGAATGATCGCGCCGGCAAACCAGATGGCGATTCCGACGAACTCAGACGGGCCCACATCCAGCACCAGCACCAGCCCGCCGAGGGCGAGCAGGAGTAGGCCGACCGCAACCAGTCCGGTCTGCCAGCGTCGCATTGCGGGTGACGCGACCGCGGAGTGCGCCGAGCCCGAGGGCGCGCCGCCGGCCGGAACGTTGCCCGAGGGCGCGCCGCCAGCCGGAACGTTGCCAGACGGTACGAAGTCGGATGACGACGTCATGCGATCACCTCCACGGTGCTGAGCCACTTGGTTTGCAGTACCCCGGGCCGGCCGGGCGCGATCATCCGCGCCGGAAACCCGTGGTCGATGTCGAGGGTGTCGCCGTTCAGTTCGAGCGCTACGAGCGTGAGGTCATCGCGCACATACTCGGGACCCATGTCCATCACGGCGTAACTGCTGTTCTGCTCGAGGCTTCGCGCCCGGATCGACGCCCCCGCGGGCGCGCCGACGGAATCCACCAGGTCGGCCAGCCGCACACCCCGCCAGGTCGCGGTCTGGCTCCAGCCCTCCACACAGGCGATCGGCAGCACCACCTCGTGCTGAGTCAGGGCCGCGAGGGCGCTCCGCGAGTACACGCGGGTTGTGTCGCCGTAGTTGACGGTGAGGGTCCACGAGGGATCGACCGCCGACTCGAGCACCTTCGCAGCCTTAGCCGTGCGGTTGATGGGCAGGTCGTTGGGACCAATGCCCGCCTTCCGCGGCCCGAAGATGTTGGTGACGTCGAGAAACTTGAACGACTGCCCCGCCGTGGTGACCGCCAGCACCGCGCTAGCGATGCCGAGTGTGGTGAAAAACGCCCGGCGGCTGGCGCGGGGTTCGGCGGGTGGGGTGTTGTCGATCCACGCGAAGACCTTGCCGGTGATGCCGCCGGCTGTCGCGGGCTCGGGGGTGGCCGTGCCAGCGGGGGCGGTGCTGTCGGTGCTGGGGTTCGGGGTGGATGCTCCTGCCGAAGCATCCCGAACCGCATTCGCGTCGTCGATCGCAGCTCGCTCGGCGTCGCCTTTACGCCAGTACCGCGCGATGACGGGCAGCTTTATTGCGATGTGGATCGCGAGCGACCCGATGATGACGTACGACAACGCGTAGTGCGTCTGGCGGAACGGGAAGGGGAAGAGCGCGTACCACTGGAAGGTGTTGAGCATTCCGATAACGATCTGCACCAGCGACGACGCCACAAAAACCGTGATGGAGGCGCGCTCAAGGAAGTGGGGGAAGGAGCGTACGGGCGGGGTTTGGAACAGCTCGGGGAAGACTGCGTAGAGCTTGCCGAAGATCAACGGGAAGCAGAGGATGCCGGCCGTGATGTGGATGCCCTGGTTCAGTTGGTAGAGGAACACCGGCCGGGTCGGGAAGTGCATCCAGGGCAGGGGGTTCTGGAGGAAATGACTATAGATTCCCGTGCCGAAGCAGAGCAGGAAGGCAATGGCCAGCAGCCTGCCGAGCACCACGGCGGTGCGCGGGGTGCGGGATGGAGCAGCAAGCGAGCGGCGCATGTGCCCCAACAAGTGCTGCAGTCGCGGTTCAGCCATACTCCGTGCCTCCTCGCCGATGGGACACGTGGTGTGAAACCCCGTGTCTATTGTGTGGTGTTCGTAACCGACCCCGATTCCGACAGGATGGGTTTGTGCGCATTGCCCTCACCTCCCTTTTTGTCGCGGCCTCCGCTGTTCTCACAGCGCTGTCGGTCACCGTGCTGCCGTACTACAACGACAAGTCCGGGCAGCTGGAACCGCTGGTGTTCTACACCCTCGGCCTCTGGGCGCTGTTCGCCCTCGCGCTGATCGCACTACGCCGGGTTCCCCGTCGTGCGGCGGTCGCCCTGGTGCTCGCCGGATCGTTCCTCATCAGCGGGGCCGCGCTGCTCGGCCCACCCAACACCAGCACCGACTCGGCGCGCTACGCGTGGGACGGTATTGTGCAGAACGCGGGCATCTCCCCCTACGAGTACGTTCCGGCCGACCCGGCGCTCGAGCACCTGCGCACCGACTGGTTGTTCCCCGCCGCTGGTGTTGACGCTGACGGCGAGCCCGCCTGCGAGGGCGCCCGGGTGATGACCACCACGGATGTCGGAACCGATGATCTGCTCTGCACCACCATCAACCGCGCGAAGGTTCCCACCATTTATCCACCGACAAGCGAGCTGGTGTTCGCCGGGGTTCGGGCGATCACGGGGCCCGACGCAGAATACGCGCCGATGCAGATCCTGGGGCTGCTCGTCAGCCTCGGTGTAACCGTTCTGTTGCTGGGCACTCTCCGCCGCACGGGACGCGATCCCCGCTGGGCCGCACTCTGGGGATGGTGCCCCCTGGTCGCAACAGAAGGGGTGACCAACTCCCACATCGACATTGTGGGGGCGCTGTTGCTGGTGGTGGCGACGATCCTCGTCTCCAGCGGCCGCACGTGGACGGGCGGTCTCGCGCTCGGAGCCGCGATCGCCACCAAACTCATTCCGGTGATTGGTGCACCTGCGCTACTGGGGCGCCGACCATGGCCTGTCATCGCGGCATCCATCACCGCCTTTCTCCTTCTCTACGTTCCCTATGTACTCGGTAGCGGCATCGGGGTGCTCGGCTACCTGCCCGGCTACCTGACCGAAGAGGGGTACAGCTCGGGATCGCGGTTTATTCTGCTGTCGCTCATCGCCCCGGGG
>Ga0247808_10001343_pt1 | contig 11870 bp, 10 predicted proteins | sample UWRJL089202R1_FD_179914 | JGI IMG/M metagenome (GOLD analysis project Ga0247808, IMG submission 179914) | Plant litter microbial communities from Arlington Agricultural Research Station in Wisconsin, United States - UWRJ-L089-202R-1 | ecosystem: Environmental > Terrestrial > Plant litter >... | reverse complement strand
AGCGTCTCGCTGGTGTCCGCATCGACATCGGCATCCGTTGCAGCCACCGACGCGGCTTCCTCCGATTTGCCCTTGGCGACAGCTGCTTTCAGCTTCTCCAGATCGGCCGCAGGCACTGCCTTGTCGTCCGATGCCGATTTCTTCAGGGACGAGATCTCGATTTTCGCGCCGGTGACGGGCTTGCGTTCCAAAAGCGCGGCCGCTTTGGCGGCATCGGCGTCGAGCGTCAGATCGGCAGCCTTGGTCTGCTGCAGGTCGATCAGCACCGAACCGGGACGGCCGAAGCGCGAATTGCGCAGTTCGCCGTTCTGCTCCGCAGCGGCGGCGGCCTCCGTCGCCTCGCTGTTCAACAGATCGGCCTGATCGGCTGCCGTGTCGGCGGCGGCCTTGTCGTCGTCCTGCTTCTGGTTGGAATTCTTGACGCTGGACAGCGCGGTCTGAAAGCCGCCCGACTTCTCGCCCTTTTCGCCCTTGCCCGGATTGACGGAAGAAGACGACGAGGATGCGTTGCCTGCGGGGCTGATCGTGCCCGAGATCGCGGTGTCCATCATTTCGAAACGCTTTCTTCTTTCAGCAACTTGTCGATTGCGGCCAGCTTCGAGCGGCCACCATCGACAAATGTCTGGAATACGGGATCCATGGGAGAGGCGACGCCTGCATCGGCGACGTTGGTGGGAAGCGTCGGACGGGTAACATTCCCAGCGGCTTGCGGGCTCTGGGAACCTGCGGCAATCTGCGCCTTCGCTATGTCGGCCACATTGCCGGACATATCTTGCGCGGGGCTTTTCGCTTCGGGCTTTCGCAAGACTTCCTCGGCAATCATCCGGGCTGCATTGCGCAAGGCAATGTCGCGTGGCGACAGATTTTCCTCGGGAACATCGAGAATGGCCTGCATTGCCGCGCCGACATCGGATGTCGGAATGTTGGCCAGACCGCCATAGAGGCTGGCAAGTGATTCGGGCGGGTCCTTGGCGCCACCCGACAAGGTCGCGGCATGCTCGGCCGCACTGCGTGCCAACTCGTTCTTGCCGGCAATCGCCGCCTTGCGGGCGATGCGCAGATAGACCTCGCGCTGGCGATCGGTATCCATGAACACCAATGTCGCGTTGATATCGTCCTCGGTCACAACGCCGAAATGATCGACGGCCAGTTGCACGAACAGATCGGCGAACTGGCTGGCATAGGGCGAATGCAGGAACCGGCGGGCATAGCGGTTGGAATAGTCCAGCCCCTTGTCGACCAGGCCGGCCTCGATCGACACCGAGATCGAGCGGCGCAGTGCCGCCTCCTCGACGATCGTGCCCGGCGCCATCAGCCGCGCCCAGTCGTAGAATTTCAGCGCCGCGACCGGCTCCTTGGCACTGACATTGCCACTGATCAGCGCCAGGTAGGCGCCGACCTTCTTGTCGCGATATTCCGGGACCATGGCGGCGATGCTGTTGGCCACCAGCGTGCCCTTGCCGCTCAGATATTTGCGCAGCGCATCGGCAACGCGATTGTCGAAATTGCCGTTGACATCCTTGGCCACCAGCCATTCCAGCGTCGCCGGATTGCCGCCGCTCATGGCATAGATCAGCGCTGCATCGACGTTGCGCGGATCCTCAAACACCGACGCATCGACCGTGCGCAAGCGCTGGTCGATTGTTCCCAGCAGGAAGCGTTGCATCTCGGCGGCCGAATGATCGCCGAGCACCACCGAATCCTGGACGAACTGCAGCGAGCGCAGCATCTGGAACGGCACCAGGTTGTCGTCATCGGCCGCATGCGCCATGCCCGGCAGGACCATGCAAAGCATGATCGCCGTCTGCAGATAAAGACGATGACGCGTGCTTGCCATGATCAGCCCTGGCCCGTCTGGATCAGAATTTCGATGCGGCGATTGGCATTGTTGAGCGGATCCTCGGGCACCTGCAGGCGTCTGTCGGCAAAGCCCGAGACCTGCTTGATGCGGTCTTCCTTCAGCCCGCCATGCACCAGCATGTAATAGGCACTGTGCGCCCGCGCCATCGACAGGCGCCAGTTGTCGTTCTCGCCGCCCTTGAACTGGCGTCCGTCGGTATGACCGCGGATGACGATCGATCCATCTCGCTTGGCGAGCAGCTGGCCGATCTTTTCCATCACCAGGACCATTTCACGGCCGGGAACGGCCGAGCCAACAGTGAACATCGGCGCGTTGGACTGGTCGGAAATGCTGACCAGCATGCCGCCTTCGGACGGGGTAACGACCAGGCCCTCGGCGAGCTTGCCAGCGGCGCCGCCGATCTGCTTTTCGATATCGGCGCGCAAGTCTGCGGCAGCCTTCATCTCGGCGGCGGAGGCTGCCTTGCTCTCGGCACGCTGCGCTTCGCTCGGCTTGGGCTGCGGCACGGCCATCGCCACCTGCTCGGGCGTCGGCACCGGATCGGTGGACGGCTTCTGCGGTGTTTCCGGCAAGGCGCTGTCTGCGACCTTGATCAGCTTGGCAGCCGGATCGACCGGCATGTCCTTCGGATCCAGCGCGGCAACCTCGACCGCCTTGGCGGCGGGTTCGGCGGTTGTCACCTGGACCTGCTTGGTCCAGAAATCCGGATCGAAGGGATCGCGATAGGCCTCGCCGCCATCGGCGCCGGTGGCAGGCCCGGAATCGCTGGCACCGCCCTCGCCCTTGGCACTGACATTGGCCTGCTGCCCGACTTCCTGGGCAATTTCCGCCAGGACGGAATAGGGGTTTTCGAAGAAATCCGCTTCCGAATAATTCTTGTTGTCGCCGGCCGACGCGGTCTGGTCCTCGCCGGTGGCCGAAGAGGCGCCGACGGTTTCCTTGTCTTCCTTCTTGTCCGACTGTTCCTGCTTCTGCTCGCCCTCGGCCTTGTCGACCGGCTTCTTCAGGCCTTTTTCCGTCGGCTTTTCGTCCGACAGTTTGATCGGATTAAAGTAGCTGGCAACCGAAGCCTTGGTTTCCTCATTGGCGGCATTGACCAGCCACATCACCAGGAAGAAGGCCATCATTGCGGTCATGAAATCGGCATAGGCGATCTTCCAGGCGCCGCCATGGGCGCCCTCATGCTCGCCGCCATGGTGGCGCTTGACGATAATGATCTCGTTCTTGCCGTGGTGATGGTTTTCGCCGTCGCTCATCCAAGCACCTTTTGCAAGCTGGCGGCCCAGGCCGACAGGCGGGTCACGAGCACGGTTTCATCGATGTCGACCGACAGATCGAGATCCGCCGTCGCGACATGCCGCAGCGCCGGCGCGTCGTCGCCGAGTTCGGTCTTCAACAGTTCAAACAGGGTCGCCGGACCGCGGACGGTCAATTGCGTCGCCTCGCCCTCCAGCACGGCCGCCCTGATCATCTCGACCATGTCGGCAATCGCCTTTTCGGCCAGTGCTTGCGACAGGACGGGCGCGATTACCTGCGCGGTCTGCTCGCTGATGGCCGCAGCGATGACATCCGCCATCGTTCTGATCCGGGTGGCTATCAGAACGGAGGTTTCGGCTTCGTGCTGGTCGCGCATCTGGGTCACTTCGGCCAGATGCGCGGAAGCCAAGGTCTCGCGCTCGGCCTCCTGCTGCTTGTGGAACTCGCGCATCGCGGCGTCATAGCCCTCGGCATACGCTTCGCGCCTTTCGGCGGCGACATCCACGACCGGCAGGTCTTGGCTCAGGGCCGGGAACAGGTCTTCGCCCAGATCCGGTTCGATGTCGGCAAAGGAAGCACTGGAAACCGAAGGCTGCTCGCTGAAATCCTTCAGATAATGCGCAAGCGAAAGGCTCATCGGGCGTCTCCGCACAGCGGCGTCGCCAATGTCATGCGTTCGGAAAACCAAACAAAGTCAGCAATCAATGTCACGAAAAACGGTCCTTACATCCATGCGGAGGGCGGTTGAAAAGTCCGACCGCGGTCGGACTCGTCGTCGGCATCCGGGATTCTTTTCAAGCCTTGATGCAAAGTAGAATTTCAAACTTGTGCGAGGGTGAATGCGACGGACCGCGCCGGGGCGGGACGCGGTCCGACTGTTGCACCCGTTGCGACGCGCCGGTGGCCGGGCGAATTCGACCCGCCTCCCCCGACCCGGCCGGTGCCGCTTACTTGAACAGCTGCAGGATGTTTTCGGCGTTGCTGTTGGCGATCGACAGCGACTGGATGCCCAGCTGCTGCTGCGTCTGCAGCGCCTTCAACCGCGTGGATTCCTCGTTCATGTCGGCATCGACCAGACGTCCGACACCCTTGTCGATCACGTCCAGCAGGTCGGCGACGAATTCCGTCTGCATATCGATGCGCGAGGAAATCGAGCCCAGCGATGCGGCAGCGCTGGTGAGATTCTGCAGCATCCGGTCGACGACGCTGGTCATGCCGTCGAGTTCTTCGCTGGTGGTTTCCGTCGTCAAAGTGATCTCGACGCCGTCGGCAGGCGTCTCTGAATTCGCATCGATCAGGAAATACATTTCGTCGGTGGGCTCACCCTCTTCGTCCAGGACCGCAAAGTCCTTGGTCAGCAGGCCGCGGGAGGCATCCTTGGTATCAAGGAGCACCGAATTCGCCGTATCATAGTCGAGCTTGGTGATCGATACCGAGCCGTCGGTGGCGCGGTTGAAGGAGGCGACGATATTCTTGACGCCGGGCGCGGCGTCCGAGGCATTGAAAAGCCAGTTCTCGCCGGAGAACGAGGCCGATTCGGCGATCGACTGCAGCTGGCTTTTCAGCTGGGTGATTTCTTCGTTGATCTTGGTCTTGTCGACGCCAGGCTCGGCGGCGGCCACCAGCTTGCTCTTGATCTCGGTAATGACGTTGATCGCCGAGTCCATGCCGGTATAGGCGGTATCGGTCTTGGCAGCGCCCAGGCCCAAGGCATCCTGAACGGTGGCAAGCGCCGAATTGTCAGAGCGCATCGTGGTCGCGATCGACCAGTAGGCGGCATTGTCGGCAGCGGTCTCGACGCGGTAACCGGACGATACCCGTGCCTGGGTCTTGTCCATGTTGCTGTCGATGCTGCGAAGGGTCTGGAGTGCCGCCATCGCGGCGGTATTGGTCAGGATGCTGGTCATTGGTCTTGCCCCATGCAATTTTCGGGACATACCGGGCTCACGCAATACCGGTAACGACGGGCTGCATCATGCTTGCCGATTGCAAGTTGACTTGCAGCCGGCCCGACGTTCGAAACGAACATCGGCAGCTTTAGGGTTAATGAAATTTGAATGCAAGCAAGGTGTTGTTAACTTCCGCGGCCGGGCGCCAATTTCGACAAAGCCACAAGCTGCACGCCAGCCTCGGGGCAAGCCAGACGGCAAAGGCCGCGTTCCCTTGCGAGAACGCGGCCTTTGCATGACTATATATCGACTAGGGTCCGACCCTAGTCTAGGCGCTTCGATTAACGGAAGAGCGTCAGGACGCCTTCGGAAGCGGAGTTGGCGATCGACAGGGCCTGGATGGCCAGCGACTGCTGCGTCTGCAGGGCCTTGAGGCGGGTCGACTCTTCGTTCATGTCGGCGTCCACCAGCTTGCCGATGCCGCTGTCGAGCGAGTCGGTCAGCGAGGAGACGAATTCCGTCTGCATGTCGATGCGCGAGGACATTGAGCCGAGCTGGGCGCCGGCGCTGGTCATCTTGGTAAGGGCGGCGTCGACCAGCGAGATCATGCCAGCCAACTGCGTGCCGGTGGTGTTGGCGTCAATCGACAGAGCCGATACGGAAGTGGTGGTCGAACCGGCGGTGGCACCTGTATCGATCTGCCAAAGATTGCTGCTACCGCTTTCGGTGGCGAAGACTTCCTGGTTGGAGTTTGCACCGGAGTCCTGCTCGGTGGCAGCAACCCAGGTATCATCGGCAACCTTGACGAAGCCAACACCAGCGCCATTGCCGTCGGACGCCGTTGTCGAAGCGATAACGCCGTCGGCATCAAATGTTGCACCCGTTGCGATTACATCGTCAGTGCTGTACTTCAGAACATTGTAGGATGCTGTGTCGCCACCTATGTTGACGTTCACAACGACACCATCATCTTCGATGTTGCTGGTCTGGTCGAGCAGGCCGGTATTACCGTTGGTGTCGAACAGGACATTGTCGGTGGTCAGCGTATAGTTGACCTTCTTGACCGAAACGGAGGTTCCGTCACGCACGAAGGAGGCAACGACGCTCTTGTTGGTGGCGTCGGGATCCGCCAAGTCGGCCTGCAACCAGTTCTCGCCCGAGAAAGAAGCGGCTTCTGAAATGCTTGTCAGCTGCTGCTGCAGCTGCGTGATTTCTTCCTGGACCTTGGTCTTGTCGACGCCGTCTTCAGTGGCGGCAACCAGCTTTTCCTTGATCGACGTTACGACGTCGATGGCCGAGTCCATGCCGGCATAGGCAGTGTCAACCTTGGCAGCGCCGAGACCGAGGGCGTCCGAGACGGTGGAGAGAGCAGCGTTGTCCGAGCGCATTGTGGTGGCGATCGACCAGTAGGCGGCGTTGTCGGCTGCCGTGCTGACCCGCAGGCCGGACGATACGTTGGACTGGGTCTTTTCCATGTCGGAAGAAATCGAACGCAGGGTCGAGAGAGCGGACATCGCCGCGGTGTTTGTCAGAATGCTTGTCATGATACTTGGTGCCCCTTAGTGGCTGATTGTCGAAGGGACATTCCGGATTTCACCGGGGAACAGCGGAAAGCATCATGCCTGCCAACCAATATGTTGTTAAGGTTAACCCGCTGTTTCGATAGGACCATCTAGCGGCAAACTGGTTAATGAAAGTTGAAGCGAAACGAAAAATGCCGCGCCCTTAGAAAGGGCGCGGCATTTATTTTTCGATTTTCACTCAGATTGTGAAATCCCGTCTTAACGGAAGAGTGTAAGAACGCTTTCCGACGAGGAGTTGGCGATCGACAGCGACTGGATAGCCAGCGACTGCTGGGTCTGCAGGGCCTTGAGGCGGGTCGACTCTTCGTTCATGTCGGCGTCCACCAGTTTGCCGATACCGCTGTCAAGCGAGTCGGTCAGCTTGGAGACGAAGTCCGTCTGCATGTCGATGCGCGACGAGATCGAGCCGAGGGCAGCGCCGGCGCTGGTCATCTTTGTCAAAGCAGCGTCAACCAGTGAAATCATGCCGTCAAGTTGCGTGCTTGTCGTGCTCGAGCTGATCGACAGAGTGGATACCGAAGTGGTGGTCGAACCGGCGGCGGCACCTGTATCGATCTGCCAGAGATTGCTGCTACCGCTTTCGGTAGCGAATACTTCCTGGTCGGAGTTTGCACCTGCGTCCTGCTCTGTGGCGGCAACCCAGGTGTCATCTGCAACCTTGACAAAGCCAACACCCGCACCACTGCCGTCGGAAGCCGTCGTAGAAGCGATAACGCCGTCGGCATCAAAGGTCGCGCCTGCTGCGATCACATCATCCGTGCTGTACTTGGTGACGTTGTAGGAATCTGTGGTACCACCAACGTTGACGTTCACAACGACACCATCATCTTCGATGTTACCGGTCTGGTCGAGAATGCCGAGGTTACCAGTCGTATCGAACAGGACGTTGCTGCCTGTCAGCGTGTAGTCGACCTTTTTGACAGAGACGGAGCTTCCGTCACGAACGAACGAGGCAACAACGCTCTTGGCTGTATCTGTGTTACCGGTGACATCGGCCTGCAGCCAGTTTTCACCGGAGAACGAAGCAGCTTCCGAAATGCTCGTCAGCTGCTGCTGCAGCTGGGTTATTTCTTCCTGAACCTTCGACTTGTCGACGCCGTCTTCAGTTGCGGCAACCAGCTTTTCCTTGATTGACGTCACGACGCTGATGGCCGAGTCCATGCCAGAATAGGCTGTGTCAACCTTCGCAGCGCCGAGGCCGAGTGCGTCCTGAACAGTGGACAGAGCAGCGTTGTCCGAACGCATGGTGGTGGCGATCGACCAGTAAGCGGCGTTGTCCGAAGCCGAACCAACCTTCAGGCCGGACGAAACGGCGGCCTGGGTCTTGTCCATGCTGGACGAAATGGTGCGCAGGGTCTGCAGGGCAGACATTGCGGAGGAGTTGGTCAGAATGCTCGTCATGTGGGGTGTCCCTTAAAACAAAATACTGGGGGGGACATACCGGAGTATAAAGGCGTACCGGTTCACAACGGCCCGGCATCATGCCAACTCGGATCCTTCAGTGTCTGAAGGGGTACCAAACCCGTCGTGTGAGGACAATTTGGCATCCACTTGTTGCCAACACCTTAACCGACGCACTTGTATTTGAGCGGCACCTAATTATAGTTAATGAAGGGTAAAGTCTTTGTTTCCAAAGACTTAATTAAACGACCGCACCAGGCTGCCAACCAGCAGGTTCCAGCCGTCGATCAGCACGAAAAACAGGATCTTGAACGGCAGCGAGATCGAGGTCGGCGGCAGCATCATCATGCCCATGGCCATGGTGATGGTGGCGACGATCAGGTCGATCACCAGGAAAGGCAGGATGATCAGGAAGCCGATCTCGAAACCGCGGCGGATTTCCGACAGCATGAAGGCCGGGACCAAGACGCGGTAGTCGATCAGATTGCCGGTCTGGACCGTCTGGTTGCGCTCGCGGGCAATATCGACGAACAGCTTCAGGTCCTTGTCGCGGGTATTGGCCGACATGAAGGTGCGAAACGGCTCGGCAATGCGCTCGATCGCCTGCGCCTCGGTGATCTGGTTGTCGAGCAGCGGCTTGACGCCGTCCTGCCAGGATTTGTCCATCGTCGGCGACATGACGTAAAACGTCATGAACAGCGCCATGCTGAGCAGGATCATGTTGTTGGGGGCCGACGCGATGCCCATGCCGGAGCGCAGGATCGAAAAGGCGATCACGAAGCGCGGAAAGCTGGTGACCATGATCAGGATGCCGGGGGCGACGGAGAGAACCGTCAGCAGCCCGAAGGTACGGATGATCCATGCCGCCACGGATCCGTTGATCGGACCGTTGAGGATGTCCGCCGGAAACTGCTGGGCATGCGCCAGTTCGGGCAGCAGCAGGACTGCACCGAGCAGAAGGAAAAATCGAATCATTCGATCACAAAGGTCCTGAACATCACTTTGGATACGCGGCCTTCGGAGCGAAGGTCAACACGTTCCTGTATGTCATCCTTGAGATATTGAAAACCGCGCGGGCCTTCCATCTGCTGCAGCGATACGGTGCGCAGATAGGCCAGGATATCCTGGTGAATATCCTCGGCCAGCGCCACTTCCGGCTTGTCCTTGAACAGCAGCGCCACTTCCAGCCGCACCCAGTTTTCCGAGGGATAGGCCAGGTTGGTGGTGATCGGCTCCAGCAGCACGACGCCGTTCGCCTCGGTGGAGACGTGCGGAAGCCCCTCCTCCTTCTTGCCGGCGGCGGCCGCCTCCTGCGCGGCATCGGCCTTGACGGCCGCGGCTGCGGGGTCGGCCGGTGCGATCATGCCGCCCAGCACCCAGCCGCCGCCGGCGCCCAACAGGGTGAGCACGGCGAGGCTGGCAACCAGCATCAGCGGCGAGGCTTTCTTCTTGGCGCCGCCATCGGCGGGGGTCGCGTCGTCCATGGTCTATCCCATCCTTGGCATCGTCGGCAGCAGCATCAGAACGGCGAGAACATGTCGACGACCTGCTGACCCACCGGCGGCTGCTGCATTTCCGTCAGGCGACCGCGGCCGCCGTAGGAGATACGCGCCTCGGCGATCTTGTCGTAGGAGATCTTGTTGTCGGCATCGACGTCCTTCGGACGGGCAATGCCGGCGACGTTGAGGATGCGGATCTCGTGGTTGACGCGCACTTCCTGCGAACCGCTGATCAGCAGATTGCCGTTTTCCAGCACGCCGGTGACAACGGCGGCCACCATCAGGTTCAGGGTTTCAGAGCGCTTGGTCTTGCCCTTGCCATTGCTCTCGCTGCTGGAATCCGTTCCCAGATCGCCAGAGGTGCCGGTGTCGGTCTTGAATCCGAACAGGTTGCCGATGGTCGCATTCCAGGTGAGGCTGGTGCTGTTGTCGCGGCTGCGATCCGTCTCGTTGTCGAAATTGGCCTTGTCGTTGATCTTGATGTCGACCGTCAGGATGTCGCCGATATTGAGCGCGCGGGCATCCTTGAACAGGGCGCCCTGGCTGTCGCTCCACAGCGAGTAGCCGCTTGCCATCTGTCTGGGCTGCTTGGGATAGGACGACATCTGCGGCGCCTGCGCATATTGCAGGCCGCTGCCGATCGGGCTCATCGCCGGGGCATTGCCGATTTCCTTCAAGGTTTGGCTCTGGCAACCGGCCAGGGCCATCACGACCATCAGGACGGGGATACGCTTGATCATGATGGATCCTTGGAGGTTTTGGGATTGGACGCCTGGGCGATGATCGAAGCGACCATTGCAGCCTTCTGGGCATCCATTTCACTGAGTATGAGGCCGGACTGGCGGGCCGGAAGCTTCATGATGATGGCCGCGGCCACCTCCATCTTCATCGCCTGAATCTGTGGCGCTGCGGCATCGGCCTTCATCGTCTTGTAGATATCGACCAGCCCCTCTTCCGCGCGCGCCAGGAAGTCGTTGCGGCGCTTCAGCCAATCCTCGTAGTCCACCTTGCGCTTTTCGAGCACCGCGATGCGCTGATCGACGTCCGACTGCAGTTTCTCGAGCTCCTGCTTCTGGATCAGATAGCGCTGGTCCTTGGCGGCATCGGCGATATTGGTGCAGAACTGGCGGATCTCATCCTGCGAGCCGAGATCGGTGACCGCCTTGGGCGGCTCCTGCGCATTGACGGCGGGAACGAGCATCAGCAGCACGATGCCGGCAAGCAGCCTGCGGCAAAGCGCGATGGAAGAAGGTGCCTTGAGTGTCTGGATCGAGATCATTGCAGCACCAGTTCCGCTTGCAGGGCGCCCGCCGACTTGATGCCCTGGAGGATGGCAATGATGCCGTCGGGCTTGACGCCGATATTGTTGAGGCCTGCCACCAGCGTGCGCAGATCGGGGCCTTCGACGATGGCGACATTGCCGCCGGATTTCGTCGCGGTGATATCGGTCTGCTCCTGCACCGCCGTCTCGCCATTGGAGAAGGGTTCGGGCTGGATGACCTGCGGGGTCTCGCTCACCTGCACCGTCAGGGTGCCGTAGCTGACGGCGACGCGGGAGACGCGGACGTCGGCACCGATGACGATCGTGCCGGTGCGTTCGTTGATCACCACCTTGGCCGGCGTATCGGTTTCGACCAGCAGATTTTCCAGTTCCGCCATCAACCGTGTCAGGTCGGCGATTTTCGGCTTCTGGACGATGACTTCCTGGCTGTCGCGCGGCTCGGCGATCGGGCCGCCGTAGCGGGCGCCGGCAAAGGCGTTGACGACGTCGGCGATGCGGACCGCGGTGGAAAAATCCGGATTGCGCAGCTGCAGCACCAGATTGACCGAGTCCTTGAACTTGGATGGCAGTTCGCGTTCGATGATGGCGCCGTTCGGCACGCGCCCGGAGGTGGTCACCCCCTCGGTGACGGTGGCCGCAGCACCCTGCGCCGTGAAGCCCGAGACGATGACGGCGCCCTGGGCGACCGCATAGATCTGGCCATCGGCACCCGATAGCGAGGTCATGATCAGCGTGCCGCCGCGCAGCGATGCGGCATCGCCGAGCGAGCTGACGGTGACGTCGATGCGGCTGCCCGGGCTTGCAAACGGTGGAAGATTGGCGGTGACCATGACGGCCGCCACGTTCTTGGCATTGGACTGTCCGCCCTGGGTGGAAATGCCGAGATTCTGCAGCATCGCCCGCATCGACTGCTCGGTAAAGGGCGAAGACCGCAGGCTGTCGCCGGACCCCTGCAGGCCGACGATCAGGCCGTAGCCGATCAGCTGGTTGTCGCGGCCGGACTGCAGCGAGGCGATATCCTTGATGCGGGATGTGTTGGCCCAGACGGTCGCCGGCTGGCCGAAGCCAAACACCAGCGCCAGGATGGCCGAGACGATG
>Ga0247808_10001341_pt1 | contig 11878 bp, 29 predicted proteins | sample UWRJL089202R1_FD_179914 | JGI IMG/M metagenome (GOLD analysis project Ga0247808, IMG submission 179914) | Plant litter microbial communities from Arlington Agricultural Research Station in Wisconsin, United States - UWRJ-L089-202R-1 | ecosystem: Environmental > Terrestrial > Plant litter >... | reverse complement strand
TTGAACAAAATCAAGAGTTACAAGATTTAAGAGAAGAGGTTGTCCAAGGTATAGAATTGTCTGAATTAAGAAAGGCAAATTTGAAAAGATTAGGTGTAGATTTACTATTTGTTAACACTATAATGCTGATTTCCATGTTGTTGAGGGGTTTGGCAGATGATGATAAGAAGAGATCTAATTGGGCATTACAGATGAGTAATTTACTAGTATATCGTTTAGTGGGGGAGTTACATGCAGCTAATACAGGAATAGCTACACAATACTGGCAGACAGCCAAAGAGCCATTACAAGCTTTTGAACAAATTATAAATTTAAACAAATTACTTGAAGAAAATTCTTGGAAAGAAGGTAAGATATTATCAACAGCAGGTAAATTTATGCCTTTTGCAAATAGTTTCTCTCAATTAGCCGATCCAGCTCAAGCCTTTGATTCTAAGCGGTATTACCAGGAAGTTAAAGATAATACGTTCTGGAGTATCCCAATGTGGCACCTGTTAAATAAAGATAGTAATTAATTTGGCAGATTGAAAAATAAATTGTATATTTGCCTCGTTGATTATTCGTTCGAGGTTTAATTAATTTAAAAGAAATTATTGTTACCCCACCTTTTAGGCGCTCGAACCGTCCTATTGGGTGGGTTTTTATTTTAAAATATGAAAAGAAACAACCAATTTACAGACCGTACAGGTGAAAAAGGAATTACAAATGAGGGACAAAATGTTACTATTATAAAGTACATTAATGCTAATAATCTAGTAGTTCAATTTGAAGATGGGGTAATTAAAGACAACGTTACATATAGTAGTTTTTTGAAAGGGGGTATACGAAAACCTATAGATAGACGAGGAATGGTGTTTCCTACAAATAGTTGCGGGGATATAGAAATAATTGACCATGAAGATAATGAAAATTACACAATAAAATTTTTAGAAGATGGAACAATAGTTGATAAAATTGAATTCGGAAATATAGTAAAAGGGGCTATTAAAAACCATAATAAAATTTCTGTGTATGGTGTTGGCTATATAGGATACGGCAAATACGGAGCAGAAAAAAGTAATAAAATTTATTCTTTTTGGGTAAAAATGCTTCAAAGATGTTATAGTGAAAGCCAAAGATTTAAAAATATGACATATAAAGACTGCGTCGTTCATAAGCATTGGCACAATTTCCAAAACTTTGCTGAATGGGCCACAAACAAGTACAAGACTGAAATAATGGACAAATGGGAATTAGATAAAGACATTCTTTTTAAAGGAAATAAAATTTATTCACAAGAGGCATGTTGTATAGTTCCTAAAGTTATTAATGGAGTATTTAAAAACCCATCAAAAAAGAAGAGTGGACTACCCTTTGGAATTGTTGCAAATGGTCGGTATTTTAAAGTAAGATTGAGTATAAATAATGAAAGAGCATATTTAGGTACTTTTAGAGACTTGAAAGAGGCTTGTCAAGTATATAAAGAAGCAAAAGAGAAAAGGGTGAGAGAAATAGCAGACGAATGGAAACCTTTAATTGAGCCTGAAGTTTACCAAGCAATGTATAATTATACAGTTGATTATGAAAATATTTAATAAATATCTTGCACAATAAAAATAAATAAACTAAATTTACAAAAAATTAAACATATAACATGAAAAGAATAAACAAAGCACAAAATAATACATTTGTAGAAATTAATGGAGAGTTAGACGGTAAAGAATATTTCAATTCAATATTCTGCCCAAAGAGACAAGATGTAGTTAAAGCTGTTAGAAAGCATTTAATGGATTTCTTTGGAGATAGAGAAGAGGAAGTTGGAGAAGACTATCTTTTAGACTTAAGTAAAAATATTACTCAAGGAGGAGGAGCTAAATTAGAAGTTACTAAACCTAATAGTAATATAAAAGGTATTATTAGCGTAACTTTTTCTGGTTTTTAATTCTTTTTCCGCGAAATATGAAACTAACAAAAGAACAGATAGCAAATACAGTTAGAGAATTTTGGCTATCAGATGACGAGACTAAAGAAAGAGAAATGACATTATATCAAGGATGTTTAAAAAGGGGATTTATTAAAGTAGGTTCTGGGCATTGTGGAGATAAAAACTGTGAGAATTGTAATAATTTTTATGAATTAGTTAACGAAGAAATTAAAAAACAATGCAAGTAATCAGCTCAAAAATATTAAAAGCCAGAAAAGAACATAGATGTGATTTATGTTTAGAAAAGATTGAAAAAGGGAGTCAATACGAAAGACAATTTAATAAAATAAACTACGTCTATACTTTTAAAAGTCATGTCTATTGTAAGAGTATAGCTTCTCATTTGAATATGTATGATGATCTTGACTTCGGATTAAACGATGAGAATTTTATGGAGACAATTAGGCAGGAATTTATTTTTCTTCAAGAGCTTCATAATTCAGAGGTATTTAATTATGAACATTATCGATATCCTTCTTTTCAAGAGCAGTTGTATTATGTTTGTGATTTTCATAAAATAACTGTTTTTTAGTCTTTTTTGCGGAAAATATGAAAGCAATTAAAAGAATTTGGTGGAAATATGTAATGTGGGAAGCGAGACAAAATTATAATAATGAGCTACTGTATAGATTGGCCAGATATAAATTATATTTAACAAATAAAAATATATGAAATATGATTTAATTAAAAATGAACTTGCAATTGATATAAATACATTATGATAAAAGAAATAAGAGAAGTATTTGACAATTTAAATGACGGCACCATTACATTAGCTGAAGCAGAACAAGAAATAATTGATTTGTGGGATAGTAGTCAACCTTCCAATGAATGTATGTGTTGCTATATGACTACGGGTGAACATAGTGATAACTGTCCTCAAAGACTGGTTGTTTAACTTTTTCCGCCGAAATTAATAATAAATAAAAACCAAAAATATGAAAAAGTATAATTCGATTGAACAATTCCGTAATGTAATTAGAAAAGTAAAAGAAAATCATGATTATCAAGGAAAAGACGAAAGTGGTAATGCAATTTACTCTCACACAAGCGACTATCCAACAATAAAGTTTAGAGGGACAGTTAAAATTCATGGAACTAATGCCGCTGTAGTAAAATACAAATCCGATGAAAGAATAGAATTTCAATCAAGAGAGAGTTCTATCTTTAGAGCAAGATAATGCAAATTTTATGTTATCGATGTCAAATTTAAATTGGCATAAATCACTAAGAAGATTTAATTTTACTGAATATGTTGCAGTTTATGGAGAATGGTGTGGAGGTAATATCCAAAAAGGTGTGGCTATAAATGGGTTAGCTAAAATGTTCATCATATTTGGAATTAAAATTGACGGTATTTGGCTTGACTTACCAAAAGATTTTCAAGATAATGAAATGAGTATCTATAATATTTTACAATTCCCTACTTATGAAATGGACATCGATTTTAATAATCCAGAACTTTCTCAAAATAAACTTATTGAATTAACAATGGCTGTTGAAGAGGAATGTCCAGTAGGTAAGTTTTTTGGAGTTAGTGGAATCGGTGAAGGGATTGTGTGGACAAGTGTTGATAATGAAGATTTTAAATTTAAGAGCAAGGGAGAAAAACACAGCGCTTCAAAAGTTAAGACATTGAATGCCGTAGATACAGAATCTTTAGAAGGGCTAAAAGAATTTGTAGATTTAGCTGTAACAGAAAACAGGCTAGAACAAGGAATTCAGTATCTTACAGAAATGGGATTTAGTTTAGATCAAAAAAGCACAGGTCAATTTTTAGGTTGGATGGTTAAAGACGTTATTAAAGAAGAAACAGATACAATTGTAGCTAATCAATTCGATGTCAAGAAAGTAAAATCAGCAGTGAGTAACAAGGCCAGAATTTGGTTTTTAAATAGAGTATAATTATGCCAGACAATACAGCATTATCAACAAGGATGAAAGAAAACTACGAAAACCGTAGCAAACAATATTTAACAAGAAGAACTCCAACTATTATCAGATTGGATGGAAAAGCTTTTCACACTTATACTAAAGGACTAGATAAACCTTTTGATGAAGGACTTATTGAAGATATGCAGGAAACTACTAAATTTTTATGTCAAAATATTCAAGGTTGTAAGATGAGCTATACTCAATCAGATGAAATAACTTTAGTTTTAACAGATTATGATACATTTGAAACTTCAGCGTGGTTTGATTATTCGGTGCAGAAAATGACTTCCATTTCAGCTTCTATAGCAACAGCTAAGTTTAATCAGTTGAGAACACTAAGAAATATGATGAATGGGGATTGCGAAAGTACTGATATTGAAACCTTCATAAGCACTAACATTGATAGAATGACTTTGGCATTATTTGATTCCCGCGTATTTCAAATTCCCGAAAAAGAAGAAGTTGTAAATTGCTTAATTTGGAGACAAAGAGATGCAGAGAAGAATTCAATTTCTATGTTAGCTCAATCTTTATATTCTCACAACGAACTTCACAAAAAGAACAGCAGTGATATGCAGGAAATGTGTTTTCAAAAAGGTCACAATTGGAATGATCTGCACTTTTCTAAAAAGAGGGGGAGTTTTATTGTAAAAAATACTTATGTAAATGGACAACTTTATAAGAATGATAATCCAGAAGCATTAAAAACAGAAGTAGTAAGAAGTAAATGGGAAGTTATCGAAACACCATTTTTCGGTAAAGACAGAAACTCAATTTTAGATTTAATATGAAAGAAGAGATAATTAAAAAAGCTTGGAAAATATCTGTAAAAGATCTAAGTGAACCTTGGTATTTTGAAGACGTATATGTAAACTGTGAAACACGAGGAGAAGCCAGAAGTAAAGGACTGCAAGAAATGTTTAATCTCGGTGCGGAAAAATTATACAAAGATGATGGAGAAATAGTATATACAGACATTATAGCTCATAGATCTAAAGACTATGACACTATTTTATTTGAAGGTAAAGAAATGAAACGTCATGCCATTGAAAAACATATTTGGTGTAAAGAACGTGATCAAAAAGCTTTAGATTTAACTGTTTCTAATCCAAATGATTTAGCTGTTGTATGGGCGGGATGTTATAACAGTTACTGGGGCAAAAACAGATCTGGATATTCAGATGATATTATATTTGCAGGTAAATACGACGTAAAGGAGGCTTATGAAATTGTCAGAGGTTCAGAGTATGGCCGACAAGAAACAGTTAGACTTTTGAATGTAGCTGAATTTAATGCTAATATTAATACTGAAGTTATAAAATTACAGAAACAAATAGATAGATTAAGAACTTATAAAGTAAGCCATGAAACGAAGTAAAATAACACCAATCGGTGCACTACGTTTAAGCCCTTTGGGCGCAAAAAGAAAATTAATAACTTATCACGGTTTCAAACCTTCAGATTTCTATGAAAATACACTAATTTGTCAAGACTGTGTAGAATTAAGTTCAGTGGACATATTAGAAGAAATACAATTAACATATAAAGAACAGTATGAAGATAGAATTGAATATTGAAGATCTTATTTTAAAGATAAAGCTTTTAGAAGAGCAAAATCAGACCTTAATTAAACAGGAGATTTATAGATCAGAATCTCTTCAAAATGCTTGGTCTGAAATGAAAATAATACTTGATGAAAACAAAAGATTAAAATCTAAGTTATATTGGTGGCAGAAGTTAAATATATAAAGAACAACATGAAAACAGGGTATGTAATTCATGATATTGATGGACATGGTTATTGGTCAGATGAACATAAACGATTCAAAGGATTTATTTGGGCGGAATGGTTTGACTCAAAAACAGAGTTATTAGAATATGCGGAGAAAGTAAATGTGGGGATATTTAAAATAATGAAGATATATGATACAAAATAAACCAATTATCTGGCAAATGAGTAAGGACTATAAAATATCTTATATACGACCGATCGGCATAACAAAAAGAGATGTGTACTTAGCCTCAATGTATATGTTTGGTGGTAAGATAATGCCCTATACTAAAAACACGATTACAACAGAAGATGAATTAGATGAAGAGATTATTCATTTCTATTTTTTAAACAAATATAATTTACTATGAAACAACCAGATAAAAAATACATATTTACAAGCACTACAAACGGAGATAGAACAAATATTATGTCTTCTTTCCAATTGTGGGACAAAGAAATGTTCATGGAAGACGTGAAGAAAAATTCTCATTATGGTCGATATAGATATGGTGCAATTGGTGGTTGGGTGAATCTATTAAAAGATATGACCTTAGAAGAATTTGATACCATTTTTGATGCCGAAGAATTCACTAAGAAGCAAATCACAAGTTTATTCAGAAAAGATATTTCCCTAAAGTATGGAATGCACGGAGAACAAGCTAAAATTAAACCACTCGGCAAAAAAGACTTAGAAAGAGGTTGTGTTTATGAGACTGTCTCTGGACGACAATATTTATATTTAGGGGAATTAGAGAAAACCACAGATAGTACTTATTTGAAAAATTATCAATCAGAAAAGAAACCTGTTGAAGTTGAAAGAGGTTTTGGATTTATTTGGTGGTATGAAAATAGGAAAATTGATGTGTGTAATGCAGAAGTTTTAAAATCAATTAAAAAGTTTTCGAAAAAAATTGACACACCAAAAATAGAATTAGAATCATATTATAAATATGAGACAGGAAGAATGAATTGGGGATCACACGAGAAAAAAGTAATTGTAAATTTATTGTAATGGAATTCAACAAATGGTTAAAAAGAAAATATCCTCAAACCTTCACAGAACTTAAAAACTGTTTTAAAGATTATGAATTAGAGAGACTTAAAAATTTCAGACATAAAGTTGGCCGACTAACAAAAGACGACGGAGAAAATAAAATAGGAGATTTGGTTTTGTATCACTTAGGAAAAGAATATGGAGAAGACCACAACGGACTATATTCTTATGAAACAGGCTGGACAGGTCAATTTGAATACATATATACTTATCAAAAACCAGCTAGTCATTGGTGCAGTAAAACATATGAATTAAAATGCGAAGAAATAAAACCTTATAAAATATGATAACAGCACTGATAATAACAATAATATTCTTTTACATTTTAGCAGGTTTTCTTATTGCTTTAATAGCTGATTTTTGTGGTGTTAAATTTAATAACCTTAAAAACATTTTACTTATTGTATTTTATCCAATAGGTGTATGGTTTCTAAAATAAATAACTATGGAAATAAAACCAATATCGTTAACTTTATCTAGTAATATTCAAGCTCTCTTAGAAATGCAGAAATTTTATAAAGATTTATTTAATGAGGAAGTAGAAAAACTAGGAATACCAGAAGCTTGGGGTGGTGCGCCATTAACAAATGAAGAAATAAATATTATACATAATAAGTTTTTACTTAAATACAATTTACTATGAAAGAAATAATAACAGAACTAGAACAGTTAAAAATAAGTTCAAAACCAGGATACAGAATATACTTCAATGAAGAGCTCCTTATAATGAATTCAGGAAAGTTTGTCTGGGCGAAAAAAGGAGAAGCAAAAAACGCTTTAATAGGTTCTTTAAAATATACTTTAGGATATAGAGAATATTATGATTATAAAACTTACGAAGTATTAGAAGAACTAATTGAAGAAGGAATAATTAAAATTGAGTACTATGACGCTACTACAGAAAGAAAATATTAAAATACTTAAGCAACTAGGCTTTTCAACAAATCATATGACTTATGATGAGCTTGTAAGCGCTTTATTAGACAAATATATAATGTTAGCCGATGCTTGTGAGTATAACGACAGAGAATTGCTCAAGAAAGGATTAGAGAACGCTAAGAAACCAACAAATTAATGATAAAAATTGGACATATAGAAAACGAAGAGTCATTATCAAACATATTAGACAGTTTAGAATTTTCTAAAAATGAATTTGATACTTATTATTATACAAAAAGAGATGTTAATAAAGAGGAGTCTGTTTTTTATTTTTTCTGGGAATTATTGGCGTATATTCCCATCAATGATAAAATATTGTCTAAAAGACTTAAATTAGCTGTAGCTGATGATAGTATAGATATAGTACTTGATGGTATAAGAATAGGATGTCTCAATTATAGACAGCATGGATCTTGCGTACTGGACTACCCAACTCACTGGTTTAATGTAGAAAAGAATAAAGATATCAATTATATTTTAAAGCTTCTTGTAAAATACTCATTAAAAAATGGGCTGAAAATAGAAAATTTGAATAAAGTATTAAGTAGAAAAATAATATATTAATGACCAGAGAAAACTTAAAATTAGGCCAAGATTTACTAGGTCAAATAGATCATTTAGAGGCAGTAAAAAATAAAATACAGATTCATTATAATCAAAGTGAAGATAAGTCTTTAAAAGAGCTGTTAAGCGAGTGTAATGATGTTTGCCAGGCACTTAAGGATATTAAACAAAAAAGATTCGAAGATTTATAAACGCAAAAAAGCCCCCAAGAACACATCTAGTGCTCAAGGGGGTTATTCATTTTATGACTTACTTCTATTTTCAATCTCATTTCATTCTCAAAAGCTTCAGTTTCAAAGATTCTATCCCAGTAATCTGTGTTCCAGACATAAGTATATTCATTGTATTTAAAGCCGTATGTTAATTTAGTTAATCTTCCTGACTCATATTGCAGTGCATGATATAATTCATGAACATAAACTTCTAAAACCATATCTTCCGAAAGCCCAGGCTGAATTTTAATTAAGTAATAACCATCTTCTGGAGAAATATATCCAAGTAAATGACTTTCTTCTGGCGGTAAATAAGTGCAGACAATCAGTATATTTTTTAATTCAAGTATTTGAGCTGTTACATTTACTATTGTATTTACATCTTTTTCTGATGTGAAGTTTAATACTTTTATTGATTGGTCTAATTTAACTGTTTTTAGTTTTTTATCCGCGGAATTTGGCGCGAAATAAAATGAAAAAACAGCGATAGAACTAACCACCACTGTTGTTAAAAATATTGTTGTTTTCATAACATATAAATCAATTTAAATATACCTATTACAGCAACTATTAATACTAATCCCCATAGGAATCCTTTACTCATTTCCTTCATATATTTACCTCTTTTATGTCTTCCCAATCACCTCCGCCAGCATAAGTTACTTCGGAGAGTCTTTGTAATATTTGTTTTTTACCTCTTTGTACTACTCTTAAATCACCATAAGGGTGTTCGTCTATTACAATATCAAATCCTAGAAACAAAAGTATTTTTTGAAATCTATTCATAATATTGTTTTATTTCATCAATTAATTCTTGTTTTGTAAATACAACTTTTCTATTACTTGGATACCATAATTTAGGCATATATGAATTTATTAGATCGAAATCGATACTCCCATCTAAAATCTTCATTATTCTTTCTTGGTCTTCATCCATATTCTCAGAAAATCTATCTTCGTCGAAAGCTCTTTCAGCAATTACTTGAGCACTTAAATAACCAATTCTTTCTAAATCACACTCATAAGCTTCAACAGTGAAATCGTCAGCCTGTTCCATTAAAAAATCATATTCTAAGTCCTCAGCTATATCTTGCATTTCGCTGTAAAATCTATCGTCTATTGCGTACATAATTTATTTGTTAAATGTATTAATATTATATTTTTTCATTATTTCTTCAGGCGTTAGTTTCTCAATTTTAAAAGAATAATTAACATCTTGACTAAATTCTAAAGTGACTGTATTATTATCAAGCATATGATACCAAATACCTTCCTCATATTCTATTGGATCGTAGCGTTCTATTTCTTTATTCATTGATCTCTAAGTATATTTTTAAACTGTAATAAGTTTTTAGAAGATGTATTCTGGCTTCTTCTGTTGCTCTTATTAAGGCTTTATTCCGCGAAATAGGATCTCCGTCTAAATAAACATTATAATCAACACTGTCTCCAACCAATTCAAATAAACCTATAGGTGTTTTACAGTAGTATACATCGGCTTCTTCATTTTTTATCCATTTCATAATCCTTGATTTACTAAAAAGTTTTGTGCATATTGGCCAGCTTCTTTAACAGAAGATTCATGACTGTCTTTACTTCTTGATACATAAGCTATTTCATCTATTAAAATTTCTGTTAACTCGCATAAAGTTTTCAAATTTTCTAGTCTTTTAGGATCTCTAGAAGCACATCCAATAGGGTTTGTATCACCTATTAGTTTTAACACTACTTCATGTAATTTTAACTCTTTCATACTTCTTCTTTTTTAGCCCATTTTTCTTCCCATTCTTGGAATTCCTTCAAGGTATTGTACATAGCACTTATAATACAGGTTAAACCTCCTTCTAAAGGCTCTAATCTATCTTTAAAACCATGCTCATATTTAATATCGTGAATTTTCCCGCGCACTTTAACTAAATCTTGTCTAAGTTGTTCGATTAGTTCACTTACAGGTTTATTGAATTCCTCTTCTGACTTATAGTATATTAAATTTCTCATAATTCTCCAAAATCTATAATTTCACATCTGTAACTTTCCGTTGGACTACCTTTAAAATATTCAGGCTCTTTTAACGTAACTTTCTCACTTTTATTATTTAACCAAACAGTAGTAGAATCATCTTCTACACTATAGCTCATACCATTTATAACAATAGGATTATGATAAATAATCTCTCTATTAGGATCGGCTATTAAAACATTCTCTGACTGTAATAAAACTTCTGTCATTTTATCCCACAAAGCATCGTTTTCCAGATGTGAGTATTGTGGATATTCTATTTTAAATTCTTCTGTTGTCATATTTTATTTTTTACAATTTCTACAACCATCACTAAACAATTCATAACCGCATTTTTGGCATATATCAAACCACTCAAAAGAAATTACATCTTCTTTAGGTATTTCATATGTAAAAGCCATATCTAAAACATAATCAGTTTCTGTTTCTGAGAAATCATTAAAAGTCAATGGGTCATAAAAATCATCTGTTCCGTCTTTTAAAATAAATCTTATTCCTTGTTTTTTCATATATTTATATTTTAAAAATCCCAACCATTTGTAATTGTTGCTGGATGATCCTTTATCTTAGGATAGTTTTCTAAATTAGGTTTTATATCAGTTAGTTCTAATTTTAAATTAATATCTTTTGTAACTAATTCCTTTAATTCTTTAGGAACTTCTGTATTTTTACGGCCATAAAACTGACCAACACTTCCATTTCTATTAATTTGAATATCATATTCTTTGTCTTTATAACTGAAAGTATAAAACGCAAAATAATTTAATTGAGTGGCATAATTTGTTCCAATACAATGAATTTGTTTTATTCCCTGAGCGTACATTTCATATGGAGTTTCAAGTCTTCTGAATATTAATTTCCTTTCCTGCCAAATTTTAGTAAACTCTTCCTTAATATCATATTTGTACTCCTTAGAGTAACAATTCATATTTCTTTTATTGATTTCCCACATAGCTGAATCATGTAACTCCTCTAATTTATTTTTTCCTGCGGGAATTTCAATATCCATATTATGCTCTTGACACATGTTAATGTAATCATTTAAAGAATCTCTAGTTTCAGAATTCATATCTTTAAATAACCTAACAACATTTTTCTTGTCTTTAGCTAAAATAACGGGCGTTAAAAAATCAAACCAATCATCTTTGAATAAATTACTAAACTCATCATCTGAAATAAATGAATAACCTAAGAATTTTTTAGCTTCACTTAATGAATTAAACCCTTGAAAGAATTTATAAGCAAACATATTAGGATAATTACCAAGCCATTCATATTTTTTACCTATGAAGAAAGTATTAGTCAAATCTGAGTTTTCAGTTCTAAGCGCTTTTAAAGTGACACTTCTAAAGTTACCACCCTCTTTACTCATCATAAGTTTTCCAGCAGGACTTAGTAAGTATACAAATCTGGCTTTA